>ERZ780208.1094-NODE-1094-length-23366-cov-6.303891_pt1 | contig 23366 bp, 12 predicted proteins | sample MGYA00511167_ERZ780208 | MGnify/ENA primary metagenome ERZ780208 (study PRJEB29588, sample SAMEA2159202) | human gut metagenome | biome: human gut; feature: human-associated habitat; material: faeces | place: Denmark | collected 2008/2010 ...
TGTCGATGAGGTCGGCCGTGGCCTTGAGGCGGCTGATGAGCAGCGCGGCGGCGGCCGTCGGCGTCTTCACCCGTGTGTGGGCGACCATGTCGATGATGGACTCGTCGCGATCGTGGCCGATTCCGGTGATGACCGGCAGGGGGAAGTTGGCTACGTTCTCGGTCAGCGGCAGCGTGTCGAAGCCGGACATGTCCGACGTGGCACCGCCTCCGCGGATGATCACCACGCAGTCGAACTCGTCGCTGCAGCGGTTGATGCGGTCCAGCGCGGCGATGACGCTCTGTTCTACCTGCTCGCCCTGCATGACGGCGGGGAACAGCCGTGTGGTGAAGCTGAATCCGTAGTCGTTGTCGGCCAGCTGGTTGCAGAAGTCGCCGTAGCCGGCCGCCGTCTCGCTGGAGATGACGGCGATGCGCTGGGCGAACATCGGGAAATCGAGTTCGCGGTTGAGGTCGAAGACGCCTTCGGCCTTCAGCTGACGGACGATTTCCTGACGGCGGCGGGCCATGTCACCGACGGTGAAGTAGGGGTCGATGTCGGTGACAATCCATGAGAAGCCGTAAGCCTCGTGGAACTGTGCGTAGACCCGCAGCCGAACTTTCATGCCGGCATGGAACATCTGTCCTGTCGTGCGTTCGAAATGGGCGCGCAGCATCATCCACGTCTGCCTCCAACATTTCGCTGAGGCCCGTGCGACGGGCGTATTGGTGGAGTCGTCCTTCTGGATGAGCTCCATGTAGCAGTGGCCGCGCGACTCCCGCGCTTCCGCCAGCTCGGCTTCTACCCAGAGCTGTCCGGGCAGCCCCAGTTCGACGGTGCGCCTGACGAGGGTGTTGAGTTCGAGAAGTGAGTATGCCTTGATGTCAGCCATAGGTTAAAGGAGATATATGGAGTTAAGAGGAGATAGATGGAGATAAAGGACGAATGTCTGGGTGTTTTAAGCTTATTTATAAGGAGATATATGGAGTTAAGAGGAGATAGATGGAGATAAAGGACGAATGTCAGAGCGCTTAAAGCTATTGTCTTCTATCTCCTTTTATCTTCCTGTATCTCCTTTTATCTCCTTGTTATGATTAATGTATCATGTCGTCCATTGCCTTTCCGAAGTCCGGCAGTCCGTAGCCGAAGACCGTGTCCGGACAGTCGGCGCGATCGCCTGCGCGGCGGACGATGGTGATAATCTCGCGTGCCGTCAGGTGCGGCCGTGCCTGCCACAGACATGCCACCAGTCCGCAGATGACCGGCGCGGCGAACGACGTCCCCATACTCCTCACGATCGTTCCGCGTCCGGAGATTACGCCGGTGGGGCTTCCGGGAGCCATGACGTCGGGTTTGATGCGGCCGTCCTGCGTGGGTCCGACGCTGCTGAACGGTGCGTTGTCGAGTGTCGGGGTCACTGCGCCGACGGTCAGTATGTCGTAGGCGTCGGCCGGGAAACCGATTTTCTTCCATGCTCCCATGCCGCTGTTGCCGGCACTGTTGACCAGGACGATGCCCTTTCCGGCCAGCATCGACGCCGACCGGGATATGAAAGCCGTCCGGCCGTCCATGTCGCGGTAGGCGTGGTCGCCGCGGTGGCCGTCGAACGTACTGTAGCCGAGGCTGCTGTTGATGACCGACGGAATCGGCAAATTCGGCCGCCATCGTCCAGTAGTCTTCCTCGACGGGCTGTTCCGTCAGCGGGTCCTCGCAGCGCAGTAGCCAGTAGGAGGCTTCCGGCGCGGTGCCGATGTAGACATTCGGGACGTCGGTTCCCATGACCGACAGGACCTTCGTCCCGTGGTCAATGCCGTGGGCATGTTTCGGCGAGCGCGGATAGACAAAGTCGCGCAGTCCCAGAACGTCGATGGCCGTAAGGGCCGGTATGCGGTCGGTGTTCATGAACCCGCCGTCGAGCACGGCGATGGTCATCCCGCGGCCACGGAATCCCGCGTCGTGGAGAGTGTGGCCGCCGCAGTGTCTTATGTTCTCCTCGGCATTGCCGTAGCGCTCCGTGCGCAGCGTGTCCCAGCTCCTGAACGTGTCGTGTATCTCCGTGTGGCGAACGTGTGAGGCCACTGAGTCGGGTGCCTGCCATACCATCTTGCAGCCCACCACCCACGCCAGAGTGTCCACCCGGCGCGTTGCGGCGGTGTCGTCAGTGGCCACGAGCACGGTGTTGTGCCACTTGCTCGTCCCGGCCACGCGCAGTCCCAGTTCGCTGAGAGCTTTGACATAGCGGCTGCTGACGGGCAGGTCGGTCGAGTCTATCGGCAGGTTCTGCCGCCGCCGGCGCTCAATAGCCTTCGCCGAGAGAAAATCACGCGGGCGGGAGAGGCTGAACGCCGTGCCGTCTTTGTCGCGCAGTGTCAGGCGGTAGATATATTTGTGGTCGCCGCGATATTTCTCCTTTTTCGGAGCGGCGGCGTTGTCGGACAGTCCCTGTGCGGCCGTGGAGAGCCATAGGCCGGCCACAATGGAAATCAGACATAGGATTCGGTTCATCGTCATTGTCTCGGGTTGTTGATGTTTTCGGAGACAGCGCAATCGGTCGCAGATTGGCTGTCTTCTGCAAAGATAGTGCAAACGAGCGCAATGACGGTGTTGCATAACTCACTTGAAATCCTTTAAGTGGTGTAATCTCAGTCCCCTCCTTCGCAAGGAGGGGCAAGGGGTGGTTGGTCACCCGCCGTCATTCTAAGGGATGATTCTCAATGATTTATTGACCAACCACCCCTAACCCCTCCTTGCGAAGGAGGGGACTGAGATTACTCCACTTAAAGACTTACTCAACGAGTTCTGCAACACCCTCCCGGGGTGGGTTTTAGGGTTGGGGTGGGTTTTTCAGCGCCTCCACCGCCAGCCTATAGCTGTCGAGCCCGAATCCGCATATCACGCCGAGGCAGGCGCAGCTTATCATGGAATGGTGGCGGAACTCCTCGCGGCGATGGACGTTGGAGATGTGGACCTCAATGACGGGACACTGAAGCGAGCGGATGCAATCCTGCAGGGCGACGCTCGTGTGGGTGTATGCGCCAGCGTTGAGGACGATGCCGTCAACACCGTCGGCGCCGCCGAAGCCGGCCTGTTGCATGCGGTCGATGAGACAGCCCTCGATGTTGCTCTGATAGTAGTCTATCTCCGTGTCGGGAAAGCGGCGGCGCAGCTGCGGGAGATAGTCGTCGAAGGAACTGCTGCCGTAGATGCCCGGCTCGCGGCGGCCCAGCATGTTGAGGTTGGGACCGTTGATGATCAGTATTTTCTTTGTCATAATTAAATTGTTTTTTCGTATCTTTGTAGACGATAAGCTGCGCCCGGAAGTTTGCAAGTGAACTTTCACTGCGCTCATTTGCATTATCGCTGAAGCGACAGGCTGAACACGTCGCGCCCGTCAGCACCGTCTCTGCGTCGCGTGGAAGACGCGCAACGGTCTGACCTTGTGCGCTGTACATACGGCAAAAGTAACAAAATTAACGGACATGGACAAGAAAAACAGCTCAAATGATATGGTGGCGGGCTATATGCGCTATCTCAAACTGGAGCGCAACTACTCCGCAAACACTCTCGACGCCTATCGCCGCGACCTGCGCCGGCTGCTGGACTTCATGGCACGCGAGGGTCTGACGGCAACGGAAATACAGTTGGAAAACCTCCAGACGTTCGCCGCCGAACTCCACGACAAAGACGTCGGGCCGTCGTCTCAGTGCCGGATTCTGAGCGGTGTGCGCTCGTTCTTCCGCTATCTCCTCACCGACGGCTACCGCGACGACGACCCGACGGAGCTGCTGGAGTCGCCCCAGACGGCGGAGAAGCTGCCCGAGGTGCTGAGCGTCAGTGAGATTGACCGGCTCGAAGAGTCCATTGACCTGACGCGATGGGAGGGGCACCGCAACCGCGCCATCATCGAGGTTCTGTTTTCCTGCGGGCTGCGCGTGACGGAACTGGTGACGCTGCAGCTCGACAATCTGTATCTGGAGGAGGGCTATGTCCGCGTCATGGGCAAGGGCAGCAAGGAGCGCCTCGTGCCAATCTCCGAACGCGCCGTCAGCGAGCTGATGCTGTGGTTCGACGACCGCCGCCGGATGAACATCAAGCCGGGAGAGGAGGGATATGTCTTCCTGAACCGCCGCGGCGCCCACCTGACCCGCACGATGATTCTCATCATGATCAAGCGTCAGGCCGCCGAAGCCGGAATAACGAAGACCATCAGCCCACACACACTGCGACACTCCTTCGCCACGGCTCTGCTCGAAGGCGGCGCCGACCTGAGGGCCATCCAGGAACTGCTCGGTCATGAAAACATTGGCACGACGGAGATATATACACACATGGATTTGACGGCCCTGCGGCAGGAGATATTGGAGCATCATCCGAGGAACATTCTCTTTAGGTCAGAGTGCAGAGGTCAGAGTGCAGAGGTATGATTACTATTTGTTAGATGAAAACTAAAAAGTAATCATACCTCTGCACTCTGACCTCTGCACTCTGACCTAAAGAGTAATCATACCTCATCACTCTGACTTCTGCACTAAAAATAAGGTTAATAATTCATAACATAATCACCCTTATATAATAATAATGTGTACCTTTACACGATTTTTAACCAATTAGAAACAAATTAGAGACAAATGAAACTCAAGAATCTGTTCTTGTCGGCTCTGATGATGCTGACCGCCATGGCGGCCACAGCACAGATGCCGATGCCGACTGTGACGCCCGACAAGGACGTGCGCATCGGAACACTGCCGAACGGCCTGACCTATTACATCCGCTACAACAACTGGCCGGAAAACCGCGCCGAGTTCTACATCGCACAGCGGGTGGGCTCCATTCAGGAAGAAGAGGAGCAGCGCGGACTGGCCCACTTCCTGGAACACATGTGCTTCAACGGCACGAAACACTTCCAGGGAAACGACCTCATACGCTACTGCGAGTCAATCGGCGTACAGTTCGGACGCGACCTCAATGCCTACACCAGCATTGACCAGACGGTCTACAACATCTCCAACGTGCCCACGACACGCCAGTCGGCACTCGACTCCTGTCTGCTCATCCTCTACGACTGGGCCGACGGACTCGTGCTCGACCCGGTCGAGATAGACAAGGAACGCGGTGTCATACACGAAGAGTGGCGCATGCGCAGCAGCGCGTCACAGCGTATGTTCGAGCGCGCACTGCCGACGCTCTATCCCGGAAGCAAGTACGGACTGCGCATGCCCATCGGACTGATGAGCGTCATCGACAACTTCAAGCCGCAGGTGCTCCGCGACTACTATGAGAAGTGGTATCGCCCGGACAATCAGGCCATCATCGTCGTCGGCGACATTGACGTCGACCACACCGAGGCCGAAATCAAACGCCTCTTCAGCGACATCAAGCTTCAGGCTGACGCCGCACCCGTCGTGAAGGAACCCGTGCCGGACAACGCCGAGCCCATCGTCGTCATCGAGAAGGACAAGGAGCAGCGCGTCAACACCGTTGACCTTATCTTCAAGCACGAGACAATGCCCGACTCGCTGAAGAACACCATCCCCTACATCGTCTCACAGTATGTCAAGAGCACGGCCATCGACATGCTCAACGCCCGTTTGGCCGAATACGCCCAGAAGCCCGAAAGCCCCTTCGTCGGCTCGACGGCATACGACGGCTCCTATATCTTCGCCAGCACGATGGACGCCTTTGACATCGACGCCCTGCCGAAGGACGGACAGACGGAGGAGGCGCTGGCCGCTATCTACCGCGAGGCGCTGCGCGCCGCCCGCTTCGGATTCACCCCGACGGAGTATAACCGCGCCAAGGCCAACGCCCTCAGCGCCCTCGACAAGACATACAGCAACAAGGACAAGCGCTACAGCCGCCAGTTCTGCGACGAATACAAGGAGCACTATCTCTCGAAGGAGCCCATCCCGTCGCTCGACGACTACTACGCAATGATGAAGGAGGTCATCCCCATGATTCCCATCGAGGCCATCAACCAGACCATGGCCATGCTCGTGCCGCCCACGGACACCAATATGGTCGTCCTCAGCTTCAACATCGAGAAGGACGGAGCTGTCTATCCGACACGCGAGGGACTCCTGAAGGCCATCGCCGGAGTGCGCGCCGAGACGCTCGAACCGTATGTGGACAACGTCAAGGACGAACCGCTCATCACCACGATGCCCAAGAAGGGAACCATCAAGAGCGAGAAGGTGAACGAGAAGTTCGGATATAAGGAGCTCGTACTGTCCAACGGTGTCAAGGTCGTGCTGAAGCAGACGGACTTCAAGAAAGACCAGGTGCTGCTCTCGATGGAGGGCTTCGGCGGCTCGTCGCTCTACGGCGAGGCTGACTATGCAAACCTGAAGGCCTTTGACGACGTCATCGAAGCCAGCGGACTGGGCAACTTCTCCCACACGGAACTGGAGAAAGCGCTGGCCGGAAAGATTGCTTCGGCCTCGATGTCGCTCGGCATGACGCGCCAGACCATCAGCGGCTCGTCCACTCCCAAGGATGTCGAGACGATGCTTCAGCTGGTCTATCTCTACTTCACCGCCATCAACAAGGACCAGGAGTCGTTCGACAACCTGATGAAGACATACGAGATTTCGCTCAAGAACAAGGCTCTCTCGCCCGAAGGAGCGTTCAACGACTCGGTCAACGTGACCATGAACAGCCACAACCCGCGCTTCGCCTCCATCGAGACGGCCGACCTGAAGAACGTCAGCTACGACCGCATACTGGAGATTGCGCGCGACCTGACGTCCAACGCGGCCGCCTATACGCTCACCATCATCGGCAACTATGACGAGGCGACAATCCGTCCGCTGCTCGAACAGTACATCGCTTCGCTGCCGTCGCAGAAGAAAGTGACGAAGGGCAAGCGCGTCGACACGGACGCCAAGGGCATTGTCATCAACAGCTTCAAGCGCAAGATGGAGACACCAAAGGCCATGGCAATCATGGTTTGGTCGAGCGAGGACATCCCCTACACGCTCGAAAACCGCATCAAGGCCGACATCGCAGGTCAGGTTCTCAGCATGATCTACCTCAAGAAGATACGCGAGGACGCCAGCGCTGCCTATAGCGTGGGCGCTCAGGGAAGCCTCAACCGCGGCGACGAGAAGATTGACTGCGGCCTGATGGCCTACTGCCCGATGAAGCCCGAGAAAGGCGACACGGCCCTGGCGATACTCCGCGACGAGGTTCCGGCGATGGCGAAGAGCTGCGACGCCGACATGCTCGCCAAGGTGAAGGAGTATATGCTCAAGAGCTATGACGACCGCACGAAGACCAACGGCTATTGGAGCGGCATAATCAAGAACTTCCGCGACTACGGCGTTGACCTCCATACGGACTACAAGCAGACCGTTCAGGCACAGACACCGGAGACCATCTCAGCCTTCATCGCAGAGATGCTGAAGGCCGGAAACCGCGTCGAGGTGGTCATGATGCCGGAGGAATAACCGCTTTAGAGAACGAAACAGATGGGCCTGACCGGTATGAGGGCATACCGGCCGGGCCTTTTTTTAATCACTATGGGGCTTTAAGAAAAGCGCCATAAGCCTTTTTTCAAATCATTAAAACAACAATCAGATGAAGAGACTTGTACTTACTTTGATTTCCGCAGCAGCGGTTCTCGGCGCCCATGCCGACGGACTGAAGGCGGCGTTCACGTCCGCAAAGTCCTACAGTGCCTACTACACGCAGAACTTCGACAGCGAGGAAGAGTTTTCGACGTGGACCGTCAAGTCCACAAACGACCGCTACACGTGGCAGATTGCGCCGGGACTGGGCTACAACATCACGTTCAACACCATCGACCCGACCAGCAAGAACTCGCTGGCCTTGGTCTACGACGAGAGCCGGCAGGACGAGACGGTGACATCGCCGGCGATAGACATCCGTCCCGGAAGCGTCGTGGAATACTACAACTACTTCTCCCCGAACTTCCTTCTCTGGGGCAGCTACACGTTCTATGCCACCGACGTGGCCACGGGCGACACCGTCCAGCTGCTCAACCAGTTCCTTTGGGCGCAGAACGAGGGCTACGACGAGACCAAATGGAAGAAATTCTCGTTCGACCTGAAGCGCGTGGAGGGCAAGCGCGTGACCTTCTCTTTCCGCTATAAGGGCAGCGACGGAGAGAGCGAGCTGATAGACGGCTTCCGCGTGATGCAGCTCGACGCCACGGCCGACTCACGGGTGGAGATATGGCAGGGCGAGACCGTTCAGTTCGCCGACCTGTCTGAAGGCGACGTCAAGTCGTGGCGGTGGGAGTTCGAGGGCGGCACGCCGGCCACGTCGACCGAGCGCGAACCCGTCGTGCGCTATGAAAAGGCCGGAACGTATGCCGTCAAGCTGACCGTCGGCGACGGAACAACGACCGACACGTCGGTACGCGAGGGCTATGTCGTCGTGCGCCGCCAGCAGCCCAACGCCGTCATCGGCATGCCCGAGGAGGGCTATCTGTCGCCCTACGTCGCAACGTTCGTCCCGACGAATGTGCCCGTGCAGTACCGCGACCTGTCCACCGGCATGCCGACGGAGTGGCTGTGGCAGTTTGTCGGCGGAACGCCCGAGACGAGCACGGAGCAGAATCCCGTGGTCACATACGCCAAGGCGGGACGCTACAGTCTGGCCCTGACGGCGTCGAACGAGGCCGGCACGGACCGTGACATCATGCAGTATGCCATCCAGGCGGGCGGCGCGCAATATGTATGGAACATCGCTCCGGAGGAGAACGCCGACCTCGTTAAGATACAGCTGGGCTGGTACGGCAACTACGCCGGAAGCAACTGGCTCGGACTGACGGCCTTTGCCGAGCACTACAAGAAGCCGCTGGCCGCCGCCACGGTCGACAGCGTCGACGTCTTCTTCTTCTCCGGCACGACCATCTCGCCCGACGCTCCCATCACGCTGAGCGTCTGCCGTCCCGACGCGAACGGCGCTCCGGGCGAGGTTCTGGCTTCGTCGACGATAAAGGCGGGCGACATCAAGGTTGACCCGTCGACGTGGGCCCCCACCCGCTTCATCCTCGACAAGCCGGCGGAGATTGACAGCGACTTCTTCGTTGTCATCGAGGGCATCCCCAACGCCACACAGGACGAGGCGCCCTACGCCAAAGACGACATCGCCATTGCCTGTGTACGGCGCGACGAGGGCGGCCGGACGACGACATGGCAGCTCGTGGAGGACCAGGACGAACAGGGCAATCCGCTCGGTACGAGCCAGTGGTTCGAGAACACGGACGACGCCGTCTCAATGGCCGTCAGCCCCGTCGTGACATACGACAAACCCCAGCCGCCGTCAGCCATCGCGGCCCCCAAGGCCACCGAAGCACCGGACGACGCTCCCGTATATACGCTTCAGGGCGTGCGCGTCAATGACCGCCAGCTCACGAAGGGCATATATATAAAAGGTGGGAAGAAAATCGTAGTGAAGTAAGGGGCCCCGGCCCCCTCCGGCTCCCCCAAGGGGGAGAGACCTGCGGATTGAACATTTGCAGGTAAGCATCGGAGGTAATGTATAATACACACAGTAGGGACATATTCTTGTATTTGTCCGCCTTTAACGGGTTATTGTTGGCGGACAAATACAAGAATATGTCCCTACTTGTGTGCTTCCCTCATCAGCAAAAGGAGTTTTCACTCCCCTCCCCCCTGGGGAGGGGGCGGGAGTGGGGCTTCCCTTATTTTCCCAATATCTTCTTTATCTCATTCAACTTGTTCAGCGCCTCAACGGGCGTAAGATTGTCGATGTCCAGTCCGATTATCTCGTCGCGTATCTGCGCGAGCACGGGGTCGTCGAGCTGGAAGAAGGACAGCTGCATGCCGTCCTGACCGCCGGAATGGACGGTGGGAGTCGAAGGCTTGCCCTCGGAGCCGACCGAGGCGTTGTCCGCTTCAAGCTGACGGAGGATGACGTTGGCGCGGCTGACGATGCTCTTCGGCATGCCCGCGATGTCGGCGACGTGGATACCGAACGAATGTTCCGAGCCGCCGCGGGTCAGCTTACGGACAAAGATGACCTTGTCGCCGGCCTCCTTGACACTGACATTGTAGTTGCGGATGCGCTTGAAGTTCTTCTCCATCTCGTTCAGCTCGTGGTAATGGGTGGCGAAGAGCGTGCGCGCCTGTGCCCGCCGGTTCTCGTGGAGATATTCGACGATGGCCCACGCGATGCTGATACCGTCGTATGTCGACGTTCCGCGGCCCAGCTCGTCGAAGAGCACGAGCGAACGCGGCGAGACATTGTTGAGGATGTTGGCCGCCTCGGTCATCTCGACCATGAAGGTCGATTCGCCCAGCGAGATGTTGTCGCTCGCCCCGACGCGGGTGAAGACCTTGTCCACCATTCCGATGCGGGCACTCTCCGCCGGGATGAAACATCCCGTCTGGGCCATCAGCACGATGAGCGCCGTCTGGCGCAGGAGGGCCGACTTACCGGCCATGTTGGGACCGGTGATAATCATTATCTGCTGTTTCTCGCTGTCGAGATAGATGTCGTTGGGGACGAAAGGCTCGCCCGGCGGCAGCTGCGTCTCGATGACGGGGTGGCGTCCCTGACGGATGTCGATGACGTCGGTGTCGTCGATGACGGGCCTCACGTAGCCGTGCTCCTCGGCCGCCTTGGCGAACGACAGCAGACAGTCGATGCGCGCGAGCAGGCTGGCGTCAATCTGTATCTGGGGGATGAACTCCTGCATGGAGCCTATCAGGTCGTTGAACAGCCGCGCTTCGAGCGACAATATCTTGTCCTCCGCACCCAATATCTTCTCCTCATATTCCTTCAGCTCCTGCGTGATGTAGCGCTCGGCCTGTGCGAGTGTCTGCTTGCGCACCCAGTCCTGCGGCACGCGGTCCTTATAGGTGTTGCGCACTTCGAGATAGTAGCCGAAGACATTGTTATATCCAATCTTCAGACTGGCGATGCCCGTCCGCTCCGTCTCCCGCTCCTGAATGCGCATGAGATAGTCCTTGCCGCTGTACGCGATGTGGCGCAGCTCGTCCAGCTCGTCGCTGATACCGCTCCGGATGACGCCTCCGCGACCGACAATCTGCGGTGCGTCGGGCTCAATCTCCCGTTCAATCCTGTCGCGAAGCGACTCGCAGAGGCTGAACTGCTCGCCCATCCGGCGGAGCACCTCATTGTCAGCCTGCAGGCACGCCTCCTTGATGGGGCGCACGGCCTGAAGCGCCGTCTTCAGCTGGACGACCTCGCGGGGCGACACGCGGCCCGTGGCAACCTTTGAGATGATGCGTTCGAGGTCGCCCGTGCGGTGGAGCTGCTCGTCGACGCAGCAGCGGAAGTCCGGATGGCGGAAGAAATGGTCGACAACGTCGAGCCTCTCCGTCACGCGACGGCCGTCCTTCAGCGGAAAGACCAGCCAGCGGCGCAGCAGACGGCCGCCCATGGGCGAGACCGTGCGGTCAATGACGTCGAGCAGCGACGAGCCGTCGTCCTGCATGGGCTGGAGCAGTTCGAGGCTGCGTATGGTGAACTTGTCGAGCCTCACATAGCGCTCCTCCTCGATGCGGGTGAGCGCCGTGATATGGCCTATCTGCGTGTGCTGCGTCATCTCCAGATACTGGAGAATGGCGCCGGCGGCCACGATGCCCGACTCAAGATGGTCGACACCGAAGCCTTTGAGGTTCTTCACACCGAAATGGCGCAGCAGCTTCTGGCGCCCGCCCTGTCCGGCGAACACCCAGTCGTCGAGCTCGAAGGTGAAGAAGCGGTTGCCGAAATAGCGTTCGAAGTCCTGCTTGCGGCCGCGGTCGTAGAGCACTTCCTTGGGCGAGAAGTTGCCCAGCAGCTTGTCGACATAGTCGTGAGTGCCCTCACCCGTGAGGAACTCGCCCGTCGATATGTCCAGAAAGGCCACGCCGCAGGCCGACTTGCCGAAATGGACGGCAGCCAGAAAGTTGTTCTCCTTATAGTTGAGGACGTTGTCACCCATGGCTACACCCGGCGTGACCAGCTCCGTGATGCCGCGCTTGACAAGCTTCTTGGTCAGCTTCGGGTCCTCCAGCTGGTCGCAGATGGCGACACGCTTGCCGGCCCGGACGAGCTTCGGAAGATAGGTGTCGAGCGCATGGTGGGGAAAGCCGGCCATCTCCGTCCCCCCGTTGCTCCGTCGCGTGAGGGTGATGCCGAGTATGCGTGAGGCCGTGGTGGCGTCCTCACAGTAGGTCTCATAGAAATCACCGCAACGGAAGAGCAGCACGGCATCAGGGTGTTTCGCCTTGAGGTCGAAAAACTGCTTCATCATCGGGGTCAATTCCTTGTCTTTCGTAGCCATAAATATGTTTTAGTTGTGAGCTGCAAAGTTACTCCAAATGCCGCGAAAAACAAAATTTCACTTCGCTTTTCTCTGCGGTTTCTCAGGTACAGAGGCGCGGTTTTTCCAACACAAAGGCTTTAAATCTGAACACAGAGACACGGAGACACAGAGATTTTTTTTTTAAACGCAAAGGCCGCGAAGACGCAAAGGTTTTGTTTTTTATCAGACGGAAGGGCAGAAGACGCAAAAGCTTTATATATAGTATAATCTGAATACGGAGACTTTTTTGCTTTGCGTCTTCGCGGCCTTTGCGTTTTAAAAAAATCTCTGTGTCTCCGTGTCTCTGTGTTCAGATTATATTATTAAAACCTTTGCATTGAACGTGAACTGTTAAAAACTCGGAATTATCCCGACAAACACCTCAAAATCCTTGAAGAATTCAGAAATGAAAATCATTTGGCCGCAAATTCGCGAGTTTTACGTGTGCATCTTTTATCATCTGACAGCCAGCGCATTACAATAAAATCATCGGAAGTGTGCAACTTTTTGTCGGGTTTTGTTCTGCCGTAAGGGCCTTACGGCATTGCGGGGAGGCCCCCGTTGGAAGCTGGCGGGGCCGCCGCCGTCATGCGAAAGCGGCTCCGCTGTAGAGCCGTAAGGGCCTCCCGGCTCGGCAACAGACGAAAAACGGGACGACAGCGGAGGCGGAATATCATGATTTCAGCTTTGCCGCTCTCCAGAATTGGAATTTTCAAGTGTTAAATTCCGTGATATTATATAAACAACCCACCCCAACCCTTCCGAAGGGAGGGAGCCTGATATGCCATTGAGTCCATTCTGTAACTCAAAGAGTAATCAAGCTCCCTCCCTTCGGGAGGGTTGGAGTGGGTTGTTGGTTCTTTAGTTCTTTGGTGTTTTTTAGCGGGTTACTTCACAACAACCTTCTTGCCGTTGATGATGTTGATGCCCTTGACCGGCTTCTCCAGACGCTGGCCGGCGAGGTTGAAGATGACTTTGTCAGCAGTCTTGTCGGCTGCAACGGTGCTGATGCCGGCACCGTCTTTCTCACCGTCTATGAGCACATTGCGCACTTCCCATGTCGGGCATGTGTTATCGGCGGTCGTGCTGGTGTAGTGGAAGACAAGCTGTATCTTCTTGCCGGCAAACTGCTCCATGGAGACTTCGCCTGAAGACTGGAAGTTCCATGAATTACCGGCGGGCCAGCTGATGCCGTCAACCTTCGTCGTCGTGCCGTCGGCTCTCACCTCTACTGCCAGAACGCTGGTTGTGCCCTTGTTTACGGCATGCTCGAAGCTGAGCTTGAGGTTCTTGCAACCGGTCAGGTCAATCACGGGAGATACGAGAGATGCGTCAGCGGCATTTGCGCCACCTTTATATGCGGAAGCCTTTGCGCACTTGTAGCTTTTGTCGTGTGCCCATACGTATGACAGCGTGCCGAGCTCTGTGTTCTCAGCCGTGAAGGCGCCGAGACCTGACTCAAATGTCTCGCTGAAGATGCCGTTGCCGGGTGTGGGAGTGGGGTCCGGATCAACCGGCTCAGTGACCTCTCCGTTGAGCGTTACGGTCAGCTTTGAGATCTGTGTGTTCTTGGCGATGGTGAACACGACAGACTCAGCCTCAGCGCCGCCCCAGGTCACGGTTGTTCCGTTCTTGGTCCACTTGCCGACGTTGACAGTGTTGCCATCGTCCCACTTGGAAGAAGAAGCGGCCTTGGCCAGAGTGAACTCAAGAGCCGTAACCTTGCTGCCGGCAGGAGCGGCGATGGTCAGATTTCCGTTGTACAGGCGCAGACGGGGAGACGAAGCCCAGATACGGTTGCGCGTTGTGGCGTCGCTGGCCGAAGCCTGCACGGTCACTGTGACACCGTCGACGGTAACGACACCGTCTTCGTTGAATTCGCCGTCAGCGACATAAGTAGCACCTGTTCCGCTCGAAACACCCTTCACATTGGGGAAATATGACTGATAGTTGGTATCGAAATCAAATACCACGGTCTGAGCCGATGCCAGTCCGCAGAACACCATCAGCATACTAAGCAATGAATAGCGTAAAGTTTTGTTCATAATGATACGTTTTTAAATTAATGATTTTGTTTATACTTTCAAATGCAAAAGTAGCGAAAAATAGCTTACGGCCAAAGTATTATGCCGTTAAATTTATATTAAAGACCCGAAAACAGAAAGCCGAAAACAGAAACCCACCCCAACCCTCCCGAAGGGAGAGAGTTTGATATGTCATTGAGTCCGTTCTGTAACTCAAAGAGTAATCAAGTTCCCTCCCTTCGGGAGGGTTGGGGTGGGTTTCGGGTTTTAGGTTATTTGATTAATTATAAGCCGCAGCCTCCGCAGCCGCGATAATATCTTCTTTTGACGGTTCGGGCGGACAGGCCATGATGTCCGAGAGGTCGAACTCGTCCTTCTCATCCGCCTTCTTCCGGTCGGGCTTCCTCGTTCCCGGTTCATCGTTCTGTGCGTCCTGACGCTCCTCCTGGCGACGCTGGCTGCGGCGCTCGCGCTTCGGACGCTCACTGCGGGTGCTTTCAGTATCCGGACTATCTGCGGATGATGATTCCTGTGAGTTTTCCTCCGCCTGCCGGACGTCAGAAACGGTCTCGATGATGAAGTCGGTCTTCTGCTCCGTGTCAGGCACGTTCATGACCGGCTCTTCCTCCATCTTCGTCCGGTCGGCCTTGGCGGCGAAGACGGCGTCGATGAACTGAGGTTCGCGGCGCAGTTTCTGGAGAGCCTCCTTCGACGCGAGCTGCTGGCTCTCCTTCTTCGAGTAGCCGCGGCCCGTTCCGACCTCCATGCCCTCGATGACGACCTGATAGACAAAGACGGGGCTGCTGTTCTCGTCCTTCTTCTGTTCCATGAGCTTGAAATCCATGCGGACACGGTTCTTCTGGGTCCACTCCAGCAGCTTGCTCTTGAAGTTTACCTCCTTATAGGCCACCTTGTCAATGTTGATGAGCTGGGCGAGAATGCGCTTCTGCATGAACCGCATGCAGGCGTCATAGCCGCGGTCGAGATAGATTGCGCCCACGAGAGCCTCGAAGGCGTTGCCCCCCATGTAGCTGTTGTGGGAATGGGAGTGGCCGGCGGACATGATGAGACGGCAGAGGCCCATCTCGTTGGCCAGACGGTTGAGCGTGTCGCGCTGTACGAGCTTGCTGCGCGTGTTGGTCAAGAAGCCCTCGCGCTTGCCCTCGAAGTGGCGGTAGACGATGTCGCCGACCACGGCGTCGAGCACGGCATCGCCCAGGAATTCAAGGCGTTCGTTGTTCAGCGGGCGGCCCTTGGCGTTGCGCCGGGACACGCTCTTGTGCATCAGCGCCAGCTTGTAGTATTCGATGTGGCGCGGATAGAAGCCCATGATGGCGTAGAGAGACGAAAAAAGCTCCTTATCCTTGCGGAAAGGGAGCTTTATTCTGTCTATGATGTTGTTATTCAGCATAAGTTTATTCAGCATACTTCTTGAAGATGACGCATGCGTTGTGGCCGCCGAAGCCGAACGTGTTGCTCATGGCTGCGCGCACCTCACGCTTCTGTGCCACGTTGAACGTGAAGTTCAGGTCGTAGTCAATCTCCTCGTCACGGTCGTCCTCCTCGTGGTTGATTGTCGGGGGAACGATGTCGTTCTTGACGGCGAGCACGGTGGCCATGGCCTCAACGGCACCGGCAGCACCGAGCAGGTGGCCTGTCATTGACTTCGTGGAGCTGATGTTCAGCTTGTATGCGGCGTCGCCGAAGACGGCCTTGATGGCCTTTGCCTCGGAGATGTCGCCGACATGCGTCGACGTTCCGTGAACGTTGATGTAGTCGATGTCCTCAGGCTTCAAGCCGGCGTCCTTCAGCGCGTTCTCCATGACGAGGCGTGCGCCGAGTCCCTCAGGGTGGGAAGCCGTGATGTGGTGGGCGTCGGCACTCGTGCCCTCACCGACCATCTCGGCGTAGATCTTCGCTCCGCGTGCCTTGGCGTGCTCCAGCTCTTCGAGGATGAGACATCCCGCACCCTCGCCCATGATGAAGCCGTCGCGGCTCTTGCTGAACGGACGTGAGGCGTGACTGGGATCGTCATTGCGTGTCGAAAGGGCGTGCATGGCGTTGAAACCGCCCACACCCGTGGCGCAGATGGCAGCCTCGGCACCGCCGCTGACGATGACGTCGGCCTTGCCCAGACGGATCTGGTTGAAGGCGTCGGCCAGGGCGTTGCTCGACGAGGCGCATGCTGACGTCGTCACATAGTTGGGGCCATGGAAGCCGAAGTGGATGGAAATCTGGCCGGCAGCGATGTCGGCTATCATCTTGGGGATGAAGAAGGGGTTGAACTTCGGGCCCTGATCCAGATGCTGTCCGTAGTAGACAACCTCGTCCTCGAATGTCTTGATACCGCCGATACCTACGCCGAAGATGACTCCGACGCGGTTCTTGTCAACCGTCTCAAGGTCCATGGCGCTGTCCTTGACGGCCTGTATGGCAGAGATGAAGGCCAGCTGTGTGTAGCGGTCCATCTTGCGTGTCTCCTTGCGGTCGATATAGTCCGTGACGTTGAGGTTCTTGACCTCGCAGCCGAACTGTGTCTTGAACTTGGAAGCGTCAAACAGCGTGATGGGCGCTGCGCCGCTCACTCCGTTGATAAGGCTGTTCCATGTCTCCTCGGGGGTGTTGCCAACCGGAGTGACGGCTCCAAGTCCTGTTACAACAACTCTTTTTAATTCCATGATTATAACAATGAAAGATTATAAAAAAAGAAGCTGGGAATTGAGAATTGAGAATTATCACCGCTCTACCGGCTGCTCTGTGGCGGGGCCGTGACGTGGCGGTATAATCGTCAATTATCAATTCCCAACTTCGTCAAAACGTTGAATTTGATTTATTTTGCGTTCTCCTCGATGTAAGAGATAGCATCGCCGACAGTTCCGATCTTCTCAGCCTGGTCATCGGGAATAGAGATTCCGAACTCCTTCTCGAACTCCATGATCAGCTCTACGGTATCCAGTGAGTCGGCACCCAGGTCGTTAGTGAAGCTTGCTTCGGGCTTTACTTCTGCCTCGTCCACACCAAGTTTGTCAACGATGATTGCCTTTACTTTTGATTCAATTTCTGACATAATTGTAATGTTTTAATGTTAATAATGATTTCTAATCCAAAAATTCGGGTGCAAAGTAACTAATTTTTATTGACATAAGCAAATTATTTGGATAAAAAAGCGTCGCCGGTTGCACACTTATATGGTGTTTGTGCAATAAAAGCCCCCTCCAGCTCTCCCCAAGGGGGGAGAGACACGCGGATGTTTTTAAAACGCAGAAGGCACAGAGGAACGAAAAAAGGCGTATCATAACTATTGTTGTCTGACAAACTTCTATATATAATAAGGTGTAGCGGTATGTATCGGCAGAACTGATGTCACGGTGAGATTTAAACAACGGCAGGGGGTATACGGACTGACAACGGCCTTGTCATAAAGTAATATAACCTATATTACAAAGTAATACAACCTATATTGGTCGGTAATACAACCTATATTGGTCGGTAATACAACCTATATTACTTTGTTGACAGGCAGCTCCCAAGCCATGACAACAGCTCTTCCGACATTCGGGATAATCGGGGGCCTCGACGGGAGCCTGCAATGATGTATGATCACCCACGCTGTCCCTACCCTTTGTGGAGGTCAGGAGGAGGTTCTCCGGGAGGTCGGGGACTTCAAAAAAAACGGGGCGGCACCGTGATGGTGTCGCCCCGTCATTATAGAGATTGTTGTTTCAACGTTCTTACTTCACAACGACCTTCTTGCCGCCGATGATGTACATGCCCTTAGCCAGACCGTCGAGAGACTCGCCGGCGTTGCGGACCTTGACACCATTGATGGTGTAAACGTCATTGTTGATGGTCTTGACAACTGCGTTCATGTCGCTGATGCCGTCGTTGCCTGTTGCATCAACAGTGATGAAGTAGATGTGGCATCCGTTGGTGTTCGTAACGACAACGTCAGAGATTGTCTCGTCGGTCAGCTGTCCGGGAACGGAGATGTTGAACACCTCGTAGGTCGTCGGAACGGCGCTGCCGATTTCCTCACCGTTGATTGTCAGCTTCACGCCGCGTGCGTCAGTGTTCTTATGAGACTCGACGCCGAGGGTGATCTTAGAACCGGACTTCACGCTCGGGATGGTGAACGAGTTGTTCTTGCCACCAATCCAGAGGTAAGACGGGCCTTCGTATGTGCCGAGGCTTGTCGACGGATAGTTGACGCCGATAGCCAGAGCGCCGGCTGCAACGGTGTTGAAGAGCAGACCCTTGGTCTCAGCGATAACTGCGCCGTTGGCCACGAGTTCCTCAGAACCTGCGATTGCCGTACCATACCAGTAAGCGTTGCCCTCGCGATCGGGATCAGCCTCAGTCGGGCCACCAACCTTCTCGTAGCTGCGCCACAGGGTCACTGCGGGATATGTGCCGTCCTCACCAGGAACAGCCGTAGCTGCGTCAGCTGCGAGGTTAGCCTTTGTCTCATCGCTCCAAGCGGTGAAGTCCCACTTGCGGAGGTCTGAAACGGGCTCCGGCTCCTCTACTTTCTCGAACGCCGTTTCGCCTGTCGGGATGAAGTAGTCGGCATATCCGGCAACTTCGTTATTCTCGTCATAAACAGGACCTTCCATGATGATACCGGTGATGTTGTACATTCCGGGTTCAATTGATCCGCCATTCTCGTCGTATGCCTTGCTGAACACGTCAGACATGTTCATCTCCTTGTCACCTGACTTCAGGTAGAGGATGTTGTAGCTGGAAGCATCTTCTCCTTCACCCTCGGTGATGGTCTTTTCGGCCAGTTCGACGTTGTTGACCTTGATGAGCTGCATGTTGTAGTTGGCGCTTGCAGCGTCAGCCCATGCCACTTCCTTGGCCACCACTTCCTTCACCTCAACGGTGTATTCGGAATTCTTGGTGTAGCCTGCGGTCTCAAGGTTCTTCATACCATACTCGTCCTTATACTTCAGATAGATGTATCCGTTGAATGTCTGGCCGAATTCGTTGAAGATGGTGCCTTGCTCGTCAAGAATCTGAATACCGGCAGTCTCATCTTCGATGTAGACGGCCTTGTCCCAGCGTCCACCTTCGAGCACTTTGATCTGAGTGTTGTTCAGAGCGAGCTTGACGTCGGTGTCGTTTGCGATATCCTTCAGGGCTGCGATGTTGGGAACCTCAGTGAATTCAATCTGCTTCTCGACTGCGTCGTATGCTCCGTAAGGAATGAACTCCAGACCGTAGTAGCCGTAGATGACGATACCGCTGATGCTGTTGAACTTCTCGACTACAGACATGTCTGTCGGCAGAACGAACATAGCGTCGTTTACATAAAGCTCCTGGTCACCGTCAACGAGAGAGATTTCGGCGCTCCATCCGGTGCTTTCGTATTTCACGTTTACGTTCTCCAGACGGATGAACTTCGATGTGACGTCAGCCACCTGTCCGGCGTTGATGTCGGCGATGGTTGTGGCTGTCGGAACGATTTCCGTAGCTTCCTTGGTGATTTCAGAAGAAGCGGTGTTTTCGGAGCCTTCGAATGTGAAGATGCCGCCCTGACGCTGGTCCTTCGTAATCTTACCGATGATGTAGCCTGTGAGGGTCACACCGTCTTCGCCGAGCAGCTTGCTGATGTTGAGGTCAACCATGAGTGCGCCGGTCTCGTCCTCAATGAACGATTCCATCATGTTGTTGCCGCCGTAGAGCGTAACCTTTGCGCCTGTCACGTTCAGCTTGATTTCCTTGTCTCTCATGCCTTCTTCCTTTGCGGCTGCGATGTTGGCAGCCTCAGGAATCTTGGCCTCTGCGCTTCCTGCGATGAACTTCACGCCGTGGAGAGCAACGTCACCAGCAGTTGTTTCGTCTTCTTCAACACCGGTGTAGTCGATGGTGTACTCCTTGGCTGCGTCAAGCTCAAGCTCGACAACAGCGCTGGTGTTGGGCTGGCTCAGAGTCTTTGCCGTAACGGCCTCGCCCTCAGTCGGAGTAGCTGTAACAACGAGGTATCTTGCCTTTGTGCTGCTACCTGTAGCGCCGTATGCGATAACCTTTGATGCGCCCTTGATGCAGGTGCTGAAAGACTTAGCGTCGTTGCCCTTCTTCAGACCGATTCCGGGGAAGGCCTGAGCCTCGACGGTCTCGCCTGTTGCGGGATCAACTGTACCCTTCTTGTTGTCAGTACGCGTTGCACCGCCCTTAGCCCATGTCTCTTCAACGGCCTTGGCAACGTTCTCGGCTGTCATCGTGAACACATAGTCCTCGGTGATTTCCTTGCACGGTGTAGCTACGATGCCGGCGACAACGCTTTCGGGGCTGACCGGATGAACGGTGAAGAAGCCTTTGTTCACATAAAGGATACAATCGATGCTCTTGATGACCTCAGGATAGGTGAATCCGGCCATTACGCCGAACTTGTCATAATATACATATTCTTCGCCGCCTTCACCCTGAGTGATAATCTGGAGGTCGGTATTGATGTTCACGTTCTCCAGCTTGACGAGCTTGCCGACATTCTCTGTCGTTGCAGCCTCGGCCAGTGTCATCACTGTGGCAGCAACCTCAGCGTCAGCCTCTGTGATTTCAGAAGCGGCGGTCTCGTCGATTGCCGTCAGTTCGGGCATGCCGTTATGGTCGGTGTATGCGCCGTTGATGAAACCTGTGATGGCCTTGCCTGCGGTCAGGGTCAGACCTGACTTGTAGAGCAACAGGGCTCCGGTCTCGTCCTCGATGAACGCGTTGTCGCCGCTTACGAACGTTACCTTTGCGCCGTTGACGGCCAACTTGGCCTTTGTGCCGGCTGCGAGAGCCTTGAAGGCTGCGATGTTGGCAGCGTCAGCAAGGGGCTCTGCGGGAGCTACATAGTCACCGACGGTGATGGCGTTGATGCGGCACTGTGCTGTTACGGTGAACACCACTTCCTCGGCCTCGCCTGTCCATGTCTGTGCGTCGAGTGTACCTACGCTTGCTGTCATTGTACCCCACTTCGTCTGTCCGAAAACAATCTTATTGAGCATCTTGCCGGCAGCAGCCTTGACAGTGATAGTACCTTTGTAAACGCGGAGTTCCACGGTACCATTGTTATTCCAGAAGCGGTTTTCTGTGGTTCCTTCTGTCTTCGGAGAAACGGTTACGGTGAACTCGTCTGCTGTGAGCACTTTTTCCTCTTTGATATCACCGGCTGTACTGCCATTGTTGTCAGATGTAGCCAGGTTCATCTTGCTGAAGTCCATCTTGCCTGTAGCGGCAACCGGAGCGGCGAGCTCGGCGTCACCGGTCTTGACGATGTATACGAAGTCGATGCAGCGTGCCGGGTTTTCTGTGGCACCGAGTGTGATAGGAGTAGAAGCTGCGTTGAGCTCAAATTCCTCAGTGTTGTAATCCTGGATATATCCGAAACATTCGAATGTTCCGACAGTGGTCTCACCGGCCTTGAACGTGAAGTTTACGCCTGTGCCACCCCATGTAGATGTATAGAGTTTGTACTTACCGTTAGGCAGATTTGCTATCAGGGCGTCACCCTCACCGGCGTTGTATGCGCCAAGTCCGTTGGAGCAGCGTACGGTAGAGTTTGCAGCTGTAGAAACGGTCAGAGTCTCGATGTCCTCAGCCTCAGCGATGAATACGACGCCTGTCGTCTCGGTGGCGGTGTAGTCAATCGTTGCCTCAACATTGTTCTGACTCATATCAAAAGTATGCAGATACCATCCGGCAGAACCCTTGCCTGCGGAATAGAGCGTGCCGTCCTGTGCGAGATAGCGTGGATAGGCGACATTGGTAGTGTTTCCTTCCCAGTCAGTTCCTTCCTTGATTATGCCACCAAGGCTGCTCTTAAGAGTGTAGTTGTACTTCTCGGCCTCACGGAATGTAACCGTGATGACGGTAGAACCGTCGCCGGCAATTGCCTGTGAAGCGGCATCGTCGCTCACATAGATGTATTTAACATCATTGAACATGCAGCTTGCCTTGTCATCTTCGGTCACTGTATAGAAAGAACCGATGGCACCGGTTCCGGTCGTTGCCTCTTTGACTTCTGTCTCACCACACACATACTTAACAGTATATGTAGCGGCCTGACTTGCATCGAGGTAAGTCACGGTGACGGTCGGGTTCTTGATATAACCACAACCGGGGTTGGTGTCATACATAAGTAATGTGACCACCTTGTCCTCGTCGCCGACAAGAGCGTTTGAGATGTCGAATGTGGCAGTCTCAAATTCTGTGTTTTTCCTTGTCGATGTTGTGTAAGTATTTCCTACAGTCGTGATGGTCTTGTCGGCTGTCTCATAAGTAAGGTCAGCGGACCATGTAGAAGCGTTATAGCCTACACCATAAACGCCGGAACGCTTGCCGTCAATACCGGAAACTTCTGCTGTGAGTGTTGCGCCTGTGATTGTGCCTTCTATGGCAGATGCGTCAACCTGGATATATGTGATTTTGTTTTCGCCCCATCCTGTATTTCCAAAACCTACAGAACCGCCTGAAATCTTGTTGTATCCGGCTTTTGAGGTTTCGCCGGCAGCGATTTCGCCAATGGCTGTGGTGGGGTTATCATAATCAACATACGTCATCTTTACTACGGCATTGCCGTCTGCAGCCCATGCTCCTGTAGTTCCGAGAATCAGAGCCACGGTCATGAGGATGGACTTTAGTAAATTCTTCTTCATTGTTGAATTGTGATTTGTTTTTCTGCGCCTTCCGTTCCGTTTGCGCTTTTTAATTATTGATTTGTTCCGTTCGCCGCTGCGGAACGTTCAACCCTCCCAGTCTTAGTGGTGAGGACAACGGCGACAAATCATAATCCCACGTCTGTTTGTGTGCGGGGTCATGACTCTTCTACTGTCTTTTCTCTTGTTTTCTTGTCTGTTTTTAGTAGTTTTTAGTTATTATTTCGGATAATTGATGTAGTACCTACGTTATCACGGGCGAAGTTACACATTATTTATATAATAAAGAAGAAACGGAGAGATTTTAAATGATTATTAACAATTAGCAAGATCCAAACCAACACAAACCCTACCCCCCAATCGAGGGTGTTGCAGAACTCGCATGGAAGCCTTTAAGTGGGGTAATCTTAGTCCCCT
>ERZ780208.1097-NODE-1097-length-23328-cov-3.879388_pt1 | contig 23328 bp, 18 predicted proteins | sample MGYA00511167_ERZ780208 | MGnify/ENA primary metagenome ERZ780208 (study PRJEB29588, sample SAMEA2159202) | human gut metagenome | biome: human gut; feature: human-associated habitat; material: faeces | place: Denmark | collected 2008/2010 ...
GCCGCCAGCGCCGACACGACCGCGCCGACACTGCCCGCCTGCGGCAGGCCGTCCGGATCCGCCACCGCAGCCACATAGTCCTTGACCGGCATGACGCCGAAGGTCTGCTTCGGCTTGTGCTCCCCAACGGAGACCACGTGGTCGCCGTCCGCCGTGTGGATCAGGATCTTTTTCTTCTCTTCCGCCATAAGTGCCTCCATTCCCCGCGCGCATAGCCGCGCGCAGATATACACACATTATTATAATAGGAATATAGCACGACAGACGGCACATTGTCAAGATTGCGACGGCCGCCGCGTTTGTGGAAAAAGTCATATTCTGCACAAAAATCGTCCGGTTTTTTCGTCAAATTTCGTCACACGCAAGTGCAATTCCGGCATTTATCTTTGCACCGCTTTCTGATATAGTGAGAGATAAGCGCAAAAATATCACAGAGGGAGCGTGAAGCGTTTTGGGGATCAATAACGTGATCTCGCTGCTTGGCGGCGTGGCCCTGTTCCTGTTCGGCATGACGCTCATGGGCGACGGGCTGAAGAAAGTGGCCGGCAACAAGCTCGAGATCATACTCTATAAACTCACGAGCACCCCGCTCAAGGGCGTCCTGCTCGGTACGGGCGTCACCGCCGTGATCCAGTCGTCCTCGGCCACGTCCGTCATGGTCGTCGGCTTCGTCAACTCCGGCATGATGCAGGTGCGCCAGGCCATCGGCATCGTGCTCGGCTCCATCCTCGGCACGAGCATCACGGGCTGGATTCTCTGCCTGTCGGACATCAGCGGCTCCGGCTGGGTGTCGCTGCTGAGCACCGCGACGCTCACGGGCGTCGTCGCCGTGGTCGGCATCGTGCTGCGCATGTTCTGCAAGGACCTGACCAAACACCACATCGGCGACATTCTGCTCGGCTTCGCCGTGCTCATGTACGGCATGTCCTCCATGAGCGGCGCCGTGGCCCCGCTCAAGGACAGCGCCGCGTTCATCCAGCTGCTGACCCGCTTTTCCAACCCGCTGCTCGGCGTGCTCGTCGGCACGGTGTTCACCTGCATCCTGCAGAGCGCGTCGGCCGCCGTCGGCATTCTGCAGGCGCTGGCCATCACGGGCACGATCACGTTCTCCGTGGCCTTCCCCATCACGCTCGGCATCGCCATCGGCGCGGCCGTGCCGGTGCTGCTGTCCTCCCTCGGCGCGAGCGTCAAGGGCAAGCGCACCGCCTATGTCTACCTGCTCATCGACGTCATCGGCGCGGTCGTCTGGGGCGTCGTGTTCTACGCGGTCAACGCAGCCGTGCACTTCCCGTTTACGGACACGACCATGACCACCGTGAGCATCGCCCTGCTCAACACGATCTTCCGCTTTGCGACCGTGCTGCTGCTCACGCCGATGATCCCCCTGCTGGAAAAGCTCGTCTCGTTCCTGTTCCCGGACAAAGCGTCCACCGGCGCGCTCGCCGACATCGACCGGCTCGAGGAGCGCTTTCTCGCGCACCCGGCGCTGGCCATCGAGCAGAGCCGCCTGGCCATCGACTCCATGGCCCGTCAAGCGCAGGACAACATCCTGTCCGCGTTCTCCCTGCTCGACAAGTTCAGTGACGAGCAGTTCGCCGCCCTGCAGGAAAACGAGGAAGCCATCGACCACTACGAGGACAAGCTCGGCACCTACCTCATCAAGATTACGAGCAAGGAGCTCACGCCGCGCCAGACGGCCGACGTGTCGAAGTACCTGCACACGATCAGCGACCTCGAGCGCATCAGCGACCACTCGCTCAACATCGGCGAGACGGCGCAGGAGCTCTACACGAAGAAGATCGTCTTTTCGCCCACCGGCGCGCGCGAGCTCAAGGTCATGCTCGCGGCCGTAACGCGCATCCTCGAGATCACGATCAACGCCTTCCTCGACAACGACGTCGCCGCGGCCTACCGCGTCGAGCCGCTCGAGGAGCTCATCGACAACCTCTGCGACGAGATGAAGCTGCACCACATCGACCGCCTGCAGACCGGCGAGTGCACGCTCAACCACGGCTTCGCGTTCAACGACCTGCTCACCAACTGCGAGCGCGTGTCCGACCACTGCTCGAACATCGCCGTCGCCATGATCGAGCTCGAGTCCGACTCGTTCGACACCCACGAATATATCAACAGCGTCATGGCCATGCACTCGCACAGCTTTGACGAATACTACTCCGAATACAGCAAAGAATTCCAGATTTAATGCATATATCCGCCGCCTATCCATTTGTAAAAATGGCCGGGCGGCGGTTTTTTGCCCCCGTCGTCCGGCAAATGTCCCAATTTCGCGTGGTCAGATATGTACATGCTGCACAAGGCATTTTTTCCTCGCTGGGCGTGTTTTTTCAAATTCCACAAATCGCAGTGGATTTTTCATGAATGCCTTGCATATTTATTCGCGTGGTAGTATATTAACCTTATATAAATGGATTTTTATCCGCTTGTGAGGGACGAGATATGCATAACGAAAAAACGACCATTTTCATCGACGGCAGCTCCGGCACGGCCGGCCTGCGCATTTACGACCGGCTGGCCCAGCGCGAAGATATTGACCTGCTGACCCTGCCGCCCGAGCTGCACCACGACATTAAAGCCCAGCGCGAGCTCATCAACCGCACCAAGAAGCGCCCGGGACTCGAGGACATCAGCCACCGCCTCGCCCTCAAGGACTTCCACGAACTCAACCTCGTGGTCAAGGGAGACGTGGACGGCTCGGTGGAGGCTCTTTCCGACTCGCTCATCAAGCTCTCCACCCCGGAAGTGCAGGTCAACGTGCTGCATAAGGGAGTGGGCGCCATCTCCGAGAGCGACGTCACGCTGGCGGCAGCCTCCGACGCCATCATCATCGGCTTCCAGGTACGCCCCTCGGGTGCCGCACGCCGAGAGGCCGAGAAGGAAGGCGTGGACATCCGCCTCTATTCCGTAATCTACAAAGCCATCGAGGAGGTGCGCGACGCAATGGAGGGTATGCTTTCCCCGGAAATCAAGGAGGAAATCACCGGTACCGCCGAAGTGCTCCAGACCTACAAGATTTCCAAGGTGGGCACCATCGCCGGCGCCATGGTGCGCGAAGGGAAGCTCAAACGTACCAACAAGGTGCGCGTAATCCGCGACGGAATCGTTATCTACACCGGCGAACTCGGTTCCCTCAAACGCTTCAAGGATGACGTCAAGGAGGTAATCTCCGGCTACGAGTGCGGTCTCTCCGTGCAGGGCTACAACGACATCCGCGTGGGCGACCTCATAGAGGGATTCGAAGAGGTGGCCGTGAAGAAAACACTTTAATCACCATCATAAAGAAAGGGAGCGACGGGAGGAAACCCGCTTCGCTCTCTTTTTCATAAATACCTGATGATATGGCAATCTACATTATAAACATGGGATCGAACCTCGGCGACCCGCGCCTCAACCTCAGCCGCGGGATGCGCGCCGTGGCGCAGGAGTTCGGCGACTTCGAGATTTCACACACCGTGCGCTCGCGCAGCTGGGGATACGAGTCGGAGCATCCGTTCCTCAACGTGGCGATGATGTTCCGGAGCGACCTCGAGCCGCCCGAAGTGCTCCGCCGCCTGCAAGAGATAGAGCACCGGCTCTCGCCGGAGTCGCACCGGACCGCCGACGGCGGATATGCCGACCGTGTGCTTGACATTGACATTGTGGCCGTAGACGACCGCGTGATAGACACACCGGAACTGAAAGTGCCGCATCCGCACCTGGCGGAGCGCCGCTTCTTCCTCGAACCGATGGCCGAGATAGCCGACGGCTGGCGTCATCCCGTCACGGGACTCACGCCCTCCGGAATGCTCGCCAAACTTCCTGCCGACGATGGAGAGTGACGCTAAGAACTACTCCCGAGCCGCCGTGATAGGGGAGGGGAAGGTATGGCTGGCCGACGGCGACAAGTTGCCGCTGTATGACGGCCGCTGGCCGGCACTCTTCGACCTCGGCGACGCCGTGTGTGCCTGCCTCCGCGAGGATTTGCCCGGCGATGCCGCTTTGACGTCTGTGGAATTGCGCGCCTCATACCGGCTTTTGGCCGAAGAGGAATATGAAAAGGCTGCGAAAGCCTCGGAATTGCTGTTCTGGGAACGCACCGTGCGCTATTGCCCGCGCTGCGGCACGGCACTTGAACGCGCCACCAATATAAGCAAGAAATGCCCGCAATGCGGGGCAGAACATTTTCCCTCGCCTGCGACCGCCATCATAGTGCTGGTGACCGACGGCAACGGACGTGCACTGCTCGTTCACGCCCGCAGCTTCAAGCATCCCTTCTTCGGCCTCGTGGCCGGTTTCGTGGAGACGGGCGAATCGGCCGAAGAGTGCGTGCGTCGCGAGGTGATGGAGGAGACCTCGCTGCGCGTGCGCGACGTGCGCTATGTAGCCAGCCAGTCATGGCCCTTCCCGTTCCAGCTGATGCTCGGCTTCACGGCGACTGCCGAGAATCCCGAAGAACTCCGATTCGCCGACGGCGAGCTGACCGACGGCGGCTTCTACACCCCCGACGCGCTTCCCCCGCTCGCCACGCCGCCGAGCCTCGCCCGCATCCTGATAGACCGCTGGCTCGCAGCAAAACTCTGAAAACCCCGATTAGAAGCTCGAAAAACAGGCATAAATCAAACCGTGTTACGATGGAGGAGTGTATTGACAAGGTCCTCCCGTAACACGGTATATTTTCCAAGCACATTTTGAGGCTATGTCATTCGTTCAGTAGGAGCTCAACTTCTTTTTTCAAAATGGGCATGTGGTTTATTACAATTCCCCAAAGAATGTTCGGTTTCAGGGAATCGTATGCGTGGATTACAAAATTACGGGTGTCCACAATCTTTCTTGCTGAGGTAATGGAGATATGGGGATTTATTTTGAGAATCTGATTCATAGTTTCGCCCGTTATCTCAATGTTTCTTTCCAGGGCTCTTCTGAAGAGCAAATCATTGCAGAAAGTGGCGTATTCTTTTGGACGGCTTTCCATGAACGACTCTATCTCCAAAATTGCAGTAAGAACGTCCGAAAGATATTTTCTCTGTTTCCTATCCATATATAAGGTATCTGGTTTCTTCAAGTTCTTCTTTGAAATAAGGATTTTTGACCGATGATTCGTCCACAAGGTCAATCTCCCTTCCGAACAGAGATTTCAGTGCATAGTAGAAGTCAAAATAGTTGTCGGCGTAATTGTTGTGGTTGATTTCTGCGTTGAAGTCCACTAATATATCTATATCACTCCGCTCATTGAAGCGGGGAGTGAGTATAGAACCGAAAGCATACAGTTTTCTGACTTTGTATTTTTTGCACAAGGAGAAGAGTTTTTGTATGTTATTGTTAATAAGGTGCATATCGCTTCGGTATTGTGTAAAATTGAGGATGAAGTTACCACTGATATTTAGTAGGTGATCCGTTGACGGCAAGGGTAATACTTTATTTGTTATTTTCAAAATTTATGGTAATAAATATACCGGACAGAAATAGAAGAGACGGCTCCGGGAATCCGGGGCCGTCTCTTTAACGGGTATGTGAAATGTGATTATTTACGGATGATGACCTTCTGTGAGCGGCCGTCTTTTACGCGGATGTAAATGCCGCCCTGCGGGTTGAGGACGCGAATACCCTGGAGGTTGTAGTACGTGGCGTCGCCGTCGGCGGCTGCCTCAATCTCCGTGATGCCCGAAGGAGGATTAACCGGGAAGACCGTCTGTATGAACTTGAAGTTGCGTACATAGCATTCTCCCAGCTCGTTGGCGTAGAAGCCCACGCAGATGTTGCCGGCGGGAACGGAGAAGGCGGTGGCAGTATCACCTTCGCCCTCGGCTGTAGCGGCGGGTTCGTCGGCGTCAACGCCGCGGACAGTGAATGTGAACGGCTCTGCCTCGGTAAGTATCTGTGAACCGGTAAGTGTGCCGACTTCTGTGGTCATGGCGTCGTTGGTTGCGGCGTTACCGATGAAGGCCTTGAAGGAGGCGGGGTCGTAGTATTCGCTCATCAGGTAAGGTGTGATGGAGATTTCATACTCGGCACCCTTTTCTACCTGCATCAGCGGCGAGAAGAGCCATGCGTTTATGGGAGTGGACGTACCCCAGAAATAGGCATAACCGTATGAGTTGATGGACCATGTGCGTGTACCGGTGACGGCCACGGTTTCGAAGTCCTGGAAGTTTTCGGGTTCGTAGGGGGCTTTCACAGCGTCGCCGATCCAGGGAGATAGCACCTTGGGATGGTTGTAGGAGGCTGTGTTTTCGCCGGTATAGGCTTTCACTTCATAGTTGTGCTTGCCCGGGTGTTCGGCGCCTACGCCGGTGTCGGTGTAAGAGCTCATTTCGCCGGCCACGAGACCTTCGGTGACGGTTGCCAGCAGTTCGTCGTCGCGGAGTATTTCAACCTTGGTGATGGCGGGGACGACATTGGGGATATTGCAGGTAGCGGGGTTCTTCCATGTAACCGTGGCGCTGTAGATGTCTTCGGGGTCAACGGTGACGGTGAGGTCAGTGGCGACAGCCGGAGTGACGGGTTGTTCGCGTACCTCGAGATGTGTGATGAAGATGTTCGCGCAGTTGGCTATCTCACCTTCGGCGAGGATTCCGAGGCGGTATTTGCCTGCGGCATCGGCTTTCAGGTAGATTTCCTTGCTCGACATGACGTAGCCGGTCATGGGAAGTGTCTGCGGGTTGACGAGGATGTGGTTTTCATCGCCGTCGGCCACGAGACCGAATTTGATCGGGAATGCTTCCTTGCCGCCCTTGAGGGATACGGTCACCTTGTAGTAAGCCTCGTCGAGGTCGAACGGCGGGGTCATCAGCAGGTCGTTAAGAGTACGGGTATTGCCGTCGCCGGTCGGGGTTTCGAGTTCGGCGCCGTCGTTGGAGAGGGTCCAGGTGCCTTCGTTCCCGCTCATGCCCACGGCGGTGAAGAGGGAGCGCTCGGTCTGTGTGCCGAAGTTGGTGGTGTAGGGGAGGGTCTGCGTGGGGTCGCCGATCCAGGGCGAGGTCACAGTCGCGGGAGTTCCGCTGGCTTCGTGACCGTCGAAGTAGGGGCGCACGGTATATGTGAATACGCCGTTGCCCGCAGGGGTGTCGGTTGTGGAAACCTCGGCGCCGGCCGCGAGGCGTGCCTCGTCGGTTATGGTCTCGATGAGTTCTTCGCCGCGCAGGATTTCAATCTTCGAGAGGTTGCCGCTCAGTGCGGTGCCCATGTTGTTGGTGGCCGGGTTGGTCCAGGAGATTGTCACGGTACCGTCGGCGTCGGTTACCGTGAGGTCGGTAGGCTGCGAGCAGGTCTCGAAGGACTTCTCTATCTTCATCGACTTTATGCAGAGGTCGGAGGAACCGGTCTTTCCGGAAGCGTATAGGGCGGGGTAGTATTCGCCGGCTTCGGAAACGCGGAAGTAGAGTTCGCGGTCCACGTATGCGGTGGGCATTCTCTCGATGGTTCCTTTGAGGCCGGCCGACAGGTTCTCGATGGTTTTCTCTGAGCCGAGGTAGAAGTCGAGCACCACTTCGTTTACGTCATAGTTGCTGTACTTGCCGTTGAGCGAGAGTTTGTAGACACCTGCTTCGGGAAAGACGAGTTTGGGGAGCACGAGCCAGTTGTCGGCACGTTTGTTGCTGGCACATGACAATATGATTTCATTGCCGTTATAGCTGGAGGAGCTACGTTGCCAGCCGTATGAGCCGGTAAGGGTGCTTACATCGCCGATAAGTTCGGTATAGAAATCGTTGAAGTCGGTTTCCGTCATATTGGCTATCGCGGCATCCCAGGGGATATTCTGTGCCACGATGGGGCCTATCCAGGAGCTTGTCACTCCGGCGCGTGCGCTCTGTGCGTCATTGATTGTGACCTGCACTTCATAGAGGTGCTTGCCCGGGGTGAGGCCGGCTTCGGCGGTGTCGGTCCACGTGGTGGCGCCGCCGTCGAGAGTGGCTACAAGTACGTCATCACGGTAAATCTTTACATTGTTTACCGTGTAGCCTTCGGGAAGCGGTGCGCCATCATTATCGACGGTCGGGAGCGTCCACGACAAGGTAGCGCTCAGAGCGTTGTCGGCACCGGGTGTCACCGTAATGTCGGTGGGAGCGCCGGGAGCGAATACATTTTCCGCTATCGAGAAGCCCGTCACGTACATATAATACATGTCTTTGTCTGAGTGGGCATAGAAAGCGAAGTGGTAGTCTCCTGAGGTTTCGGGAGTGAAGACCCCTGCCGAAAGGGTGGCAGTTTGGAATTTACCATTCTTGTCATCGATTACTGTGCCGGCTGCGAGTGCTTCAGTAGTGTTTGCATCGGCACAGTAAAGTGTACATTTCTCGATATATCCACCAGTCTTGAACCAATACTTGATTTTGTACTCTTTGCCGGCTTCGAGTGTGATGGCCGGGGAGATGTACCAGTCGTCGGCAGCTTGGGAGCTGTTCCAGGAATACTTGATGCCGGAGGAGAACCCGGTTCCGGAAAAGTCAGAGGCCGTGTTGTCGGCTTCCCATGTCTTGGCGTCGTCATTGGCGTTTACAACGGTCCAGTCGGCATCGTTAGCGAGAGCGCTGGTGTAGGGCACGCTCTTGCTTTGGGCCGTGGCCAATAGCGGAAGTCCGAGACATGACACAATCATGATTCGTTTCAATAGAGTCATAAAGGTCAGTATTAAAGATTTAAAAAATGATAATAATGTGCAAAGTAAGCAAAATTTTTTCGTTCTGGCAAAAAATGCGAAAAAAGTTGGAGCCGGCCGAAACAGTTGAAGAATGCGGCTGTTAGGCCTAATAAGCTTAATAGACCCAATAAGCGGCGCGTGGCGACCCGGACTGATAGCCCAATAAGCGGTGCCGCTGCTTCGGGGTCATTAGGGACCTTATGGGCCTGGTGCCGCAACTTCCGGAGTCTATCGAGGAGCGCTTCCGGGGAAGCACTCCTTTTTATGTGTGTGTTTCGGGCCGGCGGTTATTCTCCGGCTTCGAAGCGGTAAACCTGGTTCTTGTAACCCTTGCCGCTCTTGAGCATCTTCGGGTAGTTGGGCTGTACCGCCTGCTGGAACTGGCGGGCGTAGTTCTTGGCGTCGTACTTGAAGTTTTCTTTCTTGTTGCCGTTGATTTTGATGGCGTAAACGCCGTCGTCGCCACGGAGCACGAGCACTTTTGCACCCGGTTTGCTGCCAGCCACGCGGCCGATTACGGAAGCGTCGCGCACTGCGCCGTTGCGGCCGAAACGGAAGTCGGCAACCTCTGAGGGCTCTACCTTCATGGCGGCGGCTATCTGCTCGATGGTGGTTCCTGCTGCCGAGAATTTCTTGACCATTTCGTCGCCGGCTTTCTGACGGCGTATTTTGCCTTCGAGGTAATCCTTCACATTCTTGTTAGAGGCGGGGAGGAAGTCTTCGGTCTCGCTGGTGATGGCCACGGCGTAGAGCATGGGCTGTGCCACGTCGCTCGACTCGTAGATATGACTCACGTCGCCTACTTCACCGTCCATGAGCACCCAGCGGATTACCTGGCGCGAGTCGGGATAGAATCCCATGGGGGACTGCACTGCGGGAGTGGACTGTGTGAGTTCGAGGTTCTGCACGTTGTAGCCGGCTTTCGAGGCGTTGGCGGCGAACTTGTCGGCGGTATTGTTCTTGGCGAGGAATTTCTCGAGTTTGGCGCGGGCGTCGTTGACGGTCTGCGTGGAGGGTTTCAGTTCGTAGGTCACTTCGTCGAACTCGTAGATCTGTTTGGGCGATTTCTCTTCGGAAATCTGAGCGAGGACTGCGCCCTGGGGCGAGGTCATGAGGCTGATGAACTTTCCGCCGGCGTTGCGGAGGCTGTCGAGCTGGCTCTTTTCGATGGCGTTTGTGGCACCGCCGTTGGCGAACAGCGGAATCCACTGTGCCTTCTGGAGCTGCACGCTGTCGGGGTTGAATTTGGTGATGAGCGAGTCGACGGCAAGGCCGCCGTTGAGGGCTGCGAGCACTTGATTGGGCATCTTGGAGCCGGCTACCTGCACTATGTTGAGCTGTACGGAGTCAACGAGCTGCTCGCTCTTGTCCATACGGACAACGGTGAATCCCTGCACGGATTCGTTGATGATTTTCACCTCTCCGTGAGCGGCTGCGGTGACAAACTCCTTGACGGGGCCGTTGAGGTCGGTGGCGCGCACCTGGCGGCGGGCTATCGAGACGCCCTCTTTCTTGGTGTTTTTACTGAGCTGGTGCGTGGAGTCGCCGAGTTCTTTCTGCACCTGTGCGGCGAGTTTCTTAGACTTGTTGCGGTCGGCGACCGACGGGCTTACGTTAACGGCGATGAAGGAAACCGACTTGGTGGGTTCCTCAACCTTGAAGAGGTTTTTCTCCTTCTCGTAGAGGGCGTTGAGTTCGGCTGCGCTCACGGGGTATTTCTTGGGGTCGAGGTTGCCGTAAGGCACGAAGGCCACCTGGAGCTGCTTGGTGTTGACGTAGTTGTCGTAGAGGGCTTTCTTGTCGAGGTCGTTTGCCTTGACCGACTGTGTGAGCACGCGCTGGTAGGTATTGCGGGCTATGAGGGTCTGGGTTTCCTTTTCCATAGCCACCCAAATCTGCTGGTACTGCTGCACGTCGGCGTCGGTGAGTCCGTTGCGTTTGGGATTGAAGATAATCTCGTAGGCCTGTGCGGGCGTCTGGGCGCTGAGGCCGTTCTGCTGCATGGCCTGCAGGAGCTGCGACATCTTGTCGCTGATGGGATTGTCTATCATGTAATAGCGCAGTTGGTCGCCGGTGACGCGTATGCCGAGGCGGCTCACTGCGTTGTCTATTATCTTTTCGAGCACGAGCTGGTCGATGGCGAGCTGTGCCAGCTGCTGCTGGTCATACTGTGCGGCCTGCTGCGGGTTCTGCTGGCGCATCTGCTCGAGCTGGTCGTTGAGCTCTTCCCGTTTTTTCTGATACTCGGTGATATCGATCTTCTCTCCGTCAACCTCCGCCACGTTCGAGCCCATGCCGAAGAGGTTGCGGCTGTTGGTCAGCGCATCGCCGACGATGAATGCCAGAAGTGCGAGGCCGATCACTACGATCAGCAGCACAGATTTACTTCTGATTTTCTCTAATGTTGCCATTCTTTCTTTATAGCTGTGTAAGTGTTAGTTATTCGTATTAAGGGTTGCCTTCCGGCACGGAAATTCCGCCCCCGGGAAGGGGCCGGAGCATATCCGGCGGGCACCCCGCAGGAGCTTTTTGCAGCGCAGAGGGTGCATTTGAACATGCAAAGATAATAATTTTGTTACAATCCAACAACTTTTATAACTTTTTTTATGAACAGGCGCTCCCGGCTTTTTGCCCGGAAGCGCCTGAATAACCACTTTAACTTCTTGAGATTAAGATATTTAACTCTCTGAGATTAATTTATTGAAAAAATCGCGCAGCCGCTCGGCGTAATCGAGTTTCTCCCACGTAAAGAGCTCTACGTCCATCTCCACGGCTTTTTCGTCGGCATATTTGGAGTGGAACACTTTGTGTAGGATTTCGGGCTTGCGGCCCATGTGGCCGTAGGTGGCCGTTTCCAGGTAGATGGGCTGGCGCAGCTTGAGGCGTTTCTCGATTCCTGCCGGCGTGAGGTCGAAAATCTGAGGAATGGCGTCGGCTATCTGCCGGTCTGTGAGGCCGGGGCGCGCCGTGCCGTAGGTGTTGACGAAGATGTTGATAGGCTCGGCCTTGCCGATGGCATACGACACCTGGACGAGCACCTGGCGCGCCACTCCGGCGGCCACGAGGTTCTTGGCTATGTGGCGCATGGCGTAGGCGGCCGAGCGGTCCACCTTAGAGGGGTCTTTGCCGGAGAAGGCGCCGCCGCCGTGTGCGCCGCGGCCGCCGTAGGTGTCCACTATTATCTTGCGGCCGGTCAGGCCCGTGTCGGCGTGCGGTCCGCCGAGTACGAACTTGCCCGTCGGGTTTACGTACAGTTTGTAACCCTCCTTGAAGAGGGCCTGCGTGGCCTCGGGGAGGGTGGCGATGACACGCGGAAGAAGCACTTCCTGCACGTCGCGGCGTATCTGCTCCAGCATCTCCTTGTCGGCCGCCGCCTGTGCTTCCGGGGTGTCGTCGAGCCGCTGGACGAACTCGTCGTGCTGCGTCGAAATCACTATGGTGTCGATGCGCTGCGGACGTCCCTGGTCGTCATACTCCACCGTCACCTGGCTCTTGGCGTCCGGACGCAGGTAGGTGGTGAGTTTCCCTTTGCGGTAATAGGTCATCTCTTTCCCCTCGCGTCGGATGTCGGCGAGCTCGCGTAGCAGGCGGTGGGAGAGGTCGAGGGTCAGCGGCATGTAGTTTTCGGTTTCGTCGCAGGCGTATCCGAACATCATACCCTGGTCCCCGGCACCCTGCTCTGCGGGGACGTCGCGCTCCACACCGCGCTTGATGTCGGGGCTCTGCTCGTGGATGGCGCTCAGGATGCCGCACGAGTCGCCGTCGAAGCGGAACGCCCCGCGGTTATAGCCTATGCGGTTGATGAGGTCGCGGATTACAACCGGAACGTCGACGTAAGCGTCGGAAGTCACTTCGCCGGCCACCATCACCTGGCCGGTGGTGACCATAGTTTCTACGGCGACTTTGGATGTGGGGTCGAATGCGAGGAACTGGTCGAGCAGCGCGTCGCTTATCTGGTCGGCAACCTTGTCGGGATGCCCTTCGGAAACTGATTCGGATGTGAATAAGTAGCTCATATTTCTTTCTGTGTTTAAAAATTTCTTGTTTGGCAGGACTGTTTGGCGGAGATGCGGCAGTGATAAAAAAATCGCGGCACCTGGTATGCTTGTGCAACCGAATGCCGTGTTAAAGTCGTGTTTTCAAATGCAGACACCCCCGGCCCGGAGAAGGGCGCCGCGAGGCCTTGTAACGCGAATTTTAGCATTTTTTTGAGTGGTTGCAAGCAGCCAAATTTGTCCACTTCCGTCGTCAGACCGAGGTCTGCTCCGAAATTGCGCCGCAAAGATAATGCATTTTTCCCGCGCCCGCAAGCATTTTAACATTTTTTACACCATTACCTCTATTATTTAAATTAGAGCACTGTATAGATAGGTATTTTGGATTAAGGATTAATCCTTCCATTCGCAGTATTTCTTATAGTAAGCAAAGAAAGTAAATGTGAATTTTACTGTGCCTGAATTGCGTCAGCGCCTCCGCGAGGAGGCAGATTTTTCCGTAACCCCGTACGCCGCCAGGCGTGCGGGGTAAGAGGCAGTTCATAATATATAGCCTCCGGAGGAGGCTGATTCACAATTATTTATACCTCCGATGATTCTTCCTGATGTAAATCGGCCTCCTCCCGGAGGCCCGTATTCATGTGCGCTTTGGTCCCCGCAGGCCTGGCGGCGTACGGGGTTACGGAAAAATCTGCCTCCTGACGGAGGCGCTGACGCAATTCGGGCTACAATAAAATGCACATTTACTAACTGCGTTACCTATAAATACTGAAAGTTCCGGATTTGGAGGAATGCTTAAAGATACTGCCGAACCGCGAAGAAGGTAAACTTCTGCGGCCGGTCCGCAAGACTCGCGAAGCGAGACGAGCACGGTTCCGGGAGAACCGGGGCTGAATATGGTTGACTGTCTTAACAATTATTCTGCCGCACTATCTATAACCCAAGGTTAGGCGACTCTCAAACGAATCGGAAACCATAATGACTTGTAAACAAGTCGGAAACGCGGTTTACCGGTTGATGAAGTCGAGAATTAGGGTGGTGACGGCCGCGACGGCGGTTTCGAGGTCGTCGTTTACTATTACAGCGTCGTATTGCGGGGCGAAACCCAGCTCGTATTCGGCTTTGGCGAGGCGCTTTTCCACCACTTCGGGGGCGTCGGTGCCTCGTCCCTTGAGACGGCGTTCCAGCTCTCCGAGGCTCGGCGGCTCTATGAAGAGTGCCAGCGCGCGGTCGCCGTACATCTTTTTCACGTTGACACCGCCGGCCACATCGATGTCGAGCACGAGGTTCTGCCCGTTGCCGGTGACGCGCTCCACTTCGGAGCGCAGAGTGCCGTAGCAAGTGCCGGGATACACCTCTTCCCATTCTATGAATTCTCCGGCGCCGACGCGCAGCTTGAACTCCTCGCGGGTGATGAAGTAATATTCGCGGCCATGCTGTTCGGTGCCGCGGGGCTGACGGCTTGTGGCCGAGACCGAGAAGCCGAGGTGAAGCTCCGGATTCTGCATCAGCCGCTGTATGATGGTGGACTTTCCGCTGCCGGACGGCGCGGAGATGATGATGATTTTTCCTTCTTTCATGTTGCCGGTTCCTTTTGGTGAAATTACCGTATGTCTTTTACCAGTGGTTGAATCAAGCGTCAGAGCACGTTGAGCACCTGCTCCTTTATCTGCTCGAGTTCGTCCTTCATTTTCACTACTATGCGCTGCATCTCGGCGTTGTTCGACTTCGAGCCGAGCGTATTTATTTCGCGGCCCATTTCCTGGGCTATGAAGCCGAGTTTCTTGCCTTGTCCGGGTTCGCCGGCCATGGTCTCGGTGAAGTAGTTGAGATGGGCGCGTAAACGTGTCTTTTCTTCGGTAACGTCCAGTTTCTCAATGTAATATATGAGTTCCTGTTCCAGGCGCCCGGCATCGATTTCCACACCTTGCAGTTTCTGCAACTGGGCTTCGAGGCGTTCGCGGAGCTTGGCTACACGGCTGTTCTCGAAGGGTTCCACTTCAGAGAGAAGCTCGCCGATGCGACGGATTTTATCGGCGAAAAAGACTTCGAGTTTGGCGCCTTCGGTGCGCCGGAAGTCGGTGAGCGCATGGGCGGCCTTCACTACGGCGCCTTTCACTATGTTGCGCTCGCTGTCGGAGAGCAGGCGCACTTCGCTCTTCATGGCATCGGGCATACGCATCAGCTGGCCGACCCAGTCGGTGGGCCATGCTATATTCAGGCGGGTGCACATATCCTCAATCTGGCGTTTGTAGTGCTCCATGGCTTCGACGTTGAGGACCACGGAGGCTTCGCCGAGGTTTTCGAGGGTAATGGTCAGGTCCACTTTTCCGCGCTGCAGATGTTCGGCGAGGACGGAACGCAATTCCGGCTCCAGCTCGCGGTAATAGCCGGGCACACGCATCAACAGGTCGAACTGTTTGCTGTTCAGCGACTTTACTTCGGCTATAATCTTATTATGGTTATATTCTACGATGGAACGGCCGAAGCCGGTCATGGAAAGTATCATGGTGTCAAAGTTTTATTCCGCAAATTTACATAAAATCTTCCATTCCACCAAATAAAACGCGTCCGGGACTTCGCGAAACAACCCAGTCCCACCGCTTTTCTGAAAAATGCTAAAAATTATTTGGCTGTTTGAGCATTTTTGCCTATCTTTGTGTTATTAAGTATATACCATATTAAAATGGCACAGGGTATACTGAAGTTGAGAATAAAAATTTAACCCAAATAGAATTTTATATGCGAAATAAAACAGACCGCTTATCATCATTCGTAAAGCCGCTTGCCCGGAGAGGACGTGAGTGATTCTGTGGATTTTGTATATAGCGTTTTAGATTACATCAGACATGAACAACGAAGAATTATTGAAACAGGTAGAAGCAAAAGCCAAGAAATGGCTCGGTCCGGAATACGATGAAGAAACTCGCGCCGAAGTGCAGGCAATGCTCGACGCCGACGACAAGACGCCGCTGATAGAATCCTTCTACCGCGACCTGGAGTTCGGCACCGGCGGACTGCGCGGCATCATGGGTGCAGGCACCAACCGCATGAACATCTACACCGTAGGCGCCGCCACACAGGGTCTGGCCAACTATCTCAACGACGCATTCAGGGAGCTGCCGCAGATCAGCGTGGTGGTAGGCTACGACGTGCGACACAATTCGCGTAAGTTCGCCGAACTTACCGCCGACATTTTCTCGGCAAACGGCATCAAGGTCTACCTCTTCGACGCCGGCTGCCCCACCCCGGAGGTATCCTATGCCATCCGCAAGCTCGGATGCCAGAGCGGTGTCATGCTCACCGCCAGCCACAACCCCCGCGAATACAACGGCTACAAGGCTTACTGGAGCGACGGCGCACAGATGATTTCCCCCCACGACGTCAAGACCATCGAATATGTGAACGCCATCACCGACAACTCGCAGATAAAGTTCACGCCAAACAAGAAACTCATCGAGGTCATCGGCCCGAAAATCGACGCCGAGTTCCTGGCCGACGTCAAGACGCTTTCGCTCTCGCCCGAGAGCGACAAGCGCCACTCCATGATGAGCATCGTCTACACTCCGCTCCACGGGGTAGGCTCGCGCCTGATGTACCGCTCGCTCGAAATGTGGGGCTTCGACAACGTTATCCACGTTCCCGCACAGGACGTCCAGGACGGCGACTTCCCCACTGTGGTTTCACCAAACCCCGAGAACGCCGAGGCACTGACACTCGCCATCGAGAAGGCCAAGAAGGTGAACGCAGACATAGTGCTCGCCGCCGACCCCGACGCCGACCGTATAGCGCTCGTTGTCAAAGCCGGCGAGGGTGAATACCGCCTCGTCAACGGCAACCAGATGCTCGTGCTCCTGCTCAACTACATCATCACGCGCAACGTGGAACTCGGCCTCATCAAGGGGAACGAATACTGCGTCAAGACCATCGTCACCACCGAGACCGTCAAGCGCATTGCAGATGCCAACAACGTCAAATGCTTCGACTGCTACACCGGTTTCAAGTGGATAGCCAACGTAATGCGCGACATGGAAGACAAAGGCCGCTACATAGGCGGCGGCGAAGAGAGCTACGGCTTCCTGGCAGAAACTTTCGTGCGCGACAAAGACTCCATCTCGGCCAACTCGCTGCTGGCTGAAATGGCGGCATGGGCCGCCGACAAGGGGATGAACCTCTTCCAGCTGCTCGTGGACTGCTACGACAAATACGGATTCTCGCATGAGCGCGGCGTAAGCGTAGTGCGCCCCGGAAAGAGCGGCGCCGACGAAATCGTGGCAATGATGAAGAATTTCCGCGAAAATCCCCCCAAACAGCTCGGCGGCTCGCCCGTGGTACGCATCAAGGACTACTCCGACCTCAACGAGCGCAACCTCAAGACCGGCGAAGTCACGAAACTCGACTTCCCCACAACATCTAACGTCCTTCAGTTCTTCACCGAATCTGGCGACAAGGTATCGGTTCGCCCCTCCGGGACCGAACCTAAAATCAAGTTCTACATCGAAGTCCGCGAAGACATGGGTGGCAAAGAGAATTACGACGCCACCGTGAAGAAGGCCGAGGCCCATATCGACCAAGTTCTCACCGACCTGGGAGTAAAGTAACCCGATTCCTGACTCCCGGAAGTAGTTTTTAAACATAGCTTTCATTTCCTGATATAGGGGTGGCCGCAAGTCGGCGCCCCTATTTCTTTTTGTTTTTGGGCACTGCGATCGCTCGGATTGCGAGAGACGTGAAGGTGTAGTAGGCTTGGCACCGCAGACGTTTCTTGTGCCCCTATATATATAGGTAGAGTGTAGCTGGAGCAGGCTTCGGAGAGGTTCATTTTCAGTCCGCGAAGTGTTAAAATTAATTAACGATTGACATAAGTGCTGATTTTCAGCCATTTGGCTCTATTCGTCACCTCAAGCGGCTACATCTCGCTGATTTGGTCGATTTTATGGTCAATTTTTCCGATTTTGCACACCGGCTCCCGTTTTGTGCCAAATCATAAACTACATTAAAACACCCTCCCGAAACCCCGTTTTTCTTGACACCGGCGGCAATTTGTCGTAACTTTGCGTCAGTAAAACTAACTTAAATAGAAATTTCATGAACATCAAAATAGCACTGGCAGCAGCCGCAATAGCAGTAACTTCACTTTTCGGAACCGCGCAGACCCGCGCAACATCGGCCGCCGCCAGAATGCACAGCAAGATACATCACGAACAGCTGGCCGACAACAAGAACCGCATGGACAAGGAGATCATCAACAGTATGGTTCGCGGTGACGTGGGCCGTCGCGAGACTATCGGCGACCTCTCGGCTGAAAGTTCCAGAATGATAAATGACCTCCTGCTCGAAGCTCAGAAACACATCGGTAAGAAATATGTTCACGGCACACACGGTCCCAACACTTTCGACTGCTCCGGATTCACCTCTTACGTCTACAAGCAGTTCGGCTTCAACATCAGCCCGGGCTCGCGTATGCAGTACACCCAGGGAACCCCGGTAGCGCGCAATGACCTCCGCAAAGGCGACCTCGTGTTCTTCACCTCCCGCTCCAGCGGCAAGAACGTAGGTCATGTGGGCATCGTCTGGGAAGCCGACAACGAGAAGGGCACCTTCAAGTTCATCCACGCCTCCATCCGCGGCGTCCGCATCAGCGACTTCGAGGGTTACTACGTGCCCCGCTACGTAGGTGCCAAACGCATCATCACCAAGTAATTACCGACGCAACCTAACGACAGAGCAATCCCGAATCGCAAGCAAACGCGAACATTCATAGTTTTTTTCCGTCTTCCTTCCCCGGGGAGACGGTTTTTTGTTTGTCCATGTCGGCGGAATTTGCTAACTTTGCATTTACGAATGACGGCTCTGATATTGAATATATTGGTCATCGGGCTATGCGCCTTCGGGCTGTGGCGCGGCTGGCGGCAAGGGATGCTGAGGCAACTGCCGTCGTTGCTGGCATGGTGTCTCGGCGTGCTGGTGGCCATCGCCGCGGGGCCGTCGCTCGCCGATGTGCTGATACAGCATGGCATCGCCCGCGAATACACCGACGGCGTCTTTGTGGCCGCTTACATGTCGGCCGCGCTGCTATACTTCTGCGTCTACCTGGTGATACGCGCGGCCGGCGCCATGATAGCGGCGCGGCTGGCCGGAAGCCGTCCGGGCGGTGCCGGCGCTTGCTTCGGTGCCTTCTTCGGACTGGTGAAGTATGCCACCGCCCTGTCGCTGCTGCTCAACCTCTGGGGCGGGATGCAGCAGGGTTGCCCGGCGCTGAAAATCGCCGACCAGGGCGACGGCGGCGTGGTGGAGGCCGTCATGCTGCTCGGCCCCGCCATTACGTGCACTCCCCCCTTCGCCGACCTGCTGCTGGAACGCCAGCTCCGCGAGGCACGGAAAATTTCGGAAAACTTATCCGATACCATGAACGTTGATATAACAAAGCGGCCCACGCGTCCGCTATCAAATATCTGAATATGCTTAAAGTCAAAGACTTACGCGCCGAAATAGGCGGTAAAGAAATACTTAAGGGAATAAATCTCGAAGTGCGGCCCGGCGAGGTTCACGCCATCATGGGCCCCAACGGCTCCGGCAAATCGACCCTTTCGATGGTGCTGGCCGGCAATCCGGCTTACACCGTGACGGGCGGCTCGGCGGAGTTTTACGGCAAGGACCTGCTGGCCATGCCGCCGGAAACCCGCAGCCACGAGGGCCTCTTCCTCGGTTTCCAGTATCCCGTGGAGATTCCCGGCGTCTCGATGGTCAACTTCATGCGCGCGGCCATCAACGCAAAGCGAGAATATCTGGGACAACCACCCGTCTCCGCCACCGAGTTCCTGAAGATGATGCGCGAGAAACGCGCCATCGTGGAGCTTGACACCAAACTGGCTTCGCGCTCCGTGAACGAAGGTTTCTCCGGCGGCGAGAAGAAGCGTAACGAGATTTTCCAGATGGCCATGCTCGAACCGCGCCTCTCCATCCTCGACGAAACCGACTCCGGCCTCGACATAGACGCCCTGCGCATCGTGGCCAACGGCGTCAACGCCCTCAAGAGCCCCGACAACGCCACCATCGTTATTACACACTATCAGCGTCTGCTCGACTATATCAAGCCCGACATAGTGCACATCCTCTACAAGGGACGCATAGTGATGACAGCCGGTCCGGAACTCGCCCTCGAACTTGAAGAGCGCGGATATGACTGGATTAAGCAACAAGTTGACTCTCAGGAGGCCTGACCTATGGACGCCATCAGACAATACCTGGAACTCTACGCCGGCCACCGCGAGTTGTTCGACAACAATTCGGCGCACGTGCTGAACCGCCTGCGCCGGGACGCCTACGCCGCGCTCGAGGGGACACCGCTGCCACGCCTCGGTTCCGAAAACTACCATATCACCGACCTCACGGCGCTGCTCTCCCCTGACTTCGGACTGAATCCGGCGCGCGTGCCGCTCGACGTGAACCCGATGCTCTCGTTCCGCTGCGGCGTGCCCAACCTCTCTACGGCCGTCACCTTCATGCTCAACGACATCTACGCCGAACCTGAAGGAACCGCCCTGCCGCGCCACGACGGCATCATAATAGGCTCGCTGCGCCGTGCCGCCGAGGAGCATCCCGAACTTGTAAGGAAGTATTACGGCACCCTCGCCGGGCTCGACAACCCGATCGCGGCCCTCGACACGCTGCTGGTGCAGGACGGCCTCTTCGTCTATGTGCCCGAAGGCGTTCGCCCGGAGCGTCCCGTGCAGCTCGTCAACGTGCTGCAGAGCGCCATGCCGCTGATGGCCGTAAGGCGGCTGCTCGTGGTGCTGGAAGAGGACGCTGAGTTGCAGCTCCTGGTGTGCGACCACACGCAGAATCCCGACAACGATTTCCTCGCGCTCCAGACGGTGGAAATCTTCGCCGGCGCCCGGTCGCGCCTCGACATATACGACATCGAGGAATCCACGCCGCGCACCACGCGCCTGTGCACCACCTACCTGCGTCAGGAAGAGGGCGCCAACGTGCTGCTCGACGGCATAACGCTCTGCAACGGGCGCACCCGCAACGAATACCGGTGCACCTTTGCCGGTCCCGAGGGTGAACTGCGTCTGCTCGGAATGGCAATAGAAGACGGCGAACGCATGGCCGACACCTATTCCGTTATCCGCCACGACGCCCCGCGCTGCCACAGCGACGAACTCTTCAAATATGTGGTCGACGACAAGGCGCGCGGCGAGTTTGCCGGACTCATCTACGTGGCGCCCGGCTCCGTGAAGACCGAGGCTTACCAGGCCAACCGCAACATAGTGGGGTCGCCCGAGGCGCGGATGTACTCCAAGCCGCAACTCGAAATCTATAACGATGACGTGAAGTGTTCCCACGGCACCGCCACGGGAACCTTCGACCCCAAGCAGGTGTTCTACATGCGTCAGCGCGGCCTCTCCGAAGCGCAGGCCCACCTGCTGCTGAAACAGGCTTTCATGGCCGACGTCATAGAGGGAGTGCGTCTCCCCGCGTTGCGCGAACGCCTCACTCAACTGGTGGAGCACACCTTCACCGGCACGCAGAACGGTTGCGCCGCCTGCTCCGCCGCCTGCCCGCACAACAGCAAGTAACCGATTGAAAATGACTGAAAAAGAGTTTCTTGACATACGCCGCCGTTTCCCTATCCTGGAACGCAAGGTGGCCGGACGCGACATGGTGTACCTCGACAACGCCGCCACGTCGCAGACCCCTGACAGTGTGGTGGACGAGATAGCTTACCTCTACCGCCACACCAAAGCCAACGTGCACCGCGGCGTGCACACCGTCTCGCAGGAAGCCACCGACCTCCAGGAGGAAGCGCGCCGCAAGGTGGCGCGATACATCAACGCCCCGTCGCCCGAGGAGGTTATCTTCACGCGCGGCACCACCGAGAGCATCAACCTCGTGGCCTACAGCATGGGGCAGCTGTTCCCCGCAGGTGGCGAGATTATCCTCACCGTTATGGAACACCACGCCAACATAGTGCCGTGGCAACTCATGGCGCAACGCCGCGGCCTCGCCATCCGCGTGGTGGACATCGACGACCGCGGAGTGCTCGACCAGGAGCAATACCGCTCGCTCTTCAACGAAAAGACCGTCATGGCCGCTTTCTGTCACGTCTCCAACGTGCTGGGAACCGTGAATCCCGTCAAGGGAATGACCGCCTACGCCCACAGCCGCGGCATCCCCGTACTCGTGGACGGCGCGCAGGGAACGCCGCATCTGCCCGTCGACGTGCAGGACATAGGCTGCGATTTCTATGCCTTCTCGTCGCATAAAATGTACGGTCCCTGCGGCATCGGAGTGCTCTTCGGGCGCCGTGAATGGCTCGAAAAAATGCCTCCCTATCAAGGTGGCGGCGAGATGATTTCCCACGTGTCGTTCAGCGGAACCACATTCGCCGAACTGCCCTTCAAATTCGAGGCCGGAACGCCGGACTTTGTCGACATCGCCGCCTTCTCGAAGGCTTTTGACTTTATAGAAGAGGTGGGCATCGACACAATCGCCGCACGTGAGCACGAGCTTCTGGAATACACCACGCGCCGTCTCGAAAACGAAGTGGAAGGGCTGCGCATACGGGTTCACGGCACGAAATTCAACGTGAACACCTCGCACGAAGACCGGACCGTCGCCGTATCGCTCGTTGAGGGTTCGGTGGCCCTCGATTCCGGCAACGGGGAGACGCGCCGGCTGCACCCCGGAGAAATAGCCTGCTACGACCCCGCCACCCAAGAGCTGAATATCCGCAGGGGCAACGTCGAGCTGGAATCCTGCTGGGCCGCGGGCAAACTGGTCTTCGAGCGGCAGTCGTTGGGCGAAATCTGCCGCTACCTCTCACGCTGGTACGACATCCGGATCGACATCTCCCCGGCACTCGCCCACAATTACGCCTACACGTTCACCCTCACCGACGAACCGCTCGAAGCGATTCTGCGCATCATGAGCCGCATCAATCCGATCGTCTACACCTTCTCGGACAACCGCTCGGTATCCATCTCCGAGATAGAATAAAACCGTAAACCTACCAAACACCAACCAAACTCCGAATGCCTATGACCGAACAGACCTGAACCGCACGCTATCCTTCCCGCGGCAGCCGCCGCAAACACACGCTAACTTAAAACTTCAACCATGAAACATTTTAGACTATTCGCAATTCTTTTGCTGCTCGTCTGCGGATGGACAACGGTTGCACACGGCCAGACGCAGGAGCCGGCGATCAACCTTGAGTTCACCGACATACCGCTCTCGGAAGCCATTTCGCGCATTGAGAAGAGCAGCAAATACACATTCTTCTACGACGCCAAGCAGACCGACCTGACCCGGCGCGTCAGCCTCCGCGCCAAACAGCTGCCGATCTCCGCCGCCCTGCGCCAGATGCTCGCCCCGACGGGTCTCAATTTCACGATCTCCGAACGCCAGATCGCCCTGATCCCCGCGGCGCGCAAGGCCCCGGCCGGATCGCGCACGATCACCGGCACGGTCAACGACTCCCACGAGCTTCCCTTGGCCGGCGTCGCCGTCACGCTGGAGGGCGACAATACGCGCGGCACCGTGTCCGAGAACAACGGCAGTTTCACCATCACCGTTCCCAATGCCGATGCGGTGCTCAGCTTCACCTATTTGGGCTACATCTCCAAGAAAGTCTCCGTCCCCGCCTCGCAGAACAACCTCAAGGTATTCCTCGCCGAGGACGCCGTGAAG
>ERZ780208.1101-NODE-1101-length-23254-cov-6.332256_pt1 | contig 23254 bp, 15 predicted proteins | sample MGYA00511167_ERZ780208 | MGnify/ENA primary metagenome ERZ780208 (study PRJEB29588, sample SAMEA2159202) | human gut metagenome | biome: human gut; feature: human-associated habitat; material: faeces | place: Denmark | collected 2008/2010 ...
CCGTAAGGGCCCCGCTGCAACCCCGGGAGGGCCTTACGGCAAGTCTTTCCCGACACCGCCATTTTCCCGCGGCACCGCACCCATTCATAAACATCTATAAATAAGCATATTACGAAATATGTAAATATTACATCACGACGCCCCCTAAAATTTGATACGCGCATGCTTGCAATATTTGGGAGCGGGGAAGAAATTTTTCAGAAAGTGGCTGCTCTCGTGAAAGGAAAAGCAGGAAAAAAGGTGACAAGTGACACCTGACAGCCTCAACAATATGGAAGTCCTGCGATTTGGACCCTGCATCTGAATGAGACATCCATTATTTGTAAAGCTCAGAAAGGAAAATTTGTGCAAAACCAACACAACAAAATCAACATGACCTATACCTATCAAAAACTTAAACCGCCAAAAAGAAGGCTATAAATTTGGTCATATCCGGAAAATATCATATTTTTGCAATTGAATAGAATTAAGACTATATGAATTTCGAGATAATAGAGATGAAAAATCTGACAGGAGCAAAGGCCCGTGTCTATTCTGTTATTCTCGATGGGGAAGAAAACACCCTGCTTGAGCAATTCTTTAATGAGAACATAGAATACAAAGATGATCTAAAGAAAGTTCTATATAAAATACAGACGATGACACAAGACACCGGATGCCGTAAAAGCTATTTCAAGATAGGAGAAGGTGCTTGGGCCGATGGCATGATAGCCTTGCAAGGCACTGGACGCCTGAGACTGTATGGCATATACTTTCACGATGCGGTCATTCTGTTTGGCTCCGGAGGTTATAAGCCGCCGCAGGTCGCAGCCTACGAAGACTATCAGCCCTTAAACATCAAAGCCCAACAGATGAGAACTGTTGCCAAAGAAATAAACCGGATGATTGCCGAGAAAGAATTGAAAATACATGAGGATGGAACCTTAGAAGTTTTTTAATTATGAAAGTAAAAGCAATAGAGGCCACTGGAGTTTTAGGAGAACTTCTTGCCAATATCAATGAAAAAGAACTTGCGAAAACCCGTAAACGCATGATGCTGGCCGCAAAGATTGAAGAGGCCATGAAAAGGTGTGGTTACAATCAGACACAGTTTGCACACCTCATGAAGAAGTCAACGACAGTTATTTCAGAATGGTTGTCCGGGGACAGAAACTTCACTACTGACACACTTATAGATATCGAAGATGCTCTTGGAATAAGACTGCTTGACACATCTATAATGACTGCGATAAGTGCAGGTACGGAAATTTCACAAAAATTCTCTGCCAACTCAGGAAGAGCTGCAACAATGAATTTGCAAGGGACATGGAATATCCGTGAAAACCATAATAAACCGGAATGTAACACAAGTTGCGCATAGAATTATGGAAATACGATACAAAATAGAATCCATGGAAGAAACGGGGTTCAGCTATAATCCGAACTTCAATTATGACAGTATTGACATTGATGCCGTCACATACCAATTTGCACACAACTTTATTCCGAATGTCGAAAAGAGCGGACTGTCTTTAGATATGAAGGCAGAAATCACACCAGGCAATTCTAATGAAATCCTTGCAAGGGAAAGTATATACGCCGTATTCAAAATAGAACCTTTTAATAAAGTCATCCAGATTAAAGAAGGAGGGTTCAGAACTACAGAGCCTATTCTTATTGACACATTTGTCAATATCGCGATTGGTGCTCTTCGTGGCATGTTTATAAAGAACCTGAAAGGAACGCCATTGGCAAAAAGCGTCATGCCGCTTATACCGATGGATGTGATTCGCCAAAACACAGCGAGGCTGACAGACAGCACACAACAAAAATAACCGGTTCCACAAAAAAATCGGCAGTGGCTTTATGTCACTGCCGATTTTCTTGATATATAAACGAGTTATACATTTTGTTTGCTGCTTTTAAAAATTGTCCAATAGCGTCGGTGCGTTCTATCGCATCATCAACGCACTTGGAATGAGGGTGGAGGTCGTGAAACCGATATATTGAATCTGTCAGCTCACTCCCTGTATTCCGTCGGGTTCATGCCCAGATTCCGCTGCACATAGCGGCTGAAATAGGCGGGCGACGAGAAGCCGAACATGTCGGAGATGCGGACGAAGGTGAGCGACTTGTCCCGCAGAAGGCGGGCAATGTCAAGGGAGGTGTAGCGGTTTATCCAGTAGTTGGCCGAATAGCCGCTGACTTTCTTTGACACCTCGGAAAGATATTTTGGCGTCACGCATAGGCAGTCGGCATAATAAGCCACCTCACGGTTCTTGCGGTATCCGCCGTTTTCGAGCATGGTAAGAAAGCGGTTCATGATGGAGGCGTTTTGCGTCGAGACGTCAGCCGTACCGTAAAGATGGGAGTGGAAGTCGAAGAAATCAATGATGAGCATCTGGATTGCGGCTATGAGCGTATCGCGGTAGAAATGGTGATCCGTGGCGCGAAGCCGGCGCTCCACCATCTGAAAGTCATGACGACAGGCCTCCTGCTGCTCCGGCGTAAGGTGCATCACGGGATTGAGAAACAGGGCGAGCTGACCCTTCATGCCGTAGTTGCTTTGCGGCGTGCTGAGCTCAATGAAGCCGGGAGTGACATATATCACCGTCACTTCAAAGTCGTCCGACGGCTCGATGCGGTCCAACAGCCTTGCCTTACGCACAATCATCAAGTCGCCACTGCACATCCCGAACTCCTGACCGTTGAACAGGAAGCGGCACGAACCGCCCGTACAGAAAGCATGCGCCAGATAGTCGGCACGAGCCTCTTCACCCAATCCTTCGAACGAATGGGATATTATCACGTTGTCTGTTATCTCCATCGGCTTCTTTTTCAAATAAGTATCCTTGCAAAGATACGGAGATTTCATGACTTAACCGCAACGCCGCTATAAAGTTTTTAGTTTGTTTTAGAAGAATGGTAACAAATCTACCGGACACCAATGAAATCATAAGTATGTTGTAACAATTAGTTTATACTTTGAACACGGAGACACGGAGACACAGAGTAATATTGTCCTCTGTGTCTCCGTGTCTCCGTGTTCAAAGTATAAACTAATTGTTGCAACATACTTATTTGATTGTCTTATAGAAGTCGTCAGGCTCTATCATAGCCCTCATTTGATTGTATATGTGATTTTGCCGGCGGTCGATTGGCCTGTCGTGGTGAGCACGACGCGATACATCTGTGGTCCCCACATGTTGCGGATTACACTGTCCGTCTTGTCGCTGATGTCCTCGACGGATGCCGACAAGCGGCTTGCATCAAACGTGATGGCGTGATTTCCGATTGTGATGCGGCCGCCGTCCGTGTCCGGGCGGATGGTGGTGAGCAGCATCAGGCGTGTCGGTTCGCGCCATTCCCTCAGCCGGTAGTCCTCCGTCACCTCAACGCCGCCGGCCTTTACGCTCACCGTGCGTTTCCACGTTTCCACGGCCGCCTCATCCGGATAGGCTCCCGCAATGTCGAGCGTCAGCGCTCCGGCCTTGCGACTGACGACCTTTGCGGCATATTGGCGGCCGTCTTTCTGCATCACGCCGTTGATGAGCGGCAGATTGTGGTAGGCCGACTGCATCGTCCATATCGAGTAACGGTCTTTTCCGAACGTCGCCGACGTATATTCCCCGACACCCGCGTCGATGATGAGAGGACTGCCCTCGGCATAGACGATGAAGTTTCCGACGTCGTTGTGGTTGTGGCTCTCGCCGTTCGTTCCGCCCTTCATGGCCACGAAGAAGCGGCCGCGGCGCGCCGTCATGACCTGAAGGTCGGGCAGCCACGTATCCTTTGTCTGCGGCTCGCGCGGCGTGACGGCCATGGCCGCCTTGATGTCACGGAGCATGAAGAGCTCGCGGCCGAGTGCGGGGAAGTTTCCACTGCGGTCGTAGAGCGGCGCGGGGTCGGTGAAGAGATTGTTCTCGCGGGCTATGTGGGCGGCAAATCCGAGCATGACGGGGTCCTGTGTGTCCAGCGCGATGGGCAGAATGATGTCCGGCTGCGCCTGCATGCGGTTGTCGTGGGCGTCGGCGAAATTGACGCAATAGCCCCCGCTGATATACATCTTATATATATAGGCAATCATCTCGCGTACCTTCGGTGTCATCATGTCTGTCCTGTCGTCCGTCGCCAGACGCAGCAGACGGATGCACTCATAGAGCGAAGCCGCCGCGCGGTCCCAGTAGCCGGTGCCCTCGTCACATCCTCCGTCGGCAGGATAGGCATCGGTGAACGCCCCCATAGCCTTGACAATCTGGCCTATGGCCTCCGTCCTGCGGGTGCTGTCCCGCTCACAGATGAGCACGCAGGTGAGCCAGTTGGAACATATCCACGGGTTCCAGTTCATGCCAGCCTTCTTCCACCAGTAGTTCTTGGCGACGGCGGGACGGAGCATCCGGCGTGTGATTTCGTCGTCGATGTGGCGGCAGAAGCCCGGTGCGAACGCTTCGAGCTGCGCCTCCAGCATATATCTTGTCCACGCCATCAGCCCTGCCGTCTCTGCGTTGAAGAGGTCGACGGTCTGATCAGAGGTGACGGGAAAACGCTTGCTGTAGTGTGCCGGTATGCCCCACCACGTCTCTTCGCAGAAGCTGCCCAGCCCGTTGACGATGTCGTCAGTGAACCGTCCCTTGCCTTCGACAATCTCCGCCATGACGAGGGCGGCCAGCTTGCGGCGCTTCGCGAAGCTTGCGGCTTCGTAGCGGGTGCGGTTTCCGTTGGTCTTGAACTCGGCGAACGAGGTCAGCGGGAGCGTCGTCCACGGCCGTCCGAGATACTGTTCGCCGTAGCCGATGTAGCTCTGGCGCATCGCCTCCGGCACGGAGTCACGCCAAAACGCATCGTCCGCTTTCGGCAGAGGGGCGAAACGGCCGGGTGCGGCCACTGTCTTTTGAAAATCAGACGCCGTCTGCGCCATCCCCGCCGTATGGCAGAGGATGAGGCAGACGGCACCGATGATGATGTCCTTGATGTTCATATATAGTTCAGAAGATGTTCTTTGGTAGTCTGATAAATCGTACGTCACCACTTGTCCTTCGTCTTTATGTCGTCATCCCAGCGGTGGTCCTTCAGGAACGGCTGTCCTCCCCACGCCTTGACCTGTGTCCACGGCTGCGGCGCGTCGGTCCAGAAGGGATTGTCGGCGGGCAGTCCGAGAGGCATGAAGGCCAGCGAGGTCATATAGAGCGACCCGTTGTTGGTGTACCAGTCGGCCGTGTGGGGCTGGCTACCGCAGAATCCGATGGTCAGAAAACCGCCCTCGTTGAAGTTGTTCTGCGTGTCGAACATGCGGTGGAGAATCTGTGTCAGAGCCGCGCGCACCTGTCCGTTGGTCAGGTCCTGCGGCAGTTTTTCGTACCATGCCATCAGGGCCAGCGGCTGCATGGCGGCCATGCGGTAGGGCGTGCTGCGGCCTATGACGGGGAATGTGCCTTCGGGCGAGATGAAGCGTTCGAGGATGATGGCATACTTCTGCGCACGTTTGAGCGCGCGGTCATAATATTTCCGGTAGTCCAGACGTGTGTTGGCCTTGGCGTCGACCATGGCCTGAAGCGTTTCGAGATACATCGCGTGGAAGACATAGCTGGAATAATAGTCGAAGGCGAACTCCGGGCCGTCGGCATACCAGCCGTCCCCGACATACCATTCCTCCACCTTTCGGCATGCCGTGTTGACGCGGAACTGGTCATATCCGGCGCCCGCCTTGGCCATGAAGCTCTCGATGATGGATGAGAAGAGGAACCAGTTGGTGTACGGCGGGTCAATCTTCCGCAGCCGGGTGAACTCCTTTATATATCTTTCCTTGGTCTCCTTGTCGAGCGGAGTCCACAGTTGGTCGTAGGCGCGGAGGAAGCTCTCGGCGATGTAGGCGGCGTCGACGAGATTCTGACCGGAGCGTCCCCAGCAGAGATAGTCGGGTGACGATGGGTCGACGGCGTTCTTGTATGCCGCCAACGCCCATTCGCGCAGCTGGCGACGCTGCTTCCCCTCCGCCGTTCCGTCGTCCGGAAGGGCTATCCACGGGGCTATGCCGGCCATGAGACGGCCGAATGTCTCCATATAGACCACGCTGCGGTCACGTTTGTCGAAGGACGGGCTGAACTCCGTCTGCATGTTCTTCTGCAGCTCGCCACGGGCCATGTTCTCCAGCACGGGCTGTGCCATCCTGTAAGCCAGGGCGCACCAATATTCGCGGTCGCTTTGCTGCTGCGCCTTCTTTTTCGCTCCGATGCCGGTCGTTACGGCCAGCATGGCGATGATGATAAGTATCTTTCTCATGTCTATAAACTTGATATGTTTCTTTTGTCGCTATTGTGTTATGAAGTAAAACAGGCTATATTACTTTTCAATACAGGCTATATTACAGAGTGAAATGACTCATATTGGAAAGTAAAATGACTCATATTGGTCGGTAAAATGAGTCATATTACCCGGTAAAATGACTCATTTTACTTTCCCGTCATGGCCGTTCTGTTTCACCGCGGCCTCCGTTCTATTCTCCCAGACCGTCAAAATCGCGAGCCATCCAGACGTCCATGCGTCCGGCACCGCGGTGGTTCCATGCGTAATAGGGGATGAGCGTGAGCCGTACGTCCTTGGTCCGGAGCGTGCCGCCGGCGTCGATGGAAGCCTCCTGAGCGTTGTCCACCGTTATGGCTGTCACGCTGAAGGGCCGGCCGTCGCTCTCCGTGTTCCTGATCTTGTAGTCTTCGGCGACAGTAAACTTCGGCTGGCGGCTGAGCAGGACGTGGTGGCTGTTGAAGCCGTCGTTGTCGGCCTGTTCGGCGCAGTAGACCAGCGGGCCGCGCTCGACGGCAATCTTGCCGCGGTCGTCAGCCACCTTCTTGTTGGCCTTGACGACGCGCGGGAGCATGTCGAGGTGGATGCGGACGACGTCGCCGCGCTTCCATCGGCGGCTGATGGACATGTAGCCGTCGGCCGTCAACGCGTCGTTGACCTCCGTGCCGTTGACGGTGACGCTGTATTTCGGCGTCGCTCCGTCGTCATAGCTGTACAGGTCACCGGGCACGACCTGACCGCGCACCCATCCGGGAATGCGGACCTTCATCGTGAACTCCTTGCCGCGGTTGCGGTCGATGCGTATCGTGATGTCGCCGTTCCACGGATAAGCCGTCTCCTGCGTGAGCGTCACGTCGCGGCCGCCGACCGCCATCGTAGCCGTGTTGGCGGCGAAGAGATTGACATAGAGGCTGTTGTCGCGTACGGCATAGACGTAGCCGGGCAGCGAGGGGATGAAACGGCTCAGATTGCTCGGGCAGCAGGCGCAGCCGAACCACGGCTGTCGCGTGGTGTTATTGTCGGCGTTGAAGGCATAACGGCCGTCGGAAGCTAATGGGTTGGGGTAGAAGAAGCGGCCGCCGTCGACGGACATGCCGCTGATGACACCGTTATATAACGTTCGTTCGAGGCAGTCGATATATCGGCTCTCGCCTTTCAGGAGGAACATGCGCTGGAAGAGATAGACCATCGAGATGGCCGCGCAGGTCTCGTTGTAGGCCGTCAGGTTCGGCAGTTCGTAGTTGGCGCCGAACGACTCGCCCGCGTGGCGTGCGCCGACACCGCCCGTGAGATAATACTTCTTGCCGATGATATTCTCGCAGATGGCGTCTATCGCCTTGATATATGAGCTGTCGCCCGTGAGTGCGGCCACGTCGGCCATGCCCGCATACATATATCCTGCCCGCACGGCGTGGCCCACGGCTTCGGTCTGCTCCGTCACCGGCTTGTGGCTCTGGCTGTATGCGTTCTTGCGTTTCGTCTTGCCGCGCATGTCGAGGAAATATTTCGCCTCGTCCAGATAGCGCTTGTCGCCCGTGAGGACATACATCCGGGCCAGCGCCATCTCGGCTATCTGATGGCCGGGGACGACGTGAGCCTGTCCTTCGGCCGGGCCGACCTCGCGGATGACGCAGTCGGCATAACGCTTGACGATGTCGAGAAATTTGCGGCTGCCCGTGGCCTGATAGTGTGCGCAGGCCGCGTCGGCCATGTGTCCGAGGTTGTAGAGCTCGTGGCTGAGGTCCTCCTCCTTGACCCATCTGCGGTTGCCGGCCCAAGGATGGGGCTTGGCGGGATTGATGGTGCGGGCGGTATAGAGGTAGCCGTCCTTCTCCTGTGCGGCGCTGACGATGTCGAGCACGCTGTCGATATATGCCTCCAGCCGCTTGTCGGGATATGTCTGGAGCAGATAGCTCGCGCCCTCTATGGTCTTGTAAACGTCGGTGTCGTCGAATGAGAATCCCATGAACTTGCCGACGTCGTAGGTGTCGCTCGGATTGGCGGCCTTGACAAAGTTGGCATATCGTCCCTCGCTCTCGCATTTGCTGAAGGCCAGAGGTATCGTCGTCTCGCGTGCGGCTTTGATACGGTCGCCCCAGAACGTTGCGGGGGTAATCTTGACGGAGGTGAATGCCACGGGCTTGTAGGGGTAGCCGAAGTCGTGGCTTTGGGCTCCGGCGTGGCCGAAGGCCAGCGTTGCCGCAAAAAGGATGATTGTTCGTTTCATTTGTTTTATAGTTGTTAGGTAAGTCTTCATTATTACTTTATAATAAGTTTTTTGAACACAGAGCCACGGAGAGACAGAGTAATATTGTCCTCTGTGTCTCCGTGGCTCTGTGTTCAAAGTATAAGCTAATTGTTGCAACATGCTTAGGTAATTACTTAGAAAATGTCGTGGTCGTTTTAATTCTACAAATGTACGATAAAAATACGAGATAACGTATAGTCTGAATGAATAAAATGCTATTCCAAGAGTGGAATGGCGGTACCGTTATAGCTCCGTGCGGGGCGGACGGAGACGTTTTTGCTGCTTTTTGCAGCCGATTAAGAAAAAATATGATTGCGGAAGCGGCGGTTAGCGCAAAGTTTTGTATATTTGCTGCATATTCATTTAACCGTATTATGGAAAGATATTAATTTGATTGTCGTATGGAAAGTTTTGCAGAGAGACTGAAGCGTTTTTGCAGTCCGGCCGCACATCTGGACTGGTGGCTGTCGTGGGCGGGCATTTTCATCGGATGTGTCGTCATGGCCGCCGGATTTGTTTTCTTCATCAATCCCTATAATATCGTGCCGGGCGGAGTCTATGGTGCGAGCATCGTGCTGCACAATCTGTTCCCCTCCATTCAGGTGGGAACGTTCGGCTATATGTTCGACATACCGCTGCTCATTCTCTCGGCATGGCTGCTCGGGGCGAAGCTCGGGTCGCGCACGCTCGTCGCGGCAATGACCACGCCGCTCATCATGAATGTCATGTCGGCGCTCATCTACCCCACGAGCGAGGCCCTCCACCGGCTCGACCCGGCCCAGCTGCTGGGCGGATGTATGGACATGACGGACCACCTGATGCTCACGAGCATCGTCGGCGCGACACTGATAGGCATCGGTCAGGGCATCGTGGTGCGCAATCAGGCGACAACCGGCGGCAGCGACATCGTGGCGATGATACTCCAGAAGTTCGCCCACATCCGTTTCTCGACAGGTATAATGATGGTCGATGCGTGCGTCGTGTGTTTCGGACTGGTGGTCATCGGCTTCGGTGTGGGCAGTTCGGACGACGCGTCGAGCCCCTCATGGCTGCTCTCGTTCTATTCGCTCATATCCATCTTCGTCTCGGCCCGCGTGCTGGCATACGTCATCAACGGTGCGAAGGACGACAAGCTGCTCTTCGTCATCAGTGAGAAAAAGATGGTGGAGCTCCACCGTTTCATCCTAAAGGACCTCGACCGCACGGCAACGTGCATCAAGAGCAGCGGACTTTATACCGGTGCGGAGAAGGAGATGCTCTTTCTCGTCGTGAGCCATAAGGAGGTCACGGCCGTCAAGAACAAGATCAAGGAGGCCGACCCGCGTGCTTTTGTCGTAGTCACCGATGCCTACGACACGTTCGGAGAAGGCTGGAAACAGCTGCCCTCGGCCGACGAGGTGCATCCGGAATAGGGTGCGGTAGAAACGTGGAAGACGGTTTCCTGATAGGATAAGGCATAACGCAAAGACGCGAAAACGCAGAGACTTCATATCTGTTCTCTGCGTTTTCGCGTCTTTGCGTTATGATATTATGTTGTTCTTGTTCTTTATTTAGAACAGTGTCAGCGTGTAGAGATAGACCACTGCGGCCGGAATGGCGAGTAGCGAGGAGTCGAAACGGTCGAGCATGCCGCCGTGGCCTGGCAGAATCGTGCCGCTGTCCTTGATGCCGAGGGTGCGCTTGAAGAGGCTTTCGACGAGATCGCCCCATGTTCCGAAGATGACGACAACGAGTCCGAGGCCCATCCATTCATATATGTTCAGCGACAGGTCGTTGAAGCCGTAGCTCTCCGTGAGATGCCATATCAGGGCGGCGGCGGCCATGACGACCACGGCTCCGCCTATTGAGCCTTCCCAACTCTTTCCCGGACTGATTCGCGGGAAGAGTTTGTGACGTCCCAGCAGCGAGCCGCAGCAATAGGCTCCGGTGTCGTTCAGCCACAGGAAGACGAATACGCTGAGCGGCATCAGATAGGTGTAGATGACGCCTTCGGGTGTCGCGCGGAACGCAAGGACGTTGAGCAGCGAGAACGGCAGGGCTATGTAGAGCTGCGCCATCATCGTGTATGCCCAGTTGTTGATGGGGTCGGGATTCTTCGCATACAGCTCCGCGATGAGCAGATAGATGATGGTCACGAGGTAGGGGATGAACACTGTCGGCGGTGTGAGGCTGCTGCAGAAGCCGGTCATGGCGAAGAAGAGATAGACACCGGCCACGGTCGAGATGAAGCGGTTGGTGTCTACGCCGTCGCGCATGTTCACAAGACCGGTAAACTCCCATACGGTCAGCCCCGTGACGAGGGCGAAGAGCAGCGTCATGGCGGCATGATTGAGGAAACAGACCACGATGGCTGCCACGAAGAGAACACCGGTGATGGCGCGCACTATGAAGTTTTTCATACGTTGATACTTTTTATTTGTTGTGTGACAACATTCTGTTTGTCGTATTATTTTGCCTCTCCGGAGCAACTATTTAGTATTCTCCGGAGTGTTGTCTGCGTCTGCCGGCTCTACTGTCGTGTCGTTACCGGTCTCGGCGGCCTCACCGTTCTGCTCGGCCGCCTGTCGTGCCAGCTCTTCGGCGCGGCGCTCCGCCATCGCTTCGGCCTCGGCACGCTGCTGCGCTTCGAGCAGTTCTTCGGCACGACTCGTCCACGGGCGCTTTCCGAAGATGGCCTCCACGTCTTCGGCGAAGATGACTTCGCGGCTCACCAGCAGCTCGGCCAGCTTGGCGTGACCCTCGCTGTGTTCGCTCAGGATGCGCTTGGCGCGGTCATACTGCTCGTTGATCATCTTGAGGACCTCGTCGTCCATGATCTTTGCCGTGGTCTCGGAGTAGGGGCGTTGGAAGCTGTATTCGTTGTTGTTATAGTAGCAGATGTTCGGCAGCTTGTCGCTCATGCCGGCAAATGCAATCATGCCGTAGGCACTCTTCGTCACGCGTTCCAGGTCATTCATGGCTCCGGTGGAAATCTTTCCGGTGAAGAGTTCTTCGGCGGCACGGCCTCCAAGCGTCGCGCACATCTCGTCGAGCATTTCCTCCTTGGTCGTGATGGCGCGTTCCTCGGGCAGATACCATGCGGCTCCGAGAGCCCGGCCACGCGGCACGATGCTCACCTTGACGAGCGGGTTGGCGTGTTCCGTGAACCACGAGATGGTTGCGTGGCCGGCCTCATGTATCGCGATGGTGCGCTTCTCGCTGTCGGTCATTATCTTTGTCTTCTTCTCCAGACCGCCGATGATGCGGTCGACGGCGTTGAGGAAGTCCTGCTTTCCGACGGTCTTGCTGTCGTGGCGGGCGGCGATGAGGGCGGCCTCGTTGCAGACATTGGCGATGTCGGCACCCGAGAAGCCCGGCGTCTGGCGTGCGAGATAGTCGATGTCAAGCGTATCGTCGGTCTTGATGGGCTTCAGATGAACCTTGAATATAGCCTTTCGCTCGTTGAGGTCGGGCAGGTCGACGTGTATTTGGCGGTCGAAACGGCCCGCACGCATTAGTGCCGAGTCAAGCATGTCGGCACGGTTTGTGGCGGCGAGGATGATAACACCACTGTTGGTGCCGAATCCGTCCATCTCCGTGAGCAGCGCGTTGAGCGTGTTCTCACGCTCGTCGTTGCCTCCCATGGCCGGGTTCTTGCTGCGGGCGCGTCCGACGGCGTCAATCTCGTCGATGAAGATGATGCACGGCGACTTCTCCTTGGCCTGACGGAACAGGTCGCGGACACGGCTCGCGCCGACACCCACGAACATCTCCACAAAGTCGCTTCCGCTCATCGAGAAGAACGGAACGCCCGCCTCACCGGCCACAGCCTTGGCCAGCAGCGTCTTTCCCGTGCCCGGAGGGCCGACGAGAAGCGCTCCCTTGGGTATCTTTCCGCCCAGCTCGGTGTATTTCTGCGGGTTCTTCAGGAAGTCGACAATCTCCTGCACCTCCTGCTTGGCACCGGCCTGTCCGGCGACGTCCTTGAACGTCACCTTTATCTCTCCGCCGTTCTCATACATCTTGGCCTTGCTCTTGCCGACGTTGAAGACGCCTGCTCCTCCGCCTGCTCCTCCTCCCATGCGCCGCATGATGAATATCCAGACGGCGATGATGACGACGAGCGGCAGGAGATTGTATATCATCATGTTGATGAAGTTGTTCTCCTTCTTGTTGTCATAGCTGTAGTCACCCGTGAACTTCTTCTGCTGACGGGCGTTGTTGACGAACTGTTCCACCTGGTCGACAGAACCGAACTGCACCGAGACGGAAGGCTCCTTGCCGGTCTGCTGGACGCTCTGCTTGAACACTTCGCGTATGTGTTCGGGCTTGACATACATCTGGAGCGTGTTCTGTTCCTTGTTGACCACAATCTTCGAGGCATAGCCTTTGTTGACCATGGTCTGGAACTGCTGGTATGAGGCTTCCGTCCTTATGCTGGAGTTCTCCGTTCCTCCCTGTGTGAAATAGATTCCCAGCAGGACTATTCCGGCGATGATATATATCCAGTTCATGTTGAACTTGGGCATATTCATCTTGGGGTTGTTCTGATTGTTGTTGTCCATACTCATTTTGTTAAGTGACTGATGATGTCCTCCGGCCGCGGGGCCGTCGGGAGCTGATGGATTAGTCGAGGTCGGGGATGTGGGTGATGGCGGCGTCTTCCCAGAGATGTTCGAGGTCGTAGTACTCGCGGACATCGGGCAGGAAGATGTGGACCATGACGTCGCCGTAGTCCATCGCAACCCACTGGGCGTTTGTCAGTCCGACCGTCTTGACGGGTTTTTCGCCCGCGTTGATGCGTACATATTCGCTGACGGAATCGGCGACAGCTTCGACCTGTGCCGGCGATGAGCCCTGACAAATCACAAAATAACGGCAGATTGCTCCTTCTATGTTATTCAAGTCTGCTATTACGATGTTGCTGCCTTTTTTCTCCTGTATGCCATTTATGATGGCTTGAACCAAATTGTCTGTTTGTTCCATTTATATATATAATGTGTGTTATAATTGCCCGCAAAGGTAATGTAATTCAGAGTAACGGCAAAATAAATTGGGATTTATTAGCAATTTCCGGTCTGATCCAGGATTTGCAATCGGGGGTTCTGACTGACCCATTTTCTGACTGACCTGCAATTTCCGGTCCGTCACGTCTATAACTAAAAACGGCGAACGGAGCTTTTGCTCTATTCGCCGTCTCATTGTTGGGATACTCGGACTCGAACCAAGAATGACAGGACCAGAATCTGTAGTGTTACCATTACACCATATCCCAATTTTTCTGTTGCTTTCGGTTTGTTTCCCGATTGCGAGTGCAAAGGTACTACATTTTTTGAAACCAACAAAGCTTTTGCCGACTTTTTTTAATTTTGGCCCGTTTTTTGTTCGTTTTGGGCGGTGGAGAGGGGAAAGGTATATCGTAGGGGGCACATTTTGGCGTCTCTCACGTTGTGGTAGATATGTAGTCGCGGGTGTTCGTAAGATAGTTTCTATTATGATGTGTTTTCCAAAGAACTGTTGATAACGACCAAAAATAACAGCCCACGATGCATTTTGACATCGTGGGCTGTGTTGATAGCAATACAGCTATCGTTATTGAGACTCACAATTCCTTTTCATTCTGTGCGCCTGCAAACAGTTCTTATTCCTTGTTCTCGGCGTCGATGGCCTTGATTTTTTCACGAACAAGATTCATTTCGTCCTTCAACTTCTGGACCTTGCGGTTCATCTCGTCGATGAGGCTGTTGCCTTTCTTGCTCGAAGCGTTGAGGAAGCCGAGGTTGTTCTCGTATGTCTGCACCTCGCTGCGGATGGTCTCATACTGGCGCATCAGACGGGCGCGCTCGTTGTCAAGTGCGTTCTCGCCCTGTTCGGCGACGTTCTTCAGCTTGTTCTTGAAGTTGGACAGACGGCGGCGGGCAACGCTGATGTTCAGCTCCTTGTATATCTTGTCCAGCACGTTGTGGTATTCCTCATAGAGCTTGTCCTTCTCCTTGTAGGGCACATGACCGATGGCGTTGTACTCCTCGACGAGTTTCTGGACAGCCTCCTGCGTCGCGTCGGCGGCATTTTCGAGGAGAGACTTCAGCTTGGCGACCACCTCGCGCTTCTGTTCGAGGTTGGCGCGCTCCTCGCTGTGCTGTCCGGCGTTGGCCGAGTTGCGTGCCTCGAAGAAGTGGTTGCACGCTCCGAGGAATTCCTCCCAAAGCTGGTCGCCCAGCTTCTTGGGCACCGTTCCGATGGTCTTCCACTCCTTCTGCAGGGCCATCATCTTGTCGGCCGTCGACTTCCAGTCCGTGCTGTCCTGCAGGGCCTTGGCCTTCTCGACCAGTGCGCGCTTGCGGTCGGCGTTGGTCTTGAACGTCTCCTTGAGCGTCTTGAAGTATTCGGCCTTGCGTTCGAAGAAGTCGTCGCAGGTGGCGCGGAAGCGCTCGAATATCTTGACGTTCATCTTCTGGGGAGCAAATCCGATGGTCTTCCATTCGGCCTGCACCTCGATGATTTCCTTGGTGTGGCGCTCCCAGTCGTTCGAGCCCTTGTTCTCCTCGGCGGCGATGGCCTCGACTTTCTCGCAGAGGGCCGTCTTGCGGGCCAGATTCTCCTCCTCCTTGGCGCGCAGGTCCTCGAAATGCTGCTGGTGGCGCTTGTTGATGACGGTCGATGCGGCCTTGAAGCGGGCCCATATCTCCTCTCTGAGCTCCTTGCTCACAGGTCCTGTCTCGCGGTATTCCTGATGTAGTTTCTGCAACTGGTGGAAAGCGCTGATGAGGTCTTCCTCCTCAGCCAGTTTCTCGGCAGCCTCGCAGAGGCGCGTCTTGGCTTCGAGGTTTTTCTTGAAGTCATATTCACGGGCCTCGCTGTTCAGCTTGAGCAGGTCGTAGAACTGCTCGACGTAGAGCTGATAGCTGCGCCATACCTCGTTGGAGCGTGCGGGCGGGATGTTCCTTATCTCTTTCCACTCCTGCTGCAGAGCCTTGAATTCCTGATATGATCTGTTGGCCTCTTCGGGTGAAGTGACCATAGCCTTTATTTTCTCGATGATGTCCAACTTGCGCTTAAGGTTCTCCTCCTTTTCAGCTTCCTGCTCCTTGAAGATGCGTGTGCGCTTCTCCTTGATGATGCTCATCTCGGCTTTGAACGCTTCTTCGTCCTCGTCCGGCACGACCTGATAGCTCTCCGGATCACCTCCCCCGTCGATGTAAGCCTTGTGGGCAGCCTCACGTTCGGCAGTGAGCATCTTATAGAAAGCCGTCTTAAGCAGATCAATCTCATCCTTGATGGGAGCCTCCTCGCTATGGGCTATTTCTTTCACTCTTCCGAGCACTTCCTTCTTTGTCGCGTAGACCTTCCGGAAGTTCTCCTTTTCGGGAGCCTCAGTCTCTTCCGTGGGGTTTTCTACTTGGCTGGCCGCGGGTTCTGTTGCGGTTTCAGCAACGGTTTCAGCGGTTTCCGCCACGTTTTTCACGTCTTCTGTCTTGCCCATTTCGAGGGCATTTTCTTGAGAGTCCATCATTTCAAACCTTTTTAGTCGATGATTCGTTTTGGATTTTCTTTCTGAACGGCTCTGCCGTTACGCCGGCGGTGTTGACCGCAGGACGTGTCCCGGCTAAGCCGTTTCCAACTGCTCCGCAGATGACGGAGAGCTGTCACTTTTGTATCAATTCAGCCACAAACTTACGTAAAAATATTGTAATCGCCTAAACTTCAAGCGTTTTTTTCATTTTTACGTTCAAATGAGCCTTTTGTGACGGAAAATCCACCAGAATATGGCTGAGATGCCGACGGAAAGGACCAGAGCGATGGCAAAACCGAAGCGGCTGTTCTCCATGCCGTTGACGAGGTTCATTCCGAAGAGGCTGGCGATGAGCGTAGGGAACATCATGAGAATGGACACGGACGTGAGCGTTCGCATGACCGTGTTCATATTGTTGTTGATGATGCTCGAATAGGTGTCCATTGTCGATTCGAGAATGTTCGAATATATATTGGTCGTCTCCCGGGCCTGTGTAATCTCGATGTTGACGTCTTCTATGAGGTCGGCGTCCAGCTCGTCTATCTGCAACTTGAACTTCAGCTTCGAGAGCAGTGTCTCGTTGCCGCGGATGGACGTGATGAAATAAGTGAGCGAGTCCTGAAGCCGGCTAAGGCCGATGAGTGACTCGTTGTTGACCTCGCGGTCGAGGTTGCGCTTGGCTTTTTCGATGAGGCTGTTGATTTGCTTGAGCCGCTTCAGATACCAGACGGCAGAGGAGAGGAACAGTCGGAAAATCATGTCCACGTGGTCGGTGAAGCCTTCTCCGCGCTTCTGCTGGTAGCTGACGAAGTCGATCATCATGTTGGTCTCATAGTAGCAGACCGTGATGGTCACGTCACGCTTGTGGATGATGCCGAGCGGCACGGTGGTGTAGGGCGTCCGCGAGCGTATCTCCTTGACGTATGGGATACGCAGGATGATGAGCATCCAGCCGTCATCATATTCATAACGTGCACGCTCGTCGGTATCGCTGATGTCCGAGAAGAAATAGTCGGGAATCTTGAACCGCTTCTCCAGTTCCTCCTGATCATCCTCCGTGGGACATGTCACTTGTATCCAGCAGTTGGGCTGCCACTCCTCAAGGGCATTGAGCCCTCCGGTTGTGTTCCAGTAAGTCTTCATAATTGCTAATCCTCCGTTTTTTCGGCGAGTCAAAACAGGCGCGGCGGATCAGCTCTCCGGGAGCTATCCACGGCACCTAAAGTGTTAAGTTCTCCGCGTGATAATCGTCCATAAATTCTGTTTTGATTTTACTTTTGCGGTGCAAAGTTAAGAAAAAAAGTTGTAAACGGCCGTCCAAACGCATTAAAATTCGCAATTAAGGCGGAACATTCCGTATCCCGTCCCCGAACCGTAGCTTCCGGAGGGCGTGCGGACAGGTGTGCAAGTAATCGGCGCATGTATTATTCAGTTCTGGACATTCTGCCTTTTCTGGCGCGCATGCCCCGAATCTCCGGAGCTTCAATGAGCGGCCGGTTGCTGCGTCCTGCTTATTTAATTAATGTGTATTCTTCCCGCTCGTCATATCCCCGCCCGTCTCCAGTCCATCCGTCCCGCGTCCGCCGGTGTCACAACAGTATGTGTTTTGCAACACCTTATTCTGAAGACGGCCACCCGTACCTTCTCCCGTGATGGTCGGCGGGGACGATTGTCTTCTTTTTTCCTGTTTTATAGTCCGCGAGAGTACCAGTCTTCTGGAAATGTTCCGCCGCGGGCGCAAATAATGAAATCTCAGGCGTGTCAAATTTTAGGGGTCCCGGTGAGAGAATATTTACATATTTTCTAACCGTCTCGTTCATAGCCGTTTACGGGCGGCGGCATTTTCACCACTTCGCCGTGGAAACGCGGCGGTCCCACCGTAAGGGCCTCCCGAGGTTGCAATAAGGCCCTTATTGCGTTGCCGTAAGGCCGCCGTTGCACTGCGAAAGCAGCCCCGTTGCAGAGCAAGGAGGCCCTTACGGCAGAAAAACGGCCGCTTTTTCGCCCGAAAACGGCAACCAAAAACCCGCGGAAATCTTCGTTCCGGAAAGGCCGTAAGGGCCTTACGGCTCTCCGCCCGCTGCTTTTCCGTGCAGAAAACCGGTCCCGAACGGCTCAGAACAGCTGCAAAAAGGCCTGAAAACGGGCTAAAACGAATGATTTTCATGATATGATTTTGTAAAGATAAGGGATATCCGGCATTTGGAGTGATATGTGCTCATACAATAAATATATACACAGCATGCTCCTTCACCGTGGCAGGTAAGGTGTGCGTTCTGCAACACCATCATTGTCCGTAAGCGGAGTGTTTAATCTCTATATGTCGTTTGCGGACAAAGACGAGACTGTGTTCCTACCGGAGAAGCATGTGGCTGTATCACTCCAAATGTCAGAAAAACCTTTCGGAATATCCCGATACTTTTCCGATGTTTTTGTATGAAGTTCTTCCACAATCGGAAGAAAAATGGCAGGATATAACGGTTAATCCAAAGAAAAGCCTTACCTTTGCAGCGGATTGTCTCTCGCCCGTCATGGGAAAAGGGGCAGCCGGAAGAGAAAGCTCGTGAAAGAAAAGACATTTTGCGAATGAGCTTATGCACATAAAATCAGGTTTGACCAAGCTTCACCAACCGTCATGCACGGTGGCAGCTGAGGACATAGAGTAGGACGGAATTTATGAAACCGGATGGTACGGATTCCTTTTCTACAGCTGACGGGAGCCGTTGCTCCCATGGAGGCATTCACGTTACTGAGCCAGACACGACGACTGGCCCGGAAATAAAGGAACGTTCTGAACCGGAGGCCGCAGAGGAGATTCTGCCGGAGAATGTCAGACATCAGGAGCCTGCCGGCACGGCAAACTCACCGGAGAAGATTAGACATCATGAACCGGACCCCACGACATGGTCTTACATCTTTGTCCATAACAGCAGGGTGAAAGTCTTTGAGGAGCAGCTGACGATGGACGACAGGAGCTTTTTCGTACATAAGAGGCTGCGCTATTTCAAGAAAGACGGCAGCCGGCGGGTGCAGAAAAAAGAAATGCCGACCATCAGCGGACTCATCTTCATGCAAGGCCGTCCGGAGGACATCCAGGCCTATCTTGACGATAAATTCCCACAGTCACATCTTTGCAAAAACTGCAGTACCGGCCGCGTCGCGCAGATTGCCGACTCGCAGATGCGCCCTTTCATGCGCATAAACGCTATCGCTCCCGAACGCCTCCGCTTTCTGCTCCGCCCGTTCCACTACTATGCCCGCAACCGCATCCTGCTCCGCATCATCTCCGGAGAGCTGGCCGGACTGGAAGGCTACGTCATACGCATCGACCGTGACCGCCGCCTCGTGATGGATGTCGGCGGCATGAGCGTCGCCGTCTCAGGGGTTCACGCCGAGAAGTTCGAGGAGGTGGAGCAGGGGAGAGACCGGGACTCTTGTCTCCAAACCCGCAATCTCCAAGAGCGTCAGGCACTCATCGACCGTTATTTCCACCCCATAAAAACGCCGGAGGACATCGCGGCACAGGCCGAAAACATCGGTTATCTGCGTAAACACGTCGAGTCGGAGCTCGCCCAAGGACGCATGAGGACAACAGAAGCCTGGACTACATATTCCTTCATCATCGAAGAAATCGCTTACTACTATGCTCCCTTCGCGGAGCAGCTCGGGGAACGTCTCAATTCTATCATGGAAGCGGGCCGCATGATTCTCCATGAGATGGACGGTATCATCGGCAGCCCGCAGGCGGACGGGGAGGCAAGAAGACGATATGAGACAGACCTTCAGGAAATAATGCTGAAATACGGTTATTTGTTTTGAATGGTCATCTGAAACTTGTCCGTTTGTTTCGTGTTTTCATGAAAAAGTAGTATCTTTGCATAAGATAGACTGCACTCGGCAATTTGTGAGCAAGCTCCCCATTGCACTCGTTTGCACTATCTCTGCGAACGTAACATAATTAATAGAAAGTGAGGATTATGGAAATGCAAAAGTTGAAGCGGTGTCCGATTGGCATACAGACGTTCTCCAATATCATGGAGGATGGCTATCTGTATATAGACAAGACGGAATACGTTTACCGTTTGACCCATTCCGATGCCAAGTATTTTTTCCTTAGCCGTCCGCGTCGGTTCGGGAAATCATTGCTCACCTCCACGCTTCGCAGCTATTTCGAGGGACGCCGCGACCTGTTCAAGGGATTGGCAATTGAAGGGCTTGAGACGGAATGGACGGAATATCCCGTGTTGCATTTCGACATGAGCCTTGGCAAGCATTTGGATAAGGAACAGTTGACAAGGTATCTCGGCAACAGAATGGCTGTTTATGAAAAACAATATGGCATAACCGAGCCGGCTGTCGACAATAATGACCGCTTGACGGCACTCATCATGCGCGCCAACGAACAGACCGGACGCAAGGTTGTCGTGCTTATCGACGAATACGACGCCCCGCTTCTCGACGTGATGCACGAGGAACGCGACCTGCCGGTGCTCCGTGATGTGATGCGCAATTTCTATTCTCCGCTGAAGGCCTGCGACCCTTATCTGCGCTTTGTTTTCCTCACGGGCATAACGAAATTCTCGCAGCTCAGTATCTTCAGCGAACTGAACAATATCACGAATATCAGCATGCAGAAACCGTATGCGGCCATCTGCGGCATAACGGAGGAAGAAATGCTCGGTCAGATGAGTGGTTACATAGACCGTTTGGCTTCGGAACTCGGCCTGACACGTGATGAGGCTGTTAGGAAACTGAAAGACAAATACGACGGCTATCATTTCACATTGCCTTCGCCCGATATATATAATCCGTTCAGTCTCTTGAACGCTTTCGCCAACAATGAGCTGGACGACTACTGGTTTGGCAGCGGCACTCCAACATATCTTATAGAGATGCTGAGGAAATTCGGTGTGACACCTTCATGCATCGGCGGCATTGAAGCCATGGCGTCCGAGTTTGATGCCCCGACGGAGCGGATGTGCAGCATGACGGCATTGCTTTATCAGAGCGGTTATATCACCATCAAAGATTATGACGCAATGTTCCAAAGCTATCTGCTGGACATTCCCAACAATGAGGTGCGCATCGGACTGATGAAAAGCCTGATACCTTATTACATAACACCGGACTCCCGTCTGACCACGTCAACCGTCATCAACATGGCGCGTGCGCTCTATAAGGACGATATGGACGGAATGTTGCGCTGTCTCCATGATTTCCTGCTCACCGTCCCTTATTGTGACAATACAGACTACGAGGGACATTATCAGCAGGTTCTCTACATAATCTTCTCCCTTCTCGGTATATACACCGACATCGAAGTGCGCACGCCGCGCGGCCGTGTGGACATGGTCATGCGCACGCCGACCACCCTTTATGTCATAGAGCTGAAGCTCAACAAGAGCGCCTCCGATGCCGTGAAGCAGATCGACCTCAGGGACTATCCCTCCCGTTTCGCTCTCTGCGGACTGCCCGTCGTGAAAGTCGGCATAAACTTCGACAGCGAGCGGCGGACCGTGGATGACTGGGAGATAGAGCGGTGAGGAAAGAATCCTCATGACCGACCGATAACAGACTTCTGAGGAGAGGAACAGAATATGAGATATTTGAAATATTTTATATTTATAATCATCCAGTTTGCCGTAGTCGAATTGGTTGTATGGTTTCATACAAGTGGTTTGGGATGGCATATAGAAGAACTGTTGCCAAGCGACGCCATATCCTTGTGGGGAACGGTCACCACGATTGTCTTTTTGGTATTCTCGGTTCTTGCCCTTTGGAATATAGACCAAAAGATACATGAACTCAATGAAATGAAACGTAGCATCGGGGAGAAGTTCAACAGCATTGAGACCAAAAACCGTGAGGTGATGTTGGAGGCAGACAAGGCACAGAAAGACATTGTCACGAAAGCAGAAGAACAGATCAAACTTATTTTGGACAAGAGCACCTACCGGCAGAATTTCTATGATACATTGACAAGAATAGCCAATATTCCGGATCCGGGAAGACAGGTACAGGAATACACTCATTTTCTCAGAACAAGCGGCGATATAGAGGGAATCAATTACGCTTATGTGTATATATGCCGGGGTGACGCTTATCTGTTGTTGTCAAGGCATGAAAAAGCATTGGCAGATTATGAGATGGCCTCAAAATTAGATACCAAGACGGTGGCTCCATTCTTCGCTTTAGGAAATTATTACGTCAACATTAAAGACTATAGAAAGAGTATCGAGATTTATGAAGAAGGGCTGAAAATAGATCCGCAGGACGAGAATCTGATGATGAATATCGCCAATTCTTATTCTGCTATTGGAGAATATGCAAAGGCAGATGAATATTATGACAAGGCTCTGACTTTCAATCCCGATCTGGCGATGGCATATTATAATAAAGCGAAACTTGCCACGGACAAGAAGGACGGATTGTGGAAAGAAAAGAGCATGAACTATCTTAATCACTGTATAGAAATAATGCCCTATTTCTATCAGTCCAACATCAATAAAGCGTCATTGCTCCGTGAAGATAATAAAAATGAAGAGGCAGCCGAAGTTTTGACGAAAGTCATAAACGCGTCTTTGCCTTGTGACTTCATTATGGCTGTTCTCCAAAGAGGAATCGCATATCGTCTGCAAGGGAAGATGCCGTTGGCTTTGAATGATTTCAATATGGTTCTGCTTTACGACCCTCACAATGTCCAAAACCTCTCAAACCTTTCCCTGACATATTATGCAATGAGATTTTTCAACGAAGCAGTCTTTTTTGCAAAGTTGGGTCTTCAGGAAGCGGAACAGCAGAACCGGCATGATTGCGATTCCGATTTCAACGCCGTTATCATGAACGTAAACGCGATGATGTGTACAGTTGCGCCGCAGAAGGCGGATGGTATGTAGGAGCCGGTGGGGATAAAAGAATAAGTAATTGGATGTTTTGACCGGTATCGTTGTTTTTGGACGGTTGAGACAGGATAAGCTGTATATATTTAGATTATGGTGTTCCGATGACAGAGGATAATTCTGTCATCATAGTTGTATATAACGGTAATAAGCGCATAAAGGTTTAGATAACAAAGAATAAGACAACAATGAATACTTTCAAAGACATTAAAATTGCCGTAGCCGGCACGGGTTACGTCGGTCTGAGTATAGCAACGCTATTGGCTCAGCATCATCAGGTAACCGCAGTTGATGTAATACCTGAAAAGGTTGAGAAGCTCAACAACAGAGTTTCTC
>ERZ780208.1108-NODE-1108-length-23152-cov-11.503658_pt1 | contig 23152 bp, 19 predicted proteins | sample MGYA00511167_ERZ780208 | MGnify/ENA primary metagenome ERZ780208 (study PRJEB29588, sample SAMEA2159202) | human gut metagenome | biome: human gut; feature: human-associated habitat; material: faeces | place: Denmark | collected 2008/2010 ...
GGGCGTGCCCATCCTGGGCATCTGCTACGGCAGCCAGCTGATGATGCACATGCTGGGCGGCAAGGTCTGCAAGGCACCCGAGCGCGAGTACGGCAAGACGCTGGTCGACTTGGACACCGCCAGCCCGCTGTTTGACACGCTGCCCGCGCAGAATGTCTGCTGGATGAGCCATAAAGACTACATCGAGCAGGCCGCCCCCGGCTTTGAAATCGTGGCCCACACGCCCAACTGTCCGGTGGCTGCCGCGCAGGATAAGGCACGCGGCCTCTACGCCGTGCAGTTCCACCCCGAGGTCCTGCACACCGAGAACGGCACGAAAATTCTGCATAACTTCGTCTATAATGTCTGCCGCTGCGCCGGTGACTGGAAGATGGACTCCTTCGTGGAAAACTCCGTCAAGGCCCTGCGCGAAAAGATCGGCGACGGCAAGGTGCTCTGCGCCCTGTCCGGCGGCGTCGATTCCTCCGTGCTGGCTGCCATGCTGGCCAAGGCCATCGGCAAGCAGCTGACCTGCGTCTTTGTTGACCACGGCCTGCTGCGCAAGAACGAGAAGGAAGAGGTCTGCTCTGTCTTCGGCCCCGGCAACGCCAACGGCTTTGACATCAACTTCATCTGTGTGGACGCCCGTGACCGCTACTTTGCAAAGCTGGCCGGTGTCACCGAGCCGGAGCGCAAGCGCAAGATCATCGGCGAGGAGTTCATCCGCGTTTTTGAGGAACAGGCAAAGCAGATCGGCAAGGTCGATTTCCTCGCACAGGGTACCATTTACCCCGATGTCGTCGAGAGCGGTCTGGGCGGTGAATCCACCGTCATCAAGAGTCACCACAACGTCGGCGGCCTGCCTGACACCGTGGACTTCAAGGAGCTGGTCGAGCCTCTGCGCAACCTGTTCAAGGACGAAGTCCGTCAGGCTGGCCGTGAGCTGGGTCTGCCCGAGTATCTGGTCAGCCGCCAGCCGTTCCCCGGCCCCGGTCTGGGCATCCGCATCATCGGCGAAGTGACCCCCGAGAAGGTCGCTATCGTGCAGGATGCCGACGCCATCTGGCGTGAGGAGATCGCCAAGGCCGGCCTTGATAAGGAGATCAGCCAGTATTATGCGGCTCTGACCAATATGCACAGCGTCGGCGTTATGGGCGACGAGCGCACCTACGACTACGCCGTGGCTCTGCGCGCTGTCACCACCACTGACTTCATGACCGCTGAGAGCTACAATATGCCCTGGGACGTGCTGGGTACTGTCACCAGCCGCATCGTCAATGAGGTCAAGCACGTCAACCGCGTGTTCTACGACTGCACCGGTAAGCCGCCGGCCACGATCGAGCTCGAGTAATCTTCAAAACCTGAAAAGTGTTGATGCAATGCGATATTTTGAGAGTCAAAAGGCTCTGTGATACTGCTTTGATACTATCAGGCGATTATTCATAAAGAGAGACATGAGAATGCCCTCTGAGAAACGGTAAGTTTTTCAGAGGGCATTTTTGTGTCTTTTATTCTTTACGCCACTTTTTCTTCGGCTCGTACCGGCCGCAGCCGTCGGCGGTCTGTGGCCAGTTGAGCTTCCATTCCAGATACTCTTCCTTGGTGATCTCGCCCTCCCGGAGCTGCTTCTTGCGGAGCTGCCACTCCTTCAGGAAATCGTCCAGCAGGCGATAGCGGAAGCTGACCGCCATGTGCTTTTCCAGAAGATCCGGGTCGGTGGTGTCTGTGACCTCGTAGAGCCGGGTGCCGGGATAGTGCTCGTCCAGCTCGAACAGAGTGTACATCACATCCTCTGCGGCGTACAGGGTCGGCTCATAGAGGGAACGGTAGTTCACGTCCAGCACCTCCGCAATCTTGCGGAGTAGATCTTCCTTGGGAGTGCGGGTGTTGCTTTCGTATTGTGCGATACGGATGTCTGCGCTCTTCTCCTCAAACCCGATGGCAATGCCCAGTTCTTTCTGGGTCATACCTCGGAGGTTGCGGGCACGTTTGATGCGGTCACCGACTGCCATGCAATTGCCTCCTGACTTAAACATATTTGTTGAACCTAGTATAGCACAGAAAAATAGGAGGTGCAATAGAAAATAAACAAAAAAGTTTAAGATTTTACCTGAAAGCCTCTTGACTTAACGGAACGTGTTTAGTATAATGAGAGCACAAAAAGATAAGCAAAAATGCTTAGTGAAATTGAATGACCGCCAAACTGATCCAAACCGCCAAGACCTTCCGAAAGGAAGCGAGCGCTCCACAAGGGGACGGCACAGCACCGCAAAGGGGATATGCCTGCCGGAAGTCAGCGAGGATGAAGCGGCACCGAAACGAAACCGACAAAGAAAGGACAAAAAATGGCAAACAGCATTTTTATCAAGGCAGACGAGCTGGCAAAGGAACTGGACATCTCCCAGGGTCTGGCGTACAAGATGATCGCCCAGTGGAACGAGGAACTGAAGGCCAAGGGCTACACGACCGTAGGAGGCCGGGTGAGCAGGAGGTACTATCAGGAGAAGATCTACGGGGCAGGGGAGGAGTGATAAGATGCCAGCCTACAAGGACAGCAAACAGGGCACATGGTACGCTTCCTTTTACTTCGAAAACTGGCAAGGTGTGAAGCAGAAGAAGCTGAAACGAGGGTTTGCCACCAAGAAGGACGCTCTGGCGTGGGAGCGGGAGTTCCTTCTTCAGCAGGCGGCAGACCTGACCATGACCTTTGAAGCCTTCGTGGAAATTTATATCACGGACAAGAAAAAGCGACTCCGGGAAAACACCTGGTCTACCAAAGAGCACATCATCCGAACGAAAATCTTACCGTATTTCAAAGAAAAGCGGCTCAGCGAGATCAGGCCGCGGGATGTGATCGCATGGCAGAACGAGATGCTGAACTACCGGGACAAAAACGGCAAGGCCTACTCACCGACCTACCTCAAGACGCTGCATGGACAACTCAGTGCCATCCTGAATCACGCCGTCCGGTTCTACGGGCTGAAATCAAACGCAGCAGCAACAGCCGGGTGCATGGGGTCAGAAAAGCACAAGGAAATGCTTTTCTGGACAAAGGAGGAGTACCTCAAGTTTGCAGAAGCGATGATGGACAAGCCGCAATCCTATTACGCTTTTGAGGTCCTCTACTGGTGTGGCATCCGGGAGGGCGAATTGCTGGCTCTGACCCCGGCAGACTTCGACTTGGACAAGGGGCTGCTCTCCATCACCAAATCCTATCAAAGGCTGAAAGGCCGGGATGTGATCACCGACCCGAAAACACCCAAGAGCGTCCGGGTCATCCAGATGCCGCAGTTTCTGACGGACGAGATCAGAGACTATCTGAAATCCCTCTACAAAGTCCAGCCAGACCAGCGGATCTTTGAGGTGACCAAGAGCTACCTGCACCACGAGATGGACAGGGGAGCCAAGGAGGCCGGGGTGAAGCGGATACGAATCCACGACCTGCGGCACTCCCATGTATCACTGTTGATCGAGATGGGCTTCTCGGCTCTGGCAATTGCAGACCGGGTGGGGCATGAGAGCGTGGACATCACCTATAAGTACGCCCACCTTTTCCCCTCAAAGCAGCAGGAGATGGCGCAGAAGCTGGACATGGAGCGAAGGGAGGGATGAAGATGGAACGAGTACTCGACCAGCAAGGCCGCTGGCGGAACAAGGTGGTGGCCTTCCGAATGTCCCCGGAAGAGGACGAGGTTCTGGAAGCCAAAGTAAAGCTCTCCGGGTTGACCAAACAGGAGTATATCATCCGCCGCCTGACTGACCGGGAGATCACCGTGGTAGGCAACCCAAGGGTCTACAAAGCCCTACGAGGCCAGATGGAGCTGATCTATCAGGAATTGCAGCGGCTGGCCGTGGATGAAGAAGTTCCGCCGGACTTGCTGGAGACCCTGCAAATGGTGGTTCTGACGTTGAACGGACTTAAGGAGGAATGCGAATGACGGATAATAGAAAAACGACCGTACCGGGTGCATCTGTTGGCGCAGATGCGGTACAGTCGTCTCACAAAACTAGCACCAATATTATAACAAATTCGGACAAGCAAATCAATCTGCAAGCCGCGAAAAAGTCAAACAATTTCGGGCTGAACACGGTATCAATGACCGAACTGTATGACACGGTGTATCCACCCCGGAGACCCATCGTGAACGACCTGCTGTACAGCGGCACCTACCTCTTTGTAGGTGCGCCCAAGGTGGGTAAGTCCTTCTTCATGGGGCAGCTTGCCTACCATGTGGCGATGGGGCTTCCGCTGTGGGAGTACGAGGTGCATCAAGGCACCGTCCTCTACCTGGCATTGGAGGATGATTACGCCCGGCTGCAGCGGCGGCTCTCCCGGATGTTCGGGGTGGAGGAGACCAGCAATCTCTACTTCGCAACACAGGCCAAGTCTGTGAGCGAGGGACTTGACCAGCAGCTGGAAGGATTCATCCGGGAGCACCCGGATGTACGGCTCATCATCATCGACACCCTGCAGAAGGTGCGGGAGATCGGCGGTGACCGATACAGCTACGCCAGCGACTACGAGATCGTGACCAAACTGAAAACTTTCAGCGACAGGTACGGCATCTGCCTGCTGGTGGTTCATCACACCCGGAAGATGGAAGCCGAGGACAGCTTTGATATGATCTCCGGCACCAACGGTCTGTTGGGTGCAGCGGATGGCGCGTTCATCATGCAGAAGAAGCGGCGCACGGACAACACCGCACTACTGGACATCGTGGGGCGTGACCAGCCGGATCAGGAGCTGACATTGGAGTTTGACCGGGAACGCTGCGTGTGGGAGTTCCAAGGAGCCGAAACGGAACTCTGGAAGCTGCCGCCCGACCCGCTTCTGGAAGCGGTGGCAAAGATGCTCAGCCCGGAACAGCCAGAGTGGAGCGGTACGCCCACGGAGCTGCTGGAACGTCTGTCTGGTGTGAGCATACAGGCAAACATCCTGACCCGGAAGCTGAACGTGAGTGCCGACAGGCTCTACAACGATTATGGAATTCGGTACGAAAGCAAGCGCACCCATGAGGGCAGAGTGGTCAAATTAACGCTGGAAAATTCTGGGGCGTGACGATTCGTGACGGTTGTGACGGTATTTTTGCTACTATGTAAAATACCGTCACAATCGACACAACCGACACGGGATGGTGATAATGATGAAAAATGTGCAGATTTCGCAGGAACTTTTCGTCGCCTTGCTGCATTATCATTTGAGCGGCGAAAATGAGTACGAAGAGGTCATTGAGCAGGGTCTGGAGCAAAAATTGGATGCGATGCTGCGGCATGAGCTGTATGCCCAGTACAAGACAGCACCCACCGAGGAACAGCGGGAGCAGGCTCGGCAGGAGTATCTGGACAGACGAGGCGTGCCAGAAAGCTTCCGCTGGTGAGTCCCTCTATTGGCAAAGTACAGGAGCGTGTCACGCTCCTGTGAATGCAATCACGCAGGAAGGTGATGTTGGACCGGGCAGCGGCGAGGTACAGCGAAACCCCGTCCGCAGACGGAAGCCCCCGGCAGGGCGCAAAGGCATCTTTTGATGGACGGAACGTCTGTCAAAAGTGCTTTTGCGTTACTTTCGACGAAAGTAACAAAGCCTTTGCCGTGTCCGGCACCAGTTACTTCCACAGAGAAAGGACGTGCGATTGAAAAGAACCATTTCCGCAATGCGGGGTCCCGGCTCCCTCAACCATAACCGGAGAAGTTTCACCGCTGAAAACGTAGACTCGGAGCGCAGCAGCCTGAATGTTGTGTACCGGGATGAACCGATTCAGAAGGTGTACCACGAACTGTTTGACGAGGCAGTGAACCGCTACAACGCCAAGCAGAAGCGCAAGGACCGCTGTATCAACGACTACTATGAGCACCTGCGGACAGGCAAGCAGGAAAAGCTCTTCCATGAGTTGATCGTCCAGATCGGCAACAAAGATGATATGGGTGTCTTGACCGAGAATGGCGCACTGGCAAAGGAACTGCTGGACGAGTATATGCAGGGCTTCCAAGAGCGGAACCCGACACTGCGGGTGTTCGGGGCTTTCCTCCACATGGACGAAGCTACGCCCCATCTGCACATCGACTTCGTGCCGTATGTGTCCGGCTGGAAGGGCAAAGGACTGGACACCAAGGTCTCCCTGAAGCAGGCTCTGAAGGCCTTGGGTTTTACAGGCGGCTCCAAGCGAGAATCCGAGCTGAACCAGTGGATCAACGCCGAGAAGGAGCAGCTTGCTGCCGTGATGGAGCGGCACGGCATCGAGTGGGAGCAGAAAGGCACCCACGAAGAGCACCTGTCTGTGCTGGACTTCAAAAAGCAGGAGCGCAGTAAAGAGGTAGCGACTCTGGAAGCTGCCAAGCAGGAGTGCCAGACCGACCTGACCGAGATGCAGGAGCAACTGGAAACAGCGCAGACAGCCGTAGATGCCGCTGAACAGCGGGTGCAGGAAGCTGAGCTGACCTACCAGAAGCAGAGCCAGAAGCTGAACAAGCTGGCTCCCATCATGGAGGGGCTAGAAAGCCTGTCGGCGCAATACTCCCAGCGGCCGGAGGAATGGGTGCCGGAAGCAGCCACGTTTGAGACCGCCAAGAGTTACCGGGAGAAGAAGGCAATGCCGCTGATCCAGAAGCTGGTGAAGGTACTCTTTGCCCTCCATCGTAAGTACTGGGAGGTCAAGGACGAGCGGGATAAGTATCTGCACTTCTATCAGGACGAGAAGAAGGCTACCCATCATCCAAGCCAGCGGCTGAAAGAGGTGAAGGCAGAAAATGAGCAGCTCTATGCGATGAAATGTGATTTCAGGCGATTGTGGAACTATTTCGGTGCCGAAAAGATGCAGCAGGTCATTGGACTTATGAGGGAGCAGGAGCAGGCGGCAGATAGGAGCCAAAAGAAGAACAGGCAGAGCAACGTAGAACTGTAAGCATAGCAGATCCCCGCCAGCGGATGTTGGCGGGGGTCTGTACATATAAGTGATAATTCGACTCTGAAAAAAGCAATAGCAATATTTATCGGCTTGCAATCACGGAAAAGCTGTGGTACGCTTTACTAGGATAGTATAAAGGGAAAGTATATCCTTTTTGGGAAAAACACCATGGTGTACCAATAGTGGTACATTTACTATGTTAAAATGAAAGAAAACAATGCGGAAATCCGCATTTGATGGAGGAAATAAAAATGGTAGACACCAAAAAAGAGCAGGAACGCGAAGAACTGCACCGTGCAATCTGGGCGATTGCGGATGATCTGCGCGGCGCAGTGGACGGATGGGATTTCAAGAGCTACGTTCTCGGTACGATGTTCTACCGTTATATTTCGGAGAACATTGCCAGCTATATCAATCAGGGCGAAATTGATGCAGGCAACCCGGATTTCCGCTATGAAGATATGTCTGATGCAGAGGCAGAGCAGGCACGGGAAGGACTGGTACAGGAAAAAGGGTTCTTCATCCTGCCCAGTGAGTTGTTCTGCAATGTGCGGGCAAAAGCAGCCAACGATGAAAACCTCAATGAAACTCTGGAAACAGTGTTCCGACACATTGAGGAATCCGCAAAGGGCAGCTCCTCTGAGGGACAGTTTGCAGGGCTGTTTGATGATTACGATGTGAACAGCAACAAGCTGGGTGCGACCGTTGCCAAACGCAATGAAAAGCTCGTTAAACTGCTGAACGGCGTGGCAGATATGAACCTTGGCGATGTGAAAGAGCATGACATTGATGCCTTTGGCGATGCCTATGAATACCTGATGACCATGTACGCCAGCAATGCGGGCAAGTCCGGTGGCGAGTTCTTTACGCCTGCCGATGTTTCGGAGCTGCTGACCCGGCTGGGTACGGTAGGCAAGAAGGAAATCAACAAGGTCTATGACCCTGCCTGCGGTTCCGGTTCGCTGCTGCTGAAGGCAGAAAAGGTGCTGGGACGGGATGCCGTGCGCAACGGCTTCTTTGGGCAGGAAATCAACATCACAACGTACAACCTGTGCCGCATCAATATGTTCCTGCACGACATTGAATTTGACAAATTCGACATTGCCTGTGAGGACACGCTGACCAATCCGCAGCACTGGGATGATGAACCTTTTGAGCTGATCGTATCGAATCCGCCGTACTCCATCAAGTGGGCCGGTGACGAAAATCCGCTGCTCATCAATGACCCGCGTTTTGCTCCAGCTGGTGTGCTGGCTCCGAAGAGCAAGGCAGACTTGGCCTTTATTATGCACTCGCTGGCATGGCTGGCTTCCAACGGTACGGCTGCAATCGTCTGTTTTCCCGGTATTATGTACCGTGGCGGCGCAGAGCAGAAAATCCGCAAGTATCTGGTGGACAACAACTTTATTGACTGCATCATCCAGTTGCCGAGCAACCTGTTCTTCGGCACCAGCATTGCCACCTGCATTATGGTGCTGAAAAAGGGTAAAACGGACAATAAGGTGCTGTTCATTGATGCTTCTTCCGAGTGCGTCAAGGTGACGAACAACAACAAACTCACCCCAGAGAACATTAACAAAATCGTGGACACCTTTGCACAGCGGGCAGAAGAAGCACACTTCTCCCATCTGGCGGAGTATTCCGAGGTGCAGGAAAATGACTATAACCTGTCGGTTTCCACTTATGTGGAGGCTAAGGACACCCGTGAGAAGATCGACATTGTAAAGCTGAACGCTGAAATTGCGCAAATCGTAGCACGAGAAAACGAACTGCGGGCCGCCATTGACCAGATCGTGGCAGAAATCGAGGGCTGAGATGGAAAACGAAAAGAAAGATTCTGCATTGACACGTTCTTCTGCGGCGGAATACCTGACCTTTGTTGCCTCTACGGGCGAGGACAAAGACAGCATTGAGATGCGCTACGAGGATGAAAACATCTGGCTGACGCAAAAGATGATGGCGACCCTTTACGATGTGGGACTTCCGACCATCAATGAGCATATCAAAAAGATTTATGCTGACCATGAGCAGGACGAGGCGGCAACGATTCGGAAATTCCGAATAGTTCAAAATGAGGGTGGCCGACAGGTTACTCGCAGCGTGAACCACTATAATCTGCAAATGATTATTGCAGTCGGCTTCAAGGTGAACAACCAGCGGGCAGTGCGGTTTCGTGTCTGGGCAAATCAGATCGTGGAGCAGTACACCATCAAGGGCTGGGCAATGGACGAGGAACGCCTGAAAAACGGCGGCACAGTCCTGACCAAGAAATACTTTGAAGAGCAGTTGGAGCGTATCCGGGAAATTCGCATTTCGGAGCGCAACTTCTACCAGAAACTCACTGACATTTACGCCACTTCGCTGGATTATGACCGCAATGCGCTGACCACAAAAGAGTTCTTTGCAAAGGTGCAGAACAAGATGCATTATGCCGTGCATCGCCATACGGCGGCAGAGCTGATCTATGAGCGTGCCGATGCCGAAAAACCGCACATGGGGCTTCACACATGGAAGGATGCTCCCAACGGCAAAATCAAAAAGAGCGATGTTTCGGTGGCGAAAAACTATCTGACCGAAGATGAAATGAAGTCCATGGAGCTGATCGTTTCGGCATACCTCGACCTTGCCGAGAACCGTGCCCGCCGTCATATCCCCATGACCATGGAGGACTGGGCCAAGCGGCTGGACATCTATTTGCAGGCAGATGATCTGGAAGTGTTGAGGGATGCAGGCAAAATCTCGGCACAGCTTGCAAAAATGCACGCCGAAACGGAGTTTGAAAAGTACCGTGTGGTGCAGGATCGGCTGTACCAGAGCGATTTTGACAGGTATTTGGAAACAAATTCAATTGAATAAAATGGAAAGGAGATACTTATGGGGCAGACAACCCAAAGAGGAATAAAAGAACAAAAATGTTTGGATTTGGTGAAGCGGGGATTCTTTTGGCGTGATGATGTGCCCTGTGAGGAACCTTTTGGACACCGTACAATTCTAAATGTAACTGATGATGAATTTAATAATGGGCTTTGGCAGTGGCTTGTAAATCACGAATGCTATAAAAGCTGTTTTGGATTATTAGAAGATGATAGGTTTGAAATTGCGAGCATCCTGAGAACAGCTAAACCGAATGAACGCCTTAGTGAGTTCCCAGATTTTATATTTCAGAAAGGATTTATAGAACATTTTCAGATTACATCATCTAAAACTACTCGAAAAGGAGCGGAACACAAGAAAGACGAACAAGCCTTTCAAAGTGCAGTTCAAAAAGAGCAAGAAGAGGTAAGAAAGCAGTGGGAGCATGAAATGGAGTGTAATACGCTGCGCTCAACAAGCTGGACTTTTGAATATGGTGCGCATAGCTATGAAGATTTGAAGAAATCTTTTCAAAATAGCTGGGAAAAACATCTTCAAAGCCTTGAAAAATATAATGGAGCTAAAGAAATAGGAGTTTTCATGATCGAGTATGATGAAAGCGCACTAGGAATGGCAGAATGCGTGTATACAGACTGGATCAATGGTATGTCGCAAGGCGATATGCGTAAACAAGAAAATTTCAAAAACTATCGCCTTAGCAGGGATAAGAAAATTCTGAATTATATTTATCAATTCAAGGATAAAATCAAATATGTGATTTATGTGTATAACGATGAGTTTGAAATCATTAGAACAGATAACATTCCATATTTGCTTAAACTAATGCCTTGGAATTATATAATTTATCCGATGATTGTACAAAAAAAGCAAACGATGAGCTGTATTAGGTGGGAAATGAAAAATGAGTAAGCTGGATAAACTGCTTCGAGAACTTTGCCCGGATGGTGTAGAATGTGTTAAATTGGGGACGCTATGTTCCCTGATAACAAAGCAGACAGGATTTGATTACACAAACCATATTAAAGCAAGATTACTGATGGAACCAGCTGAAAACGCTGTTCCATACATCCAGACAAAGTTTTTCGCGGGAAAAAACTTTAATTATCAAACAGACTATTATGTGCCAATGGATATTGTGGAGCAGTTTCCTAAGATTACGTTGGATGAAAAGTGTATTCTCTTTTCTATTGTGGGAGCAAGTATTGGTAATGTTGGCTTGTTTCCGGGCGAACGCAAGTGCTTTTTAGGTGGGGCAATTTGTGTGGCAAAAGTCTTACCACAATATGATGTCGATTATGTTTATTATTGTGTGGAATCTCATAATGTACAACATCAAATTCGTAGAAAAACTAAAGGTGCTGGGCAAGCGACAATCACGGTTGAAGATATTCGTGAATTTGAAATACCGCTTCCACCAATTGAGATTCAGAGTGAGATTGTCCGCATTTTAGACAATTTCACAAATCTTACAGCGGAGCTTGTAAAGGAACTTACAGCTAGAAAGACGCAGTATGGTTATTATCGCAACAAATTTCTTGACTTTGAATCCAGTGTGTCAGTAAAAACAATCGGTGACATTTGTGATGTTGTAGTTGGAGGCGAACCACCGACGGACTGCATTAAAGGGGATGTTAGAGATTCAACACATATATATCCAGTCTGGGGAAATGGAAAAGAGGTATATGGATATTCTGGAACGTATAAGATTGACAGAGATGCTGTTGTGATTTCTTCTATTGGAGCTAATACAGGTGCAGTATATTATAAAGAAGCTTTTTTTACCCCGATAATTAGGCTCAAGGTCATTCTGCCGAAAGACAATCGAATCAATGCAAGGTTTCTTTTCCATGCGCTGTCAGGAACTACTATAAAAAGCAAAAGCAGTAGTGTTCCCAATATGAATGCAAATGAGATTAAGGCTATAAAGATTCCCGTTCCACCTCTCGATGTTCAGAACCGCATTGTGAATGTGCTGGACAACTTTGAGAAAATCTGCTCCGACCTCAACATTGGTTTGCCTGCAGAAATTGAAGCCCGGCAGAAGCAGTACGAGTATTACCGAGATAAGCTCTTGACATTTGCAGAAACCGGCAACACAATTTTGAGCAGAGCAGAGCAGAGCAGAGCAGAGCAGAGCAGAGCAGAGCAGAGCAGAGCACTGATTAAGCTCATGCAGTATGTGTTTGGCTATGTGAGAATCTCTTTAGGTGATATTGGCTCTATCTGTATGTGTAAGCGTATTTTGAAGAGCCAGACAAATACGGTGAGCGGTGTTCCGTTCTATAAAATTGGAACTTTTGGAAAAAAAGCAGATGCCTATATTTCGCAGGAAACATTTAACGAATATCGGTCGAAGTATAATTTTCCGAAAAAAGGCGATGTGCTGATTTCTGCGGCGGGAACGATTGGCAGAACAGTCGTTTATGACGGAAAACCGTCATATTTCCAAGATTCCAACATCGTTTGGATTGATAACGATGAAAGTGTGGTCTTGAATGGTTATCTTCGCTACTGCTATGAACTGAAACCGTGGAAAGCATCTGAGGGTGGAACGATTCCGAGATTGTACAATGACAATATTGCAAAGGCTGTGATTGCAGTACCGTCTATTGAGGAACAGAAGCGCGTTGTTTCTATCCTTGATCGCTTTGATGCTATCTGCAATGATTTGACTAGCGGCCTGCCCGCAGAGATTGAAGCAAGACAAAAGCAGTATGAGTATTACAGGGATAAACTGCTGACGTTCAAAGAAAGAGGATGATGAGGTGACAACAGAGCAAGTTATATTGAGTGCGATTTTAACATTGACGGCATCCATTCTGACAGCATTTCTGACTTCTAAAATTACGCGAGATAATGAAATGCGAAAAATAATACATCAAAAAAGATTGGAGCTTTACCTTGAAGTTTTTGAACAGGTAGAGTTACTATTAAAAGATTGGAAAAAGATATTCGACAAAGAATACTTTGAAAAGATAGCATCATACAAGTCAAGAATAAAGTTGCTCGCTTCTGAAAAAACGACAAAAGAGTATAAAAAGTATTATGAGGTGCTGCGTACATCTGTAAATGAATACAAAAAGTTCAAAGACGACAATGATCCAGATTGGGCAGAGGATATGTACGAAGAAGATGAAGATGGCACAATATATCAAATATACTATCCCACAGATGAGGATTATAGCGAATATAGATATAAGATAGATTGCTATGAGAAAGAGCAAAAGAAACGTATGCCCTTAATGAGAGAGTATATTCAGAAAATAGTAGATGCAATGAGAACAGACTTGGGAAGTAATTTGGATAAGGAGAGCGCAATATATGATTTCGTTCAACGTTGTCGCAAGCACGAGTGAAGATACCGTTGTTGCCACCTATGAACCCTCCAAGGTGCGTTCTGACAGCTACCAAAGTGAGGCGGAACTGGAAAAAGAGTTTATCCGGCTGCTGTGCGAGCAGGGCTATACCTATCTGCCGCTGCATACCGAGGATGAACTGATTGCTAACCTCCGCAGCCAGTTGGAAGAGCTGAACCACTACCAGTTTTCCGATACGGAGTGGCAGCAGTTTTTCAGTGATGTAATTGCCAACCCCAACGAGCATATTCCCGAAAAGACCCGGAAGATTCAGGAAGACAATGTACAGGTGCTGCACCGGGATGATGGCAGCTCCAAAAATATCACGCTGATCGACAAGAAGAACATCCACAACAACCGCCTGCAGGTCATCAACCAGTATGAAGTGAAGCAGGCAGACGGCGCACGGCATGATAACCGCTACGATGTGACGATTTTGGTCAACGGCTTTCCGCTGGTTCATGTGGAACTGAAGCGGCGCGGGGTGGCCATCCGGGAGGCGTTCAACCAGATCAACCGCTATCAGCGGGATTCGTTCTGGGCGGGCTGTGGTTTGTACGAGTATGTGCAGATTTTTGTGATCTCCAACGGCACAAATACCAAGTACTACTCCAACAGCACCCGCTACAATGCCATTAAGGACGCCAAACACGGCAAGACGAAAAAGGAAAAGACCAGCAATAGCTTTGAATTTACCTCCTACTGGGCTGATGCGAACAACCGCGTGCTGACGGATCTGATCGACTTTACCCGGACATTCTTTGCAAAGCACACGATTCTGAGAGTGCTGACCCGGTACTGCATCTTTACCTCAGAAAAGATGCTGATGGTGATGCGCCCATATCAGATCACGGCAACCGAGAGGATATTGAACCGCATCGAGATCGCCAACAACTACAAAAAGTATGGCAGCATCGAGGGCGGTGGCTACATCTGGCACACCACAGGCTCCGGAAAGACGCTGACTTCCTTCAAGACAGCGCGGCTGGCATCGCAGCTGCCCTACATCGACAAGGTGCTGTTTGTGGTAGACCGCAAGGACTTGGACTACCAGACTATGAAGGAATATGACCGCTTCGAGAAGGGCGCGGCAAACTCCAACACCAGCACCACGATTTTGAAACGCCAGTTGGAAAACCCGGAAGCACATATCATCATTACCACGATCCAGAAGCTGGCGACCTTCATCAAGAAAAATCCGGGGCATGAGGTCTACCAGAAGCACGTTGTGATCATCTTTGACGAGTGCCACCGCAGCCAGTTCGGTGATATGCACAAGGCCATTGTTCACAATTTCAAAAAGTACCACCTGTTCGGATTTACAGGAACGCCGATTTTTGCAGTCAACGCAGGAAGCTCCACTGATCCACGCTATTTCACCACGGCGCAGACGTTCGGCGACCAACTGCACACCTACACCATCGTGGATGCCATCAACGATAAGAATGTGCTGCCATTCCGTGTAGATTACATCAAGACGATGGATGCAGAGCCAGATATGGATGACAAGCAGGTTTGGGACATTGACCGGGAAAAGGCATTCATGGCTCCCAAGCGTATTTCTCTGGTGACAAAGTACATCCTCGACCACTTCGACCAGAAAACCTATCGGGGAGACAAATCGTATGAGTTTAATCTGCTGACGAATGTGGCAGAGGTGGCCTCTGCCCAGCGTGGTGCGGTGGATGAAATCAAGCAAAAACAGCGCGTCAGCGGTTTTAATTCGATTTTCTGCGTGGCATCTGTGCCGATGGCAAAGCTGTATTATCAGGAGTTTAAAAAGCAGATGGCGGCAGATCCAACCAAGCGGCTACGCATTGCTACCATTTACAGCTATGGAGCCAATGAAGCCGAAACAGACGGGATTCTGGATGAGGAAAACCCGGAAGATACCTCCAATCTCGACCAGAGCAGCCGGGATTTTCTGGATGCCGCCATTCAGGATTACAACGAGATGTTCCACACGAACTACTCGACGGATGGTGAACGGTTCCAGAATTACTACAAAGATGTATCACTCCGCATGAAGAATAAAGAACTTGACCTGCTGATCGTGGTCAATATGTTTCTGACGGGCTTCGATGCCACGACCCTGAATACCCTTTGGGTGGACAAGAACCTGAAGATGCACGGTCTGATTCAGGCGTTCAGCCGGACGAACCGTATCTTGAACAGCATCAAGACCTTTGGCAATATCGTCTGCTTCCGCAATCTGCAAAAGCGGGTGGATGCGGCAATTTCGCTGTTTGGAGATAAAAATGCGGGCGGCATCGTTCTGCTGCGCAAATATGCGGACTACTACCACGGTTATATGGATGAGCAGGGAAAATACCATCAGGGCTATACGGACATGATCGATGACCTGACGCAGAAGTTCCCACTGACAGAGCCGCAAATCATCGGGGAGCAGAACCAGAAAGACTTTATCGTGCTGTTTGGCGCACTGCTGCGGATGCGGAACCTGCTGTCCTCCTTTGATGATTTCAAAGGCAACGAGATGATCTCGGAACGGGATTTACAGGACTATTTGGGCCGCTATCAGGATTTGCGGGATGAATGGCGAAACAAGAAGCGTGATGAAACGAAAGAGGACATCACCGATGACGTGGTGTTTGAGGTGGAGCTGATTCGGCAGGTCGAGATCAACATTGACTACATCCTGATGCTGGTCAAAAAGTACCATGACACCCATTGCGATGACAAAGAGGTGCTCATCACGATTCGCAAGGCGATTGATGCCAGCCCGGAACTGCGCAGCAAAAAGCAACTGATTGAAACCTTTATTGCAGGGGTCAACGATGTGGATGACGTGATGGCAGAGTGGAACGCCTTTGTGTCCGAACAGCGGGAGAAAGAGCTTGCAAAGATCATCCAAGAGGAAAAGCTGAAGGAGCCGGAAACGCGCAAATATCTGGCCAATGCGTTCCGTGACGGTGAGATTAAGACTGTGGGCACTGACATTGACAAGTTGATGCCGCCTGTTTCCCGCTTTGGCGGCGGTGGCCGTGCGCAGAAGAAGCAGGGTGTAATCGATAAGCTGAAGGGCTTCTTTGATAAGTTCTTTGGGATTGGCGGAAGCTTGATGGCAGAGGATGATAAGTACCAATAATAAAAGATGGCAGCGATTCGCAAGTTGGAGTGAAAGAATAAAATGAAAATTAGAATACCAGACTTAAATGGACAAAAACAATATATTGAAAATAAAAGTTCAATTGTTCTGATAGGAGCAAATGGTGCAGGAAAAACGAGAATGAGCGTGTGGATTGACGAAAATAATCCGGAATATCCGGTACATCGGGTATCTGCACAGAAATCTTTGAATATGCCGCAAATAGTACGTCCGACAGAAATCAGTACTGCGGAAGAAGAATTTCTTTATGGAACGACTGATACGGATAAAAAATGGTTATATTCCTATGGAAAAAAGAACAGACGATGGGGAAATGCACCGGAGACATTTTTGCTTAATGACTATGAAAAATTGATGCAATATCTGGTGACAGAGGAATATGAAAAAGCAATTGAATATAGGACAGAACACAAAAGCGGGGCGGCCGATTTTGATAATGTGACCCGTTTGGAGAAAATAAAAGAAATATGGGAAAATGTTATTTCACACCGCAAATTAAAAATAAGCGCTGGGAAAATAGAGGTTTCAAACTGTTTAGAAAATGGCTATTATAATGGAAGTGAAATGAGTGATGGAGAAAGAGCTGTTTTTTACTTTATAGGTGAAGTGCTATGTGCAAAAGAAAATAGTTTAATTATTATTGATGAGCCTGAAAATCATCTTCATAAATCAATTTTGCCACGGCTATGGGACGCAGTTGAAAAAGAAAGAGAAGACTGTGTGTTCCTGTACATAACACACGATCTTGAATTTGCAAGAAGCAGAATGCAGTCGCAAATTATATGGGTAAAAGAATTTGAAAAAGAGAATCAGTGGCAATATGAGTTGTTGGATGATGCAGATGCATCGAATGGATTAAAACTTGAAATTTTAGGAAATCGACAAAATGTTTTGCTGGTAGAGGGTACCCAGACTCGAAGCATTGATAAAAAACTATACTCGAAGCTGTATCCGGAATATAATGTAATCTCCATGGAAAGCTGCAATGCTGTGATTCAAGCCGTGAAGACATATGGACAAACGGAACAGCTTCATTATATGGAGGTAAAAGGAATTGTTGATAGAGATAGACGTTCTGATGATGAAACGGAAAAACTGAAAGTTCAAAATATTTTTGTGCCACAGGTGGCAGAAGTTGAATCACTTTTTCTTTTACCAGAAGTGATTGAAGCGGTTGCTCAAAAACAAGACAAGGAACACCCAGAAGAAATCATTGATGTGGCAAAAGAGAGAACGTTAGAGTTCTTGAGAGAACATAGGAATGATCAAGCACTCCTGTTTACTAAACAGAGATGTTTGAACTATATAACGGAACAAGTGAGTACAAAAGCATCTACAATAGAACTTTATAAGAATAATTTAGATGGTATGCATACAAACTTGAATGTCGAAGAAGTTTATAGGCAAGAACTTGAGTCGATTGATAAAATAATAAGTGAAAAAGATTTCATGGGAGCTTTGAAAATTATTAACGAAAAGGGACTGCTTCCATATACAAAACTTCCGAATGAATTTGGTTGGAAGAAGGAATACTATATTGACTATGTGTTGAAACTCATTTCGAGAAAAGATGAAGTTGGCGAGCGGCTAAGAAGAAGCATGAGAAAATATATTTTTGAGGATTGAAAGAAACGGAGAAACTTATAGTTGCATCAAGAGCTGAAACACGCTATAATACAGTCAGAGGTTATTGCTCCGTGTGATACTATCCTGATACTAAAAAATCAGCAAGCCACATCTACCACGGAAATTTCATGGAAAAGTGAACATCTGAGAATAGACTTACTAAACAAATTTGTTTAGTAAGGATCTGGACTTACCGAGCTCGAGTAATAAAAATTTGCCTTCCGGCTTTTTGAATCCATCAAAAATAGAACGGAATAACGTATAAAAACAGCCCTGTTTTCAAGATTTTTCGCTTGAAGGCGGGGCTTTTTCGCGTCCAAAGCAACAGAAAAAATAACACCCGAGGCAGAATCAAACCAGTATCACGGTTTCTTCTTCCCTGGGAAAGCCAGAGCTTCCAGCCGGCCCGCGACGTTGCTTGTTCGGTCTGGGTATAGGTGGTCATAGGTGCTAGGTGTGGTCGAAACCTTTTCATGCCCAAGGCGCTGTTGTACCAGAAAGGCATCCGCGAACATGGCTTAAGGGGATGACCACAAAAATATAAACCTTTTATGAAATCCTCTTGACAAAGTGGGAAGGGGCAGTATAATAAAAATGAACGTTGTTCATATTGAGGGTGACTACATGAATACGATCGTGACCTCCAAGGAAGAGATCTTAAAAAACAGCCGTGAGCTTATCCGGGAAAAGGGCTGGGCGGCAGTCAGCATCCGTTCTGTCGCCTCGGCATGCGGGGTCTCGGTCGGCTCGATCTACAACTATTATGACTCCAAGGCTGAGCTTATCAGCGCCACGGTCGAGAGCGTCTGGTGCGAAATTTTCCACCGCCCGCAGGACGAGGCCGTATTTCAGGACGTGCAGACCTGTGTCAAATGGATGTACGAGCGCATGGCCTACGGCTATGAGCAGTATCCCGGATTCTTCACACTGCACTCTCTCGGCTTTATGCAGGAGGACAAGGCCGATGGCAAACGGCACATGCAGCAAATCTGGCACCATATCTTAAACGGTCTGTGTACGGTGCTGCAACAGGATACCAAAATCCGTCCGGGCGCTTTTAATGAGCAATTCACCGTTGAAAAATTTGCCGATGTGCTGTTTTCGCTTATGCTGTCTGCTTTGCTGCGGCAGGACTACGACCCCGCCGCTGTGCTGGAGATCGTGCGCAGAACCTTATATTGACCGCATTTTCTTCCCACACTGCTGTGGGAATTTTATAACGTCCAAATTGAACACTGTTCACTCAAAGGGGACGCTCATAGGAAGGTTCATCGCAGTATCCTGCTGCGGCTCGCCTGCCTTGTGTGGAGCACTGCCAGCTTCAACATCCTGCGCGTTGGATGCAGCTATGCCAGGCAAGCCCCTGATGACCGTAAAAACTAAGACGACCCTGAAAAAAATGCAGTGTTACAATAAATTTGATGTATCGACAAGGAGCGATCAACTATGCAAGCAATCGTAGAAACTGTTTTTGATGCGGTATATCTGGTATCCGTCATCACCATCGGTATCCTGATGATCCGCGGCTGCAAGGGCAGCCACCAGTTCAAGCTGTTCGGTCTGATGGCTGTCGTTCTGGGCGCCGGCGACTCGTTCCATCTGATTCCCCGTGCGCTGGCTCTATGCACCACGGGTTTTGAAAACTTTACCGTTCCCCTGGGTCTGGGTAAGTGGATCACCTCTGTGACAATGACAGTCTTTTATGTGCTGCTGTACTATGTCTGGCGTGAGCGCTACCGGGTCAAGGGCAGCAATGGCCTGACTGCCGCCGTCTACGGTCTGGCTGCTGTGCGTGTTATCCTGTGCATGATGCCGCAGAACCAGTGGCTGAGCGATGGATCCCCGCTGTCCTGGGGCATTTACCGTAATATTCCTTTTGCACTGATGGGCCTGCTGATCATCGTGCTGTTCTACCGCAGCGCCAAGGAGCACAACGACTCAGCTTTCCGTTGGATGTGGCTGACCATCGTGCTGAGCTTCGGTTTCTACATTCCCGTTGTTCTTTGGGCCAATGCCATCCCCATGATCGGGATGCTGATGATCCCTAAGACCTGCGCCTATGTGTGGACTGTTCTCATCGGCTATTCTGCCATGAAGAAGGAATGTAAGTGATTTGTACACCGTACCGATAAAAAGCAGGGATGTCACTTAAAAGAGAGCTGCATCCTGAACGTCCAAGAATAGGCTTACCAACAAACTTTCAGCGCTCTGCCTTTTGGCAGGGCGCTTTTATATTGCAAAACTTCGTACGTTCTGTTATAATCAAATTGACAACCTAATAGCAAACGAAAGGTTGTGACGAAAGAAGGCGGGACAGATGTATTTCCAATACGGCGAAGCGGAAACGGCGTATCTGAGCGCAAGAGACGAGCGGATGGCGGCGGTCATCGCACAGGCGGGACACATCGAGAGGGAAGTGGATACCGACCTCTTTTCGGCGGTGGTACACCACATCGTCGGCCAGCAGATCTCCACGAAAGCGCAGGCGACCATCTGGAAGCGGATGCGGGACGAGTTCGGCGTGGTGGATGCAGCTGCCGTCCTCGGAGCCGGGGTTGAGAAGCTGCAGAGCTTCGGTATGACCTTCCGAAAGGCTGAATACATTACGGACTTTGCCCGGAAAATCGAGAGCGGAGAATTTGACCTCGAGGGTATCCGGCAGAGGCCGGACGATGAGGCCATCCGGGAGCTGAGCGGCCTGAAAGGCGTCGGTGTCTGGACGGCAGAGATGATATTGCTCTTCTGTATGCAGCGGCCCGACGTGTTCAGCTACGACGACCTTGCCATCCAGCGTGGGCTGCGGATGGTGTACCATCACCGAAAAATCGACCGGAAACTGTTCGAAAAGTACCGCCGCCGGTTCAGTCCCTATTGCAGCGTGGCCAGCCTCTACCTCTGGGCGGCAGCAGGCGGCGCGGTGCCAGGCCTGAAAGATCACGCGCCCGCGAAACGAAAGAAGGCAGGGTGAACCGTCGTGACCTATACGATGCATTACGATTCGCCGCTGGGAAAGATACTGCTGGCAGCAGACGAAGAAGGGATGACCGGAGTATGGTTCGAGGCACAGAAGTATTTTGCGGCGAAGCTTCCTCCAGAGAATGAAGAGGGGACAATGCCAGTGCTGGGAGACGCCTGCCGCTGGCTGGACGTCTATTTTTCAGGCCGGGAGCCGGACTTTACTCCGAAACTCCATCTTATCGGCTCCGATTTCCGACAGGCGGTGTGGGCGCTGCTGCTGCAGATCCCCTACGGACAGACCACGACCTACGGCGCACTGGCAAAACAGCTGGCGGAGATAAACGGCGGAAAGCGCGTCTCCGCGCAGGCTGTGGGCGGCGCGGTGGGGCATAACCCTGTTTCCATCATCGTACCCTGCCATCGGGTGGTGGGCAGCGACGGCAGCGGCCTGCACGCCCCGACGCATCGACATCGGAAACGACATAACCGTCCAACGCCTTGCCGAAGGCATCTACCTCTACACGGCCGTCGATGAGATCGAGGGCTACGGTCCCGTGCCGTCGAACGGCGTTCTGATCGTGCGCGAGGGCGAAGCCGTCCTCGGTCTTGAGGACGATAGTCTTTGCGTCGGCACCGTTCTGACGTATCTCGGCCACGATGACCTCCTGCTTCTCCGGGTGGCGCTGCTTTGCCTTTTCATTGGTGGTGAGCGTCTTCGGCAGCGGAGCGGAGGAGGCCGCCTGTATCGCCTTTTCGCGCACCTTGGGCATATTCTTGAACCTCAGCATATCGAGTGCGCCGATCATGCCTACCTTGTAATTGAGCTTATCTGCCATCTTCTCAAGCCTCCTCTTCTTTCATTTCTGCGAGAGTCTTTTTTGCGAGCGTATCTCCGCTGAATATCGCGGAATTGTAGCCGTCGCCGCGGATGCTTGCCGCACCGACGAACTTCAGTCCCTTTACCGGGAACTCCGTACCCATCATCATCATTCGCGGCATCATGTTGTCCCAGTCCTTCAGCTCAAAGCCGTAGGCCGCGCCCTGCGGAACGTTGACATAGTTGCACATTGTCCACGGCGTTGCGATCTCAAGCTCTTCAATGTACGGGGTGACTGTGACGCCGTAGCGCTCCTCGAAGAGCTTTATCAGCTTCTCAGCAAAGGCGGTCTTGGTCTCGACGTAGTCATCGGGGTCGACGTTTGCCCAGTCGTCATCCATGAAGGTGCTGGTGAGGGAAACAACGCAGGTGCCTTCCGGTGAGAATCCGGGATTCACAACGTTGTAGCACACCATGACCTGGTTGCAGTTCGTCGCGATGGTTTTGCCGGATTCATATTCCTTGGCAGTGTTTGCGGAGGTTGGGAGGAAGACCGTGTAATCACGTATGCCAAGTTCCTCTGCGCTCCTGTCAAGCCCAAGGTACACGACGAACATTCTTGCCGAATACGTGCGTGCGTTGCCGAGCTTCACCATGCGCTCAGGCACGACCTCCGGCGGACACATCGTGGCGTACACCATGTTCTGGTTCATGTTGCAGAGGATGTGCTTCGTCTCCACATCGCCGCAGGTTGTCTTAACGCCGCGGACGGCCTTGCTCTCATCGAAGAGTATCTCGGTCGCGGTGCAGTTCATCCACACCTCGCCGCCCATATTGCGGAAGCATTCAAGCAGACCTGTGGTCAGCTCGTTGCTGGTCTTGTCGGGTATCCACGCACCGTGGTTGACGTACAGCCAGAGCATGTTGACGTACTGGAGAAAGGACAGATGGTCGGCGTCGACGCCGAGGTAGCCCCAGTAGGTGTTAATTATATCCTGCGCGAGCTTCGGCATCTTCATTGCCCTGAACACGCGGTTGACCGTGTAGCTGCCCAGCCGCAGGAAGTTCGGGAAGTGCTCCTGCATGTACTTCGGGTCGGTCTTACCGGCGACGCTCAGGGAATAGTCACCGGCGGCGTGAAACTCTGTGCCGAGGTCGAACAGATCCTGTATCGATTTGCGGCAGCCGGGGACAAGGCGCTCCATCTCGTCGACAAATTCCTTGACCGTGCAGGGGAGAGTAGCGTCGATATGCGTCTTGCCGTCGGAGGCGGTGGTGATAACGCGGAAGTTATCCGGAACCATGTGCCATGGAATGTCAAGGCCGAATTCCTCGCAGGTCTTGCGGCAGCCGCCGGGGTTCTCCTTCGTGCCCCATTCGCAGATCTCGTGCAGAGCCGTTTCAAATTCAAAGCGGCCCCTGCGAAAGCTTGAGGCGCAGCCGCCGGGCATGTTGTGGCGTTCGATGAGCAGAGTCTTTTTCCCGCCCTTTGCCATACGGCAGGGGGGG
>ERZ780208.1117-NODE-1117-length-22934-cov-3.355304_pt1 | contig 22934 bp, 28 predicted proteins | sample MGYA00511167_ERZ780208 | MGnify/ENA primary metagenome ERZ780208 (study PRJEB29588, sample SAMEA2159202) | human gut metagenome | biome: human gut; feature: human-associated habitat; material: faeces | place: Denmark | collected 2008/2010 ...
GTCATTAAAACCTTGATATTCAGCGGTAATGCCTGCCATTGGTATAATTCCTGCATTGTGTGTTTTGCCATACTCACACCTCGATTTCATCATCCTGTGGGAACTGAAAGTACTCTGTTGTAGCTTTCTGAAATTGTTCCTCGCTCAAAATACTCTGTACTTCTTCAAAACGCTTTGAACTGGCTGTGCAATGACAAAACACATTATTTTCATACACTTTTCTAAGCATTTCCATAGCCTTAATTGCCTTTTCTTTAGCTGAATATCTAGCTAACTTTGTGCCATCCGGCGATGATAAATTACGACAATAGATAATTGCAATTTCTCCGTCCGAAAATTTTCCACTATCTATAGATAATAAAAAATAATCATATGGGATATCTACTGTTCCGTCCTGTGAAATTACTCTCATAATCAATCTCCTATTCTGTCTGCATAAATGGTGGCAATGTGCTATCTTCTGCCTGTTCTTCGGTTACTTCTGTGGCTGTACCCTTGATAATGTCTGATTCGTCAAAAACAACGCTGTTTGCGTTTTCTTTAATCTCATCAGCAACAACCTTTTCTGTATCAAGTTTTACATCTGATATATTCTGAAATTCCTCTTGCGCATATAAACCTTGAAATCTATCTGGAAATGCTTCTCTTAAGGCCTGTACAACAGCTACTTTTCTAATCATCGTGGCTGGCTTTTTCGCCCATTGGCTGTTAAGCGAACCGTCTTTTTTTCTTCCTGCGTACTCATCAAAGCCTACTGACTGATACTCGTCCTCTTTTCCGTCAATAAAGATTTTCGCCCAGCCACCTACGATAGTTTCGTTAGGTAAAACCATTGTTCCCTCTCGCTCTTCAACAGTTCCGTCCTTTTTGATTACAACAATTCCTGCTTTCTTTCCCTTGTATCGTGGGTCTGCATTGGCTCTCTTTGTAAAAACATCTTTTCCAGTAACTATTGTGGCTGGGTCGTTACTTCCGTACTTAATAAGGTATGCTTCTCTCAAAAACGGATTTAAGTGCTGGTATCTGCATAATGACATAAACATCATTACTTCTCCGTCAGATACATTGCCGCCGCCACTTACAAGGTATCTTTTTATCATTGTTGGAGAAATTTTTACCATTTCCCCATTTGATTCATACTCGACTATCTGTGTATTCTCTGCCATAATTATTCCTCGCTTTCAACTTCTTTAAATTCACCATTAACTAATTTATAGAATGTATCTTCTTTGATATGCTCTCCGTCTACACATTCTGTTTTTACACACTTAGGAATCCATATATACTTACCACTATCATTTGTTTTATCAGTTCTAATCCATTCAGCTAACGTTATCCAACTACCGATTTTTGCTTTTGCTATTGAATTATAGCCCGCTGCCATAACAACTGAATTTTTACCCTTGGATGTTATCTGTGCGGAATATCCACTTGAACCTATCTGTGCGTAATCTCCACTTGAACCTATCTGTGCGGAATATCCACTTGAACCTATCTGTGCGGAATATCCACTTGAACCTATCTTTGCGTAATATCCACTTGAACCTATCTTTGCGTAATCTCCACTTGAACCTATCTGTGCGTAATCTCCACTACTATCAGTTTCGTTATCTTTACCAGATTCAACTCTTGCTTTTTCAATAGTAAAATCTACACAAGCCTTAACAAACCCTTTAAGCCCAAGTTTCGCACCAATATGGAGCTTATTTGTAGCTGTTTTATTCCCCTTTTTATAAACATCTCCAATAGCTTCAACATCTGCAAAATCTGGAATGTTGCCATTTTCATCAACAAGCTGGTAATAATCCAGCACATCAAATGGGTTTTCGCAGAAATGCATTACGCCTGCTTCGCATATTTCATTTCCGTTTTCTTCATAAGTAGCATTCTCTTTGTACTGCTTACCTCTGCATATCATTCCTTTATTAAATGCTTTATACCCTTTTACGCCCATCATCTTTCCTCACTTTTTTCAAACTCTTTTAACTGTTCCGCTAACTTCTTACACTCATCTGCAACATATTCTTCGGTGCGGATAACATCATCAATCGGATATTTACTTTCAACCATTTTTCGTAGTTGAAGCTCTCTTCTATGGCTTGGAAACTTCTGCATCGCATAATCCAAATCTGACTTATCTCCTGCGTGTCCGCAATCAAATCCGAACCACCACAAATCACTCTCGATTGGATAACTTGAATGCTCTCCACCACCTGCATATGTAATGCCACCGTGACACTGAAAATATGCTTCAATGCGGATTCTTTCATCTTCGTCTAGCCAAGCACCAAGCAAAGGAAGAATCCCACTTACTTCTCTGTCTCCGACATCAGTTTTCTTGATTTCAAGGTAATCACTGTAATCCTTTCCATATAATGGATGATTCTTTGGAATGCCGACATAACCGCATCTGTGCCCGGAACTTCCAAATATGACAACGCATTTGTATCCTGCGTGTTCAAATTCACGCTCTACAACATATCTATCATTCATAGTGCTTATCCCTCCACAATCTCTAATTTCTCACTGTCATTTACAATCAGCATAATCAACTGACTATCCACCATTTCAGCAACTTTCTTCTGATTATCTGTACTAAGGCTTTCAGAATCATCTAAAACAATAGGCACTGATATGCCACTAATTTTCTGAATAGAATTACAAATATCAACTCTGCCTAAAATCCTGTTACCCTTGTTAGACATAGTTGTTAAAATGCTCTTTCCGTCAACTGTAGGTATGCAACAGCTCTTGTAATTGCCGTTCTTAGCATATTCAAACAACTGCCACTTAACCAAACCGAAATGACTATTTACTGCTTCTGTCAAGGCTTCATTCTTTGCTTTGTCTAGTTCATCAAGTAAATCAAGAATCTTCTCGGCATTAGCTTTATTCTGTTCAGAATCAATCCTTGTCTGCTTTAATTCTTCAAGTCGCTGTTCATCTGCTACCGTATCAGACTTTGCAATCTGGCTTTCACATTCTGCTAACTGCTGTCTTAAAGCTGTTTCCTGTGACTTTAATTCTGCCTTAACTGCTGAAATATCATTAGCTTTGTGCATAGCCTGTTCCTTTTCGACTATCTGCTGTTCAAGTGCCTTATATTCCTTGGTGGCTGATACATCAATCTCCTGTGGAAGTTCTGATAACTGCTTTTCAAGGTCTGCAACTTCTTTTTCCAGCTTCTTCTGATTGGCAATATTGTCTTTGTTACATTCCTCTAACTTAGATATCATATCTCTTGCATTATCAATGTCTGCTTTAACTTCTAATCCATCCTTTTCAACCTTTGCCAGCCTATCAGCTTTTGTCTTTTCAAATGAACTTCTAAGGCTTTCAATTTCTTCTGTTGGCAGTTCTCTATGACAAGTAGGGCAAACTGCTGTATTCTCGTCAAACTTTTCTTCTTTAATCTTATTCCAAACATCAGCAAGTCTATTTCTTTCTCTTGTGCCACTCTCAATATCGTTCTGATAGCCGTATATTTCAGAATTATTCTTCTGAATAGTATCAGCTATGTTGAAAAGATAATCTTTCTTTTCAGAAATCTTGTTCTCAATCTCTCTTCTAGCCTTAACATTTTCTTCATTGGCTTTGCGTGACATATCACTAAGCTCAAACTTTAAGTTAAGAATATCCGAACTAGCCTTGTCATATTCAGCCATCAGCTTATCATTGTCGGTCTGTTTTGCTATGCAGTCCTCAATCTGTTCTTTAAGGCTGTTCTTCTGTAATTCAAGGTCAGATACTTCAATAGCCTGTTTAAGCTGCACATCACGCTCTTTCTCTTCAATCTGCCCTTTTAACTTTTCGGCATTATCATCAACATCTTTTTTGATTTCATTGTTCATAGCACGTATTTCTTCGCATGTGTATTTTTCAAGAAGTGGTACTAATTCAGCAAGTTCGCTTTTAGACTTTGCCATATCAAGGTCGGTTGTTTTCTTTGCTAAACTGAAAAGATATTCTCTCATTTCCTTTGGCTTCTGCGTAAGAAATACATTGATATTGCTACACATTTTTAAAATATTCATATTAACATCAAGATATTCATTGAATGCCTTTAATGTCTTTGGCACGCTATTGATGTAATATGAGTTAGTATCGCTTACAGTTGTCACAACAACGCCGTCCTTTACAGTTTCCCCATAAGTACGCTTCTGCACTTTCTTCATAGTGATTTCTTTTCCGTCAACATCAAGTGTAAGTTCAACGCTTGTGTCCATACCATCAACGGATTTTCCGTCAACTTCTCGTCTGACAACTGGATTATCCTTTAACTCATAATCGCAGTTAAACAAGCACCATAAGTAAGCTGTGGCGATAGTTGACTTACCCTTGCCATTCTCAGCCATAATCTTTGTAATGGCGTAAAAATCAAACTCTGCGTGTGCGTAGCACATAAAATTTTCAAGTACTACCCTTTTTAAAGTTGCTCTCATAAACAATATCCTTTCCTTTTATATATTCATAACAAATACGCCATCTTCAACTTGGAAGTTATCAATTTCCCTATCCGCATAGGCTGAATACTTAGCTTCCTCAAACGAACCGTTAAATACTGTTCCCTGCTGTGGTGTCCATATCTGGCATGTTGCATATTCATCAAGGGCCATGCCTGCCAAATCTCTTACTGTTATGTCACTCATCAGCTTCGCCCTCCTCTGCGTAATCAATCCTGCTTACTGATACTTCATAAGCAACCCTTGTCTCAATCTCATTGTCGCTTATCTTCTTAGTGTATTCACGGCTCTGAAATCTTCCCTGAATCCGGATGTGTTCTCCAACTTCAAGTCCACCTGCGAATCTCGCATTTCTTCCCCATGCTATACATGGAATATAATCTGACTTGCCATATGGTCTGTTTACTGCCACTAAGATGTCTGCAATTTCTCTGCCTTTTGGGGTGCATCTGTATACAGGCGGTTTGCAAATATAAGCGTCAAGTATGACCATGTTGGTATTGTCCTCGAATGGTAGTTCTTTCGAATCCTGCGCCAACACTTCAAACTCTCTTGCAAATACTGTCAGAATCAGCTTGCTCTTCACATTGTCAGTGTGCTTATTGAAACTTCGTATCTGTCCTAAAACTGTGACAACCTGTCCTGCCTTAATTTCTGTGATATCAGTAAGTCTGTCTGATATCATCACTGGTAACACGTCTTTGTTGCCGCTTGTCCTTGAACACTTAATCATGAATATGTAATATCCCTCTCCAAATACTTCATGTGAGTACTCTGGCTCTCTCTCAACTACTCCTACTAATGTGATATTGTTGTTATTAATTGCATTTTCCATTTCTTTCTCTCCTTACTTTAATATGTAACTTCCTATTGGTACTTTATCCATTCTTTCAATCAAATGGATTTTGCAGCTGAAAGTATAGAATTTTCTAAAATCCTTTTCTCTTATGGCTCTCTGCCTGTTTCTATTCAACTTAATGATTCTTTTTATGCTACTCATTGGCACTCTCCTCTCTGGTTCTGTAATACATTGTTGTAAGAAATCCTTTTGTTGTTAAGCAATCGTAATTCTTCCATACCTCAAGGCTATGATTTGCTGTCTTAACAGCATTTCTTACTGCACTTCCAATAGAATCCTTACTTTTGCCGTATTTCTCGGCAACTTTCTTAATCTCGCCATCTATTGCTAATGCAGAATCAAGATTGCTCATAATATCAACGGTGTATACATAACCTTTTCTGTTGGAAAGAATACCTAAGCTGAATAATTCTTCTCTTATTCTTTTCTCCATAAACAAACTCCTTATCTGTAGCAAAAGTACATGTTCTGCACTTTCTTATAAACACCGCTACCTTGTTTAAATTCAGCTTGATATAACACATTGCTAGGTATGTCATATCCACTTATTAATAATTCTTCTGCTATTCTCCAACATCTTTCTGTTGGTTCTTTATAGAATCCGCTGTTTTTAAGTTCTGTACATTGATATTGCCCTGATTGATAGATAACTTCTTCAATGCTGTTAGGAAAATACTCACTTTGTACTCGATTCAAAACAACAGCTCCTGCAAGATATAGCATTTCATCATTGTTGTACGTCGCTCCGCATTCGCCCATCAACAAATGTGCCATAAGCGACAACTCATATTCATCAACACTTATCTCTCCAGTTTCAACCTTATAATCAACATGTGAGTTGTAGCATTCGCTTAACACTGCACTCTGCTGATTAATCTTAGCTTGCGGTTGTACCGGTCTTAGAATCAACGCTATAAGGCTAATTCCTGCCAGTGTTGCGGATATGTTAATTATCTTTTCTTTCATATCTTCTCCTACATGTTTGTATCATGTACCACTTCGGCAAGTGCTATTGGCAACAAATAGGTGTCGATGAATTCGTGTACATCAGCCAAGTATTTTCTTTTGATACTCTTGTATGTCGCCACGCACCCGAATTCGCGTTTTAACTGCTTGTATATATCAGAATATACTGAACCGCGAATACCACCGTCTTTGTACGCATTGCTGTCCTTTCCGCCAAGTACTTCAATTCCTTTCTTTCTAACATGTTTCTGCACTTCTTCAATCTCACAGCCGTAAAGCGGAGTTTCTTCTTCGATACTGGTTATCTTATCTTCAACCTTATCAACTCTCTCTGTGAGTTCTGTGTTGCCCTGTGCCAATAATCTAATCTGTTCAGATGTTGTCAAAGGCTTGCTGTAACTTCCTGTCTTTCTGATTGACGGAAGAACTTCTGATGTAACCCATTCTGTAAATCTCTCTGCACTTTCTTTACGGCTCTGAAAGATTGTCTTGTAAAGATTGCTCTCATTAATAAATGTGGCTTTCTGTTTTCTTCCTAAACTGTCTATGACCTCGGCAATACCGACCCCATCTTGTTTAAGTCTATTTTTCACATCTGTAACATGTGTGATTTCCAATGCCTTGCACACATCAGCCAAGCAAAACATAGGTTCATTATCTTTAGCAATAGTTCTGATTTCTCCGAACTCTGAATTGCTGAAAATCTGTAGCTCCATAAACATTCCTTTCTAAATAATGTGTGATATATTTGACCTTTTAAGGTGCATTTGAGCGATTCTGCTCATTCCTATCTGCTGTAACTTGTAGAACTTTATATTTATTGATACAATGGAAAGGTGATGGTAGACACTTTCCGAAAGGAGATTGTATGGATACTGTCATAGCATTGTGCGTATCAGTGGTCGGCTCATACTTCTGTGGTTTAGACTTCTGCACCCTGTATACTCTTATTTCTATATCAATAGAATTAAATAAATATGCTAAAGACAAAACTGCCAATCGGTAGGTAATTCACACTTGATACGAACAGGGCGCTATCCCTGTCAAAAAGAACTAATGATGTTTGAATAAAAGTTTGTAACTATTTACCGCTACCATCGCTTTTCTATTGTATCAATATCAAAAATTCTAATCTGTTTGTACTTTGTGCTATAATCCTCTTATTCTATTAGGAAAAGAGGTGAAAAATATGGATAGCAAGCAACTTGCTGACCGATACGCTATTGCTAAGTTGTTGGGTTATCAAGACAGTGTTGAACAATTCAAAATTAAGTACCGCAAATACTATGATGAATTTATGTCTACTATTGATAACAAACCAGCTAAGGTAGAAGTTATATCTAATCCTTTTCGTTAAAGCTTTATAGCGTTCAATGCGTTGGTGAGAGAATCGAGTATTTTACATTCACTTTGCAATGCTTCGTTTTTCTCACCATTTACCGCATTGTAGGCAAGTCCAAGCGCAAACCATTCAACATAATCTCTTAGTGTCCGTTCCTCATCATCTCCACTTATAGAAAAAGGTCCTGTCATTCCTACTCCTTTCTAGTAACTTATAAAGTTACTTTCTTTGCAAAAAAAATTTCCATAGGATTTTCAATATTCAAATTATCAATCATAATCTGAATCTCATTGCTGCCAAAAACGCCCTTGTGCATTCGTAAATAGAAAGTCTTGGGTGTTACACCTATCATTTGTGCAACTTCTGTCTGCGTTTTTCCGTTTTCAGCAATAATCCCACGAAGCTTATTTGTATCAACCATCTTCTCATCTCCTTTCTAACTTCGTAACTTTTGAAGTTACCCTTATTATACACCGCAAAAGTAACTTGTCAAGTTATTTTTTTCTTGACTTGTAACTTTTTTGTGCTATAATCAAGTTACCGATAGGAAAGGAGGAAACACTAATGATTAAAACTGTTGGAGATAGGATTAAGGAACAAAGAGAACTTAATAAAATGTCGCAAGTAGAGTTAGCTAAGAGGATGGGCGTTTCTAAGCAGACATTATATAAGTATGAAAACAACGCAGTAACAAACATTCCAAGTGATAAAATTCAGGTTGCTGCACAGATTCTTGATATTTCTCCATCATATTTAATGGGGTGGGAAGATAATTTATCTACTGATAATGCTGATATCATTCCCGACTTAATGTCAGATAAAGAATTGTTGGATAGTGTTAAGAAATTGATGAAGCTCAATAAAGAACACCAGCAAACTATATTTGACAATATAGCCTATTGGTATGAGAAAGAGGGGCGTTAAACGCCCCATTTCTTTTTGAAAGATAAAATTAATTCATATACAAATTTTAAAAAATTGTTATTGCTACAATTATCTATTAATCCGATAATCTTTTGCTTATATTCCTCATTCTCCATATATCCCCCTTATTGCACGATATAACGCTGGTAGCGATGGTGTTATTATAGAACATTTGTTCTTGCATGTCAACCTACCCCCAGTAGATTAACAGTTTTCAGCGGTGACACTGCCAACGCCAATCAAACAGTGCCACCTAGCCGAAACTTGAAGATTCTGTCCGAACTCTCTCGGACAATTATTATAAATACTGATAATGTAAAAATCAACTTAAAGATATCGCAAGTTTCGACAACATTCGACAAATTATGCATATTGTGATATGATTAGTAAAATTAAATTTAAGGGGGATTTGTCTATGACAAAGAGAATTGTAAGCATTATGCTTGTTATGTGCTTATTGAGCCTTGTAGCGTGTCAGAATAGTACTTCTGATAGTAATGCTGAAAGTACCAGTGAAGTCCAGACAGAACAAGAAACATTATTATCAAGAGACAAGAGTGCATATCCTGATGATATAACTGTTGAAATGCTCAAGCGTACACCTAATAAGTATATTGATAAAGAATTCAAGTTGACAGGCAATATTGTAGCAGAATTAAAATATGATGGGGAGGTCGAAGATAAAGACGGAAATACGCATACTGGTGAAGAATCCAGTGAATATATTGCTTGCTATTATTTAGCTGTTAATGGCAATAATGATGATACTGTTGTTTTGACATATTATAGAGACGATTTTGATTATAATTTGCTTGTTGGCGATAATGTGACAATGTATGGAACACTTCTTGAGGGTGGTATGGAATTTAAGAAAACAAACGGAACCATAACAACCATTCCTGCTGTTATAGCTGTTATGATAGATTTGAATAATTAAAATATTACCGGGAGCATTACACTCCCGGTATTTTTATTAAGGTTAGACTAATTCACAATCGGCTACATTGACCGCTGCGAATAATTCTCCGTCATGCACAAGCACAACTCTGTCTCCGCTTCTTTCTGATACTGTATACTCATCAAACCAAGCCTTAATAGGTGTGCCATCATAATCAGTATCGCCGACAAATCTCACTGTGCTACCCTCTTCAATGCCTTCACTGAATGGGATATCTGTAGGCGTATTATCAGAGCTTGCACCGCCGACAAATTCAAGATTAGCAATATTGACAGCGGCTGTGATTGTTGTACCGATGCCTATAACAATTCTGTCTCCATCCTCTTCAATTACATCATATTCATCATAATATACCGCAAATCTTGCACCGTCATAATCAATGTTATCAAGCACTCTGACTTTCTTACCGTCACCACGACTTACTGTATCTGTGTTGACATCATTGTCATTGTCATAAATGCACTTAACAAGGCTAATGTTATTCTCGTCAATAGCAGCAGTAGTTACGCCATCAACACCGATAACAACTCTTCTGCCACTGGCTGATAAGACACTGTACTCATCATAGTAAGTGCTGAATGGCTCGCCATTATCGTACTGAATAGCGTTAATAACCTTAACTGTATCGCCCTTATGGTATTTAGTGTCTGGTACTGGCTCATAGTCTGGCACTGTGATTTCTTCAACGACATGGTCTGTGCAATAATCAGTGTAACAATAGTTCTGGTCTACTGTCTGTCCGTTAATCTGTGTGTCTCTAAGATAATTAACACTTCCACCGAATTGCCACATATCATAACCAACAGCAATTCTAGGTTCTGCATCTGAATACTTTGCTACCCAAACGGCATAACCAGCTTCTTTTACTCTTGAAATGTCTACATAATTGTTAATGCAGTTCTCGTATGAGTATAAGCCGACATTCTTATATCCTGCATTTCTCATTTCATCAAGAAACGCCATAATAATGTCTGTAAGGTCGTCGCCAGTAACCATGCCTGCTTCAACATCATAAAACACTGGATAACAAAATGATTTGCCTGCTAAAAGCTGTGCAAAATATCGGGCTTCATTTACAGCTTCATCATTGCTTAATGCGTTACCGAAGAAATAGGCTCCTTTGTGGATTCCTGCACTTTCCAACTTGTTATAGCTGTTCTCAAATTCTCTATCTTCGTATAAGCCATCATCAGCACCGCCTGCCTTGATGATTGCAAAGTCTACACCCTCATTATCCTTTGCACTTTTGAAATCAAAGTCTCCCTGCCATCTTGATGTGTCAATTCCGAATAATTTACTCATAAATTTACCTCCTAAATTTAGAAAAATGTGTATCAAAAAAGCACCCCAGTGTTTCCACTAAGGTGCTTTTTTGCGAATATTATATTGTTAATGTTATGTGGCACTGCCAACCTTGTGAATTGCTTCTTGCAGTTCGTCATGTTCGATAAGGAAATACCTTACATCTTCTTTTGTAATTTTTGTCAATACCTTATGTCTTATTTTCATTCTACAACTAAACAGTGATAATATTAAATACAACGGTGCAATTACTAGGGCAGTATCCAAAACCTAACTAAATATAAGTGAGCCTGTAATATAATCACTCTTTTGAAATTCGCTTGTAGCCCATGCGCCTTTCTTCCCATCTTTCGTATAGTATCTTGCAAAGGAATAATGTTGGCTTGCAGAGCTATATAACAATGTTGTTCCATAGCCTATCAACTTTGCTCGAACTACACCTGTGGCATCATAAGGAGTATAATTGCTTTCCAATATTTTATTAAAACTAATGCCCATATTTTTAAGAACTGTTTTTACATCATAATAGCCTGTAAAATTATTCTGTACAGAATCTAGGGTTTCAATTTTTGAAGCAAAGTATAAAATCCCTGTTTTGGTAGATTTATTATAATAGCAATAATTATAGCCATAACCTTCAAGAGTACCATTTATACTTGCAATATTTTTGCAAAAAGAGTTTTTAACGTCAATATTACTGTTTAGTTGTGTAACTTCATCACGAAGATTACTAATCATATCATTGTTATTCTTAATACCTGCGTCCATTATATTTAAGTTTGTTGCATTCCAGGGAGTACTTTTGCTTGGCGATTGTTGCCAGTTTACACGGCTGTACGAAAGAAATCCAGTTAAGCTCATAATTTGCCTCCTAAAAAATAAGAGTGCAGGCTTAAACCCACACTCTCTGATGATTTACTCTGTTACTGTTCCTACTGCGTTTATCGTATCTGAATCAATTGTCTGCTGTTCACTCTTTAGCAGCTTATTGACTTCTGATTTAAAATTCTCATAGTCATTATCACATTGTGTCTGATTTGCAAGGTATAGTTCCTTGTTAGTGATTGTCTGACTAATTGTCAGTGAACCAGTTTCTGGTACAGCCGCATACATTGTCATGGCTGATTGACCATTAATCACTGATGTTCCGCTTAAGTTTGTTGTCTTTGTTATACTTAACATATTGTTTTCCTTTCTACCGCTGTGCGGATTTATATACCTAATTTTTGCTTAATCCACTCCGACAGTTCAACCCATGCACCGCCAGAACTTATATAATAATATCCATACACATAACAATCTCCCTGATTTAACATTAAAGACTTATCTCTTAATTCAGATATACTATTTCCGCTTTTATCCAAAATTGCGAAGCCATCTGCATCCATAAATGATTCATATTCATCTGATGTATAACTTATTTGATAAGGAGACATTTTAGCGTGCCTACTGCCATAATTTAGCTTAATTGCAGATGTGCTCAATGTACTTGTGTTAATGTCTATATCTCCTCCGGTAATATGAGCTGATTTTGCATACAAGCTACCATCATGTCCTACCTTAAACACAGAATTTTCTGGTGTATCAGAACCAGCCCAAAACGCCCAAGCATATCCGCTTTTACTACTTATTCCAACTTGTTCACCCACTAAAGTATAATCATTAATTGTGTATCCGCCTATTGTGCTACCTTTAGCATTTAATTTTTTACATGTGATTGTTCCATCTGCTGAAATAGTGGTATTAGTTGTCGTTAATGTAAACAAGTCGCCGTTAATATTAACAGACTTATTACCGCTAATATTAATTGTGCCTTTAGCTTTAAGTGTTATATCGTCTGCAATAGCTTCTATGGCAGATTTGAGTTCTCCGCTTGTCGGGTCTTTCTTGATATAAAGGTCAAGACTTGCTGTTGTAGCATAGCTTTTAAGGCTGTCAGTTGTGGCATAACTTTCAAGACTCTTCTTAGTAGCATAATTATTAGAGACTTCCAACTTGATACTATTGCTTTCCTTGGTTATCGCTTGTGTAATAGCATTATTAACTTGTACAGTGGTGCTATAATTGTCTCTTATATCAATCTGTGTCTTACTTAATTCAGAGCTGATTGTATTAAGGTTCACCTTTAACGCGGCATTTTGATTAAGAAGGTAAGCGATTTCGGTTGAAGATATTTCTTTCCAACCGTGCGTTCCGTCTATTTTTTTAATCCAACGCCACGCTCTGTTCTGTGCTTCCCAATACGCTATAATGCCTACATAATTATCATATTCTGCTTCTGTGTATTCCCATGTGCTATCACTAGGGTATCTATCATCGCTTGGATATATAGGTACACTCCACTCATTAGCTGGATAATTATCCTTAGTCGGCTCGTATGTCACCTGATATATCTTGAAATCATCATTGAGTTGCTTGTAAACATCTCCTATTTGCACACCGAAGCTATCAAGCGTACTTGTAACTGTGTTGAATTTGCTTTCGATAGACTCTCCATTGCGAATATCAGTCCACCACAACTTTTGGTCAATAAAATCTTTAGATTGCTTAATAGCCGAACCCCATAATGTAGAATTGCCGCCAACGGTTGTCTGAATACTCTTAAATACGCTATCAAGGGTTTGCTGTTCACTATCAACATATATCTTCGTTGAATTAAGCGTGTGTGAACCATCATTGTTGATAACATTGAACAGCGATTCTATATTTAACTTGCTTGCGGCAATATCAGCATTATCCTTAACCATATCATCACGGATAACTTGTCGTTGAATACCTTTGTCTGTTAATCCAATAGCGTCAAACATCAAATTGCCTGATTTATCCCAGATATACATGTTGTAATCTGAATTAGCGTCTTTACCTATCTGAACCCTAACCCTATTGCTGTCAGATATTTGAATTGTATTGTCTTTCCACTGTGACTTGCCATCTTCGCTGTGAACAAGTACATTAGTAGTATTAATGTCAAGTGCTGTGATTTTGCTTGCGTCAAGACTATCAATCATTGCTGACTTAATCTGCGCTTCTCCCAAAACAGCAATAACAGAATTAGAGAAATCCGTTGTTATTGTTGTTCCTGTTGCTGAACCGAATATTAATGTCTTGATATCAGCTACATTTGCGTCAAGTATGCCAACTTTCTCATAGTCTACTTTAAGATTTGCAATATCCGCATTAACAGCCTTAAGGCTTTCCACATTAGCATTAATGATATCTGCATATGTTGCATCTAATTTATTTGTTTTAAGGTTATCAATATCAGCATTAACAGCCTTTAAGGTTTCAATGCTTGCGTATCTGATATCAGCTTCATCAACAGATAGTTTATTGATAAGTGCTTTATTTACAAGTATCAAGTCGGCATAGTACCGTTCCATCTGCTTAGTAATAGGTCCAGAAGCAACGCTTGTATTCTCCGTGTCAGATTGACCTATAGATGTAACAGTATCTATAAGTCCGCCGTCACATTCGTGCGTAATCTGCATTATAGGCACTTTGTAATCAACGCCACCTTTGTTGACAGTTATAATGTCGCCAACTTCTAGTCGGTAGTCACCGACAAACTTAACTGTAAGCGGTCTAAATGTAAAACCACCTATCTTTTTATAGACTTCATCAAGAATTGCCTGCGTCATAAACGGATTGGCAAAACTAAGTCCTGTCGCTCCGTCACCAGAAGTAATCTGACTTTGTTCTGTAGAACCGCTTTTGGTATTATTACATGTCAGCTTCTGTATAATAAAATCTTTACTCGTTGTGAATGTAACGCCTTGCTGATAATACTTATGCCCGTCAAGTACATAGCCGCTATCCTTATACCACCTTAATTCAAGGTTGCCGTCAGAATTAATTATCGCATTACAGCCTTGTAGCATAGCCACATAGCCAATAATTTCTCTATAGGTGTAACCCTCTGGCTTATCACTAATAGTGTGTTCTGTAGCTATATTCGTTGCTAAAGATATGCCTAACTTACCGCATATCTCATTAAGAATATCCTTATCCGTGCTTGGGAATGTCATATCAGAGAAATAAGGCATATCAGCCTTGTACATTCTGTCGTATGCTTCGTAGCTTGTGTATTCTCCGTCACTTGTCTGCTTAGTAACTGTAAATATTCCCAACTTAATATAGTTAATTTCTTTGCCAACCTTAACGCCCTCAAATATTGCAATTTCCTTATTTTCAAGGCTTACTGTTGGCATATAAATAGAAAAGGCAACACTGCTTGCACAAGTGTTACCTATCGTAATTTCATTATTGGGATTTATCATGTTTTGGAACTTGAAATTGTTAAGTGCTTCGGTATGTTCTTTTTTATCAACAACATACTTGGAATAGTATCTTGCACTATTTCCCCTAACAATTTCCGTCATAGCTGTGTCTAATATCTTCATTCTACACCGCCTTTATTGATTAATTAATGACTTATCATAAACTCGATTGAGTATAATTTAGCTGGTGTAATTTCTTCGCATTTATCGAATGCGTCCATAGGAAGCATTGTCATGTCAGGCGCTTCAATCTCTTGTTCATTGATTTCCTGCAATTCTTCCTGTAACTTCTTTAAGTTCTCTGATGTAACCTGATACTGATTATCGTTGATAACTGGATTGCCGCTGTCGTCCTTATCTGCATACTTAACCTTGGTATCTTCTATGGTCTGTAGCGTTGCCTTATACAGTTCTTCCAATGCCTTAATATTGCACATAACAGCCATAGCAATTCTGCCTGTAGTCTTGTCGTGCGATATGTTGCTCAAGCTCTGAAATCTGTCTATTAACTCACTTGTTTTAAGTTTCATGTGTAACCTCTTTCTATTTCTGAATTAAACTTAATTTTGCTCCGACTATAAGTCCGTCCTCATTCTTCGCCCTTGTGAGATACGGATATGTCACATCTCCTGTGTATATTGTCATTTCTTTTTGCGTACCTCCTAAAAATAGGACTTGTGCTGTTGGGAATGGGTTATCTACGTCGCTTACTACATTATCAAGCAATAGTGCCTGTTCACCTGTTAATGGCGGTAATTGAAGCTCTACTTTGTCTTTGATATCTACGATAGTACCTACCATTTCTCCATAATCGTTTCTTCCTGTGTTCTTAGACCATATCTTATTTCTGCTGTATGTGTAGCCGTTATATGCTACTGGGAATGTCACCCCCTCGATAATTACAGCACTTATCATTCAATTGCCCCTTTCTGCCTAAAAATGTGTAACAAAAAAGGACACCTCACAATTAAGTGAAATGTCCTTGTCATTTTGCTATTTATTTGTTATTATTGGTATGAGTTAATTTACATTCACTCATACGTGCTAATCAGAACAGGTCTACCCAACTTGTTCTGATTTTTTTATTCTGCTTTTAATGTCAGCTTCATAAGTTTCTTATTTGAACCCCAAGATGTTACCTCTAAATCAACATCGCTCTTATCTTCTAGTATGTATATCCTGGCAACTGTAATATTCGCACCTGTCTGTAATTCTCTTGCCGCATTGTTATATTCGTCAACATCAAAACTAGCTAACGGATAGTCAAGTTCCTTGCCATTCTGAAAGCAAGTGACATTATAGTTGTAAATAAATGCTTCATTGTCTTTTGAGTTATTTGTAAAGTCAAAATAGACAACAACTACTTCTCTATCATTGCTATCTGTAATTACTTCGTGTTTGAGATATTTAAGCGTTGTATCATCATTCGTTGCTACATCTGTATCTTGCTGTGTTGTATTAGCTTGTTTCGTAGCATTGGCATTGTTACTGCTGTTACCGCTTCCGTTGCTAAAAGCGACTATCAGAAATAGTACAAATGATACTATTGCAAAGTAAGAGCCCAAGTGCCTTTGTGACTTGTCGCCTTTACTTTTAATTAAATCTACAATAGCCAATATAAAACCTATTGGGATTGTGAATATAAATAGTGCTGTTACTGCCGCCGCTATGCTAAGCTTACTATCTTTTTTCTTTGATTTCTTTTCTGCCATAATGTGTTACCCCTTTACTTTTATTTTATAGCAAAAGAATAACACAATACGCAAATCTTATCAATATGGAAAAGCCGCTTGACCTGTCATATTAGTGTAGTTGTTAGCTTTATCCTGTACCATTGTAAACAATTTATCAGCGTCACCTTGTAGTGTTACATTGACGTTATTGCTACTTTCTGCCATAGCCGCCCTAACAGCATTATAAACCGCTGGATAAACCGCATTAGCAATACCTGTTGTGATTTCTTGTTGATTGGCTACTGCTGTTCTTCCGTCCATAGTACCAACCATTTCGGGTCCAACTTCGTTTGCGACAAACAATTGTCCTTTGCCTGGGAATCCGCCGTTTGCATACCAATCAATACTGACTTTTGGCACTCTAGGTGGTGCAAGACTAAATTCTCCGTCAATCTTAAAGTGTGGTGTATCAATGTGTGGAAATTCAAGTCCTAAATCATTCCACCACTGCTTAAAGCTGTTCCAAGCGTTCTGTATCTTAGTTTTAAAATCTTCGATAGCCACAGAAATGCGTTGGAGTGCTGGTTTGCTATCCCACCAATCTACAACATCATCCCACTTCCCTTGAATACCTTTTTTAATTCCGTCAGCTAAGTTTTCCCATTTTTCCTTAGTAAACCACGGTTTCACATCATTGCTCCACCAAGAAACAATTGCAAGACTGTTCCACCAACCAACGATTGAATCCCATTTTTCTTGTATTCCTAATTTCATTCCGTCAACAGCGTCAACCCATGTATCTTTTTCAAACCACGGTGCAACATTATTATTCCACCAGCTAACAATAGCTGTATTGCTCCACCAATCTGAAAAACTGTTCCATTTTTCACTTAAAGATGTTTTTATATTGTCTCCCAGTTCTCCCCATTTTTCCTTAGTAAACCACGGTGCAACACTTACAGTCCACCAATTTGCTATATCATCTTTATGCCCGAATGTGATAGTTTCTATCACTCCGTCAATAAAGCTAGGTAAATCTTCAAATGGTGCTTTTATAAGATATGCTAATTGGTCGAACATTGACATATCTATTTTCTCACCTGTTAATTTTTCATTGAGCCAATTGCCTAAATTAAATCCAGCAATAGCAGCTACTATTCCACCTACTATTCCAGCACCTATAGTTAAGCCTATTTCTGTTGCTGTTCCTGCTCCTATAATAGTGCCTATATCTGTTGTAAGTAATCCACCTATTCCTGATATTATACTACCTGTTCCGAATGATTTTAAAGCACCTTTAATACTTGTCCCTATTACTGTAACAAGTTTCTTTTTCAAAACACTTCCTAAGCCTGTAAATTTTAATGCTGCTATAGCCGTTATTAAGGTTGTTTCGATTGGTGCTGCCGTAAATGAACCACTCCATAATTCGATAGCTGCTTTAATGGCTTGCCATAACACATTGCCAAGGCTTGAAAATATTTCAAGCCAATTAAGTCCATCTAAATACTCTCCTATATTATGTCCAATTGTATACCAAGGAACATCATCTATAGCCTTTGCAAACCAATTAAAAATTCCTGCCACAAGGTTAGATGTATCTTGTCCTGCTGCATAGAAATCCCCGATTGCAAAATCTTTAAATATCTTCCTAACAGGTTCAAGTGCTTTCTCTATCTTATCAGCCCAAGCAACTGCTGAATTTTCCATATTGGCAAATGCTTTATTCCATGCCGCTTCATAATCAGCCGCCGCCTTAGTAATATCATCTGTCAAATCAATAGTGCTACCGCCGCCACCGCTTGAGCCTTTGCTTGAGCTTGTATCGTCCTGTAATTTATTTATTTCGTCAAATCCCATAAGGGATAATGTAGCTTTCTTTGCTGAATCAGCTACATCTTTGTAGCCGTCTGAAATATCTTCTAAGCCGTCTGATGTATCTTTGTAGCCACTTTGTCCGAAGCTCTCAAAGTCAATCTTAACGCCCATTAAAGAAGCAAGGTTGACTAATAATCTTTTGATTGCAATAGTTACTCCGTTTACTATCGGCATAACCTTTGAAAGAATTGGGATAAATAGCTGTCCTGCTACCATTCCTACCTCTTTCATATTGTTGCTGAACTGGCGTAACATATTTGATGGGCTGTTAATCGTATTAGCTAAATCGCCCCAAGATACTTTTGATTGGTCTAATATTGCTAACACTCTTAACTGTTGTTTTTCCATCTGTGTCATTTCTGATACAGACTTAGAAATGCCTAAGTTATAGGCATACGTCGCTAATGTAGCATTAGTAATATCAATACCATATTTATACAATGCCCTTGACTGCCCGATTAAGCCGCTTTGTAAGTTCTGTGCTACTGTTGAATAGTCCACATTAAAAAGTGAGCTTATATCGCCCGCAAGCATTGTCATTGACTTTGTTATTGCTGTTGTTGCTTCACCCGTCTGTCCTAGTGAGTTAGTGACAGAGGCTAACTGTGAAGCGTACTGCGTTATCTCTTGTATGTTAAGTCCTAAGTTCTTTGTTCCACTTTCTTCAAGCAAACCACCTTGAACATTAACTTTTAAGCCAGACAGCTTTCCAAGAGTATCATTTACTCTACTTTTAAAACTTTCTGCGTATGCTGTTGCGTTATCGTAGCCGTACTTTTCGTAATCCTTATCCCACTCTGAACCAATTTTGCCAAACGCAACCGCTTGATAGTTGAACGCTTCAATGTAATCTGTTGTTGATTTGATGGCTTCTATAAGTTTTTTGCTGCCACGAATTACCATAAAATAAGTGGCATAAAACTTGCCTATTGCACTTGCTAAGTTCCAACTGCTCTTGGTTGCTGTCCTAGTACTTGCAGAAACGCCGTACAACGTCTTTTGAAGTGAGTTTGAAGAAGTACCCACCTTGCTACCTTGACTTGCTAAATTAGCCAATGCGTTGGTCATTTGAATAACATTCTGGCTTACTGTTGGTGCTCTTGATAGCGTTGTCATTAAGCCATTTAAAGCATTGCCTAGCTTTGGAATGTTTACAACGGCGTTTTCTATACTCTTACTGCCTAGCTTACCAAGTGACTTTGCAAATTCTGTGACTTGTGTTGCATTTTGCGGAATAGCTGATATGCTTGCAACTGCCTTTGTGACAGCTTGAAGTGATGTAGCTGTGTTAGTTAGGGCAACTGAATCAACAGAACCTATCTTTGTGATGTTCTTAGCAAGCCTTGTAAAATCTGTTGTTCCTGCGTTCATATTCTGCATAGCAGAACCTAACTGACTAACACCACTCGCAAGACCGCTTAGTGATGAACCATTCACAGTTGCAAGTGATGTTGATAGCCTTGTAAGCTGATTTATCAGTTTATCGACGGAATTAATAGCTTTAGTGGCAGTACCGGTAATTTTGACTTCTAATGAATCTAATTCCACGCTTTAACCCCCTTTTATAGGATTGTTGGCGGTAGTCCTCTCTTTTCAGTCTGTGCCGCCCATTTTTGCTCATTGAGTAACATCAGCTGTAACTCTTTATCGTTGGTATCTTTTTTGCTTTCTTCTGTTTTTTCTGATAAAATAGCTTGTTTAGGATATTCAATGTGTACATCTTTATTAAATGCCGCACCTATTCCGCAAGAAATAGCTGGAATTGCGTAAACTAAAAACCAGTTATACATTTCTGAATCACGATTTTGTCTATCAATCTTTTTGCCTTTTGCGTATAGTAATAATTTTGTAGGTGTCATTTTAAGAAAGTCTGAATAACTAATACCTAGTGAACTGGCTAAGACAAAGTATTCTTCCCAAATTATTTTGTGGAAGTCTGCTTTTTCTTGTGGTCCTGTGGAACTACTGTCGGCTTCTTCTGCTCTTTTGTTGCTTCTTCCACATTGTTCGCCATTTCCTCTAACATCGCTGTTATTCCGCTCAACTCGAAAAAACCATCGTCTTCCATCGCTTTCTTGATTTCTTCAAACAATGTTCTATATCCGTAACTCTTATCTGCCTTTCTCTTCTCCGTAATATATGCCCTAGTGAGTTCCTTTGCTTCATCCATAGTTACAGGATTGTTGTCAATGCAACCTGCATAAATGGCTAAAATGCAAATCTCTGGCACATCTGCTGTCATATTTGCTAATCCATCAAAGGAAGCCTGTGCAACGCTTTTATCTGTCTGTGCAAGTAAGTAAGAACCATTAACGACAGAAAACATTTTCTGCACTATCTCTTTGCACTCTGCTGCGCCAAAAGAGAACTCAACTTTGTATTCTTTTCCGTTTACATTAATATTCATCATAATTTTTACCCTTTCCCACCCTATCGTCCATATAGGGAAAGGTGCGGATTTTACACCGCACCTACCTTTTAAAATAATTATTCTGTTACATCATCAAGATATGATGTGTAGTCGGCTGTTTTGGCGTTTGTGCCACCAATCGACACAGCCTTTGATTTAGTCGATTGGCTTATCATTCCCCCACCTTTGTTACTGTGAATGTGCCACCAGCAGCTTCGACAACTTGAAGCTTGTCTGTGCATTCTATAGGTGAAGTGTTAGGAACTGCTGTTACTGTCATTTCAAGTACCGAATCAGTACCAGAAACATCATTAGGTGTTGCTGTTACCTGTCCGACAAATGCGTACTTAGCAACCGCACCTAATCCGTCAGAGCCATATAACTGAATAATATCTAACTGCTTGCCCTCTGCTTTGATTAAGTCCTGCAAATAAGCCTTTTCAAGGTTGCCTGTGTAAGTCTTAGCGTCAGATGTTTTGATACCCATTAAGAATGTCTGTGAATCATCTTCAAATGTTGTACTTTCAACTGTGTTAGGTGCTGATACTGGTGCTGAAATTGACTTAGCCGCAACCATTAACTTATATGAGCCTGCAAAACCATCTTCGCTATGCTCCTTGTAGATAACTCTAGCTTTATAACTTGTACTTGCCATTGCCTTGTCTACCTCCTAAAAATTTGCAAAAAAATAAGAGCATTCCTGCTCTTTGTTACATTAATCTGTCATTTGCCGCTATCATTCTTCTGAATCTAGCGGTACTCTTATGTACTTTATTGCTGATTGAGAACTCTGGCATTGCATTGCCTTGAAATCTCATTGTCTTGAATGTATCTGTAATTACTGCCATAACCTTGCGACAATCAGATTTGCTTGTGTTAGTGGTGACATCTACTTGAAATGTCGCTAACAATGCGTTAATTGTCTGTCCGTCAAGCGTTTGTCCTTGTTCTACTGCTGGCAGTAAATGAATGTATACTGTTGGGAATACTGCTTGACCGCTGTTTTCCCCCTCGTTGGTTATGGCTATCTTTGGGTATGTTTTCTTTAATTGCGTTAGGGTTTTAGCCTTGACAAGTGCTGTGACTGTATTCTCGAGGTCTATCGCCCAATCGTTTGCATTTGCCATTAACTAAACACCTCTCTTGCTATGTAAAGATTATCGCTTCTTGCAAAATGAAAAAGTCGCTTTTCAGCGACCTTTCTTAAATAACTCTTCATATGTTCTTGCCCCTTTTCTATATCTATGAATTATGGTTTTTCTTGATGTGCCTGTTATTTTTTCCCATTCTGTCAAATTGTGCTCTTCTTCACCAACCCTAATAATTATCTGTTGGGGCTTATTTATTATTTTTGTATTCTGAATTAATTCGTCAACAGTACATAAGCCTTTTAAATATCTTTGATATCTACTTCTCAATGTAGTCATTGATATTTCATATTCTTTATGTAAATCAAGTAATGTTTTTTCTTCTCCGTTTATAACTATCTTTCTTGTACATCTTTTGTTATAATTTTGAACATCTTTATCAGCCCATCTGCAATTAGATGGCTCATAATTGCCATTAACATCTATTCTGTCAAGGGATTGTTCAGCTTTAGTCTTTTTATTATCGTACCCATTTTTGTAAGCCCAATTAATAAAATTTTCTACATTTTCTAACCATTCATCACATACTTTTATTCCTCTGCCACCATATAATGAATATGAATCACAGTTTGGGTTATAACATCTGTATTTCATACCATAATAAATGCTGTACAACTTTTCGTGTGAGTATCCGTGATTATGATAGCCTTTCTCCGCGCTTATACAACCGCAAGATTTTGTGTATCCATTTTCGAGAGAGTCTTTTCTTGTAATAATAAAATTCCCACAATCAC
>ERZ780208.1118-NODE-1118-length-22892-cov-15.733984_pt1 | contig 22892 bp, 19 predicted proteins | sample MGYA00511167_ERZ780208 | MGnify/ENA primary metagenome ERZ780208 (study PRJEB29588, sample SAMEA2159202) | human gut metagenome | biome: human gut; feature: human-associated habitat; material: faeces | place: Denmark | collected 2008/2010 ...
CTTGGCGGTTTGGGCCGCAACGCTCTGAGACTTTAGTAGGGTTGCGGATTTGAGGCTACAGGAGTTTTCACGCTGCGATAGACTGGAGGCACCACAATGCGCCCCTTACTGCGCAGTCCCCATTTGTTGCCTATATTGAACGGTTCAGCCGAAACGAGCGTCGCCATCTGAAGTTCACGCTCCTTCTCCGCTTCCCGTTTCGCCTTCGCAGACTCCATCTTCAGATAGTCAGCCACCTGCTCCTCTATCTCACGCACGGCATGGACAATCATCATCCTGTCTGCCTCGTTCTTCACTTGGCCCAAAAACACCTTCACCGCCTTTTTTCGCTGAGGCTCAACAACACGTCTCGACCTCGCGCTCCTTTTCACATGGTAGTAGTTTCCTTGGTCGTCCATCACCAAGAGCGTGTAGTCCTCAAACACCCGCATCTTCCAATAGACGCCGCTCTCGTCGCCATTCAGCAGGCACACCACATAGCGGGAGGGAGGCCATATCATCATTTTCTTGATTTTTTCCTCCGGCTCCCCGCTATAAGGCAGAGAAAGATACAGCCCATACTTTCCATGCCAAGCCTCGGCTGGAATAGCCTTCACCTCATACAGCTTCTTGGTTCTTGTACACAAGTACCCGCCGATATTCGCAATCTCAAAGTCTCCGAAATGCACGAACTCCGGCATCTGGGCATAAAGTTCTCCATTCTTCATGTCGATGAAGAACTCCCTGCCGTTAAACACTCTCAGAAATCCGTTCTCCGCAAAACTCAACTGTTGGAATGGTCCTACTACCAGTTTCGTATTTCCCTTTGTGGTCACCACACCCACATTGCCCGAATCAAAACGCACGCACCTCAATGCGCCCCTTGTATCAAGCACTGTCTGAATATTCCCTTCCATAGTATATTAGTTTATTTGTCTGTTACTTATATAGATAGAAATCTTTGTTTTCCTCATTGGTATAGTAAAGGCTAAGGTCAGGGTTCAAAGATCCCCTTCCTCGGCAAACCATAATTCTGAAAACACTCTGTGTCCTTTATCTCCAACCATGCCTTATCAAGATATTCCTTTGTCTCTATCGGCAGCTTGCCATCTTTATCAAGTCCAACGAAAAGGTCAATCAAATCGTCAATGGCATATTCAGGACTGTACATGTCATCAAAGTAGTTGTAATGCTCGTCCTCCACAAAGTGGCGGCACATCGACTTGGTCATCTGCATGAACCGCAGCGCAGCCTCCTGATAGTCGCCCTGCTCTGCAAGCCGTTCAATCCGTTTGTTCTCCTCCAGCATCAGATGCCAAATCTGGTCGCAGTCTCAGCCGATATTCCTGCTGTTGAAAATCCGCATCTAATAGTCAGGATTCAGCGGAATTAACGACTGCGCCTCTTTCTCTGCTTCCATGTGCCGTTTCTCCTCCAGCTTGCGCAAACGCTCCTGATACACCTCCGCCTCGTTCATCTCACGGGTCACGGCCATAGGTTCGCCTTTGAAAGTGGCAGAGGGCACCATCGCTATCAAGGTCTGCGTCATGCCTCGCCACCCCTTATAGCGTATGGCCTCCGTATGCAGAAAGTCGCAAACCTTTCTTCGCTCCGTCTCATTGTTCCATGCCTTTACCGATTCCACCAGTCCCTCGAAAGCCCCGACAACCAACTTCCGTAGTTGTGGCTTTTGCGTATCAAGCATCGTCTTGATGTCCTCACGGAAGACAAACTGCGGTATCGCCTTGCACAGAGCCATACTCACCCCATACGCAGCGTCAGGTCGTCCCATAGCGATCAGTTGCGGCACCGATTTCTTGTACCACCGCTCAATCAATCTCCGTTGATACAGGAAATCCTCTTGGCAGGTCGGCGTAAACTCCACCTCCTGCTTCAACAGCCTTCCATACTCCTCCGTATAGTCAACCGTCAGTCCCTTGGGAATATACGTAATCTTCGGTCGCTCTATACTGCTCCTCCGTCGTCTTTCGTCCGCATGCTTTATCCTCAATTCCTTTTCCCGCCTCTCGTATTCCTCCCGTTTTCTCTTCTCTTCCTGAACTTTTGCCAAGCACTCCTTGAATTCAGGCAAATCCATGGTCTTTGGTTTCATCAGTTCACGAATCTTATTCTCCACGAACCGCTGCCATGCCTCCCGATTCTCGTCAGTGACATAATCGCAATTTGGTCCCAAGACACCGCCAAACCTACTCGTCTCAATCCGAAATGTCCAATAATATTTAGTTTTCATAATCCCATCAAATTATACCCTCAAAATGATATTTGTATATGGAAATATAATTCCTTACAGCCAGAGAAGTGATAAGATTACGTGATAATAGGACGCTCAAATGCCTTTGCTTTTGACATATTGAAGATGTCTTGTACAAATGACTGAATTTTTACCTTGTCCTCTTCTGTAGCATCACCTTCTTTAACCAGCAGATCATACATATTCGCATATTCGTTTTTGATGTTAGTCGGGAATACACCTGTCTCATCAGTACCCAAAACGATGGCTGGAAACTTATCTTGGCTATTCTTCCATCTCATCCATGTTGCCAGATGATAACTCCTAAAACTATGATGATGTCCAATGGTGACATTACTTGTTGGCATCGTTTCAATGGTAATATCATTTTCTGATAAAAACTCCATTATCTTTTTCTGTAAGATTACCAACTCAGCTTCGTTGAAAAATTCATAGCAATCTACCGCTATAATTTTCTGATATTCTGTTCGCTCCTTTAGATACCTATAATACAGTGTCTCTTTATCATCTTTAGGGTTGTGCAGAAACTCCTCAGGAGATTTGCTCCTCATAAGCCATGCGTCCTGTAGATTCTCAAAGGTATAGTCACCGCCATATACCTTACGCACCAGATCAGGTATTTTTGCTTTGATATTTTCAACGCACTTCTTTAGTGGTTCAACATTATTGTTCTCTATAAAATAGCATGCAAAAATCAGATCATCAAGATACATGCCCTGTTGCATGGGAATCGTCCCGCCCAAGTTATCCGCCCATAAACTTGGAGCCACGCCCGCGGCGGATGCATGTCCTATTCGGTCATTCTTTCCATATTTCAGGAATGCCACAACCTCAAAGATGGTTCTTAGTCCATCCAATATATGAAAAAAATCCTCGCCTGTGTGATAGGTAAAATGCAGACTTTCATTCCTCTCACGTAATGAATGTATGAAGTCTGTAAACACATCAGGACTGGCAAAAAAATCCCTGCCAGCTACGTCAATTCCTGCTATTTTTATTTTTGAATGAATTGACAGGTGTGGTTCCATATCTTTCACGACCTTCTTCAACTCCTTTCTTAGACAATTATGATAATAGGAACCTTTCTCTTCTTTCTTAATGACATGAACAACGAGAGAAACACGTGTGAATAGATTATTGTTATCATCACTCAACTGTCTTGCGGCAGTCTGTAACCTTTCCACTTGTTTTAATTGACTAGGACTTATCCTTAGTTCCACATGTTCAACACCTTTGGTATCATTGCCAGCCATTTGTCTCAATGCTTCTTCTATATAATCAAACGACGCACCCCTAAAGGGGGTATGAAGAGTCTTGTTGAACTGTTCCAGACCATATTGGTTTTGCTGTACTATCAGAAAATTCCTCACAACTCCTTTTGAAAGAAGGTATTTGTGCAAAAGGATTGCAACCATTTTGTCACCCTTATCTATTCTCTTTAAAGCATTGATAACGAGTAGAGCCTCTGATTCAAGAGATATACTTCCATCGGTATTCATGCCAACCTCATTATATAGCTTTCGTATTTGTCTCTTGGCATATTTGCAGATGGAATAGACACGTCCCAGATTTTTGCAGATACCTTGAATATGGTAATAAGTATTTCTTGGATTCCCTTTCTTGTATTGTCGCAAAAAGTATTTCGCATCATGAAGCATTCTTAACCAGACAATATCCGCTTCAAGACAACTGCCCGCATGAATATGGTCATCATAGAATCCGCCCTCTTCCGCCAAACTGGTGATAAATGAATTATTTGTTGTCGGTAATGCTGTAGCCTTAAAACAAGATTTCAGGTAATGTGCAAGAACATCCAAATCATCCCCTCCATGACTCTTATATGCTATAAACGCCTTCATCGTAGCTGGCGAAAACTCTCTTGCAACCATTTGCCATTCATTGAACATTTTGTCCTTCACCACTACGTCTGTGTCTGTAATTTCCAGATAACGGTCAATGAATTGAGGTAATATCAACCTGAAGAAGTCTGTTATATTGTGCGGATTGGACAATCTGAGGTTTTGATTATTATACTTCCCCCATGCTCTGTAGTAATGGTTGGGCACTTGAATACGATTCACATGAGCACGCACGACAAGGTTCTCCTCAATCTTTTCAAAATCAGGATTTTCTCCATTCATGTAAAGAGAAAGAGTAAGATCATCACACATGAAATGTCTCATCAAATCGTATGTTTCCATGGATGTCAGTTTTGTCTCCGTTTCAGTTTATTGTCCTCAATGATGCACTTATTACGTAGAGAAGTCAAAGGTCTGCCCGATACAGAGCTGAATTGTTTTCTCAACTCTTCCTTTGCAGCTTCTTTATCACCATTAAGGATCAGTTCAACATTCAGGTTGGCATTATTGATTATCTCAATGTTCTGTTCTATAACGTCATCAGAAGCAGAGAACTTTGGTTTCATAAATAAGCCCATGCATGCCACCTTGTTCAACAGGTTTGTCATACAACCTTCTTCTGTAAAAAGTTCCTCTACCCAAGGGAAAATGTCACCCATGCACTGCCTTATGAACTCTTTTATTGCTTCAGCGTCTTTCGTATCTATAAAAGGCACAAGTATAGGACAAGCCATCATCCATCTCGTAAATGGTATGATTTCTTGTCGCTCTTGCAGGCCATTATAATATCTTATATTGTCTATCAGTATTTTGTTTTTCGTTGAAATGTTGTTCACATTCAATCCGGCTATATTACCCTGTTTGTTTACTTTCATTTCCTCGATAAGGCACGCATTCATAAGAGAACATACAAACAAGTTAAATATGTGGCCGAGAGGCTTGTTCTTGTTGTTTTCGATTATATTTGAAAGGGTGTAATAGAAACGGGTGAATATGCGACCGAATAAATAGCCTCCATAAATCATGTTTTCAGGATATCTCCTTTTCCATTCTAATATTTTGTCTGCCAACTCTCCAGTAGTATCCTCATTGAATTCGACATCCACCTCTTCCACAACTATGTTGTCGCTGCTGTCATTTATTACATTCTCGTCTCTCATCTGATAACTCACAGGCAGACAAGCACTCTTTATGGCATCAATGGCCGTATTCCTGTCAATCCCGCTCTTCAATATTTGCCCTATGTTTGCCAATAACGCATAAACAGAGTATTGTAGGAGCCTTTCGTTCTTATTACTGTAAAGCAGCGATATGAAAGGCAGATAACCGAGAATCTTATGCTTGTCTCCTGCTTCATTCATAACCTTGTCAATGCGGTTTTCCAGCAACCGGCCTTTTCCTCTTGCTGTCAACGTAAATCCCATAAGGGATATGGAACCATCCATTCTTACAGCCAATGCCTTGGTGGCTGCAAAGGCCATCACATTTCCGACTATGCTTCTCAGGTCTCTGCTTTGAAACAGCCCTGCGGCGGTGCAGTAGTTTAAGACACTGTTAGTCCGTCCCTCTTCATAAGTCAAATGTCTCATGTTATCTCGCGTCATGCTTATTCTGCATAAATAGTCGAAAGGCAGCATAGCATTCTTTGACAGGAGTTTGGCGAAAATGATTGAAAATCCAGCCAGTGCGCTGTTCCTGTCACTACTCTCAAAACATGGCAGCATTTGATAGGCTTCCTCCACCAATTTAGACTTGATCAAATATCGCAGGAGAATAATGTTAAACTGGTTTACATTGGTAGCCAATTCAATGTCAATATTCTGGGCGTATATTCTTGATGAGAATGCACTGATTGACGACATAAGATTGTCTTCCTCAACGAGGCTGTTATACAAGAAATGCACCTGTGTTCGCATACTTGTGGTCATCATGAATGAGGTGAAGACACTTAACACCCCAGAGTCTTTTACACCATGTTTCTGGAAGATGTCACTATAGACTTCCTTGATGTCTTTGTCCACATTTCGTTCTCCTTCAATCAACTTTACCTGATACTTATTTCCGTTCAAGTCTATATTGTCCTTCAGGTTATACAGATACACTCGGTTTTCGCTCTTAAGAATCTTTTGCATGTATTGCCCCTCAATCTCGTTGACCAAACGATAAAACTCGTCTCTTCCGCCATATACTTCGGTATTCTCATTGAGCAGAAGCTCTTTCCCGAAATTATGCCATTGTTGCTTCCTGACATTCTTTGAGTATAACTTCATGTTTCCGCTAAGAACGATAATCATTTGTTTGGAAGTCAAAAATTTGCGCAGTGTTTCCAGCACCATCCATCCTTTCTTGAAGTCCACGTCAATGTCATCAAACATAAGCAGGAAGGCCTTCTTTTTCAGTATCTTCAGGGCATAAAATACAAAACAATGGAAATTACGTTCCAGATTGAAAGCCGCCGACACACTTTCCATCACTCGTTCCATTTCATACTCATCCTCATGCCATGTCGGCTCTTGGTATGTCAGCCCTTCATTGTCCAATGTCGGCAGACCTTGTGCCAAATCCGACTTGAATTTGTGGTACTCATCTATCCATCCCTTATTTTCAGGAGTGCTGGGAACTTCTTTTACAAATATATCTATAAGGCTGATTATCAACAAAAACAGATGTCCCTTTTCTTCAAATAAGGTAGGATCAATCAGAGGGAGCAGCATGACGTTCTCTTTATTCTTGTATTCATCACGCAGTGACATTAAGAAAGAAGTCTTACCTGCCCCTCTTTCTCCTAATACAGATATGGTTTCGTATGTTCGAATCATATCTTCACAGTTCACAGTCGCTACATTGACAATCTCTTCTGCCTTAGATATTTGTTTGTCTATCATCTTTATAGCACGGTTAAATGCAACGTTGTGAATTCTTTCTTCACTGTTGAATCCCCGTGCGCATAAAGAATTGTTCAATTTTATTGTAATATCAGCCATATCTTCTGTTATTCCTGTTGTTAGCAAGGTTAAAGTCAAGGTCAAGGTTTATACGCCCCATCCTTCGCCTCAAAGATCGTGCTTGGCTCATACACCTCCACGGAGTGCCATGCCCCAAGGGGTATCTGTACCCCATATTTCCCTTCACTAGGGCAGAGCCTTACCCGATACCGCTCAAACACATTCGTTTCCATGCCATCAGCTATCACCGTTCCACAGTCCCCCATAAATGGCCCGCCACAGTCCTCGTTTGGACGCAAGTCATAAAACACCACATCCATGCGCCCTTGCAGACATACCGTAGTCTCAGATGTCTCCAAATGCCTATGAATCGGCACCTTAGTACCCACTTCCAACGCATTCAACATCCGTTGTGAATTATCCTCAGCAGTCGTTCTGAGGTCATAGTTCATACGCTTCCGTTCCGATGCCGTAGCCTGCAGATGCAATGCCGCCAGCAGATTGTCATTGATTTCAATAATTTCCATATAGCAAGAACTTTATTCTTTTAATTCTTTAATCTTTTAATCTCATCAAGATACGCTTGATGTAGATGGTAGTATTTCTTCATAAATGCTACATACGCCACAGTCAACACTACAAGCGCACCGATGAGATAAATCCAATGCGCCAATACTGTGTTGGGCACGAGGAAGACAAAGCCCAGGGAAATCGCTAACTGCAATCCCATATACAGCAGGCTCACCTTCACATGCCCAATCTTCAACTCATTCGCCATCAGCTGATACGCATGTTTGCGATGTGCCTCACCCAGGTTCTCATGCAGCATGATGCGATGGCAGATAGTCAGACAACCATCTACTCCATACACCAACAGGAAGATGAGATAGGTCACATCACCTGCCTTCATTATCAGTTGCCCAATCAGGAAAAGCAAGATAAAGGCAATGCCAATCGATCCCACATCACCCGCAAAGCATTTTGCCTTGCCCTTCGGATGGAAATTAAACAGGCAGAACACCACATCCGCCAAGATGACCGTCATGATGAGCGAAGTAGGCACGAAAGCCACCTGAGCATTCAGGTCGCATCCAGCCGCACCATTGTTGATCAGCAGCAGAGGCAAAAGTACCGAGAGCGCATATCCGCCCGTAATGCCGTTGATGCCGTCCATGAAGTTAATGACGTTCGAAGCACCCACACACACGATGAGCGCAATAATCACCACCCACCACATCTCCCAATGCAGTATGTCCAACTGATAGAACATCAGTCCCATCGCCACAAACTGAGCCACAAGCCGCGCCGAGTCGGGCAACGACCGGATGTCATCCACAAAGCTCACGCCCGCAATCAAAGTCACGGCAGCCAAGAACCACGGATAGTTAAACCCAAAAAACGCCGACCATATCCACAGCCCCAGCATGAAGATAATACCGCCACCACGCAGCACTATTGTGCTGTGCGAAGACCGCTCATTCGGCTTGTCGATGATGTTACACTTGTCCGCAATGCGGAAATACAGAAGCTCAAAGGCTAATAACAATATAAACTCAATACTGTAAATCATATAGTTGTAATTTCTTGATTAACTTTATTCTACATCCTCCAAACTTTTTTCAAGCTGTCAAATGCCTCATTTGAATGAAGGTGAAACGAGGCTGGCTTGACAGGCATATTCTTAATGTTATAGGTCATTGTCGAGATGATATGATTTTGTGGGGTATCACTGTACAACACCCCGTCCTTGTAGAAATGATGACCTGCATGTGGGAACAAAGATGGGTTAAGAGGAATATCAGCAAATGGATTGTGAAAAATCTGAATTCCGTCAGCCCATGTCTCGTTGCATGTCTCATCAATCACATGTCCGACAACATCGGGCATGATAGCGTCTGGTGCAGAGTTGTAGCACATCTTCACCTCAAACAGCGTGTAATTCTTATCCCCATATCCAGCCTGTACACCCATTCTGTTGAATTTTGGCAGAGTGCCGCACGGAGAGAACATTACTGCACTTACATGCCTAAATTGCTCATCCAAGAAAAGAGGATGGATGTCCACAGCCTTCTTCTTGAAGACGATGCCCGACTCATTTACCAGATCAATGCTCCCGTCTTCATTCTGGAAGGCTTTTTGGTAAATGCCATACAAGATGCTGACGATGCCGGGAAAAGACCACGTCATTGATATGTCAGCATGAAAGTCGGCTATGGCATATACCAATGGCTTACCCTTTACATGTTTCAGCTCCCAATATGGCTGGGTATTATAGGTATGCTGAAGTTTCGAGTAAAGCGGAGAACCATACAACAATGGTATTTCATCTTCCAACTTCCTCTTTATCTCGTCAACCGAAATCGTCTTAAAGGGTTCATCTGTTTTTTGCTTCCTATTAATGTGTACAGCCTCTATTGCTACACCTTGTCCCCATTTCTCAACCATGAAGTCGGGAGCCTCATGATTGTAGTTGAAGTTAAATTCCTCTTCTCTCAAATAGCACCACAGGTACAGCTCCCATATCCTTGCGTCAAAACCATTTTTTGATTGCAGTTGGTCAACAAAGTTCCCATCCCTATCCTCAAAATGATACGTCAATTCTTCTATCACCTTCTTTGCGGCACAGAAAAATCCATCTTCTTTCAACATTTTAAAGGCTGGATGCCATTGCTCCTGTTTTGCCACAGGAGTGAAGAAATCGTTTGGAGACTCTTTTCTTTGCAACGCAGCATCATCCCGCACATACGATTCCATCTTCACTTTCAACACTTGTCTTGCTTCCGTAATGGTGTCACAGTCAATGGCCATTTCCACGAGGCAATACTTCCGTCTCGAATCTCTGTCCAACAGACAAGTATGAAAAGTACCGTCAATCCTGTCTCTTGCCACAAACCCTAACAAATCTTCATCGTCTGAAGTATAGTATTCCAACTCCTCTGTAGTTGTCTTCGCAAACGGATTACGTGTAAAAAGCAGCAATATGTTTGCCCTGTTTCGGTTAAGTGTTTTCATAGAGACAATGATGTCAATATAAATCCATCCCCTCGTTTTTTGCCATCTCCTTGAATTCTGCAAGTGTCTTTGGAACTTGAAATCTGTCCTCAATCTCAGGGTAAAGGTCAAACATAAAGAATGTACTTACATATAATTGATAATGTTTTTCGTCTTCTTCCTTCACGAGTTTCCTTACCGTTTCAACAAAAACTCTCCATTCCTGCCCGTCACTAATGTTTAAATTCCCCATATTCGCTATTATCTTGGCTCTTTCCTCAATCTTGTCATCTTTACTCTGAGATTCCAAGTAGCCACACATAGCATTCATGAAGATTTCTTCAGGTTTTGACAACTTGTACAGCTCAGGATGAATCCCATTAGCCTGCAATTCTGCTTTTGCCTCATCAATGTTTAGTTTTGTGAAAAAAGACTTATAGAAAAGCGTGTAATTTGCCAACGTTTCATCGTTTAGCAACGAATCCTCTGATGCCAATAGACCACAAAAAGGCATGTGTTTGGATACACTCAATGAACGAATGACATTCAATCCTTTACACACAGCCATGGAAAGGAAAATATTATTTCTTGACAACTCATTAGCCTTGCGGACCTTATCAAACAGTTCCCTCAAAGGAATAAGTCCCCTATAGCCTTTCTTTATGCCAACATAATTCTCATTTCCATGCATTACCAAATGTATAATGGGTATGTTTGTGCAGTCTCTTATTGAGGTATAGATACCATTCCATGTTGCCTCCCATTCTTCTTTAGTTTCAACATTGAACAGTACTGCTTGAATGGGAGTTTGGTTGACTTTTGCCCAATCGTTTATAATATTTTCCAATTCGTTTCCTGTTTTTCGGTCACTATCCACCAAAGACTGGATAATAAACAGCTTGTTAAAAAAGAATTTACTCATAATCGTATTACAGTTTGTTTTTATACAAAAGTTTGTTTCATCATCTCGCGATTTCAGAAAAGGTGAAGCGTCTTTCTTCGTCACAGCTCCACATCCTTCTCCAGCAAATAGGCGAAGAAAGAATGGCTGAGTTCCTTTATCATGCCGACATCATTGAAGTGTCGGAATTTCCACCCGGAACATAACACATCCATAGCTTTGCGGATTCGTTGCCGTATTTTATTAACAGGTAGTGATACCTCTTTGAATGTATCTTCCAAAACTCGCTTGTCCAAGGTTGTCAATTGACTGTAAGAAACGGCTCCAAGCAGATAGTCTGCCAAATGATTCATAGTCTCAGCAAAGGTATTCAAGCTAAAGCGAGTACATAATCTATCAATTTCTCTCCAATCCAGCTCCTCTTTATAGTGTTTGCGGAACATCGCCCAGTCGCATATATGCTTCAATGTCATCTTTTCATACAAAAAATGAGCACAGGTATGTTCAAGCAGAAACAAAGCTTGAAACGGCAGAGGAGGTAATGCCAATTTACTGTCATTCAAAAATATCGCTTTATTTTTGTTTAGCAACTCCTGCAGAAATGCTTCCAATTCCTTTGTGCGCTTCCCTCTTTTTACGGAACAGCAGAAACGATGGTTCTCTACATGTAACCCCTCATAATTAAACTCCGAGTGCTTATAGTAATCTCTATTTACAGGAATACCATTTGACTCCATCAGAGAATTTCCCAAATCGTAAGCAATGCTTTCCTGTCCCGTTTTTTTCGTAGCAAGAAAACAATCCAAATCACAAGAGAACCTATGGGAAGGTATTGGGTAACAACAAGCAATGGAAAACCCTTTCAATACAAAAGTTCTGATATTGTTAAGTTCATACAGTTCTGCCAACCTCACAGCTGCTGCATATTGTATTTTATATTGCCTCTCTAAAGAAACGGTTTGTCCAAGCCATTTCAACAGATCATGCTTGGTAATCCCATCTTCCGCTTTCGTATCATGAATGGCCTGATAGCCGTCAAAAGCAATGGCATTCACCTCCTGCCTGTTCGATAAATCCATGACGGTTTTCCAGTTGACAGCACATTGTATTTGCCCCATCTTTTTCCCTGCCAATGCTACGGACAGCAGTTTTATGAGAACTTCTTGTTCTTTTGTCATCAAACCACTTTTTTCAGTTTCTTCAAAATATTCTTTGGGAGGAATATAAAAGTGCAAACCATCCAAGCCTTCAGCGGATTCATTCCCAACACCTGCTGATACATCGCTACAACGGCCTTCATCTGCTTCCATTTGTTAGAGGTCTCAGAACCAGGTATGTGGCGGTATTTCCATAATGCCTTGGGATAGGTGACCAAATAATCCGTTTCACGGAGATACATCATCCATAGCCCCCAGTCTTCCGCCCTACGCAAAGCAGGCATGTACTTCTTGCCCAACACTTTTGTATCTATCATCACACCGGGAGTACCTATATTGCAACCCGAAATCATGCTCTTGAATGTCTGCTTCTCATCCTGCTTCATGGTGTAATAAGGCTCTAACCTCTCGTTGGCATCCTCATACCAAGTGCAGGTGAACGGATAGTTATTCTCCTCCATAAACTTGATCTGTTCCTCCAATTTGGTAGGATACCACCAGTCATCCGAATCAATGAATGCAAGGTAGCGACCTTGAGCTTCCTTGATGCCGATGTTACGGGCCAAGCCTGCTCCACCATTCTTTTCCGCTCTAAGCACTTTGATTCGCTCGTCCATCCCCTTTACCTTCCGCAGTACTTCTGCTGTTTCAGGTGCTGGCGAACAATCATCTATTATGATTAACTCCCAATCCTTGAACGTCTGGTTGATAACGCACTCAACCGTTTCAAAGATATATTCAGCCGCATTGTAGTACGGCATAATAATTGATACGTTTGGCATAGTATATTTATATTGCTTTTAGTGCTTCATCGAGGGTCATTTCATTCTCCTTTCGTTGAAGCAATCTGTTTTTGAAGTTTTGTTTGTATGATGTGACATCAACGAACTGAGAGCCTGAGCCAGATAATTTGTCTAACTCCTTGCAAACAACCTCATAGTTTCCATCTGACGAGGCTGCAATTTCGCCCATGGAATTGAGTATTGACATGGCAGATGGCACATCAAACTCATTATTTCTTGCATAAGGATAAATCGCAGACAAAAGCGGCAATGCTTCAATACTGGAATATGCGAACTGCAAGAAATCGCCATTCTTCATCACCTCCACCGCATGCTCTGCCACATATTTCAGGGCATAAATGCTTCCAAGGCTCACCAATATTTTTATACTTTGCTTCTTGTAGAAAGCGCTCATAGCAGGCATACGTTTTTCCAACAAGTCACATACCTGTTTTTGATAGCCTTCCGTTCTGCTCAACTTGTCACAACAAGTCAACAAGTCGCTATCATTCATGGTCATAAGCTGGTTGCTCAGTTCTAAGGTTGCAATGTCATACTCAAGCAGAAGGTCTAATATTTTCTCTCGGAGGTCTGAACTTTTCGTATTTGAGAACTTTTCAAGCAATAATCCCTTGGATGATTTTTTGTCCTTGGCTATAAGATAGTGCAGCCATTGATTTACATAAAGTGTCACGTATCCATCGTATGTTCTTACAGCTTCCCTTACATTGGTTGTCAGTTTATCCACGCCCATCTGTTCCTCCATCAACATAAGGAGGGAACGTTTGTCATCATCCCACGAAAGCATATCCATTTCTCCAGATATGCACTCATGCGAAAACTTAAGCAGTTTAATTAGCTCGTCATCTGCCAGCGTCACCTTTCCGTCTATCAGAAACTGAACAGCAGCTTGGCGTATTCTATCATCCGAATACCGCTGACCTTTCAAGATATTATCCAAAACTTTCTTGGCTGTCACGCATAGACCTGCTTCTACTTCCGGCTTTATATCACGTTTTTCTCTATGACCGAAAAGAATCTCTGCACATTGAATCAAACGGAAGTAATCATACCCCTCCTTATCTTCTATATGCTTACGTGCACGTTCTTCATCTATTTCCCGCATACCGAATATCTCAGCAAAGTAACGGTTCATATAGATGTTGAAATGACCATCCTTGGATAATCCGAAGGCAGTCCAATCCTTCCTTCCGTTTTCTATATAGTTCGTCACCAGTTCATGGGCTTGTGTTCGGAATGTCTCATAGTTGCAGAAATCATCAAATTCCTTCTGCCTCTGCTCTTTTCGTCTTTGCTCCTCTTCTGGTGTAATCAGGCCTTGGTTATATAAGCGCGAATAAATCTCATTCAACGGTTCTGTCCATTCTCCATAATAGCTGATGGCTGATTTGTATAAATCCAATTCGTCACGAACTCGCTGATCGACAAAAAACAACTGTTTCTCAAATCGTTCCCTAAAAGATTCAACCAATATGTCATACACCTCTGTCTTATTATCTGAAATATTACCCTTCTTCAAGTTTTCAAGCAGTGTCTTTACCATCTCTAAATATTCGTCCTGTTTATGAATGGTAGAACCAACCTCCTGTGAACAGATATAACGCAAGACTTTCAGGATTATGCCCACGCTTCTGGCCCCCATCAACGCCTTATAATGTACCGTCTGCTGTAAGTAGTTATGAGTATCTCTGGTATGCAATGCCGCACCACTACTGAGCACATAATCAATATATTCATCGGTCATTCCTGAGCGGGCTATAAGAGACAACATCCTATTTTTCACATAAACCTCTTCATGATTTTTAAACATTTCCATCACTCTCCTTACCAAATCGGGATTAGTATAGAAATGCTCATGTAGTAGGAAAAAACTGCAGCCGCAATCATTCTCCTCGTGGCCAAACTTATCCAGCTTTGCAAAGAGTTCAGCGCAGTAACAATCATACAAGCCTTTGTCCCTCTGCTTTAAGCCATCCCAATCCACATACATCATCATTGTCATCATATTGTAGAGATGATGGCTCGCTGCTGTTTCCTTTTCTATCTGCTCGATGATATATTTCTCTGTCTTCTCACATTCTGCAAAATGGTACAACCTGCTGTAAAAGCTATTGTTGAACAAGGAGATAAACTGTCTGCGATCCCGCATATCTTCCATGATGGAACGGAAAACGCACAGTCGGGTATCATCATCCAATGCACGAGAATCACATGCCACCAGCAATGTCCTGTCATTGGGCAATATCCAATCGATGACATCTTGTGACAATCGACCTTCTTCACTGCACACCAACTGAAGCCATAGCATCAAGACATTTCTCCATACAGGATTGATTTCCTCTCTATTACGGAAGCAGACTCTCTCCTTTACTTCTGCCAACGACTTAGTGCGCAGACTGCGTGCAATCAGGTACTCCTTTATACTATTGTACTTGAATCCATATTCTGCGCCATCCGTAATCAGGTCGTTCTTGATGAGCCGCTTAGCACCATCTTCTCCAACAATCTTCACCAACTCCTCTTTCGCAAGTTGCATCTTGCCTGTCAGCTGCAACACAAGAGCCATTCGCATCAGACTCTCCATCAATGTAGCCTCTTCAAAGACATCATCGGGATATTTTTCCCTCTGCTGTTGATAACTCAGGCTTATCCAATCCTTATAGAGCATCGCATTATTTGATGGCAGGCTAATGCCTTTATTGTGACGCTCTATTACGAATCTAAGAAAGAAGGGCAATCGAACCTCATCAGACAAATGGTTCTCCCTGATTTGTTCGAAAAGAGGAGTGGGGTTCTTTGTCTCACGTACGATGATAGCATTTACCTGTTTGTCAGTCAAGTCGTGAAGGTATAGGCGTGTGAACCCTTTCATCTGTTCATCTCCTATATATTTGTCTCTGCAACTCACCACGATAACCGTATCTTCGTGATTCCATGCATAGTCGGCAATACCTTCTGCCAACTGTTCATAGTCCCCATTGGCTGTTTCATCCAAAGCGTCAATCAAGATGGCTATCAATCTTCCATCCTCTTCATCGTCTTCAGGCAATTTAATTGTCGCAATGCTTTTATAATCCTTCGTTTTTAGCAACTTCACCTCATAGCCTTCTTCTCCAAGCACATGTGCAAGATGCTTCAGTTCGTATGACTTGCCGCTGTGAGCCGAACCACAAAGCAGATAGTGGTAGCTATTGCAGCCTGCAACGTTTCCTTTTACAAACTCAATCAACGGTGCTCCTTCTGCTATCTCATTTTCCCATCCCCAGAAACTCTGAGTTGTTCGGTTTACGCTACAATGCCTATCAATGTAGTTCTCTGCATCATCGGGTATGATATGCTCTGGTTTAATTTCTCGATTCAACTTGAACCAATCCTCACCTTGGGCAGCAAGTGCGTTCGCAATATGGATGGCGGAGGTGGAAAACACATCCTGGAACTTACCTGTCATGCCATTCACTTCCTTTAGAATGGCAACACAATGCATCTTGCCCTCCAAGAATGCCACGACTCCAGATCCAGAGCAACCTTCAACCTGTTTGGCGAAGTTTTTTAGGCTGGGATCCAAGAATTCTGGCACGTTCCAATGATTCTGACACTTATACTCAATCTCAAAAGGACGCCCATTTCTATCAAATCCAGGATAACCAAAGAAAACAAATTGAGGGTTCTTGTAAATTACCTCTTCTGCTCCCAACTGGATATTGTCATATCGAATACCATTTTTTGGTGATTCCACCTCCAGTATAGCCCAATCCTCTTCTTCGTTTTTGCACAATATCTCTTTTACCGCTACCTTATGAAAATCGCCTTTCTGATCCTTCCACTGCACCAAGATTGCTTCTTTGGCATTTTCCTTAATGCAATGGCAAGCCGTCAGCACATAATGCTTCCTTCGGCTTGCCACCAAAATGCCCGAACCTCCATCATTCCCGTCAGCTACAGGTCCGGCATCAGGGTTTATTATTGAGGTTCGTACCGCCTTACGTACAAGGTTGTCCCTCTCCTCGTTCGGAAAGATTAGATTTTGGTTGTATCCCACTTGGGTTCAAATTTCAAGTCAGTATTCTCTAATTCTTCCTGATGAAACAAGAACGTATTTCTTGCTTCAAAATCTGCATTGTTATAATTGAAATAGAGGTTAATCTTATTGCCCTTGTTCCTGCCGTCATGCAACAGAATCTTGGCAATAGTCATTCTGTCTGGATGATTGTATTTCGTGTCCTTTTCTTCTGCCACTTCTTCGCCACCGCAAGTCGAGATAAGGTAGTTGTCGCAATCAATGATGTCCAGCAACTTGCTTGTCAGATTATAACGGCTCCCATGGTGCGGCACTTTCACGTAATCTACCTTCAGCTTATGCTCTTTGCTGTATTTCTCACCTTCGCGCAATTCCGTTAGATACTTATATACATCGCCCGACTGCACATCACCCAGCATCATAATCTTGCAATCTGGTGTTTCCATGAGGAAGGATATCGATGCATTGTTTACCACCTGCTTGCTGCTCGGAGTTTTCCTTTTGGCCAAATCCTCAAGAGGAGTCTCAAAATCTTTAAGCACACGTGCTGCCGAGATTTTCCTTTTCTCCATATCCTTGTCATAAGCCTCCTCATTGAGTTTACGAGATTCCTTAGTCGGAGTAATGACCTCCAACTTTACAAGCCCATTAGGCGATGTGTAGGGCATACCTTGCAGCACTTCATCTCGCCAATCAACTGCTGCGCCCTCTGCTTCCAACTGCTCAAAGAAAGTTTTGAGTGTAGCCATCTCCGACGCAGAGGCCTTGTTATCAGCACGAACACGGATATGCGGACAGTTAATCCAATATTTGTTTATCGACTTTGCCTTCTCCTTGTTGGTCGTAAGGTATTCCAGGATGCCTCCGATATGGTCACTATCATAATGCGTCAGCACCATCATATCAATTTTCTCTAAAGCCTCTAACTCAGGAACTACCATCCGCATTGATCGTCTCGGACCACCATCCACCACCATGGTGAAGGACTCTTCACCCTCCTTCACCTCTATTATGAAAGCATCACCTATGTCCGCTTTCAGCATTTTTATTGTTGTTGGCATAATTTTCAAATATTTTAATTCCGCTTTGTAGTACGGTATAATGATTAATCAATTATTGGCCTTAGCCCTTCATGCTTTCTATCAGCCTATAGAACATCTCCTTCAAATCATATTGAGGTTTCCATCCAAGTGCCATCAGTTTCTCCGATGACAGATGAAGCATGGTTACTGGTGCATAGCCCATGTCAGGATGCTCCTCGATAGTAACTTTAATTTTAGGATTGAAGTTATCACGAAGGAACTCTGCCATCGAACGGATGCTAATGTATGTATCCTGATTAGCCACATTGTATGCTTCTCCATTTGACCCCTTCAAAAGGATGGTCAGAATTGCAGAAGCACAATCAGTAGTGTAGCAATATGGCTTAGCCGATTCTCCTGTAGTATGAAGCACGATATCAGTTCCTGCCATTACGCTTCGCGCAAACTGAGCGAATACACGATTGTCATCAGCAGCCACACCTGCTCCAAATGTTTGAGTTAATCTTGCAACCTTTACATTTACGTCATACTGATGTGAGTAAGCATAACAAAGAAACTCTGCAGAACGCTTACCAAGCGGATATGAACTGCGAGGATCGGTATTATCGACATAACCTTGCATTTCCTCTTTTATTTCATTGTCATCCAGGTTCTGGCCATAATACTCCAATGAAGACACATACACAACACTTGCCTTTGTGTTCTTAGCATACTCCAATATGGCATGGGTACTATTAATAGCTAGCATATATGTCTCTACTGGATGTTCTGTAATATACTTACCAGCAGTTGGGCTTGCACAATGAACAATGTACCGGAATATATCCTTCTCTCTTAAATTATTTAGATATTCTGTTAGGTTACACTCAATAAAATGAATCCTTTCAGCCTCTTCTCCATACATATCCTTGGCTTTGCCAAGATTTCTTACTGGGCAAGTAATCTCTATACCCCTATTCAATGCCAATAAACAATGAACTAAGGTCGAACCTATTAAACCAGTGGCTCCTGTAACTAAAAAGCTACTATTAACCAATAAATCTGATAGTTCAAAGCTGTTCGCAAACTCTTTTATATCTTTTTTTTGTATTTTATTCATAATAATTATGAACGAATATTTCGCCCCATCTTTTTTCAAAACATTTGTTACTATTCTCTGATATGATTTTTGCAGGAATACCGGCGACAACGGCATTGGCAGGTACATCCTTTGTCACAACAGCATTGGCACCGATAACAGCTCCATCACCTATATGGATATTACCTAATATTTTTGCGCCTGCAAAAATTATCACACTATCACCAATGGTAGGTACTCCTGCATAAGGTCCTGCAAACACCCGTCCAATTGTTACGCCTTGATGGATGCTAGCATTCTTCCCAATCTTGACAGATTGAGCGATGATAATACAATCATGATGGAAGAATCTCAATCCTTCTTCAATTTGAGTCCCTAATGGTACCTGTATACCTGTTTTGTGCTCAATATGCTTATAGTAGATTTTTGAGAAATAATATAGTGGTCTATATAACTTTGAAGTCTTGCTCATAAAGTAAGTTCCTAATCTTAACCATAAAGATACTTTGAACGATTCGCTTACAAGATATTTGAAAAGAAATGACAAGATAGATATTTTGCCCCCCCAATAACCCTTTTCAAATCACTTGCAATTAAGTATTCGCATTTTTTCCAATTCATTGTTAATATCCAAATATTTGTTGATTTTCATGAACCTCTACCATTGCTCTGAATACAAAGTAATCAGTAGGTGTTGTTATCTTTATATTCTCCATTGGGCCTTGTACAAGACCGAGTTTATAGCCATAATGGCTCATCATCGAGCAGGAATCAATGAAATCTGTTTTTCCTTCAACATGACATCTACGATGAATGCCAATAATATCTTTTAAGTAGAAACTTTGTGGTGCCCGTGCCATCATGCAGTCACTCCGTTTAGGAATATCAAGTGTTCCATCATGACAATTTACAATAACTGTTTCGATTGCAGGAACCGTTGTGATACAACTTCCACATTCTTTTACCTTGGCAATGTTATCGGAAATTGTTTGCTCTGTAATAAGAGGTCTAACACCGTCATGAATAAGAACAATCGGATTTTTGTCAGCTTGCCCCACTACATAGTCCTCTGCTGCACAGAGGCCTTTATATATACTGTCTTGTCCTGATTCTCCTCCAGAGATAACTCGAACAACTTTATTGATTTCAAACTTTTTCAGCATTTTTTCAAGGAAAGGAATCCAACTTTCAAGGCAAACTACAACAATAGCATCAATATCAGGATGATTGTCGAATAGCTCAATGGTGTATATGATAATTGGCTTTCCGTTTAACTCCAAGAACTGCTTAGGTCTCGATTTGGTGTTCATTCGCTTTCCTGAACCACCTGCAAAAATTATTGGGATATTCATTATTCTGGCAATTTAAATTTATAAACTTGATGGCGTTCTCTCTTGTCTACAGGAGGTACATCCATATAGTTGCTATACATTGACGTGAGATATTCATGAACTTTGTTCGGTACGTTTACTTCAATTCCTTCAAAAGTAGCCTTAGATACAGGATAATAAATATCTGAAGTCCGGCATTCTCCAAAGTAACCTTTTCTACCAGTTGGAATGGTCGTGAAACCTGTATCTTTTGTAGAAGAGTTAAATTGGTCAAACCACCATACCCATTGTGCATGACTGATAATCCCCAATATTTTTCCCACAAATACACGTGCTTTATATCTCTTCAGTGCCTCAGGGTCAAGAGACATAAACTCTTTATACTTCTGAGATGGATATTCTGCATAGAGTACCGATGTGCAAATACGTCTTAACGTATCAGATAAAAAACCTTTGATTCTTTGAGTTATCTTCGAAGCTGGTGCGGAATCCATAGGGAAAATGTCTATATAAATACCTTTAGGGAAAGGAGTATTTTCATTTTGTAGTTCTATGTCCAATGAGTTCTTTCGGAATACTTTTAAAAAAGGGTTCTTGCAATCATGATTCTTACGAGGAGTATCTATTTCATATTTTTCACCCAATTCTCCAGCAAAGCAAAATTGTATTAATTTCTCATATGAATCTCTTGGCATCATAAGATCAAGATCATCGTCCCAAGGTATATACCCTTTATGACGGATTGCACCAAGGCATGTTCCCCCTCCAAGCATATAAACTAAATTGTGTGAATCACAAACTCTTGCAATGTCTTGATACATTTCAAGAAGAAGTGTTTTTTGGGCTGTTGATTCTTCCGAGGTAATTTCCCTTAGATAATTGGTCTTCGCAGCCAGTTCATTCATTATTTGTTGATCAGATTTCATGACGTATCACTTTATTTAATATTTCTATAAATCTATTTGAATTGTCTGAAGCATTATGATTTTTTTTAGCTAATGTAATAGCATTATCTACAACCTTTTTACGATAGTCTATATCCTCCAAAATTTTTATCAACCCTTCTTTAAGTCCTGATAGTGAACTCACCACCTGTGCTGCTTTATGTTTTTTTAGATATGACAACCCAACATTAATATCAGGACCATATCCAAATATAGGGATACCTGAACAAAGATAATCTGTAATCTTTGTAGAGAAACCATAGGCAGTTAGTCTTGATATTATTGGTGAGGTGCTTTCTGCCAAAACTAAAAGGTCACTACTGTTTATTTTCTCAAGAACCTCTGAATACGGTACGACACCTTTATAATCTAATCCATTTGTGTTGTTTAGGATTTCCTTGGCCTTCTCGGTTTGTGCCATACCATAAACAGTCAACTTGTATGAATTGTTAATAGTGTACAATGCTTCTGCTATTTCAGAAAGGGGCTCATACCTTTTGTAACCTAACCCACCAGCATAGATAATCTTAGGAGGATTGTTGTGGTTATGTCTCTTTGTCGGAACGGACTCGGAAGATTGATATATAACAGTACTTGGGGTATGAAATTCATTGTCATATTGCTCTTTAAGCCAGTCACTATTATAAACTGATATTTCAGCATATGAGATAGCCTTCCTAATATTTTTTCGAAGTATTGTCCTAAACAGTCTATAGAGCAACGAATTGTCTTTTCTATTGATATAATTGTAGTCTACAAAATAGTAATATTCTGTATTGAACAAAACGAGAGGCTTATTTAAGAACTTAGCCATTTTTCGTGCAGTAGCATACATAAAAGGGGCATCACCTGCTTGAAGAACTATAACATCTGGATTAAAGTCCGATAACCAAGACTTCAGTTTTTTATTAAACCATCCATTCCTTGCCCAAATAATATTTCTACAGAGCATAGTTAGTGGCGTGCGACCATACTTTGCTCGGTGTATAGACATTTCTTGAACGTAAGTACTGACTTCCGATGGATCAGTAATTATATTACCTATACCTTTGCCTGAATACCATGATCTAATTGCCATACTGTCAGAGACATGATAATAATTTTGGCAGACTTCAAAATCATTTGTGCCGTTTACAATATAAAACTGCGCGACATCATCCACAGGAATATTTTTAAACAAGCATCCAAGTATTCTTCCGTTGGAATTATTCTTTGCAAAACAATTATTGCTTATTACGAGTATCTTCATATCCTTTATCCATAAGTTTGTTATACACCTTTCGTACTATCTTTCCTTATATGAAGTAAGGAAAGAAGAGCTTCTTTATCGGTGAATTTAAAATAATTATTACATACTCCAAAGTCAAGATTATCAGAACTAATATAGAATTGGGCAAGTATTTCTTTCGGCCAACCTTGAAACAAACTACCAAGCGTTCTACCATTAGATTTTGTTTTAGAAAAGCCGTTATTGCTAATAACTAGAACACGAGGATTATTATTCATATTTATTATTCTCAAGTTTCGGATTTAGACTTCAAGCCGTTTGAGCATACTCTCTAAGTGCAGCC
>ERZ780208.1134-NODE-1134-length-22706-cov-6.784380_pt1 | contig 22706 bp, 21 predicted proteins | sample MGYA00511167_ERZ780208 | MGnify/ENA primary metagenome ERZ780208 (study PRJEB29588, sample SAMEA2159202) | human gut metagenome | biome: human gut; feature: human-associated habitat; material: faeces | place: Denmark | collected 2008/2010 ...
GGTGTAGCGCAGCCCGGTAGCGCTCCTGGTTTGGGACCAGGAGGCCGCAGGTTCGAATCCTGTCGCCCCGACGCGACAAAAAAATCCTCACCGCAACGACGGTGAGGATTTTTTGTTTTATTTTAGTTTAGAGCTTAAAGTTAAAAGTTCAGAGTGATAAGTGAAGAGGTATGATTACCTTTTAGGGCAGAGTTTAGAGTGAATCAGCAGATTCATGCCCTCCTTTATTCTTTGTTCTGCCCTTAAAAGGTAATCATACATCTTCACTCATCACTCTGAACTCTTAACTTTAAGCTCTGAACTCTTACCTTAAAAAATCAATATGCGAAAAGAGGATAGCTCTTCATCGTCTCGTTGACACGGGCGCGGACCTTGGCAATTACCTCCTCGTTCTCCGGGTCATTGAGAACCTCCTCAATAAGTTCGGCGATGAGAACCATCAAGTCCTCCTTGGCTCCACGTGTCGTTATGGCAGGTGTTCCGAGGCGGATACCGCTTGTCTGGAAGGCGCTGCGGCTGTCAAACGGCACCATGTTCTTGTTGACGGTGATGTCAGCAGCCACGAGAGCGTTCTCTGCCACCTTTCCTGTCAACTCTGGATACTTCGAACGGAGGTCAACGAGCATTGAGTGGTTGTCCGTTCCGCCGCTCACGATGGTGAAACCGCGCTTCACCAGTTCGTCAGCCAGCACCTTCGCGTTCTTCTGAACCTGAACGGCCCACTCCTTGAACTCGGGCTGCAAAGCCTCGCCGAAGGCCACGGCCTTGGCTGCGATGACATGCTCCAAAGGACCACCCTGCTGGCCAGGGAACACGGCCGAGTTGAGCAGCTGGCTCATCATCTTCGTCACGCCCTTGGGAGTCTTCAGACCCCACGGGTTCTCAAAGTCCTTACCCATAAGAATGATACCGCCACGCGGGCCACGCAGGGTCTTGTGTGTCGTAGACGTAACGATGTGGGCATACTTCACCGGATTGTCCAGCAGACCGGCTGCAATCAGTCCGGCCGGATGGGCCATATCAATCATCAATATAGCGCCTACCTTGTCGGCAATCTCACGCATACGCTTGTAGTCCCACTCACGGCTATAGGCTGAACCTCCGCCGATGATGAGCTTCGGTTTGTGCTCCAGCGCCAAGGCCTCCATCTGGTCGTAGTCCACACGTCCCGTCTCTTCCTTGAGGTCATATCCGATGGCATTATAGAGAATGCCGGAGGTGTTTACGGATGAGCCATGCGAAAGGTGACCGCCATGAGCGAGATTGAGACCTAAGAAAGTGTCGCCCGGATTGAGCACTGTGAGCAGCACGGCTGCATTGGCCTGCGCACCGGAGTGAGGCTGCACATTGGCATATTCGGCACCGAAGAGCTTGCAGACACGGTCAATGGCCAGCTGTTCCACCTGATCCACAACGCCGCAACCGCCGTAATAGCGCTTGCCGGGATAGCCCTCGGCGTACTTGTTGGTCAGGTAAGAGCCCATAGCCTCCATCACCTCGTCACTTACGAAATTCTCTGATGCGATGAGCTCCATGCCCTTGAGCTGGCGCTGGTGCTCTTTCTCGATAAGGTCAAAAATCTCTTGATCTCTTTTCATTGTTGATTGACTGTTATATTTATTAAAGTTGGTTTATCCTCGGGGATTTTCCTGAAAACGCATGCTGTCACCATGAAAACACGCTGCAAATTTAACCATTATTTCCCACCTGAGCAAAAAAGCAAGGTGGAATCGGTGCCTGTCACACCAATTCCACCTTATCTATGTCCTGTTCCTTCTCGCAATAATGACATTTCAACGTCCCGTGTTCCTTGTCCGTAACGTGGAAAAGCGTCGGCATCGGCTCGTTGTTAGTTATGCACTTGGGGTTGTTGCACCTGACAATGCCCCTCAGGTCGTCGGGCGTGAGCACCGTCTTCTTCTCCACAACCTCGAAATCGCGGATGATGTTGAGCACGATGTTCGGGGCGACAACCGACAGACGCGAAATCTCCTCGTCCGTAAAGAACTTGTCCTCCACCTTTATGATGCCCTTGCGTCCGAGCTTCTCCGATTTATAGTTATATCCGATTGTCACCTGCGTCGACAGCTTTTCCAGCCGCAGCAGGCTCACGACCTGATAAGTCTTCTCTGCCGGTATATGGTCTATCACGGTGCCGTTCTCGATGGCGGCCACCAGCATCTGATTCTTGTCCATAAGTCTTTATCCTGTTTATTGATAAATCTCTATCCTACATTATTGATAAGTCTTCATCCTGTCGCTGATTAGTCCCTACCCTATTATTGTCTTGTCGTTCCTGACCTCGTCAAGCGTTATGCCCAGCACGTCACAGAAGATTGCCTCACGCGCAAAGAGACCGTTGCCGGCCTGCTGGATGTAATAGGCATGAGGATTCTCGTCGACGTCGTATGCAATCTCGTTCACACGCGGCAGCGGATGGAGAATCTTCATGTTCGGCTTGGCATTGGCTAGCATGTCGTTGCGCAGGATGTAGACGTTCTTCACCCGCTCATATTCCATCAGGTCGGAGAAGCGTTCCTTCTGCACGCGCGTCATATATAATATGTCGGCGTCGGCTATTACATCCTCGTTGAAGTCCGTATGCTCCTCGAACTTTATGCCGTTCTCGCGGCAATAGAGCTTATACTCATCGGGCATGGCCAGCTCCTTCGGCGCGACGAAATGGAACGTCGGATTGAAATGGCGCATGGCCATGATGAGCGAATGGACCGTGCGTCCGTATTTCAGGTCGCCGACGAGATAGATATTCAGGTTTTCGAGCGTGCCCTGAGTCTTGTATATGGAATAGAGGTCGAGCATGCACTGCGACGGATGCTGATGGGCACCGTCTCCCGCATTGACGATAGGAACGGGCGAGACCTCGCTGGCATATTGTGCCGCACCTTCTATATAATGGCGCATCACAATCACGTCGGCATAGTTAGCCACCATCAAAATTGTGTCTTTCAGCGTCTCGCCCTTTGTTCCGCTCGTAATCTTCGGATCCGCAAATCCTATCACACGTGCGCCGAGCCTGTTGGCAGCCGTCTCAAAGCTGAGGCGCGTACGTGTCGACGGTTCAAAGAACAGCGTTGCAACAACCTTTCCTTTCAGAAGTTCCCTGTTGGGATGCCGCTCAAACTCCTGTGCCATCTCTATCATATAGAGAATCTTCTCCTTGGTTATGTCGGCAATAGTCACAAAATCATGCTTTTCCATCCGTTCTCTTAAGCTATTTCTGTTTTTGAGTGCTAAGTTACACATTATTTCCGAGTTATCGGGCCGATTGCGCAGAAAATCTGTTTTATTTTCTCGTATCTGAGCGAAAATCCGTATTTTTGCATGTCATACGACAGGTATATCGACGTACAACTATTATATGAGAAAAGTATTTGTCCTTTTTCTTTGGTCCCTGCTTGCGGTAATATTCATTGGTGCCGCCGTGGCTTTCACGGCTATCGCGAAAGGCTGGATTGGATACATGCCGCCGATTGAGGACCTCCAGAACCCCATCAACAGATTTGCAACACAGATTTATTCGGCCGACGGGAAAATCATGGGAACGTGGAACTACAACAAGGAGAACCGCATCTGCATCGACTACTCCCAGCTCCCGCCCTCCCTCGTCCAGGCTCTCGTCGCCACCGAGGACGCCCGCTTCTACGACCACTCCGGCATTGACTTCTACGCCCTCGGCCGCGCCGTCATCAAGCGCGGCATCATGGGACAGGTCAGCGCCGGCGGAGGCTCGACCATAACACAGCAGCTGGCCAAGCAGCTCTACTCCGGAAAGGCCGGAAGCGTCACCGAGCGGTTGCTCCAGAAACCAATAGAATGGGTCATTGCCGTACAGCTTGAGCGCAACTACACCAAGGACGAAATCATTGCGCTCTATCTCAACTACTTCGATTTCCTTCACAATGCGGTCGGTATCAAGACCGCAGCCAATACCTATTTTAATAAGGAGCCCCGCGACCTCAGCGTGACAGAGGCTGCCACGCTCATCGGCTTGTGCAAGAATCCGTCCTACTACAACCCCGTGCGCCATCCCGAACGCAGCCGCGAGCGCCGCAACGTCGTTCTGATGCAGATGCGGAAGGCCGGCTATCTCACCGACGAGCAGTATGAGCAATATGCCGCCGAGCCGCTCAATCTCAACTTCCACGTCTCCGACCACAAGGACGGCATCGCTGCCTACTTCCGCGAGTATCTGCGCCGCTACATGATGGCGAAGAAACCGGAACGCAAGGACTATCCCGAATGGGGACGAATCAAATACTATCAGGACTCCATCAACTGGGAGAACGACCCGCTCTACGGCTGGTGCAACAAGAACCGGAAGAAGAACGGCGAGCCCTATAACGTCTATACGGACGGTCTGAAGGTCTATACGACCATTGACTCACGCATGCAGAAATATGCCGAACAGGCCACCTACGAGCATGTCGTGAAGTTCCTCCAGCCCGCTTTCGACCGTGAGAACCGCGGAAAGGCGACGGCTCCGTTCTCCGGCGCACTGACCAAGGAGCAGGTGCGCAAGATTCTGATGCGCTCCGTCAACCAGAGCGAACGCTACCGCACGATGAGGGCGGCAGGAGCGTCCGACGAGGAAATCAGACGGGCCTTCCACACTCCAGTGGAGATGTCAATCTTCACATATCACGGCGAGATTGACACCGTGATGACCCCACTCGACTCCATCCGCTACTACAAGTCGTTCCTTCGCTGCGGTTTCATGAGCATGAACCCGAAGGACGGTGCCGTCAAGGCCTACGTCGGCGGTCTCGACTTCATCCACTTCAACTACGACATGTGCATGGAGGGACGCCGTCAGGTCGGTTCGACCATCAAGCCGTTCCTCTACTCGCTGGCCATGGAGAACGGCTTCTCGCCCTGCGACAAAGCCCCCAACGTCCAGCAGACATACATGGTGGCCGGAAAGCCATGGACACCACGCAACGCCGGCCGCAGCCGCTACGGCGAGATGGTGACCCTCAAATGGGGACTGGCACAGTCGAACAACTGGATTTCGGCCTACCTCATGAACAACCTCAATCCGCAGGCCTTCGTCGACCTGCTCCACGAATACGGAATCAACAATCCCGACATCCATCCGTCCATGTCGCTCTGTCTCGGCCCGTGTGAGATATCTGTGGCCGAGATGGTCAGCGCCTACACGGCTTTCGTCAATCACGGCATACGCAGCGCCCCTCTCATGGTGACACAGATCAGGGACAACGACGGCAATATCATCGCCCAGTTCCAGCCGCGCCTCAACGAAGTCATCAGCGAGGAAAGCGCCCACAAGATGCTCTACATGCTGAAAGGTGTCGTCGACGGCGGAACGGCCGGACGACTGCGCTTCAAGTACAACCTGAAGGGCGAGATGGGTGGCAAGACCGGAACGACGAACAAGAACAGCGACGCATGGTTCATGGGCATAACGCCGACGCTGGTCACCGGAGTATGGGTCGGCGGCGACGACCGCGACATCCACTTCGACACCATGCAGATGGGCCAGGGAGCCACCATGGCGCTACCCATCTTCGCCTACTACATGCGCCGCGTCTATGCCGACCCGCGTCTCGGTTATACCGACAGCGCCATCTTCGACCTCCCACCCGGCTATGACCCATGCTCAATGGCCGGCGACGAAGAGGAAATGACAACGGAGGAAGAACTGAACGACATCGAGGAGATATATGAGTGATGCCCAAACATCACAATAAATAGATAAAATCCCCGTCCGCTAAGACAACGGCCCAACGTAAGACACGTTTGCATTCCAGTAAGAAAGACAGAAATCGCCTCAACTCGGTTTCTGTCTTTTTTAGGTTATTCAGCTATCGTGAATGACAACGACCATGTGTCAGACATCACCTTCTTTATATCAACGAAACAAGAGCAGAGCATTGAATCCTATTCAAACTCTCTACTCTTGTTGGATAAGGTAACCAAAAGTAATAATTGCTTTTAAAACAATCAACCTTTTTTGTTTCCTATTTATGCGACAATTAGTTCAATTTGGAAAATCTCTGTCCTTCTATATAGAAACTATTATCAGAAATAGTGCCAATGCTTCCGTCTGTTATATATATACTATTATCTTTAATAGTGAAACTATACAACCCATAGCTTTTTTCCTTTACGAAATAAACTGTTTTTCCGCTGATATTCTTGGTGCAAATTGGGTTTGACTTTGGTTTTGCATAGGCCCATATCTGTACTTTTTCTACAGTATTGCTATTAGTGAAATTATACCCAAGTCTTCCTTCAAGAAACCCATTATCGTCCACAAAGTTTTTTTCTATATCTTCTTGAATGTCTTTGGAGAATTTATCTACGTTTGCATAATATCCGGCAAAACTTCCACTTTTTTCGTCATCATCATCATCACTGCATGATGTAAAACTAAAACTCAACACGGCTAACAGTGCCATGCTCAATAACAAATAGTATTTTTTCATTGCTATAAATATAAAAAAGGCGTGCAACCATTCTTACGCTTGCCTATATTCTGGTTACCGCCAAGTGACCACACGACTAACAAGCACAGAACAGTCCACGCCTTAATGGCGTGAACCTTCAGTCTGCTTGCTCTCAGTCGTTGAATATTGGCGGTATTCGAATATAGAGAACAAGAACTAAAAGCTCAATAGCTTTATTATATGTTCATTTCAAGCTGTCAGAACGGAAACGCCGGGTTAAAAAAATTGAGGCGATGCCTCGTTTTTGTTTTCTATATGGGAAATCTCGCCTAAGGCTCAAACTTCCCTGTGCGTTTCTGTTACTCGTTTTGTCTGTTTCTTAAAATCACGGTTTTAGTTCAACATCATATTCTGTCTATGCCCCATTGCGGGTGGTAGGAACGAATACGTTTTCCTACCTGAATCAGCTGTGCCCATTCCTCAAATCGACGAGCCACACCATTTGTATGTCGCTGGGATAGGCCTCATCGACAATGACATATCTCACATTTTCGGAACCCAACCCAACACTTTACCTTGCAAAGGTAATCAGAAAATCTCAAACCAAGCAGCAAATTACATTTTCTTTTCGAGACAAAGGTTAATATAATATCACTCCAGATGTCGGATGAACCCTTATACTAAGGAACTTCCGTATCAGAAAACGATTGACAAAAAACGGCAAAGATGCCCACCAAACAGCATCAGGAGTGGCCTCTCTGAAAAATATTTCATCGTTGGGCGCAAATTCCGCAGTTTTGAGCGTGCAAGTATAAACCATTGTCCATCAACAGTTTATCCCCGCATAGCGAGGATATGTGCAATTTTTGAACGCCGAAAAGCCGCTTTTTCAGGCTAAAATGTCAGGATTTATTCCGCCGTAAGGGCCTCCCGGGGTTGCGACGGGGCCGTTGTTGTCTTGCAACGGCGGCCTTGTTGCAATGCCGTAAGGGCCCCGTTGCAATCTCGGGAGGCCCTTACAGTAGAACCGGCACCTTTCCGTCATGCTTCTGACGCGTTTCAGCCGTTCTAAAACGGAATTTTCATTTGTCGTCGTTTTTTGCGCAGCAATGTTTACAGAAATTCAACCTTTTGTAAGAGGGGCTGAGTTCAAAGAATAAAGAACCATCGAGACTGTAAATGAGAAAGGCCGTGTACCTGAAAAGAAAAATAAATATGTCTTACTCTTGCATATTCCGATAATTATTGCTACTTTTACACACATAATTATTAATCACATAAACGATATGATAGAATATATAAGTGCCAATCTTTGGCAGATGTGGGCCGTCGTGGCCGTGCTCTGCCTCATTATAGAATTGTTCACTGTAGGCTTTTTCATAGCATGTTTTGCCGTCGGGGCGTTGTTCGCCCTTCTGACATCGTTCTTCTTCGGAATATATGTCCAGCTTTCGGTTTTCATTGTCGTTTCAGGCGTGAGCATATTCATGGTGCGTCCGATGGCTTTGAAATATCTGCGCCGCGAAGGAGGTGACTGCAAGACAAACGCCGACGCGCTGATAGGACGCAACGGAGTTGTAAGCCAGACAATAGAAGCCGGAGGATACGGACGGGTTGTTGTCGGTGGAGACGACTGGAAGGCCGAGGCCGATGGATCGGAAGAGCTTCCGGAGGGAACGCGCGTGACGGTCATTGGGCGTGAGAGTATAATCGTTAAAGTAACTAAATTATAATTATTGTTTATTATGTTGTATGTTTTAATTGTATGTGTGGTTTGCGTACTGGTGTTCGCAAAGATGGCACTGATCATCATCCCACAGTCAGAGACCAGAATTGTCGAGCGCCTCGGCAAGTATTATGCTACGTTGGAGCCGGGTATCAATATCATTATTCCATTTGTCGACAGAGCAAAGGAAATTGTCGTATTGAGCCGCGGACGCTACGCCTATTCGGACCGCATTGACCTCAGAGAGCAGGTCTATGACTTTCCGAAGCAGAATGTGATTACGAAAGACAATGTGCAGACAGAGATAAATGCGTTGCTGTATTTCCAGATAGTAGATCCGTTCAAGGCTGTCTATGAGATTAACAACCTGCCGAACGCCATCGAGAAACTGACGCAGACAACACTCCGCAACATCATCGGTGAGCTGGAACTGGACGAGACGCTGACCAGCCGCGATACGATAAACACGAAGTTGCGTGCCGTTCTTGATGATGCGACAGACAAATGGGGTGTCAAGGTCAACCGTGTCGAGCTGCAGGACATTACACCGCCTGAGAGCGTCCTCACGGCCATGGAGAAGCAGATGCAGGCTGAGCGTAACAAGCGCGCGACAATCCTGACGAGTGAGGGAAAGAAGTCGGCTGACATCCTGCAGTCGGAAGGTGAGAAGATGGCGACCATCAACCGCGCCGAGGCAGAGAAGCAGCAGGCCATCCTGAAGGCTGAAGGTGAGGCTCAGGCACGCATACGCAAAGCCGAGGCTGAGGCCATAGCCATACAGAAGATTACGGAAGCAGTGGGCAAGAGCACCAATCCGGCCAACTATCTGCTGGCACAGAAATACATTCAGATGCTTCAGCATTTGGCAGAGGGAGACAAGACCAAGACCGTTTATCTGCCGTTTGAGGCAACCAACCTGATGGGAAGCATCGGAGGAATAAAGGATCTGTTCAAGAGCTGCGACTGATCTAAATAGTCAAGAGTGCGTCCTGTTACGGGCGCACTTTTTGCGATTATGATTTTGCCCGCAACCTGAAGCCCATCTGTCTGAACTGTGGGCTTGTGTTTTTATTCAACGGATATGTCAAGCCACAATTATGGAACTACGGAATATTGACGTTTCTTGACAAAAAGAACGCTATGGTGGTGAAAAAGTGTCAAACGAGCGAAAAAGTACGCGTTAAACTGATAAATTACAATTAATTTGTGTAATTTTGCGGACAGAATAAGAATATCAACACTTTTATGGTACATAATATATTTAAGGGATTGGGTATTGCCTTGGTCACTCCGTTCAATGAAGACGGTTCCGTTGACTATGAATCTCTGATGGGTCTGATAGAATATCAGATAAATAATGGGGCTGATTTCTTCTGTATTTTGGCTACGACGGGAGAAATTCCGTGTCTTACGGCGGAAGAAAAGCAGAAAATCAAGGATATTGTTGTAGAACGGGTGGCCGGACGGTTGCCGATACTCATGGGCTGTGGCGGAAACAATACGGCGGCTGTCATACAGGAATTGAAGACCGGAGATTTTCGTGGCATAGACGGTGTACTCAGCGTATGCCCTTATTATAATAAACCGTCGCAGGAAGGACTCTATCAGCATTTCAAGGCAATAGCCGCAGCAACGGAACTGCCGGTGGTGCTGTATAACGTTCCTGGACGTACGGGAGTGAATCTGAAAGCAGAGACGACGGTGCGGTTGGCGCGAGACTGCAAGAATATCGTTGCAATCAAGGAGGCCAGTGGCAGTCTTGAGCAGGTGGACGAGATAATTAAGAACAAGCCGAAGGATTTTGATGTGATCAGCGGTGACGACGCTCTGACCTTCCCGATGGTGTCTTGCGGTGCGGTGGGCGTAATCAGTGTGATTGGAAACGCATTGCCGAAGGAATTCTCCAAAATGATACGTCTGGAGTTCCGCGGCGAGTATGAGGGTGCGAGAAAGATTCATCATCGGTTCACGGATCTGTTCAGCCTGCTTTTCGTGGACGGCAATCCAGCCGGAGTGAAGGCCATGTTGCATGAAATGGGCATGATTAAGAATGTCCTCAGACTTCCGCTTGTGCCGACCCGCATATCGACATTGCAGAAGATGAGCGAGATAATGAAAGAGCTGAAGATTTGAAAGATTTAATGGCTATCCGGCACTGTCGGAAAGCGGGCAAGCCGTCTGAAAAGCGGAAGAATGGCAGGAATGTGAGGAAACGGATGGAAAAAAGTGCCGAAAGATTTGGCTGTATGCCGAAAACATAGTATCTTTGCATCGCATTTCAGAAATGAGGGCAAGCGAGGCTCCTTAGCTCAACTGAATAGAGCATCTGACTACGGATCAGAAGGTTGCAGGTTTGAATCCTGCAGGAGTCACAAAGAGAGACATTAGAGTCTCTCTTTTTTTTGTATATGCGCCTTATGATGATTTTATAGAACATGGCGGCATCTTTATAATACAGATAAAAGATTGCGTAATTGGAGAATTCTTTGTATATTTGTGGAACATTCGTGAGAGGCTGCCGGTGAGTGCCGCGGCGGATGGAAATATATCATTTTTCGTAAATTCAAAATACAGAATGTTATGTTGGATAAGGAAAAGAATTCTTTGGACAGGTATCTGGAAGAGATAGGAGGTGAGACGCTGCTGACGCAGGAGGAGGAAAAGGAGTTGTCCGAACGCATACGCCGTGGAGACAGCAAGGCCGTGGAAAGGCTGATAACGGCTAATCTGCGTTTTGTCGTGTCGGTGGCCCGTCACTATCAGAACAAGGGTCTGGACGTTCAGGACCTTGTGAGCGAAGGGAACATCGGACTCATAAGAGCGGCCGAACGGTTTGATGCCGGCCGTGGTACGCGGTTTGTGTCCTACGCTGTGCCTTTTGTACGTAAGTGCATGGAGCTGGCTATAGAAGAACAGGTCGGGCTCTATCGTGTGCCGAAGGGAGAAAAGACGAAAGCCGACGAAAGGAGAAGCCGGGGCATTTCCGCGGATGCTCCGTTGGGAGGCCGTGACAATGTGAATCTGCTCAGTATTATAGAGGATAAGGACGTGCCGGAGGCAGATGCCATGGTGGATAAGCGCGTGATAATGGAGGAGATAGCGTGTCTGTTCGATGTGCTGGACATGCGTGAGCGTGAGGTTCTCACTCTTTTCTTCGGTATGGAAGGCGAGAAAATGACGTTTGCCGAGATTGGAGAAAAGATGGGCTTGAAGCGTGAGCGCGTGAGGCAGATTCGTGACAAGGCCATGAGGAAAATACTGCGTAATACGGATAATGAGGCAGTGAAGGCTTATTTGGAGCATTAGTCGTTGTTGATAGGAGGGACATTCCGTATATTATATATTTTTATTATCAGATGACAGATAACTTATTAGGGCAGCTGAACGACAGCCAGCGCGCCGCAGTGGAATATTGTGACGGTGCGGCGCTTGTCATAGCCGGTGCCGGTTCGGGAAAGACAAGGGTACTGACGTATAAGATTGCCTATTTGTTGCAGCAGGGGATGATGCCGTGGAATATTCTTGCGCTGACATTCACCAATAAGGCTGCGCGCGAAATGAAGGAACGTATAGGAAGTCTGGTGGGAGGAGATTTGGCCCGGCGGTTGAATATGGGTACGTTCCATTCTGTTTTCTCCCGCATTCTGAGAACGGAAGCAGAATGTATCGGATTCAGTCATAACTTCACGATATATGACCAGAATGACTCAAGATCGTTGATCAAGAGCATCATAAAGGAGATGGAGCTGGACGAAAAGTCATATAAGGCGTCATCCGTGGCGGACAGGATCAGCATGGCAAAAAACCGTCTGATGTTGCCGACGGCATACGCATCGAGTGCAGTTACGGTCAGAGAGGACACGGAACGGCGTGTACCTATGATAAAGGATGTTTATATTCGGTATGTGGAACGGTGCCGACAGGCTAATGCAATGGATTTTGATGATCTGCTCGTAAATACGTACGTGCTGTTTGACAGACATGAGGATGTCAGGCAGAAATATTCCGGACGCTTCGAATATGTTCTTGTGGATGAGTATCAGGATACGAATTATGCCCAGCAGGCAATAGTCATGCAGCTTACCAAAGAACGGCAGAAAATCTGTGTTGTGGGCGACGATGCACAAAGTATATACAGTTTCCGTGGGGCAAATATAGATAATATCCTCAGTTTTACTGATGTTTTCGATAACGCGAAGTTGTTTAAACTGGAGCAGAACTATCGTTCCACCCAGCTGATTGTGCAGGCGGCAAACAGTCTGATAAAGCATAATGTCCGGCAGATTCCCAAAGATACTTTCAGCGAGAATGAGCATGGCGAGAAACTGGTGCTTAAACCGGCATATAGTGACAAAGAGGAAGCTTTGATAGTGTGTAACGACATCAAGCGGATAAAGACGTCGGATAAGTGCGAATACAGTGACTTTGCTATATTGTATCGTACAAACTCCCAAAGCCGCAGCTTTGAGGAATGTATGAGGAAGATGGATATTCCGTATCGTATATACGGCGGGCTGAGTTTTTATCAGCGTAAAGAGATAAAGGACCTTATTGCTTATTTCCGTGTTGTAGTAAATCCTGATGACGAAGAGGCTCTTAGGAGAATCATCAATTATCCGACAAGAGGTATCGGTGACACTACAGTTAATAAGATAATCGGGGCTGCGAATGAAAACAGACTGAGTCTATGGACTGTGATGAGCAATCCAGTGGTTTATGGACTGGAGGTGAATAAAGGTACATTAAAGAAACTGGAGGCTTTCAGGGATATGATTGCGGAATGGACTGGACGCGTCATGACGGAAGATGCTTTTTCATTGGGTGATGAAATCATATTGCGTAGTGGTCTGATGAAGGAAATCTATGGTGGACGCGAACCGGACGATTTGGCTCGACAGGAGAACCTGGAAGAATTCCGCTCGGCAATAAAGGACTTTGTTGAAAGCAGACGGGAAGAAGGTCTGGAGAATGACGTTTCGCTCAATGATTATCTTCAGGAGGTTTCTCTGCTTACGGATCTTGACAGTGATGACGATGACAGCCACAAGGTTACGCTCATGACGGTGCATAGCGCAAAAGGACTTGAATTTCCCAATGTCTTTATTGTCGGACTTGAAGAAAACATATTTCCGTCTCCATTGAGTTGCAATTCGATGCGTGAGCTCGAAGAAGAACGCCGCCTACTTTATGTTGCTGTGACCAGGGCTGAAAAACGCTGCATCCTTACATGCGCCCAGAACAGGTTTCGATATGGAAGGATGGAATATGATACGCCTTCAAGATTTATAAAGGATTTTGATCCGGCGCTGATACGGGTCGAATCATCCCGCTCTTCAGATTTATTCGGCAGTGAACATAGGCGCCGCGAACGAATCTTTAACGGCGGGCTGACTCGATATGATGAGGAAAAGATGCGGAATTTAGAGAAAGGCATATTGGGTGATAATCGTCCGGTGACTTCGTGGAAAAAGCGTTCGTCTGCGCCTTGGGAGAATAGCCAATCGGATCCGTTCGTAGACAATTATCGGGTAGGGGACCGGATAGAAAGAAATTCAAAAGAGAATTCTGTAAAATCCATTCCGACGGCGACATTGAAGCCTGTTTCTTCATTGGCAGACATAGGAATAAACGGTAGGCAGGATATCGCTTCCGGTACTTCACTAAAGAGCAAGACTTCTTCTTTCGGCATACGTGAAGATTCAGTTATTGAACATCAGCGGTTCGGAGTCGGGAAGATACTGAAAATAGAGGGAACGGGAGAGAACATGAAGGCAACCGTACAGTTTGTCAATGCTGGAACAAAACAGTTATTGCTGAAGTTCGCAAGATACACGGTGACGAAATTCTGATGCTAATATATAAAAAAAGAAAAGGCCCGGCGGACATTCCCGTCGGGCCTTTGTGCTTGTATTATAATGCCTCATCTTCCGGTTTCTCCGGAATCATCTGGCCGATTGTCTTTGGCAGGTGTTTCTTTTTCAGAAGATATTTTGCCTTGCGCATTTCATATTCTTCCTGATGCCTCTCAATATAGTTGTCTGCCATACTACTCTTTAATGTACTTGTTATAGATGACACTGATTTTTATCGGCTGATGCGGATTCTTATATCCTCCAACAAGACGCGTGCTCTTCAGTTGCATTTCATTTGAGACATTCGTAACGGATGCTGTCGATGATGATGTATTGTATGAGATAGAGATAGGAACCAATATTACTTTATTCCAATCCTTTGATGCTGTTCCGTTCTGTTTTGCTTCATACATCGAGTTTACCAAAGATGAAATATTGTTGAATGTATATGACCTGTATGTGTCGTTGTAGGTTCCTACGTATGATGTCGTGTAATTAGGAAGGTCTTTGTTCTCGAAGAAAGAATACAGACTGTCCTTCGGAATCATCAGTATTGTTGTGGGGGCATCAAACATTTTGTCTGAGTTTGGTGAGACGATGCGGTTGAACGATATTTTTGCGGAACTGATATTGTCCCTCTCATGATTGAATTTGATTTCGTCAACAGGTATGGTCACTTCGGTGAATATGCCGGCTGGAGTTTTCAGATACGTGCATGAACTGTCGCGTGCCAAATCTTCTATCGGCTCTTTGTCATTGACGATATTTGTAGCCTGCATGACTTCCTCCGTGCCGGATAATAGCAATGTTCCTTGGTACTCCTGCCCATTATCCTTGTATTTGTAGAAAATGGCCAATTCTGTCATATATACTTCAGACATTACTCCCAATCCGTCTGTAGACTTTATGTAAAATCCTGGGCAGACATTGTGAATGAAGTTATATGAGTTCTTGAAATATTCAGGATGCTCATAGAACATTCTCATTATGTATGTACCGTAATTATCGTATTCGCGTCCAGTCTTATCAGTATATTTATCATTAATTGGCACAAGTACAACCTCCATGTTGGTCTTGTCGACAATCAGGTTTCTAAGACTGTCTTTTAAATTTAGGTCAACAGGGGAATATACTTTATTGACTTTCAACGCGTTATTATCCTTTCTCAGAAGTTTATCCGGATTGTAATTGGTATAATAAGTCGTGTCCTCGCGCATTGGTTTTTCCATCTCGTATGCCGTCAACTTCATCGGATTCAATGAGTCGCCGATGGATGAATAAAAATAAATCTGCAATCTGCAGGAGTCTGCTATTATTTCGTCCGCTTTGTTGAGGCTGGATATATTCTCTTTTGCCGGAAGAATCTGAGTGCCGTCAAAAGATTCCAGAATGGCAAACTGAGACATATAGTTGCCTGTCACGTAGGTTCCTGTCTCAGAATCCTTGATATGTCCTAAATAGCAATACTGGCTTTGCGATAATACAGAATCAACGACTACAGACCTTGTTCTCACATCGAATGTATCGGTGACAATATCAAACTGGTCAACAGTGTTAGTCAGAGAGTTTCCAAGAGTATCCGTATTATCGTCACATGCAGATAATAGAACTGTGCCGAGCACAATTCCAGACAATAATGTTCTTTTCATCATTGAAGTTTGAATCTTAATGATAACCTAATCCTTATTGTTTATATATTATTCGTTCGGGCTGATTTTATTGTAGAATTCCTCGTATGAATCAGAGAAATCTTCACCGGGATATTTAAGTAACGGAATATTCTGTTGCTGCGTGTATGCCAATAGTTCTTCATTGACATCTTTGTCAGCCTCAATTATTCCGTCAGAATAGTCAATGGCAAGTTTCCCCAACTCTTCAAAATTGAAGTTATCGTTGTATTTTTGCAGGAGTTCAGCGTTCACATCGCGGAATTCAAGACACCTTTTGAAGTTTGTTCCGATATCTTTCTTCAGGCTCTTGGTGAAGAGAGAGGTGACGACTTTGGTGTTTGCAAACGATGGCTCCTCGTGATAAGCTGTCTTCACATACAATGGGACGACAGCGCCCATCCATCCCTGACAATGTATTATATCAGGTGTCCAGCGCAGTTTCTTGACCGTCTCCAAGACGCCACGTGCAAAGAATATAGCACGTTCACCGTTGTCAGGATAGTCTTCTCCTGTTTCATCGGAAGCCATCTGGCGTTTGGTGAAGTAGTCATCATTATCAATAAAATAAACCTGCAATCTTGATGCTTGTATGGAAGCCACCTTGATTATCAGCGGATGATCGGTGTCATCGATAATAAGGTTCATTCCAGACAAGCGTATCACTTCATGAAGCTGGCCACGTCGTTCATTGATGTTGCCCCATTTCGGCATGAACGTTCTTATTTCATGTCCCTTTTCCTGCATTACCTGTGGTAGATTACGTCCCATGAAAGAAAGTTCGCTATCAGGAACGTATGGGGATATCTCTTGGTTGATGAACAATATTTTCTTTGCCATGACATAAGTTTTAATTACTTGCAAAGATACAAAAAATATTTGGCAAATAAGGTAAAGCAAGCCCGATTTTAGATAAATAAGCCCTATATTTGGCATATTTTTACTATATTTTTTCCTTATTTGGCAAAAATGTTGTTATTTTGCACCCAATTTGAATGAAGCATAAAACATTTGTATAGGGATGAAAGTTTTTCATGGAATTGTTGAACTCCAGAACGAGCTTTTCCTTGTTCGTAAGGAGAACGCAACTATAGGCCTTGTACCTACGATGGGAGCGTTGCATGACGGTCATGCCTCTCTCATCAAGCGCAGTGTATTGGATAACACTGTTACGGTTGTATCAGTTTTTGTCAATCCGACACAGTTTAATGATAAGAATGATCTGAAGAATTATCCCCGTGACCTTGATGCAGACTGCCGTCTTATTGAGAAATGCGGGGCCGACTACGTATTTGCTCCATCTGAGAGTGAGATGTATCCGCAGCCGGATAACCGTCATTTCGAGTATCCTCCTGTCTCCACGGTTATGGAAGGCGCCCATCGTCCCGGACATTTCAATGGAGTCTGTCAGGTGGTAAGCCGTCTTTTCTATATCGTTCGGCCGACATCCGCCTATTTCGGTGAAAAGGACTGGCAGCAGATAGCTGTCATCAAGGCAATGGTCCGTGATTTGGGCATCAATGTTAACATCGTCGAATGTCCCATAATACGTGATTCTGACGGCTTGGCCCGTTCCAGCCGCAATACATTGCTTGCTCCAGATGAGCGTCAGATAGCTCCTAATATATATAAGGTGTTAAAGGACAGCATGGAATTTTCCTTAAAGCATACGGTGGCGGAGACGCATGATTATGTTGTCGGTCATATTGATGCGGTTGACGGCTTGCGGGTAGAGTATTTCTCCATCGTTGACGGCAACACGCTTCAGGATGTTGCGTCATGGGACGATACGCCTTATGTCGTTGGTTGTATAACCGTATATTGCGGAAAGACTCCAATCAGATTAATAGATCATATTAAGTATAGAGAGAGCAATGATGATTAATGTCTTGAAATCAAAGCTGCATTGTGTTACAGTGACAGAGGCCAATCTGAATTATATGGGCAGCATCACCATAGATGAAGACCTCATGGACGCGGCCGGCATGATTGCCGGTGAGCAGGTTCAGATAGTGAACAACAACAACGGTGAGCGCTTTGAGACTTATATTATAAAAGGTGAGCGCGGTTCAGGATGTATATGTCTGAACGGTGCCGCAGCACGTAAGGTTCAGGTCGGAGACGTCTGCATAATAATCTCATACGCACTTATGGATTTTGAGGAAGCCAAAACATTTAAGCCGCGTGTCATATTCCCCAAAGAGGGCAACCGGCTTTAGGCGTGAGCCTTTCGCAGTGTCTTCAGATGAAAGTATTCGAAACTTAATTTCCGTATGCGGCCAATTTTCAGGTGAGCCAATACAACAAATATAAATATCGTAATAAAAAAGAAATCCCGATAGCTTTGAATCTACCGGGATTTCTTTTTGTGTATTTTAGCACAATGTTCTTACTCGATAACAACTAAAGCGTCGCCTTCCATAACACTCTGTCCGGGCTGTACGCAGATGGCAGTGACCTTACCGGCTTTTTCAGCCTCAAGATTGTTGGCCATCTTCATAGCTTCAAGAACAACTACGGTATCACCGGCTTTCACGTCATCACCGACAGCAACTTTGATTTCAGTGATTACACCTGGCAACGGTGCTTTCACAGCGTTCTGCATGTTCGCACTTCTTGCGGGTGCGGCAGCGCTACTGCTTGCGGCCGGTTGCGGAGCGGTTGCAGGGCGTACTTTGACTTTGGGCTTTTCCGGAACCTGCTCCGGTTCCATCTCAACCTTATATTCGTCTCCGTTAACAGTGACAGTTGCGATATTATCGATGATGTCGACGATGTTAACCTCGTACTTGTTTCCGTTTATTGTATACTTGTATTCTTTCATATTGCTATAGTTTTATGGATGTTCTGTCATAGTAAGCGCATGTCCATTCCACTGTGTATCACGTCTGACAATGGTAATCTTGCCTGATTCTTTGTCATGTACATTGTTGCCCTTAAATTCATGAAGAGCCAACGCTATTGCAGCGAAAACTTCATTGTCCTTTTTCATAATTTTCTTTTACTGAATGTAACAAATCCTTACGTCAAAACACTTTTGTCCCTTTGCCCTTAATTACATTGGGATGTTGCCGTGTTTCTTAGCAGGCAGACTTTCGCGTTTTGTTGCGAGTTGAGCTAAACCGCGACAGATGCGGAAGCGAGTGTTGCGAGGTTCTATTACATCGTCGATATATCCATATTTCGCAGCCTGATATGGGTTAGCGAACATCTCTGTATATTCCTCTTCTTTTTCAGCGAGGAATGCGTTGACGTCCTCACCGGCCTCTTTCTTTGCCTTGGCTTCTTTAGCGCAAAGAACGGCAACGGCGCCTGAACCGCCCATAACGGCGATTTCAGCCGATGGCCATGCGTAGTTGAGGTCGGCACGAAGCTGCTTGCATCCCATCACGATGTGGCTTCCGCCGTAGCTCTTGCGCAGTGTGACCGTAATCTTCGGCACTGTAGCCTCGCCGTATGCGTAGAGCAGTTTCGCACCGTGAAGGATGACGGCGTTGTATTCCTGACCTGTACCGGGTAGGAATCCGGGGACGTCAACCAGCGAAACGATAGGAATGTTGAAAGCATCGCAGAAACGGACGAAGCGTGCACCCTTGCGGCTGGCGTTTACGTCCAGCACACCAGCGTAGCATGATGGCTGGTTGGCCACGATGCCGACGCTCTGTCCGTTGAAGCGTGCAAATCCGACGATGATGTTGCGTGCGAATTTGGGCTGAACCTCAAAGAACTCGCCGTTGTCGACAACAGCGCCGATAACTTTGTACATGTCGTATGCCTCGTTCGGGTTTTCGGGGATAATCTCGTTCAGGCTGTCCTCCAGACGGTCGATGGGGTCTTCGCATTTTTTCCGCGGGGCTGTCTCCATGTTGTTTGACGGGATGTAGCTCAGCAGGGTCTTTATCATCTGCAGACCTTCCTCCTCTGTTGAAGCCGTGAAGTGTGTGACACCGCTCTTCGTTGCGTGTACGCTTGCACCTCCCAAATGCTCCTGGTCGATGTCCTCGCCTGTAACGGTCTTGACCACTTTCGGGCCGGTGAGGAACATGTATGACGTGTTCTCCATCATCAGTGTGAAGTCGGTCAGGGCGGGAGAATATACAGCACCGCCGGCACACGGACCGAAGATGCCGCTAATCTGCGGGATGACACCCGACGCGAGGATGTTGCGCTCAAAAATCTCGCCATATCCGGCCAGGGCGCAGATACCCTCCTGAATACGTGCGCCACCCGAATCGTTGATACCGATGACCGGTGCGCCCATCTTCATGGCCATATCCATCACCTTGCATATCTTCTGCGACATGGTCTCCGAGAGTGAACCTCCGTTGACGGTGAAGTCCTGTGCGAAAACGAAAACAAGGCGTCCGTCGATTGTTCCCGAACCGGTCACAACGCCGTCGCCCAGATACAGTTTCTTCTCCATGCCGAAGTTCGTGCAACGGTGGAGCTTGAACATGTCATACTCCTCGAAACTGCCTTCATCGAGAAGCATGTCAATGCGCTCGCGTGCCGTATATTTGCCACGTGCATGCTGTTTTTCTATAGCTTTTTCTCCACCTCCAAGACGTGCCTGCTCACGTTTTTCGATGAGCTGCTTGATCTTTTCTAATTGTTTGCTCATTTTATTCTTATGCTTTTAGTGTTCACAAAGTTCAGTAAGGATGCCTACGGTTGACTTCGGGTGCAGGAAAGCGATGTTGAGATTCTCGGCACCTTTGCGCGGAGCCTTGTCGATGAGTCTGATACCCTTCTCGTCACATTCGGCCAAAGCGTTGGCCACACCGTCCTCGACGCAGAATGCCACGTGATGCACACCGTGGTTGCCCTTGTCAAGCCATTTCTGGATAGTGCTGTCAGGTGACGTCGGCTCTAAAAGCTCAAGCTTCACCTCGCCGCACTTCAGGAATGCGGTCTTGACCTTTTGGTCCTCGACCACTTCCACGTTGTAGCACTTCAAACCTAACACTTCCTCGAAATAGGGCAGGGATTCCTCTATGCTCTGCACAGCGATTCCCAAATGTTCTATATGCGAAATCTTCATAAAGATACCTTTTATATAAAATGGTTTATATTAACAATGGCTGCAAAGTTAGCAATTATTATCAAGAATTAAGAAACAAGTATTGAAAATATTGTTAAGCATCTGAGGTTTGTTCCGTTCCGGTTCTATGTTGGTGGGTCTAATCAGGATCCGTGCCTTTCAATTGATATTGTGTCATTTTATGAACTTTGAAGAACATTTCTTTCCGTTTATACTTGCCGTAAAAATATATATCCCTTTTGGAATATCGCTAATGTCGATGCTTCCTTTTGTCTCACGCAAATTGCCTCTGCGGACTATTGCGTAGTTGGCTATTGATATCAGTGTATAATCATAGTCAACATTGATAATCGTACCTCCAGAAATACTTCGCGTATTTGGCTTTTCAAGAATTGTCATTGGTGTATCGTTTAAAGCGAAAATGCCTGTAGAGTTGTTTTGGGCATTTAATATGGTGCAGAACATACACATGCAGATGAAATATGTTTTTCTCATGACTTTTGTTTTTATTTGATTGATGTGTGATTTAAATAAAATGACCTTTCCTGATAATTACAAATTGTAACTTCATTATCTAAAAAGTCGCACCAAACTCTGTTTTGAGTAATGATACGACTTTTTTGTTTTTAAGAATATTCCTATTTCAAATTTAAATCCATACTATGGCTAAAATAGAATTTTGATGCCCTGCTATAGATTATTGCCTGATGAACTTTATTTTTTGACTATTTACTCCTGATTTTATTCTTAATACATAACTACCTCTTTTTAAACCATTGATATTTATAGTCGCAACCGGCGTTTCTATTACTCCTTCTTTAAGTGGGTGAATGCTATTTAATAATGTGGGGTATATAGCAAACGTTGTATTGTCATATATGTCTTTGTGGCTCACTTGATATAAATTTATAAGATCATCTTTGATTTGTACCTCATAAAGCTTTTTAATTGATAAAAGTGGTTCAATCGTTAGAGTTTCACTTTTTGTACTGCCATTTTTGTTATATGAGAATATTACGAATTGAGTATATAATTCTTTATCAACAACAGCCGTAAAATATCCTTTCTTAAAATCAGGAACTTCGAATCTAATAGGCAATTCATTTCCTTCATCTAATTGCTCAACAACAATACGGTCAACACCTTCAAGTCCACTCATATTAATTTTTATGGTCTTCGTATAGTTATTGTCTATTATTGAATGAGGAAGTGTTTTAGGCCTAACAAATCCCATATTTACACGTTGTGGTAGATAATCCAAAACATAATAATGATTCGTTATGTTATATCCTGTCCTATGATATAAATAGTCATAGAATTTTTTATAATGAGTTATTCTACAACGTATATATCCGTCACATGTACGTTGGTATTGATTGTGATCTGTACTGATTTTGAAATCAGACATATTTGCTTCAAATGGAATATTAAAAGTACCAGTTGCTAATCTATATACCAAGTCCCATGTTCCATCCCTTTTTAAAAGAGAGACCAACCAACATCCATCACCATCATTATCAGGATATTTATAATCGTAAGGGAAAAGATATGAATGTAAATCGAATGTACCATTATTGTATATTACAGAATTTTCATCTCCGTTTAATGTTCCATATAAGATATTGTCATTAAATGCCGATTTTTTTAATGTCGAATTTTGAGCAAGAGTAATTGTTCCATTGTAAGGTATTAAATTATCTGTTGTACCATAAGATCTTATACTTTTTTCATTGAAACCTGTAGTTAAATTATAAGTCTGCCAACCATGCAAAGATTGAAATAAAGTATTATAATCATCTACAATATCCCTAATAACAGTACCTTTCCCAAAATTATAAGTTAATAGCTCTGTTATCTTTTTCGTTGAATCCGGTATAAAACAATTCAAAGATACACCATTCTGCCATATATTGGGAGCATAAAGATTTAGTGTTCCATAATTAGGGTCTGCTGAATAATTATCTGTTCACAGACAGAGGGGAGCAGACGTAG
>ERZ780208.1135-NODE-1135-length-22704-cov-3.319705_pt1 | contig 22704 bp, 13 predicted proteins | sample MGYA00511167_ERZ780208 | MGnify/ENA primary metagenome ERZ780208 (study PRJEB29588, sample SAMEA2159202) | human gut metagenome | biome: human gut; feature: human-associated habitat; material: faeces | place: Denmark | collected 2008/2010 ...
GTATTATATTTTTCATTGCCATAATAGTCGCTCTTACTACCACTACTTTGATTTCTTACCTTTTCCGTACGTAAATGGTTTTCCATTACTTCGATAAACTGGTTCGTACGCACCAAATCAAAGAATCTTTGGTTCTCCATAGCAAATTCCAGTCTTCTTTCTCTCGCCATCGCCGCACGATACTCCACACGATTGGCAGGGGTTATCGCATCCAGTCCGGCACGCTCACGGATATCATTCAAATACCCGTTCGCTATATCCGTCGGTCCGTTCAGTTCATTCTCAATCTCTCCCAACATCAGCAACACATCGGCAAAACGAAGAATCGGCCAGTCATTTTCCGCATCATAACGTACAGTCACCTGAGAATAATACTTCCTCACCCAGCCTACATGCTGAAGAACTCCCAGTTTGCTCGTCCAGGTTTCACTCAAAACCACTTCCATACGTTGGTCACCTGTCTCCGATTTATACGCATCAATCAAATCTTCTGTCGGACAATTATAACTACTTCCACTCCCATAGATTACCGCGTCTTCACTAGACGATGGAGCGAAATAATTGGCAAACGGAGAGCCCAAGCCCTTACCACCGGCAAGATAACGGCATACGAATATCATCTCCTTATTCATCTCATTCGAAATACTGAACACATCCGCATACGAGCTTGTCACCAGTCCGTATCCGCTGTTCTTCTCCACATCTTCCAACAAGAGTTTGGCCTGAGTAAGCATCTCCTTGTCCATTCCATTTTTGGAAAGTGTCAGATATACCTTAGCCAGCAACGTTTTCGCTGCCCACTGGTCGGCACGTCCCAAATTTTCATCATCATACTTTTCCGGTAGCTCTTTAGCTGCAAACTTCAAGTCTTCCTCAATAAAAGCATATATCTCATCTCTCGAACTACGTTCCGCCTGCTTGGCAACCTCCGGAGAAATCCGCTCACTCACCAAAAATACAGGACCATAAAGACGGACCAGATTGAAGTAGTGATAAGCCCGGATGAAACGTGCTTCCGCTTCAAACTGTATTCTCATCTGAGGATCGTCCGCACCGTCCAAATGCTGCAACACAGTATTGCAATTGGCTATATTGTGATACACCGCTTCCCAATATGCGTTGTTCAACGCATTAGACGTTTCCACCTTATAAATATCCAGGTGAGTAATCTCCAAATCCGTACTACCCGTAGGAGCCTGATTACGGTTGCGCGAGTTGTCCGAACGCACCTCTGTTACAAAAAACTCCCTATCCAACGCATCTTGAATACCATTGTAACAAGCAATTACAGCCGAGTTCAATGCTGTGGTGCTATTATAGAAACCATCGCTATCCATTTTATCATACGACTCCCTATCCAGAAAGCTGTCACATCCCCAAAAGACCAACAGAATTGGTAAATATCTAAATACTCTTTTCATCGCTTGCCATTTTAAAAGTTAATGTTAAGTCCTACATTATACGTTCTCATAATAGGGAATGCTCCTGCCTGTGCACTATTCTTCACCATTGCGGCACGACTTCCGGAACGTGCTTCCGGGTTTACCCCCCGATAGTTGCTTGACATCAGATAAAGCAGATTCTGCCCCGTAGCATACACACGCAACCCAGAAAGTCCCATTTTGCGCAACATCTTTTTCGGAAAAGTATATCCGACAGTCACATCACGCAATGCCATAAACCCGGCATCTTCAATCAGATAATCAGTAAGGAAGTGAGAGATACCGAAATCACGGTACGGCACTTTCCCATTTCCCGGATGTTCCTCACTCAACCATCTTCCGGACATATACTTTGGTGAACGGTCATTAAATTCATTATAATTTCCGTTGGCGTTGAACACCTTTCCGCCCACTTGTCCTTGAATGACAAATGACAAATCAAAATCTTTATATTTCAAAGAGTTAGTCATCCCCCAAATAAAATCAGGATAAGGAGAGCCTAAAGGCACGCGATCGTCATCATTGATTACACCATCTCCATTAGTATTGGCTACGCGCAATCCTCCCGGACGGTCAGACACATGATGCGGGTTGTTGTTTATTTCTTCCTGCGTCTTCCATACACCAACCGTTTTGTATCCATAAAACTGAATCAACGGTTCACCCACTCTCGCAATATAATACTGTTTGTAGTTTCCCGCAGTAATCTGTTCTGCCGGTCCGCCTAAATCGAGTAAACGGTTGCGCGTCATAGATATATTAAATGAAGTATTCCATTTGAATTTACGACCGTTGAAGATGATTGTATCACCCGGAGACTCTTCCGTTCCGGCAACCAGCGAACCGATCATCACACTCCAGCCACCGGCAGCAAGAGCCTTCACTACATCACCAGAATAGCGCAATCCTCCATCGGCTATCACAGGAACACCGGTACCTTCCAACGCCTTGGCAACGTCATAAACAGCAGTCAGCTGCGGAACTCCCACACCGGCCACAACACGGGTTGTACAAATTGAACCCGGGCCAATACCTACTTTTACTCCATCGGCTCCAGCCTCGACCAACGCCTTGGCTGCTTCACCCGTAGCAACGTTACCCACAACGATATCAATATCCGGGAAAGCACGTTTGGCCTCTTTCAACTTTTCAATCACATACATAGAGTGACCATGAGCCGTATCAATCACAATGGCATCTGCACCGGCTTCAACCAACGCACGCATACGGTCGAGTGTATCAACGGTGACACCAACACCTGCCGCTACACGCAAACGACCTTTGGCGTCTTTACAAGCCATAGGTTTGTCTTTGGCTTTAGTTATATCTTTATATGTAATCAAACCGACCAGTTTATTATCCTTGTCAACCACCGGCAATTTTTCAATCTTGTGCTCCTGCAGAATTTGTGCAGCCGCTTCCAAGTCAGTCGTCTGATTGGTTGTAACAATATTATCCTTCGTCATCACCTCATCAATGCGTTTGCTATGATCCTTTTCAAAACGAAGGTCACGATTGGTGACAATTCCTACCAAATGTCCTTCATCGTCCACAACAGGAATACCTCCAATCTTATATTCCGCCATCAACGACAGTGCATCAGCTACCGAAGATCCTCTCTTGATCGTAACAGGATCATAAATCATACCGTTTTCAGCACGTTTCACAATGGCAACCTGACGAGCCTGTTCCTCGATAGACATATTTTTATGTATTACACCAATTCCACCCTCACGGGCAATAGCGATAGCCATTTTCGCCTCTGTAACCGTATCCATGGCAGCCGTCACAAAGGGGATTTTCAACTCAATGTTTCTTGAAAACTTTGTCGAGAGTTCGACAGTTTTAGGAAGTACTTCAGAATAAGCGGGGATCAACAGTACATCATCGAAAGTCAATCCATCCATAACAATCTTATCAGCAATAAATGACATAGGTATGCGTTTAAAATTTATTGCGTGCAAATATACGGTTTTTATTCCATCTCCGTACACCTGCACGCAATATTTTTTCTTTTTTTTAAGCGAAATACCTGCTATTAATTCGCCATTTCCGAAATGAATTTGATACGTACCAACCGGACTTCTTCTTCCGTAAAATCATCACCCAGCTCGTCCAACGCATCATCGATATTATCCGTTGTCGATTCCTTGAAGTAATCATAGATGTCGAGCATATGATCCTCATCCATAATATCCTCAAGGAAATAATCGATATTAAGTTTGGTACCCGAATAGACGATGGCTTCTATTTCATCCAACAGTTCGTCGAACTCAATGCCCTTCGACATCGCGATATCATCCAATGCGACCTTACGGTCGATTGCCTGAATGATGGCAACCTTCATTTTCGACTTGTTGGCAACGGTACGCACCCGCAAGTCTTCCGGCCGCTCTATTTCATTTTCCTCACAGTGGCGCTTAATCAGTTTACAGAATTCTTCGCCATAACGCTTGGCCTTACCGGCTCCTACCCCCGGAATATTCTGTAACTCTTCCAACGTCACGGGATAGATAGTAGCCATGGCTTCAAGAGAGGGATCCTGAAATATGACATAAGGCGGTACTTCCAATTGCTTGGACAGCTTCTTACGCAAATCTTTCAGCATGGAATACAATGCCGGATCGACAGCGCACGAACCACCTCCACGCATCGGAGCTTCCTCCTCTAATTCTTCGAAGTCTGTATCTTCTACAATTTTAAATGATTTCGGATGCTTCAGGAACTTCTTTCCTTCATCGGTCACTTTCAGCAAGCCATAATTTTCTACGTCCTTGCTTAGGTAACCGGCTATCAAAGCCTGACGGATAACGGCATTCCAAGTCTTTTCATCTTCACCCATACCGGATCCGAACACATCCAAGTCTTCGTGCAAATGAGCCAGAACTTCAGAAGTTTCCTTTCCTTCTATCACGTCTATAATATAGTCTGCCTTGAAGTTCTCCTTTACAGCCAGAACTGTTTCAATGACAGTACACAACAAATCTTGAGCTTCCACTTGTTTTTTCGGATTTAAACAGTTGTCACAATTTCCACAATTATCTTCTGTGTACTCTTCGCCAAAATAATGCAACAGTGTCTTTCGGCGGCACACAGACGATTCGGCATACGCAGCGGTTTCCAGCAGAAGCTGCTTGCCTATTTCCTGTTCTGCTACAGGTTTGCCTTGCATAAACTTCTCCAGTTTCTGCAGGTCCTTATTGGTATAAAATGTAATGCATTGCCCTTCTCCACCGTCTCTTCCGGCACGACCTGTCTCCTGATAATATCCTTCCAGACTCTTAGGTATATCGTAATGAATCACAAACCGTACATCCGGTTTATCAATCCCCATACCAAAAGCAATTGTAGCCACGATAACATCTATTTTCTCCATCAGGAAGTCATCCTGATTCTGAGTACGGGTGGCCGAATCCATACCTGCATGATAGGGACGCGCATTAATGCCATTTGCCTGAAGAATTTCGGCCAATTCCTCCACCTTCTTCCGGCTTAAACAGTAAATGATACCCGACTTCTCCGGATTATTTTTAATGAACTTAATGATATCACGATCCACATTCGCCGTCTTAGGACGTACTTCATAATACAGGTTGGGACGATTGAACGATGACTTAAAGACCTTTGCATCTGTCATACCCAGATTTTTCTGGATATCGTGCTGCACCTTAGGGGTAGCAGTGGCAGTAAGTGCTATCAAGGGCGCCTTTCCAATCTCATTGATAATCGGACGGATTCTGCGATACTCAGGACGGAAATCGTGTCCCCATTCCGAAATACAATGAGCCTCATCAACTGCATAAAACGAAATCTTAACCGTCTTAAGAAACTCTACGTTTTCCTCCTTTGTCAACGATTCCGGTGCCACATACAGCAATTTAGTCTTACCACTAAGAATATCGGATTTTACCTGATCAATCGCACCTTTGTTCAGAGAAGAATTGATGAAATGGGCAATTCCATCTTCTTCGCTGAAGTTACGCATCGCATCGACCTGATTCTTCATCAAGGCTATCAGAGGAGAAATCACAATGGCTGTTCCCTCCATCAGTAACGAAGGCAACTGGTAGCATAATGATTTTCCTCCACCGGTAGGCATCAATACAAACGTATCATTGCCTGCCAGCAAATTTTTTATAATAGCTTCCTGATTTCCTTTAAATGTGTCGAACCCGAAGTATTTCTTCAGCTGGTCTGTCAATTTTATATTCTTCCCTGCCATGATTCATTAGGTTGTTTATTCAATTATCAGTTTTATTAGTCACACTAACAAAGTTATAAACAACTTCTTAAAATTCAAGCATATTTTACCGATTATTTTTCCCGAAACCGTAAAAAAACAATCTTTCCGACATTACCCTTTTGATTTTTAAGCACTTTGAAGACGGGCTACATTGGCCTTTTCAAGCTGCTTCTTCGCATAATCCAGCGTCACAACAAACGTTTTTTTCTGCTCGGAAGGAACCTCGAACATTGCATCCATCATGATTGTCTCGACAATGGCACGCAATCCGCGAGCTCCCAGCTTATACTCAACAGCCTTATCCACAATGTATTCGAATACAGCGTCCTCAAAAGTCAGCTGCACTCCATCCATCTCGAACAACTTTATATATTGCTTGATAATGGAGTTTTTAGGTTCCGTCAGGATAGCCCGCAAAGCGGCACGATCCAGCGGGTTGAGATAAGTCAGCACAGGCAGACGACCAATGATTTCGGGAATCAGTCCAAACGCCTTCAGATCCTGCGGAGCAATATATTGCATCAGATTCTGTCGATCAACGGTAGCCGTATTACGCACAGCATTGTAACCGACTACGTGCGTATTCAGACGTTGGGCTATCTTCTTCTCGATGCCGTCGAAAGCGCCTCCACAAATAAACAGGATGTTCTTCGTATTCACAGGAATCATCTTCTGATCGGGATGTTTACGTCCACCCTGAGGCGGCACATTGACAACCGATCCTTCGAGCAACTTCAACAGGCCTTGTTGTACACCTTCCCCGCTCACGTCGCGCGTAATAGAAGGATTATCGCCCTTACGAGCTATCTTATCGATCTCGTCGATGAAGACAATGCCACGTTCAGCTTCGGCAACATTGTAATCGGCCACCTGAAGCAAACGGGTCAGAATACTTTCGATATCTTCACCCACATAGCCTGCCTCTGTCAACACCGTTGCATCTACAATGGTAAAAGGAACATGCAACAGCTTGGCAATCGTACGAGCAAGCAAAGTCTTACCGGTACCCGTACTTCCTACCATAATGATGTTCGACTTTTCGATCTCTACATCATCCCCCGCATCCTTCTGCAGAAGACGCTTATAGTGATTGTACACCGATACAGACAAATAACGCTTGGCATCGTCCTGCCCTATCACATATTGGTCGAGGAACGCTTTTATTTCCATCGGTTTGGGTAATTCCTCCAGACTAAGCTTCGTGGTTGCCCCATTCTTTTTCCCCGCCCCCAGGGCCTCTTGTGTGATTTCATAAGCCTGAGCGACGCAACTATCGCAAATAAAGCCGTTCATGCCCGTGATCAGGAAACCTACCTCGTCTTCCGAACGGCCGCAAAAGCTACATCTGTTTTTGTTTCGTCTCGAATCTGCCATACTTATTTCTTAATCAATACTTCATCAACCATACCATAATCTTTCGCTTCCTGAGCTGTCATCCAGTAGTCACGGTCAGAGTCGGCCCATACCTTGTCAAAAGGAGTATGCGAATGATCGGCAATAATAGTATAAAGTTCTTTCTTCAATTTCTGAATTTCGCGAGCGGTAATTTCAATGTCCGAAGCCTGTCCTTGTGCTCCGCCCATCGGCTGATGAATCATCACACGCGAATGAGTCAGCGCCGAACGCTTACCTTCGGCTCCGGCCACCAGCAATACAGCAGCCATGCTGGCTGCCATGCCTGTACAGATGGTTGCCACATCACTGGATATAAATTGCATTGTATCATAAATACCCAGACCTGCGTAAACAGAACCGCCCGGCGAATTAATATAAATAGAAATATCCTTTCCCGGATCTACCGAATCGAGATAGAGCAACTGGGCCTGCAAAGTATTCGCGGTATAATCATCGATCTGAGTACCCAGAAAGATGATACGATCCATCATTAAACGCGAGAACACGTCAAGTTGGGTCACATTAAGCTGACGCTCCTCAAGAATATATGGATTCAAATACCCAGCCTGCGACTTAATGACATCGTCCAGCACCAGACTGTTCATACCCAAATGCTTGGTTGCATATTTTCTAAAATCATCCATTGTCTTATCCAATTTATTAGTTGATTAAAAACGGGTGCAAAGAAACAAAAAAGAATAGATAGACACAAAAAAACAGGGATGTTTGAAAAACTTTTCAAACGACCCTGCATATTATACAATAAGCCACAGGCTACAAGTCACCTGTAGCCTGTCAGCTCATGTTTTTCTTGCTTATTCGAACATTTTGTTGAAGTCGGCAGCCGAGATGGCTTTATTTTCCAGTGTAACCTGTTCTTTCAGTGCCGTAGCAAGCTTGGCCTCTATTACACGATTCACCAAACCTTCTACACTTTCTTTCTTCTTAAGCATTTCTTTCGAGTAATTCTCCAGAATTTCATCAGGTACACTCAGCATGCCGTATTGTGCAAACTGTGCACGGGTAGCCTCCTTAGCCATGTCGGTAATGTCTTTCTGCTCAACTTTGATTTCATTGGCTTTAACCAACTGTTCTTTAATCAAATGCCAAGTCAGCTCTTCGATGCTCTTGTCATAGTTGTCTTCAACAAACTTTTCATCCTTATCAGGGTTGTTCAGTCGCATGATGCGTTTCAGCAATGCATCGGGGAATTCCAGCTTACCCACCTTATCGGTCAGAACCTTGCGGAGGTCGATGAGGAACTTATAATCGCTGTCAGCAACAAACTGTTCTGCTATCACATCTTTCACTTTTGCACGGAATTCTTCTTCAGTCTTCACATTGCCTTCGCCAAATACCTGGTCGAAGATTTCCTGAGTCAGCTCGCCTTCAACGAAACGAGTGATTTCCTCAACCTGATAGCTGAAGTTGGACTTCATCTCAGCAGCAGCCTCCTTATCGATCTTCAACAAAGAAGCAATTTCTGCCGGATTGCCATCCCAAGCCACATGAGGATTGAATACCAATACATCGTTTACCTTGGCATTAGCAAAAATAGCCTTCTGCTCGCCGTTCTTCATATACGAAGGCATCATAACGGCACCTTCTACCTGAATGCCACCCTCTTTCGTATTGCCTTCTTCATCAAGTTCGGCCAGCAAACCTTTCAGCATGTCGTTATCGGCATAAGTCTCAACCTTTTCATACTTGCCGTTACGTTGCTTATAGGCTTTAACCTGATTGTTTACCATTTCCTCGGTTACTTCGATGTTGTAGTAGTCCACTTTATCATCCTTGCTGACTTCTACTTTGAAGTCAGGAGCCAAGGCAATGTCGAACACAAATTCGAAGTCTTCCATCGTATCGAAATCGATAGTCGGTTGCTTTTCTTCGTTCGGCAGAGGTTCGCCCAACATGTTCACCTTATTGTCCTGAATATACTTATATACAGTTTCAGAAAGCAACTTGTTCACTTCTTCGGCCAGTACAGACTTTCCGTACATCTTCTTCACCAAACCCATAGGAACCATGCCCGGACGGAAACCCGGCATTTGTGCTTTTTGGCGGAGGTGCTTCAAAGCCTTATCCACCCGTTCTTGATAATCTGCTTTTTCGAGCTTTACCGTAAGCAATGCGCTTACCTTGTCAATGTTTTGCAATGAAACGTTCATCGTGACAAATTATTTATTTGATTTATTACTATATTCCAATTTCCCAAAATGAGTGCGCAAAATTAGCGTTAATCTTTCAATTATCAAAAACATCGCCAAATTATTTCATTTCAGTAACATTCCGGCCTGTCTGCACGGTCAGTTTTCCTGCATTCCGACAACAGCTTTCCACTCCTTCATTCCATCAACATACCAATCCAGACAAACTCTGTCATTTTTACAAAAAGAAACATAAAAGATTCTACCGCACCATCACATCCAACAAGAAAAAATTCTATTTTTACCTCACATATTAAATCAATACACAATGAAGAAACTTTTCGTTGCAACTGCTTCCATGGCATTGTCTGTGTGTGCCACGGCAGCGGTGAAGCCTGCACCTCAGTTAGTGTTTGATGCTTCGAAAGGCGTGGCGGGGTCTGTTACATTGCCACAAGGCAAAACCGTTAACTATACTGCCTACACAAATCTGTATTACGTTACCAACGTCGAAGATTCCACTTATCAGTACATGAACATCTACGTGCCACAGGGTGCCACTCAGGCTACTCCTATATTTATGCGCAACTACATAGGCGGATACATGGCTGCCAAACCTCAAGCCATCGATGCCGAAGACGCATCGGGCAGGGCTTTGGCCGAAGGATATGTTGTCGTGATACCCGGCGCCAGAGGACGTAATTCGGTGACCGAAGACAAAGGTGACAAAATCTATACCGGACGGGCACCCAAAGGGCTGCTCGACTTGAAAGCAGCCGTCCGCTACTTGCGACATTTCGACAAGGAAATACCCGGCAATGCCGAAAAAATCATTTCCGACGGTACAAGCGCCGGTGGAGCCATGTCGGCACTGTTGGGAGCTTCGGGCAACAATCCGGCATATCAACAAGATTTAGAAGACATGGGAGCCGCCAACGAACGCGATGATATCTTTGCCGCTGTCTGCTACTGCCCCATCGTTGATCTGGAACATGCCGACATGGCTTACGAATGGCTGTATGCTTGTACCAACAACATTACCCGACCACTCACTCCCAAGCAGAAAAAGGTGTCGGAAGAATTGGCAGAACAGTTCGGTACATACCTGAAAAGTTTGAATCTGAAACAGACCGACGGAACCATTCTTACAACCGACAATTACCGCGACTACCTGAAGCAACTTCTTATAAAAAGTGCACAGGAGGCGAAAGACGCAGGTGCGGACATTCCTGACAGCATCGGTTTTCGGTTCAGCAAAGGACAAGGCACAAACTCCTTTGCTCCCACCATCCAAAAGCTAAACGAACAATATGGACCATTTCCACGTACAGGGATTGCCAACAATCAGAATATCAACATCCGTTCTAATGAATCCAATCTGTCTCGTCCTCAGAAAAGCGGCGAATACATCACCGACCTCGATTTGGATAAATACCTGAACTATGTTGTCACCACCATCGCCCTGAAAACGCCCCCGGCCTTCGACAGCCAAGGAGTAGCAGGAGCCAAAGCCAGCGCAGAGAATGAAGTATTCGGTGATGAAAGCGGTAACAGCGTAAACTTCACCGACTATTCGCTACAGCAAGCAACAGGCAACCCTACGGCAACCATTGACAATGCCCTCAGGGAACGGGTCAGAATGATAAACCCGATGAGAATGTTAGACGACCCGCAAAGTCTTATCACCCGGCACTGGTACATTCGCCATGGAGCGCGCGACCGCGATACAGCCTTTCCCATTCCAATTTAGCCACCAAGTTGCAAAATATGGGAAAAGAAGTCAATTTCAAACTATCCTGGAATCGTCCTCATTCCGGTGACTACGCTCTGAACGAACTGTTTGCCTGGATCGGCGAAATCGTCAGAGAATGATTGTCGGCCGGAAAAACGAACTCGCATCAAAAAGTCCGCACATGCAAAATGACACAGATTGGTTAAGCTATAAAATCAACTAAACAATCTGTGTCATTCGTTTTTAACCGCCTCTATGGAATAGATAACATTATATTGCTATCTTCTCCTTCCTACACATTCTATCAGAAAAGTGTTCGGAAGCTATTCTTCCTCGAACATAAAACGTTTAAAATAGACTTGCTGCTCCTGACCGGAAATACTGATCAGACGAATTTTCTGTGCTTTACGGCCACCAACCTGACAGTTAAAACGCGTTTTGCCATTCGCCAATTGCAGAGCAGCCGGTTCCCAGACATTGCCATCCACAGTAGTCTCCAGACGGAACAAGCCAGTAATATCCGCAATGCCTAAATCGACAGACAAATTCTTCAGCGTACGAACCCCATCCAACGTCAGCACCAGTTCGCCACCCGGCTGCCAACGAACCACCTCGTTGACTGAAGCGACACTGCCACCTCTGCCTTTGCGCGAAACAGCCAAAGAAGCCAATTGAGAGACATTGCTACTCATCGAGTAAGGCATATATACGGCACGGGCATCCATGTGTGACTGATAAACAGAATTGTAGCGTTCCACAACAGATTCGAACAAAGCATAAAACGTGGGGAGCAATTCCTTACTTCCACTTTTCACACCCGGCTGGTAAGGATTCTGATTGTACGATGTATCAACCTTGTACATCAACATCTGCAAAGCTTTGGCATGGGCATAGGCTGCTTCGAATGCTTCAGCATCCGATGTCGGAAGAAGACGCATCATACGGAGTACTGCCTCACCGTACTGCCCCACCAGCTTGAACTGAATCAGCCACGGCTCTATCTCAGCAATCAGAGCCGTATTTTCCTGCGACGCCAACAGGCAATCGGCAGCCTCCACCACTTTCCGGCATTCCGCACCTACTTCACGGAAAGAGGCCTCATCAATGGTTCCGTCTTTCTCATAAGCCGAACGAAGACGATGTAAAGCCGGTTGTAAAGCCACCGACTCATCACGTCTGAAACCATGCCCATTGACACCCAGATCGGAATTATGAGCGGCAAAAGTCTCCAGATATGCAGCATGTTGGGGCATCAAGCTACGGATAGCCCGTTCCCAGGATGCGTTACTGTCATAGTCGGACAGATTCCAGGCATAGTCGGCCACACTATAGAGTGCTATTTTAGAAGCTTCGGCATGTTCCATAGGATTGGACACGAAACCTTCCATCCGGTCGGCAATATCGAGTCCGTTGCCATAGACAGGTCCCATGAGCAAATGATCGCGTACATAGTCGGAAACAGGGAAGTTCCACCAGATATAGGCTTTGCGTTTCAGCAGCGGATTGATGAAATCCATCGTTTCACGATCGATGGTGGCAATGACGCGATTGCCCGTCCACATAATCTGAATGTCAGGATTCAGCTTCTCACCCAACGTTGTCAGGTAACCTCCGGCCACGTTGGACCACGACTTGTTATATTCGGTAGGGCACATGATAAGCGGCTCGACATCCCCTTTTACTTTAACGAAATGATCGTCCAGATAGTTAAGCAGTTCGGCCTGTTTGTCAGCCTTGGTACCTTCACCCGAAATGTCATCGAAAAAGACGGCAAAGCCACGTACCCCCAACTGATACATATGCTCGAACTTATCCATCAGGTTCTGACGGTCTTCGTCATTCCACCGGATATCCTGTCCCGGATGGATGGCCCAATAGAAAATCACTTCGTTTTCGGCAGCCTTGTTTACCAGTTCTTTCAGCTGAGCCGCCTCTGGTTCGGGATAAGGTTTGCGCCAGTTGGGAGTGCTGTGATAGGGGTCGTCTTTGGGACCATACAGATAGACGTTCATCTTGTTGCGGCCATAGAACTCCAGCTGACTGAGACGGGCCTCGTGGCTCCAGGGAGTACCGTAAAAGCCTTCCACTACTCCCCGATAGGGGACATCCGGATAATCGGTAATCTCGGCCAAAGGCAGCTTGGGCAACGTCAGCAACTGAGCCAGCGTCTGCACGCCATAGTAAGCTCCTCGCTCGTCGGCACCCGCAATGACAATCTCGTCCGTTGCTATCTTCAGATAATATCCTTCGGGAATCGCCGGAATCTGACGGGCATATTTTCTAACGGCCTTATCGCCTTTGATGCCAAGACTGACACGAAAGGCTGCCTTGCCGGATTTTCCCGGCAAGATGTGTTCCAACAAGCGCAATGCAGGTGAGCTACTTTCCTCCTGGCTGACAGACAATACGTAAGCAGAAGGCATGGAAATGCTGTCCCGGGTTGTTTCGTACATTTGGGGAGTGGGCTGTAAATGGAATTCCTGAGCCTGCAACATGCCCAAGGACAGGCACCCCATCATACCCAAAAGCAATAATCTTCTTTTTTTCATAGGAGTTAGTTTAATAATGAATGGGTACAAAAATACACCTTTCACCAATATAAACAACTACCTATACTAAAAAAACAATGAACTTTCTCCAAAGGAAGCATGTACTAATTTTGAATACGGCAGTCTCCCCCAACAAAACAGAGCACAAGAGGGTGTGTCGTAATTAAAAGAGGCTGACTTCTTGTTAGCTTTTAGGCACGGATTACGCGGAATATACGGAGACAGAAATAGAATAATCCGTGAATTTCCGTGTAATCCGTGCCTAAAGGAAAGCGATTCCTTATTTTGACACATCCCCGAATTTCAATTTTGCAACAGAACAGATGCTTACATGGCTTTCTTTCTGATCAGCAGACAGCTGCCTCCGCCCGGAGCCAGTTTTACCCGAACGACAGAATCGGACGTGACCTGTTGGCGACGCACCTTCAACTGCTCGCGATTAAGCAGATAGTGAGCATCGTCTCCGTCTTCCATTACCACAGCCTCGTAAGTGACTCCTTTCTCCAGGAAGTCCATCGGAAGCTCAAGCGTACGCCCTTCTTCGTTGGTAGCCACTCCCACCAGATAGGCATCCTTGGTTTGCCTCATCATCGCGATGTATTCGCCAATTTTCCCACAAAGCGTGCGGCTCTCCACCCAAGGCATCTGCTGTGCACTGATGAACTCCAGCAAAGGAGGATATTTACGATAGAACTCGGGAATGTCGGGGATGACGGTGGCACCCGAGAATACGATAAGCGTACGGGCTGCCTCGGACACCAAAGTGGAAGGCACCGGCTGACTTTCGTCCACACGTGTGGTACGACCCTGGCGTAAATCGAACATACCGTTATTCATGTCGATGGGGCCGGCTATCATATTGACGAATACGGAAGTCACAAAGGTTTTAGGCTGAAATACCCGATGGGCATCCAGTTGCGCCTGGCAATATTCGCGAGTAACGGCGTTGGGCCATGTACGCATCTGACCGTAAGGATGGACGGGACCATCGTGGAAATCAACAAGCAATTTGTTCTGGGCACACAAGGCCGTAATCTTCTGAGTCCACAAGTTCTTTTCACGGGGAGTTCCTGTCATAAAACCGTATTTGATACCGGCAGCCCCCCAAGAGGCGTATTGCGAGAGGGTCTCTTCAATCGGATAGCGGCGTCCGCCCACATCGTTCAGATAGAGCCATACCCCCACACCTTTCTCCTTACCGTATTGGATAATGCGTTTTACATCGGCCGACTTGTCGCCCGTAAGCGGGTTGGATTCTGCCTCGTGCTCGGGACCGTACCAGTTGGCATCGAGCACCAGATAGGGGAAATGCTGTTCGGCCGCAAAATCGATCATGCGTACCCACGAAGGATAATTCATCCCATACGTGAAACCTTCCCACTGGGCACCGTCAATACGCCAGTCCCAAACGGCCACACCGGGTTTTACCCACGAAAAGTCGCCCGACGGATCAGGGTTCAGCAACTCGAGCAGGTGAGAATCGACCATCGCACCGGGAGTACGTCCGATAAAGACCACACGCCATGCCGACAGATAACCCGCCGACAAATCAGTCTTCTGAGGCTCTACGACAAACGTCTGCTCTCCCTTGGTGGAGCGCAAAAGCAGCGGAGCATCCGTATGCAAGTCGGCTTCGTGGAGCGCCATGTAAAGGGTACTGTCCACTTGCACCGTCATAACGGGCTGACGAATGCCATCCGATTCGGTCAACCGCTCGGGGCCGATATTATGCCACTCGTTGTTGTAGAACCAGGCCGTATAATCGCCGTTAAAAGCAAAGCCGGTACTTTCGGTCACTGCGTTGAGGGCCAACGGCGAATCCTCGGGAACGAAATAGCGGAATGCCACACCGTCATTGTAAGCCCTGAACGACATCCCGATCGTACGTTTGGCATCGGCATAAGAAAATAGTAAAGATAGTTCATTATAGCAGTCTTTCACACGGCTGCGCTTTCCCCAGACAGGTTTCCAAACGCCGTCGTGCCGGTCTCTTTCGACCGAAACCAACCGGAGCTGTTGCGCCGTAAAGAGCTGATTGCCCAAAGAATCACGAAAGCCCAACAAAGATTTATCTATCAACAGAGAATCGTAGGCTGACAGGCGATAACACCAACTACCTTCGTCCGACTGAAAAACTTCGAGCGATATCTCTTTATCAGGAGACGTCAGGACATGCTCGGCAGCCTTTGCACGACCCATAAAAATAAGAAGAAAAGCAAAAAGGGGGAACAATAGTTTTATCATATTTTTCATATTAGTTGATTAAAGTAATTATCATTCATCGATGTATTACACCATGAAATCTTTACGGCGTAACACAAAGCTGTTACTCAGATACTTCTCGCGCACAATTTTATTTTCGGCCAGTTCTTCGGGAGTGCCCTGAAACAGGATTTTCCCTTCGAACAGCAAGTATGCGCGGCTGGTAATGCTCAGCGTTTCCTGTACGTTGTGGTCGGTAATAAGAATACCGATATTCTTGTCCTTCAGCCGCCACACAATCTGCTGAATGTCTTCCACGGCAATGGGATCGACACCGGCAAAAGGCTCGTCGAGCATGATGAACTTAGGGTCGATGGCCAGGCAGCGGGCAATCTCCGTACGACGGCGTTCACCACCCGAAAGCTGGTTACCTTTGTTCTTGCGCACCTTCTGCAGGCGGAATTCGGCGATAAGGCTTTCCAACTTATCCTTCTGATAATCCAATGGTTTGTTGGTCATCTCGAGCACCGAAGCAATATTGTCTTCCACACTCATCTGGCGAAAGACGGAAGCTTCCTGGGCCAGATAACCGATGCCGTTCTGGGCACGCTTGTACACAGGATATTTCGTGATATCGAGGTCGTCGAGGAAAATGCGGCCTTCGTTGGGAGTGATCAGACCTACTGTCATATAGAACGATGTCGTCTTCCCCGCACCGTTCGGACCGAGCAAACCGACAATCTCGCCTTGACGCACATTGAACGACACGTGACTAACCACCGTACGTTTTCCGTACTTTTTGACCAGATCTTCCGTGCGAAGCACCATTTTAGTTTCTTCCATATCAGCTAATTTTGCCGCAAATGTAGCAAAATAAGCTGAAAAGCCGTACATTTGCAGACAAATACTAACTTATAAGTTATGATAAAAGCCCTTAGAACCGTAGGAAGATATTTCATGCTTATGGGGCGGACCTTCTCACGTCCCGAACGCATGCGCATGTTCTTCCGCCAATACCTTAACGAAATGGAGAAGCTGGGCGTGAACTCCATCGGCATTGTGCTGCTGATATCGTTCTTCATCGGCGCCGTCATCACCATACAGATTAAGTTGAATATCGAAAGTCCCTGGATGCCCCGCTGGACGGTAGGTTATGTGACCCGCGAAATCATGCTGCTCGAATTCTCATCGTCCATCATGTGTCTGATTCTGGCAGGAAAAGTAGGTTCGAACATTGCTTCCGAGCTGGGTACGATGCGCGTCACCCAGCAGATTGATGCACTGGAAATCATGGGAATCAACTCGGCCAACTACCTCATCCTGCCCAAAATATTCGCCATGGTCACCATGATTCCGCTACTGGTAACCTTCAGTATCTTCGCCGGCATCATCGGAGCCTTTGCCACATGCTGGTTTGGAGGCATCATGACTGCTACCGACCTCGAGTACGGCTTGCAATACATGTTTGTCGAATGGTTCATCTGGTGCGGCATCATCAAGTCGCTGTTCTTTGCCTTCATCATAGCCAGCGTATCGGCCTTCTTCGGCTATACGGTGGACGGCGGCTCCATCGAAGTGGGAAAAGCCTCGACCAATTCGGTCGTGACCAGCAGTGTGCTGATTCTTTTTGCCGACTTGGTATTGACACAATTGCTGATGGGATAAACAGAAAATCATAACAGAAAAAAAGAAAAAATCATGATAGAACTGAAAGGACTCTGCAAGTCATTCGAAGAAAAGAACGTACTGACCGACATCAGCGCCACCTTCGAAAACGGAAAGACCAGCCTGATCATCGGCCAGAGCGGATCGGGTAAAACCGTGTTGATGAAGTGCATCGTCGGACTGTTGACTCCTGAAAAAGGCGAGTTGCTGTACGACAACCGTAACTTCCTGATCATGAACAAAAAAGAGAAGAAGGCATTGAGAAGGGAAATGGGAATGATATTCCAAAGTGCCGCCCTGTTCGACTCGATGACCGTACTCGAAAACGTCATGTTCCCACTGAACATGTTCAGCAACGACACCCTGCGCGACCGCACCCGCCGTGCCATGTTCTGCCTGGATCGTGTCAACCTGACCGACGCTCAAAACAAATTTCCCGGCGAAATAAGCGGAGGTATGCAGAAACGCGTGGCCATCGCACGAGCCATCGCCCTGAATCCTCAATACCTCTTTTGCGACGAACCCAACTCGGGTCTTGACCCCAAGACATCGCTGGTCATCGACGCACTGATTCAGGACATCACTCACGAATACAACATGACTACCCTTATCAACACGCACGACATGAACTCGGTGATGGGCATTGGCGAAAGTATCATCTTCATCTACGAAGGCCACAAAGAATGGGAAGGCAGCAAGGACGACATCTTTACGTCGAACAACGAACGACTGAACAACTTCATCTTTGCTTCGGACCTGTTCCGTAAAGTGAAAGAGGTTGAAATACAGAACATTGAAGGATAAGAGACAGATCTGAGCACATACTTCCGTACACGTCTTGCGAACAACACTTGCACGGCTCGTGAGAGACACTTGTACGGCTCGTGAGAGACACTTGTACGGCTCGCGAGAAACACTTGCACGGCTCGCGAGAGACACTTGCACGGCTCACGAGAGACACTTGCACGGCTCACAAGCTCTATCTGAGGTACCCGAACCATTCACTGTCCAAGCGTACGAACACAAAAAAACGCAACTTCACGCTGCGTTTTTTTGTCTCTCATAAAACCAGTTAATAGAATCGACTATATCATCACGATATATATTTTCACAGAATCGCCGTGTGTTTTCACAAAACACGAACAAGCGTTTCCATTACGGGACAAAAATAGCCAATAGGTTTTATATAAAAATCACGGAAAACCGTGAGATTATGCTTTTTTTTGCTACGATTCCAAGTTCAACCAGCCCCGGGAAACGGCCTTCAGCACCATATCGACCGCATTGCGGGCTCCAAACTTGGCAATCAGCCTCCTCCGAAAAGTTTCTACCGTATTCTCCGAAATATGCAGTTGATCGGCAATTTCCCGGGTATTCAGCCCCTTGGCAATAGCCTTCAGCACATCAAGTTCGCGACGGGTTGGCAGGTCGTGGGGCAACAGTTCAGCCGAATGGCGCGCCAGCGACCGATAGATGGAAGCAAAACGCGGACAGGCATACGACTCACCACGAAGCACACTACGGATGGCTTCACGCAGTTCGGACGAAGCCGATGCTTTCAGCGTGATTGCATTGACGCCACTCTTGGCCAGTCGGTTCACAATCCATATTTCCTCGTGCATTGTATTCACGATGATCAATGCCTGCTCGTTCAATTCGCGAATGAGGGTTATCAGTTCAAACCCCGACTTATCGGGGATACTGACATCCAATATGTAGATATCATAATCGCGTTTCGCTATCAGTTCGGATGCCTTAATGCCGGAAGTCACTGCGTCGGCCACTTCCACTTCGGGCATCGCATCAATCACCCTGCAAATGCCTTCCAGCACCAGGCTGTGGTCGTCAACCACCAGTACTTCAGCCTTTTCTCTCTTCTCCATGTTCTTTTAGGTTCACTTTAATCGTTACCGTCAGATGCGTACCCCGTCCGGGTGCCGTTTCCAGCTTCACAACTGCGCCGATAACCTCGGCCCGTTGCATGATGGTTCGCAATCCGATGCCTTTTTTCTTTTTATTCAAGTCGAATCCCTTACCGTCATCATCGATACGTACGGACAGGCTTCCATCCGCCATCAACAAATCGACGCGGATTGTTGCTGCCTCGGCATACTTCAAGGCATTGCTCACAGCTTCCTGCACAATCCGATAGAATTCAAAGCCCACCGTCTCAGGTACCAGTTTCCAATCCACTTCGTCCGTAGAATGATATTCGGACTTCGTCCCTTCCGGCAAGGGCAGATGCCACATGTAGTCGCGCAGCATTTCATCGATGGTAGCATATTGGAAAGCCGGAGGCATCAGCTCGTGCGAGATGCTGCGCAATCGTTCGCGAGTATCACCCAGCAACAGAAGCTGCTCGTCCATGGCACGGTTGTGTTTGTCTTCAGCAATGGAGCGGATGTTCATCTCGAGCGCCAACAGACTGTTGCAGACGTCATCGTGCAGTTCGGTAGCCATACGCTCACGCTCACTTTCCAAGCCATCGATATACTTACGGGCCAGACGTTGCTCAGTGTCTTTCTGCAAAGCCAGGAACTGACGTTCTTTTTCGCCCGCAGCCTGTGCCAGTTGGGCTACACGCACCTTTTGCCGCTGGCGGAAGTACAGAAAGACCAAAAGCAGAATCAGCAGTAAGGCACATGTGCCTCCCGTCACAATCCGGTTGCGCAGCAATTCGGCCTTCCGCTCCAGTGCGGCCTGCTTCAGACGGGTAATCTCCAACTCCTTTTCCTTTGTTCGATATTTAGCCAAGAAATCAGAAAGTTGCTCCGTGTATTCTTTTTTGGAAGCCGAATCGCGCAGCGCATACGCCGTTCGCAAGCTTTCGTAAGCCTTTGCCTCGTTTTGAAGTTCGTGCAGACATTCCGAAAGATGCAGATACACGTCATAATCCTTCATGTCACGATAGCCGGCCTTCTGCATATCAATCAGCCGCTGATAGGAAATCACCGCCTCGCGATACCGCTTCAGTTCTTGCATCAGCGGCCCCCGGGTCTGATGATAGCGGTAACGTTCCACATCGGTCCGAAGCTCTCCCGACATTTCGTCCAGACTCTGCAGACACACCATCGCACTATCTATCTGTCCCAATCCCCGATAAGCGTTGGCCAAATGATTATAAGCCTCGCACAGACGACGTTTGTTGTTCACCTCTTTCAGCACAGGAATTGCCTTCTGCAAAGTGGCGATGCCATCCCGGATCTTGCCGGGCACATTACACTGAATAGCTCCAAGATTGACGTAAAACAGGCCGATCATTTGCGGAGTGCCGTATTGCAAGGCATAATCGACCGCCTTTTGCGAGAAAGGAAGTGCCTCGACGGGACGATTCGAATCGCAATACACCGTCGCTATGTTTCCATAGATATGAGCCACTGTCCGGAAGTTACCCTGCGCCTCGCACAAGTGAAGCGCCCGCTCAAAACTATGAATGGATTCGTTCAGCTGCTTTTTCCGCCGATATATCGTGCCCAGCTGATTGAGGTTTTCTATCAGCATGGCCGTATCTCTGTCGGCTTCCGAACGTTTCTCGGCCCGAAGCGTATAGACTAAGGCCGAATCGGTCTGCCCTTCATACAGAAAAGAGCTGGCGTAATTGGTCAGCATCACCCGATAATCTTCAGCCAAACGAGGCACACGCTCGGCCACTTCCATACCTTTCTTCAAGTAAAAACGAGCCGAATCGTATCGGGCAGATACGTTGAAATAATATCCCATGTCGGAAGAATAGACAACGATTTTATCCTGCATCTTAGCCCTTTCGGCTATATCGAGCGCTTTCCGTTTCCAAAGAAAACCTCTCTCATAATCACCATCGACAAAGCATGCCTCTCCCTTCCAGGCATAATACTCCCTGAAATCAGCCAGACTTCTGCTGCGCACCGCTAATTGCCGGATGGAGTCGGCGTATAAAGAAAGTATTTCAGGATACCGTTCAATCGAAGACAGGTAAGCGCATACGTCGGCATAGCTTTCCACATTTTTCTTTTCAGCAGCCTTTCTGCGCAAATCGGCCAATCTGCCGTCATCGGCAGCTTGCAAGCCCGCTTGAGACAGGAGAAAAGCAAGTATGCTCAATACCCTTATAATCTTCATGTATCTGTATTTTTGTTTGGCGACAAAAATACAGAAAAGCTATATATTCACATAGTTTTCAGTTCTTTTTTCTTTCTTCAGCATAAAAATAGAACAGTTAGCTACAAAAAAGGCTGCTGACCTCACGATCAGCAGCCATACAAATTCAATATATGAACAACGTTCAATTTCTGATTCCCAATATTATCAACAATCTCAACTGCCATTTTCAGCCTATTTCTGACGGATATAAATATTGATGGGAGTACCTGTCAAGTCCCATTTCTCGCGCATCTTGTTTTCCAGAAAACGGCGATAAGGTTCTTTCACATATTGCGGCAAGTTGGCAAAATAGACAAAAGAAGGAACCTTTGTATTAGGCAATTGCGTGATATACTTGATTTTAATATATTTTCCTTTGATCGAAGGAGGCGGATAAGCCTCGATCAATGGAAGCATTTCTTCGTTCAGACGAGCTGTGGGAATACGCGTCATTCTGTTCTGATAGACCTGACGTGCAGCTTCGAGAACTTTCAGGATGCGTTGCTTGGTCAGTGCCGAAGCAAAAATAATGGGGAAATCGACAAACGGAGCAAAACGCGAACGGATGGCGTCTTCGAACGTCTTCATCACCTTCACAGTCTTATCTTCCACCAAATCCCATTTGTTGACTACCACAACCAATCCTTTCTGGTTTTTCTGAATCAGCGAGAAGATATTCAGATCCTGGCTTTCGATTCCGCGTGTAGCATCAAGCATCAGAATGCAGACATCCGAATTTTCGATGGAACGGATAGAACGAATCACCGAATAATACTCAAGGTCTTCAGTCACCTTATTCTTTTTACGGATACCGGCTGTATCAACCAAATAGAAATCGAAACCAAACTTGTTATAGCGTGTATAAATAGAATCACGGGTTGTACCGGCTATCTCCGTCACAATGTTACGATCTTCGCCAATGAAAGCATTCACAATGGACGACTTTCCTGCGTTAGGACGTCCGACAACGGCAAAACGAGGAATATCTTCATCCAAAATCTCATCAGATTCCTTCTTGAACTTGCTCACGATCAGGTCCATCATATCGCCCGTGCCACTGCCTGTCATCGCCGAAATGCAATAAGGCTCACCCAGCCCCAAACTGTAGAATTCGGGGGCATTATATTGTAATTCGTTATTATCGGTTTTATTGGCTATCAGCAACACCGGCTTCTTTGCCCGACGCAAAATGGCAGCAACGTGCATG
>ERZ780208.1139-NODE-1139-length-22637-cov-5.623638_pt1 | contig 22637 bp, 17 predicted proteins | sample MGYA00511167_ERZ780208 | MGnify/ENA primary metagenome ERZ780208 (study PRJEB29588, sample SAMEA2159202) | human gut metagenome | biome: human gut; feature: human-associated habitat; material: faeces | place: Denmark | collected 2008/2010 ...
CGTTTCGGGTGCTTGAAAAGGTAGGGATTAGGGAATGCAAGGTTTTTCGGGAAAAATACTACCCGCAGGGCTGGAGATTTTTTCCGAAAACAGGAGGCTTGACCTTGCATTCCCGTCCAATCCCGGAATTACCTTTGCGCCCAGAACGGAAATGACTGCCTGATGCGGCTCACTGAAAGGCGCGGAAATGGAGGTAAACGGAAGTGGAGGCAGATTGGACAGGAAAACTTCAAAAGAGAAATCCGTAAAAAAAGAAGTCCACAAAAGAAAAAGGGAGATAGCCGGAAGCGTGGAACCGGGCAAACCACCATATGGAAAGTATGGTTTTATATGTCCGGCAGGACGTGTCCGGTCGGACATATAAAATCATTCTTTCGGGTTTGCCTGCTGTGGGTGACGGCTTGTTCCATTCATGGAGCGAGCGGTCATGCACGGCTTTCCGCTTCCGGCTCAAATGGACAGCGAAAAAGAAAAATCGTCAGAAATCCGTAAAAGCACCTCTCCGGCATAAGCACAAAAGAAATGGGCCTTGCATCATCAGTCTAAACTTCTGTTTAGGCGTGAGGCAAAGCCCTTTTCTCCGCTTATGCGGTAGTCGGCATACGTTCGTCCAAAATCACTTTGGGCGATGGTGTGCCGACGGACAGAACCGCTTTTACGGAAAAACTTATATGTGAGGATAAAAAAATCAGGAGATTTATTTCTAAATCTCCCGTTTAATTTCTATTTTTGCATACGAAGAGTTCTTTGAAGGTTACGCAACGCGCAGAAGGATAATGCAGTAGATAACTAACTAATTCGTAACCTATTACTATCATGAGCAATTAACCTACGCTCATTTCCAATAAATTACACTCTTTTCGTAACTTCGAAAAGCAAAAATACCAATAATTATTGAATTGCGGGAAACCGCCGCCCGATATTTTTCAAAATATTGTTGTTATGACACGAATTTAGATGAAGTCCACGCTTATACGGTCATTGATGAACTTCGGAATGGAGGAAAAAGAACCGTTCTTCCCGGCGCAACTTTCCGTTAAATCAACTTGGCGTCACCCTCAGAACGCTGAGGCACGATGTCACATTCCTCGTACGTAATTCCTTTTCTTAATTTTAAGCCTCTGAGAGTGGGGACTTTTCAAAATAAATCTTCCTCGGCTCCAAATTCTTGAAATATGGCGGGCGTAATTTCTTGGATATTTATCCGCTTTATATCCGTTGATTTTTCAACCTGTTGATACACAACGGTTTAGAAATCGGGGCGTCTCCGCCGTTTTGCCGTTCGGCCGTGACGGGCTTGCCGTAAGGGCCCCGTTGCTCTGCCGTAAGGGCCTTGTTGCGTTGCAACGGGGCCCCCGTTGCATGACGGCGGCGGCCCCGTCGCAACCCCGGGAGGGCCTTACGGCAAGAAAATGGCGTTGTTTTTGCCCGAAAACGGCAATCAAAAACTGACGGAAATTTCCGCTCCGGACACCCCGGGAGGCCCTCCCGGGGGTGCGGCGGCATCCGGAAGCGATGGTTTTTGCAGCTGAAACAGGGTGGAAATACCTCAAAAAGGGCCTCAGAGGGGGCAAAAACGGCAAAAACCGGCGGCTTGCGCGGAGGTAGTTTTGTAAAGATAAAAGCCACCATAACGGCCGCCGCTGAATCTCCGCCGTATCCAAATTTCCCCCGTCAGATGAAGATTTTGTTCATTTTGTTTCGCCGTTTGAGAAATAAGTGGTATTTTTGTGGTCACAAACTGGTAAATCTATCTATAAACAATAATAAAAATATTAATTATCATGGCTAAAGTGGTAACATTAGGTGAGATTATGCTCCGCCTTTCACCGAACGGCAACGACCGTTTCATTCAGACAGATTCTTTCCGCATCATCCCCGGTGGTGGTGAGGCAAATGTGGCTATCAGCTGCGCAAACTACGGACACGACGCTTATTTCGTGAGCAAGCTGCCCGCACACGAGATTGGTCAGATCGCTGTCAACTCTCTGCGCCGCTATGGAGTCAATACCCAGTTCATCGCCCGTGGCGGTGAGCGTGTCGGTCTCTACTATGCCGAGACCGGCGCTTCGATGCGTCCTTCAAAGGTCATCTACGACCGTGCCCATAGCGCCATCGCTGAGGCTGAGCCCGCTGATTTCGACTTCGACGCAATCATGGAAGGTGCCGACTGGTTCCACTGGTCAGGCATCACTCCCGCCGTTTCTGACAAGGCTGCCGAACTGACCCGTCTGGCCTGCGAGGCTGCAAAGCGTCACGGCGTCACCGTTTCCGTTGACCTCAACTTCCGCAAGAAGCTCTGGACATCGGAGAAGGCTATCTCAATCATGCGCCCCTTGATGAAGTATGTCGACGTCTGCATCGGCAACGAGGAGGACGCAGAGCTCTGCCTCGGCTTCAAGCCCGACGCTGACGTTGAGGGCGGACAGACCGATGCTGCCGGATATGAGGGCATCTTCAAGCAGATGAAGGAAGAGTTCGGCTTCAAGTATGTCGTTTCTACGCTGCGTGAGAGCTTCTCAGCTACGTTCAACGGCTGGAAGGCCCTGATTTATGACGGCAAGGAGTTCTATCAGAGCAAGCGCTACGAGATTAACCCCATCATCGACCGTGTCGGTGGCGGCGACTCTTTCTCGGGCGGTCTCATCCACGGTCTGCTCACAAAGCCGACACAGGGCGAGGCTCTCGAATTTGCCGTAGCAGCATCTGCACTGAAGCACACCATCAACGGCGACTACAACCTCGTCAGCGTTGCTGAGGTTGAGGCTCTGGCTGGAGGTAACGCCAACGGCCGCGTACAGCGCTAATAAGGACATTATTAAATACATAGATAAAGACAAATGGCAAAGTTTGATAAGATAGCCGTACTGGCCAAGATCGGCCAGACAGGTATGGTGCCCGTGTTCTATCACAAGGATGCCGAGGTTGCCAAGAAGGTCGTAAAGGCCTGCTATGACGGAGGCGTGCGCGCTTTCGAGTTTACCAACCGTGGCGATTTCGCCCACGAGGTGTTTGAGGAAGTCGTTAAGTTCGCTGCCAAGGAGTGTCCCGAGCTCGCTCTCGGTGTCGGCTCGGTCGTTGACCCCGCTACGGCTGCCCTCTACATCCAGCTGGGTGCGTGCTTCGTTGTCGGCCCGCTGTTCAACCCCGAAATCTCCAAGATCTGCAACCGCCGTCTCGTGGCCTACACACCCGGATGCGGAAGCGTTTCAGAGGTGGGCGCAGCTCAGGAGACAGGATGCGACCTGTGCAAGATTTTCCCTGGCGACGTGCTCGGTCCGAACCTCGTCAAAGGTCTCATGGCTCCCATGCCCTGGTCGAAGCTGATGGTTACGGGTGGCGTCTCTCCCGACGAGGCCAACCTCACGTCATGGATCAAGGCCGGCGTCTTCTGCGTGGGCATGGGCTCGAAGCTCTTCCCCAAGGACGTCATAGCAGCCGAGAACTGGCAGGCTATCACCGACAAGTGTGTTGAGGCACTGGGCTACATTGCTAAAGCACGCGGCTAAAAGCATAACAACCGAAGGTTCCATGGGCATCATCGTATGCCTGTGGAGCCTTTTGTTCTTTTCAGCATGTTCACCGACGGATAGGCAGCGGGTGGACGAGCTGAATTCTCTTTCGTACGCCTATCACTACCGCAATCTTGATTCGACCGAGGCCTGTGCCTCACGCGCATACGACATGTCGGCCCGCTATGGCAGCGGCCGTGCCGAGGCGCTCAACAATCTCGCTTTTGTCAGCATGGCCCGCATGGACTACGACGGTGCGCGCCGCCGTCTCGACGAGGCTTCCGCCGCTACCGACAATCAGGTGGAGCTGCTCGTGAGCGACGTCCTTCAGATGCGCCTCTGCCAGCGTATGTCCCGAAACCGCGACTTCTACGACTACTGCGAGCGCGCCAAGTCGCGCCTCAGCCGCATCGCCGAGGAGCGTGACGGGCTGTCCGAGCGGATGGAACGCCGCATGATATACGCCGAGACGGAGTTTGCCATCGTCAATTCCGCATACTATTATTACGTCGGACTGGAGGAGAAGTCGGCCGAGGCCCTTGCCGCCATCGACCCCGACGGGCCGATCCGGCGCGACACAGCCCAATATCTCAACTACCTCTACAACATCGGAAGCGGCGGCATCCTGACCGGTTCGACGCCGGCGGAAGTCTGCCGGCGTGAGTTCGGCGCGCTTCTCGAATGTTTCTTCATGGCCTCCCGCCATGGCTACGGATTCTTCGAGGCCAACAGTCTCGGCGCTATGGCGGGCCAGCTCATCGTCCCCGAAAACTCAGGGATGCTCCTTGACGAGAACGCCCGCACCCTTGCCCTGTTCCTTCCGGACAGCGTCGCGGCCGGTGCTGCGGCCGGATGGATGGCCTACCGCTCGCTCGAAATGTTCGAAGACTATGGCGACGTCTATCAGACGGCGGGCGCCCGGCGCACCCTTGCCTCGTGTTTCATGGCCTCGGGAGACTACGGCCTTGCCTTGACGAGCCTCGAAGAAGCCCTTGTCGACACGGCCGTCGCTCAGGCTCCGGACCTCGTCGCCAGCATACGCGAGCAGCTCAGCGTTGTCTTTTCTGCCCTCGACGACAAGCCGGCGAGCGACTACAACCGCAATATCTACATCGACCTGCAGGAACAGACGCGTCAGGACCGCTATCTGGAGTCGCGCGCCGGAATGCTTGACCGGGCCTCGTCCCAGCTCAACGTCATGATAGTGGCCGTGCTCGTCGCCATCCTCGTGCTCGTCGCCGTGCTCTTCCTCTTCCGCTATCTCAACCGCCGGCAGCGATCAGACGGCGCCATGGACGAGTTGCTCCGGCCGCTGCGGGAATGGCAGGAGGCTGACCGACGCCATTCGGAAGCCGTCGCCGACCGCATGGAAGAAATCAACGAGGCCTATGCCCTCAGCATGACTCGCATACGTCAGGGCGAGCGTCGCAGCATGGAGAACCGGGCGAAGGTGTCGCTGGCCTGCAGCGTGGTTCCGCTGATAGACCGCATCATCAACGAGGTCACGATACTTTCGTCGCGCGACGAGGCTGCCGGCGTGCGTTCGGAGCGCTACGCCTATATCTCTGAGCTGGCCTCAAAGATAAACGAACTGAACGACATCCTCACCCATTGGATTCAGATGCGACAGGGACGCATCGACCTTCACATCGAGAGTTTTGCCCTCCAGCCGCTCTTCGACATCGTCGCCAAGGGCAAGGCGGGCTTCCGCCTGAACGGTGTGGAGCTGGACGTGCAGCCCACCGGGGCCACGGTCAAGGCCGACCGCGTCCTCACGCTCTTCATGATAAATACCCTTGCCGACAACGCACGCAAGTTCACGCCCTCCGGAGGCCGCGTCACCGTGAGCGCCCGACAGACGGATGACTATGTGGAAGTGGTCGTCGAGGACACCGGTTGCGGCCTCACCGAAGACGAGTTGGCCCGTATCTTCGAGCATAAGATATATGACGGTCATGGCTTCGGGCTCATGAACTGCCGCGGAATCATCGACCGCTACCGCAAGATGAGCCGCATCTTCTCCGTCTGCCAGCTGTCGGCCGAGAGCCGCAAGGGTGCCGGAAGCCGCTTCTTCTTCCGTCTTCCGCGTGCGGTCATGCGCTCGCTGGTCTTCCTTATGGTCGCCGCCGGCGCCGCAAGGGTTTCCGCTGCAGCGCCGGAAGCTGCCGTTTCTCCATTGTCAGAACCTTCTGTAACCGTATCAAGAGCCCATACCACTGCGCCGGAAGGCAATCTTCCGCGGGCCAAGGCCTACGCCGACAGCGCCTATTTCTCCAATATCGCGGGCACATACGGGCGCACCCTCGCCTTCGCCGACTCCTGCCGGATGTATCTCAACCGCCATTATCTCACCCTGCGCCCCGGCGGCCGTCTGCTGATGACGGCCGGAGGAGACGCCGCGTCGGTGCCGCCGGAAATCCAATGGTTCCGCGACAGTCTGCCGACACACTATAACATCATCCTCGACATGCGCAACGAGAGTGCCGTGGCGGCGCTTGCGCTCCATCGCTGGCAGCTCTATACATATAATAATAAGGTGTACACGCAGCTCTTCAAGGAGCTTTCCGCCGACAACACCCTGGCTGAATATTGCCGTGTGATGCAGCAGTCGCAGACCGACAAGACCATTGCCGTCATTATTCTCGTGCTCCTTCTTGTCATCATTCCGCCCGCATACTATCTTCTCTACTACCGCCACCGGCTCTATTTCCGTTTCTGTGTCGAGCGCATACGCATGCTCAACGACATCCTTCTCAGCGACGACACGCCGTCGGAGAAGCTCTGCCGCATCGAACCGCTCACGCATGAACAATATCCCGCCGGCCTTCAGGCGGTCGTCGACAGCATTCTTGGCGCGCTCCGCGATGCCGTCTCGGCCCACCGTCGCCAGTCCGCCGGCATCGAACTTGCCGCCGACGAGTGTCGCAGGGCGGAGTATGAAGAGGGCATCCTCCACATAACCAATTCCGTTTTGGACAACTGTCTGTCGACGCTGAAGCACGAGACGATGTATTATCCCAGCCGTATCGCGCGGTTGGCCGACTCTGCCGACACCGACCTGAAGTCGATGGAAGAGCTCGCCGCCTACTATCGCGCCATCCATTCCATACTCACCGAGCAGGCCATGCGGCAGACCGAGCGCGTCCGTCTTCACGTAACGGCGGTCCCGGTTGTCGAGCTTACAGGTGGTGAGGATACTGGACTGTGTGTCCTCGGCGACCGCAATCTGCTGGAATATCTCTTTGAAATCCTGCGGCGCACGGCCGGACGGCCGCTCAGCGGCATCACCGTCGAGCCGCAGTCGGACCGCTATCTGACGTTCACCGTGCCCATGCCGCGGCAGGACGGCATCCGGTCGGAAACCCAAGACCCCTTCGTTCCGTCCGTCGACACTATTCCCTATCTGCTCTGCCGCCAGATTGTGCGCGACCATTCCGACGCCACCCACCGCTACGGCTGCGGCATACGGGCCGACGGTTGGGACGCGCGTGACGACAGCAGCGGCGCGCTTGCCGACAGCTACAGCATAAAGATAACGCTACCCCGTGCCGCCGCACACCATATCCCGCAGTCGGATGCGGTCGGGTAGGGACGAAATAAAACATAAAAGCAATGGAAAAGTTTAAGATTATAATCGTAGAAGACGTGCCTTTAGAGCTGAAAGGCACTGAAGGTATCATACGCAGTGACATTCCCGAGGCCGAGATTATCGGCACGGCAGACTGCGAGGCTGCCTATTGGCGGCTGATGAAGCAACAGCAGCCCGACCTTGTTCTGTTGGACCTCGGGCTCGGCGGCTCGACAACCATCGGCGTGGAGATCTGCCGTCAGACCAAGGAGGCCCACCCGTCGGTGAAGGTTCTCATCTTCACGGGCGAGACATTGAACGAGAAACTGTGGGTCGACGTGCTCGACGCGGGTGCCGACGGCATCATCCTTAAGAGCGGCGAGCTGCTCACCAGGGGCGATGTCAGGAGCGTGATGGAGGGAAAGCGCATGGTCTTCAACCAGCCGATACTCCAGAAAATCGTCGACCGCTTCCGCCAGGCCGTGGGCAGCCGCGTCGCCAGTCAGGAGGCTTTCGTCAACTACGAGATTGACGACTACGACGAACGCTTCCTCCGCCATCTCGCCCTTGGCTATACAAAGGAGCAGATTACCAACCTGCGCGGCATGCCGTTCGGCGTCAAGAGCCTTGAAAAACGGCAGAACGAACTCGTCCAGAAGCTCTTTCCCGACGGCAACGGAGGCATGGGTGTCAACGCCACGAGGCTCGTCGTGAGGGCCTTGGAGCTGCGTATTCTCGACATAGACAATCTCCGTCCCGATGAAGAATGAGCCATCTGATGGTACGACCAAACACTGATAACGATGAAAAGTAAGCCGTTTGCCGTCCTGGCCCTGTCGCTTGCCGTTCTCCAGCTGTGCCTCCTTCCGGCCTCATGGATGCTCAGCGTGCTGCTGCCCGAGAGTGGAGTGCGCAGCCTGTTGGGCAGTGAGGGCGTGCGCTGGATGCTCGGGCGTTTCACCGACATGCTCGCCGGACGTCCTCTGGCCTGCCTCCTGCTGCTCTCGGTGGCCTGGGGATGCGTCTGTTCCAGCGGCATTTTGAGGATTTTCCGCCGTCGTGCTATGCTTCAATACCGCGAGCGCATAGCCCTCGGCTTTGTCGTCTGTCTGTCCCTTGGCTATGCCGGCGTCCTGGCGTGGCTCACCCTCATGCCCCACGCCGTGCTGCTGAGCGTCACCGGCGCCCTGTTTCCGTCGCCGTTCAGCGCCTCACTCATTCCCGTCATTTCGTTCGGAGCGTGTCTCGTCGCGGTGGTCTACGGCATCGTTTCGGGCCGTTTCCGCACCGTCACGGACGTCTACCGCTCACTATTTTGCGGTATAGCCATGGCCTCACCGCTATTCTTTCTCTACATCCTGCTAATCCAATTGTATTATTCGGTCATGTTTATGATTGGATAAAAACCCCATTATTGGGTATTGCGCACCTCGTCCTTTACCGCTACCTTTGCACCTGTCAATCAGACAAAGAACATTAAAGATAAGATAAAGGATGAATAAGACTATTGTAATCTACGGTTCGACCACCGGCACCTGTCAGGCCATAGCTGAGGATATTGCCGGCAGACTTGGTGTTGAGGCTGTCGACGTGCAGTCTCTTGACGCAGGAGTGGTCAGCGGACATGACACCCTTGTGCTCGGCACATCCACTTGGGGTGCGGGCGATTTGCAGGACGATTGGTACGACGGACTCAGTCTCATGCAGTCATGCGACCTTTCCGGCAAGATCATTGCCCTCTTCGGCTGCGGTGACTGCGAGTCGTATGGCGACACGTTTGTCAGCGCTATCGGAAAACTCTATGACGGCCTGAAGGACAGCGGGGCCCGCTTTGTAGGCTCCGTGGCCACTGACGGCTATTCTTTCAGCGACAGTGAGGCCGTTGTGGACGGTCGTTTTGTCGGCCTTCCGCTCGACGATGTCAATGAATCCGACCTCACGGGCGATCGCATCGGCGCTTGGGTGGAGGAGCTCAAAGGCAGCCTTCAGTTTGCTGAAAGATAATAATTCATAAAGTATTTGTTTAGTTTTTATGTGAAAGGCCGGCTGTGAAGTCGGCCTTTCATTATGTTATTGGCGCATGTTCTGTTTTTTAGAAAACGTTGTTGTATTACAATTTGATAACTAAAATGTTTGTTTTGGTTACATATTGGTTGTTTGCATTATAGCAAAACCGTTACATTGATACATCAGGGCGGGCCTTAAATAAAAACATTGTGGCATTTGTCCGGTAATGCAAAATATCACGTAACTTTGCATTGTGATTACAAAGTGATTGCGAATCGTACGACACAATGACACTCTGGAGTAATAATGATATTGAAATATAACACAAACACAAGTAGGTATTATGAACGGATTAGTAAAAAGAGCAGCCTTTATGGCTGCGGTTGCCATCCCGATGGCAGCCGGTGCACAGGACAACAAGTTTGATGCTTCAGTAGGGGCGGATGTTGTGAGCGGTTATGTCTGGCGTGGCCAGAATCTCGGCAGCGCGGCCATACAGCCCTCTGTGTCCGTTTCCTATGAAGGCATCACATTGGGAGCATGGGGCTCCTACGGCATTGCCGACGCCAACGACACAAAAGAACTCGACCTGACGCTGTCCTACGCGACAGGCGGCCTGACGCTGGGTGTGACGGACTATTGGTTCTCGGGAGCCGAGCGGCGCGACCGCTATTTCCTTTACGGCTCCCACGAGACGGCCCACGTCTTTGAAGCCAACGTCGGCTATGATTTCAGCATATTCTCCCTGAACTGGTTCACCAATTTTGCCGGCAGCGACTACCGCCCCGACGGCCATCGCGCCTATTCCTCCTATCTGGAGATAGCGGCTCCGTTCCGGCTCGGCGGACTGTCGTGGACAGCGGCGGCGGGCTGCGTGCCGTTCAAGTCGGCGGCCACATATACGGACAGCGCCGGTGAGCCGGTCGGCGGATTTGCCGTCACCAACGTCACCGTCGGAGTGAAGAAAGACGTGAAAGTGACCGAAGCGTTCTCCCTGCCGCTGTTCGCTTCCGTGACGGCCAATCCCTGCAGCGGAAAGATGTATATGACGTTCGGCCTGTCACTCTGACCGGACATTTATCGCCCGGCGGTCTGATAATCCGTCCGGAATATAGAGAACAACAACAAACACAAATGAGATATGAAAAAGATTGAGGCGATTATTCGCAAGACAAAGTTCGAGGAAGTGAAGGACGCGCTGCTCGACATCGACATCGAGTGGTTCTCCTATTATGATGTGCGCGGCGTCGGGAAAATGCGTCAGGCGCGCATCTACCGCGGAGTGAAGTATGACACAAGCTGCATCGAGCGCGTGCTGATCAGCGTCGTAGTGAGAAATCTGAATGTCGAAAAGACCATCGGGGCCATCGTCTCCGCCGCCCGTACTGGTGAGATAGGTGACGGCCGCATCTTCGTCATTCCCGTTGAGGACGCCGTGCGCATCCGTACCGGAGAGCGCGGGGACATCTCACTTTATAACGCGGAACAGGAGAAATAATCAAAGACAACACAAACACAAATCAATATGAAACATACCGTTATATATAAGGTGGCGCTGGCGGCCCTTGCGCTGGCCACGCCTATGGCATCATTTGCCGCCGACACCACAGTCGAAACGCTTGCCCGTGAGACCGAAATCTCTATCAACACCGTGTGGATGCTGCTCGCGGCCATGCTCGTCTTCTTCATGCAGCCCGGCTTCGCGCTCTGCGAGGCAGGTTTCTCCCGCACGAAGAACACGGCCAACATCCTGTTCAAGAACTTCGTCGACTTCACCCTCGGCTCCGTCTGCTTCTGGCTGATAGGCTTCGGAGTGATGTGGGGAGCCGGCGGTGCGGGCTTCATGGGCATGCCGGAGTGGGGCAGTCTCGACTTCCTGACAGCTCCGGCCGGTCTCCCGATAGAGGGATTTCTGATGTTCCAGACCGTCTTCTGCGCCACGGCGGCCACCATCGTGTCGGGTGCAATGGCCGAGAGGACTAAGTTCTCGATGTATATCGTCTACTCGCTGCTCATCTCCCTGATTGTCTACCCGATAGAAGGCCACTGGACGTGGGGCGGCGGCTGGCTCATGAACGGCGAGGAAGGCAGCTTCATGATGGACGTCTTCGGATGTACGTTCCATGACTTTGCCGGCTCGACCGTCGTTCATTCCTGCGGCGGATGGCTCGCACTGATCGGTGCTATGGTTCTCGGTCCGCGTCTTGGAAAGTACGGACGTGACGGCAAGAGCCGCGCCATTCCCGGCCATAGCCTCACTTTCGCCGCCCTCGGCGTGTTCATCCTGTGGTTCGGATGGTTCGGATTCAACCCCGGTTCACAGCTTGCCGCCTTCGGCGAAGACAACCGCGTGGCAATCTCCCACACCTTCGCGACGACCAATATGGCCGCCTGTACCGGCGGTCTAGCCACGCTCTTCTTCTCATGGGTGCGCTACGGAAAGCCCTCGTTGTCGCTCACACTCAACGGAATCCTCGCCGGACTGGTCGGCATAACGGCCGGATGTGACCTCGTCAGCATCGGCGGAGCAGCCTGCATCGGACTGATCTGCGGTCTTCTGATGCCCCTGTCTGTCGAGTTCATCGACCACGTGCTTCATATCGACGACCCCGTCGGCGCATCCTCCGTCCACGGTGTCTGCGGATTTACGGGAACGGTCTGTACCGGCCTCTTCGCCACGGACAGCGGTCTGTTCTACGGTCACGGCTTCAACTTCCTCGGAGCGCAGCTCTTCGGCGCCGTCGTTGTCGGTGTGTGGGCCCTCGTCTGCGGCTTCGTAATCTTCAAGGGTATCGATCTTATCCACGGTCTGCGCGTATCGCCGCGCATCGAGGAGGAGGGACTTGACATCTACGAGCACGGCGAGACGGCATATAACTCCTGATCCGGTTTCGATACCTGTCATCAGAATAAGACTTTATCAGACATAGATTTCTCTTTTTTAGCGGCGGCAGCGGAAACATCTTCCGGTGCCGCCGCTTTCATGCTGTGATGGATTTAGGAAGATACTTTCAAGCTGCAGCGAAAAACTCAACGCAAAGACACAAAGGCGCAAAGGGCTTTTCTCTAAAGCCCTCCTGCGCCTTTGCGGCCTCTGCGTTTAATATATGACAAAACCTTCTGTGTCTCCGAGTCTCCGAGTGTTCCGAAAAAATAATCTTTGCGCCTCTGCGTTGAACTTCATTCAACTCCCACGTCAGCGTCAGACAAGAACATACGGCCGGCCTCCTCTGACCTTTATCCTTACAAAACCGCATCATCCAAAATCTCCGTTTTAGCTCATTTTTGGGGCATTTGAATCCCCGTAAGGCCCTTATGGCAACCGCCCGTCATGCGCCAACCCTTCGGTTTTTGCCCCGTCATGATGCAGTAAGGCCCTTACGGCTTTTCCAGAACACAAATCCTCATCATTTTCAGATCTCTGTTTTTGTCCTGAAAAGCTACCGTTTCCGAGCCGTAAGGCCCTCCCGGGTTCACGACGGGGTCGCTCTTGCGATGCAACGGCGGCCTCGTTGCAATGCCGTAAGGCCCTCTCCGCAACCCCGTAAGGCCCTTATGGCAAGCCAGTCGCGGCTCTCCGGCAAAACCACGGAATTGTCCCTGTTTGTAACCTGCTATGAATAAGGATATTACAAAAGTTGTCAAAATATCCTCACGGAGACCCCTAAAATTTGATACGCTCATGCTTGCGATATTTGAGCCCGTCTCCGCATTTTTTTGAAAAGTCCCCATTCTCGTCGGCCTTAAATTCAGAATTTTAATTACGGAAAATCCTAAATAAAGGTTTCTTCAATACATATATTTCCCCCTCCGCCCCGTTTCTTCCCTCTTTTATTCGTTTCTTCCGTTGATTTTTCGTACTTTTGGGGCACAGTTGGCGGAACGGGTGGCGGATGGCGGCCTGTGATGCCGGCGGAAAGAAAAAAAGAAAAGAACATGGAGAATAAGAAGCCAATGCGCAATATATGTATTGTGGCGGGGGCACGCCCCAATTTCATTAAGGTTGCACCCATCGTCCGGGCCATCGCCAAGGCCCGCGGAGAGGGTGCGGAGATGAGTTGCAGTCTTGTCTATACGGGCCGGGCGGACGACCCGACGCTGGAACAGTCGCTTTTCGACGACCTGAGGATAGGCCGTCCCGACGTCTGTCTTGGTGTCGACTGCGTCAGTCTCAACGAGCTGACGGGGCGGGTGATGGGCGAGTTTGAGGCCTATCTCGACACCCACGCGACCGATGTCGTCATCGTCGTGGACGACCTCGCGTCGACAATGGCCGTGGCCATCGTCACGAAGAAGCGCGGTGTCAGGCTGGCCCACCTCGTGGCCGGCACGCGTTCGTTCGACATAACCATGCCAAAGGAAATCAACCGGCTTGTCATCGACGGCTTGAGTGACCTGCTTTTCACGGCTGGTTCGGGCGCATGTACGGTTGTCTCGCGCGAGGGCGCCGACCTCTCGCAGGTCTATATGGTCGGCAATATCCTGATGGACACGCTCCGTTTCAATCACGAAAGGTTTTGCCGTCCGGCCATCGCCGACGAAATCGGCCTGAATGAGGGCCGTTACGTCGTCTTCACCCTCAACCGCCGCGCGCTGATGGCCGACCGTGAGAACCTGCGCCGGATGCTGGAGGCGATGCTCGCGGCTGCCGGCGACATGCCCGTGGTGGCCCCGTTGCGCGGCGAGGCCCGACGGGTCGTTGAAGAGCTGCTGCCGGAAGGTGTCGGCGGTTTTTACCAGACCGGACCGCTGTCCTATCTCGAATTCGGATGGCTGGCCGCCCATGCCTGTGGTGTGGTCACGGACTCTGGAAATGTGGCGGAGGAGGCGACGTTCAACGGAGTGCCCTGCATAACGCTCAACAGCTATACGGAACATGCCGAGACGGTCACCGTCGGCTCGAACGTGCTCGTCGGCGAGGATTCCGCAAGGCTCGGCGAGGCCGTCGGCGACATGGTCGGAGGACGCTGGAAGAAATGCGGTCTGCCGGACAGATGGGACGGACGGACGGCCGACAGAATCGTAAGAATATTGTCGTTGTGATGCTTTTTAAGTGAAAAATGTGTATCTTTGCACCTGCAAATATGGTTCACCGGTGAGTGATTAAAAGGGAACGGGGTGGAAATCCCCGACAGGCCCGCTGCTGTGAACCGCCTTTCAGGGGCAGAATAGAGTGTCACTGGCCGTTTGGCCGGGAAGACATTCTGTCCGGGCGGAAAGTCAGAAGACCTGCCATTGCACGTCCTTCGTGGTAATCTCGTGGAACAGATTGTGAAGGACCAAGGTACAGAAATCTTTCTGAAAAAGCTGATTTATGAGAAAACATCTACTTTTGTTGTCTGCCGCATTGACGGTGTCTGCGGTAGTGTCAGGTCAAAAGATGACCGACAGCGAGTCCCATAGCAAGTATATCCTTGCCGTGGATGAGTATGTTCCGGCTCCGGGACAGTTTGTCAACGTCCTTCCGAAATACGAGGAGGGTGACGATGCCGCCGCAATGGCGGCCAAATGCACCGCCGCATTGGCTGAAAATAACGCCGGTGTGATTACCCTCGGAGCATACGGCGGGTACGTCACGTTTCATTTTGACCACAGTATTGCAAACATTCCGGGTGAGCGTGATCTCTACATAATGGGCAACGCCACCAAAGGCGGGGCAGAGCCGGGCGTGGTCATGGTCTCTAAGGACACCAACGGCAACGGTCTGCCGGACGACGAGTGGTACGAACTGGCCGGAAGCGTTGACGTGGACAGCGTCGGAAAGGTTGTATACGGCTATTCCATAACGTACGCTCCCGACCCGATGAACAACATTCCGTGGACGGACAGCCGCGGCCAGAGCGGAACGGTCGACCGCAACACATTCCATGCTCAGGAATATTTCCCGCAGTGGATGGAAGGCCCGCTGACGTTCACCGGCACGTTCCTGCCCTCAAACTGCCGTAACACGGGAACGGAAGAGCGCCCGAACTGGGTGCTCAACAGTTTCAGATACGGTTATGTGGACAACGTGGCCAACACCGACATACCCGGTTGCAGCTTTGACATCAGCTGGGCTGTGGACGGCGAGCGCCGGCCCGTGGACCTCGACTTCATTGATTTCGTCCGTGTCTACAACGGTATGAACCAGAAGTGCGGCTGGCTCGGCGAGACATCGACGGAGGTCTCGGGTGCCGAAGATATTCATCCCGAAAGGTCAATCGCCGCCATCATAGCTTCGGAGACACGCACGGCGACATTCGAGGAGATTGCCCTCGGTGAGGAAAGCTATTGGAACGGCTCCGACATGAAGGGCACGGAGGATACCGACGACTATGGTTCGACGGTCTATCGGAACTCATTCGCGAGCGGTTCGTTCCGTTTCAACAATACATATAACGCCATATATGGCTCTTGGTCGGGCTTCGCCGTGTCCAATCAGACATCGGTAGTGTTCAACAGTTACGACGACCAGTATCACTGCTCGGTCGGTCACGGCTATGACAAGTCGGCCAATTATGCCGTCGTATTCCCCTACGGCGAGACCGTCGAGGTGATGAACAAACCGGAGGGCGATGTTCTCAGCGGCTTCTATGTGGCCAATGCCGCCGCCAATGTCAACGCCTATCTGAACGGCGACGGCATGACGGGCAAGTTTGAGGCGGGCGACTGGTGTAAGCTCACCGTCACCGGCCATCACGCCGACGGCACGACATCAGCCGTGGAGGTCTATCTCGCCGACTACCGTGCGGCCGATGAGGCTTCACATTATTATATAGACTACTGGCAGTGGGTTGACCTCGCCTCGCTCGGAAAGGTGAAGGAACTGTCCTTCGCCGTGACGAGCAGCCACAACAACGACTGGGGAATGACCACGCCGGGCTATTTCTGCATGGACAATCTCAACGGAGAGAAGGACGGTACGGCCGGAATCACCAGCCGTGCGGCCGCATCAGCAGCTACGCCAGCCGCACGCTATTCGTTGGACGGCCGCCGGATGGAGGCTCCGCGCCGCGGAGTGAACATCGTCCGCATGTCCGACGGAACGGTGCGGAAGGTATTCGTGAAGTGATATGAGACAAATCGTTTATATATTCGCCGTCTGTCTTCTGTTCCTGTCCTGCGGGAACGGAAGACAGACGGCAACGTTTGGAGAGGGTGACACCGTCGTGTTCCGCTACGCCCGGCTGATAGAGGCGGTGCGTTATGACGGCTTTACGGTTGTGCGCATGGCCGACCCGTGGCATGAGGGGCGAACGCTCCACACCTACGTGCTCGTGCCCCGCAGTGCCGGAGAGATTGACGGGCTGCCCGAGGGCACCGTCGTCCGCACACCGTTGCGCCGCGCCGTTCCCTTTTCGACCGTCCATGCCGCCCTCGCCATAGACCTCGGGCGCCAGAAGTCCATTGCCGGCATGGCCGATATGGCGTATGTCAAGCTGCCTTACATACGTCGGGAGTGTCGTGCTGGACGCATTGTCGACGTCGGAAGCTCAATGAATCCGGACATCGAAAAGCTGATCGACACGCGTCCGGACGCCGTGCTGGTGTCGCCGTTCGAGAACAGCGGCGGCTACGGAAAGCTGGAGGAGACGGGCATACCGCTCGTCGAGTGTCCCGACTATATGGAGACCTCGGCTCTCGGACGGGCCGAATGGATGCGCTTCTACGGCATGCTTTTCGGTGCTGAGGCCGCGGCAGACTCACTGTTTGCCGTTGTCGACAGCAGCTATCTGTCGCTCCGGAACAAGGTGATGCTGTCGTCGACATGTCGCACGGTTCTTGTCGACAAGATGACAGGCTCGGTATGGTATATGCCGGGCGGTCAGAGCACGTTCGGGACGATGCTGGCGGAGGCCGGTTTCAGCTATGCCTTCTCCGACGATACCCACAGCGGAAGCCTTGCCCTGCCTTTCGAGACCGTGCTCGACGAATGCGGTGACGCCGACATCTGGCTTTTCCGTCATAGCTGCCGGAGGCCGATGACATACGCGGAGCTTTATTCGGAATATCATGGTTACGGCCGTATGCGCCCGTTCCGCGAGCGCCGGTGCTACGGATGCAATGTCGAGACGTCGCTGTTTTTCGAGGAGACGCCTTTCCGTCCGGACTATCTGCTGGCCGATCTCATCCGTATAGCCCATCCGGAAATGTCCATCCCGGGCGAAATGAGATATTTCCAGAAAGTGAAAGAGTAGGGGGGAGGGGCGTTGACGTGACGCCGTTTCTCTTTCCGTCGATGTAGGATGTCTGCGGCTTGCGGATGTAGATAGGTGGCTTCCGATGGTTTTTACTAAATAAAAAATCCTGTAAGAGTATGAATAAAGGTTCGGTCTACTGTCTGATGGCGGTCTTGCTGACGGCATTGCTTTTTGCCGTCAACCTATGCGTAGGGGCTGTCCGGATTCCTCTCAATGACGTTTTCAGTGCCCTTTTCGGCACGGGGGAGGTTCGGGAGAGCTGGCGGTTCATCGTCGTCGGCTCACGTCTGCCGCAAGCCATTACCGCGATGTTGTCCGGCGGGGCGCTTGCCGTGAGCGGCCTGATGCTCCAGACTGCCTTCCGCAATCCGCTGGCCGACCCTTCGGTGTTCGGTATTAGCAGCGGAGCGGGGCTTGGGGTGGCGCTTGTCATTCTCTTTCTCGGCGGCAGCGTCACGGCCGGGGCATTCTCGCTGACGGGCTTCGCCGCAATCTTCGTCGCCGCTTTTGCCGGCGCCATGGCCGTCATGGCCGTCATATTCTTCTTTTCCACCACTGTGCGCAACAACACGACGCTGCTCATCATCGGCATTATGATAGGCTATCTTTCGTCTTCGGCCGTCTCGCTTCTCAACTTTTTTGCCACGGCTGAGGGCGTCAAGTCCTATCTGGTCTGGGGACTTGGCAATTTCGGAGGCGTCACGATGGCGCAGATGCCCGCTTTTGCGGCCATTGTTCTCGGCGGCCTCGTCGCCGCACTGCTGATGGTCAAGCCGCTCAACGCCCTGCTGCTCGGCGACCATTATGCCGAAAATCTCGGTGTCAATATCCGCATGGTCCGGAACAGTCTGCTCATTATCACAGGCGTTCTCACGGCCATCGTCACCGCTTTCTGCGGCCCCGTTGCCTTCATCGGTCTTGCCGTTCCCCATGTCGCGCGTCTGCTCACGACGACCGACGACCACCGCATTCTCATGCCAGCCACAATTCTGACCGGCGCTGTCGTCGCCCTGCTGTGCAACGTGCTCTGCGTCCTGCCCGGCGACGGTGGCATAATCCCCCTCAACGCCGTTACGCCGCTGCTCGGCGCACCGGTCATCATCTATGTGATAGTGAAAAGCAGGTAGGATATTCAATACCGTCAATGGGATGTTTAAATGAACATACAAGATGAAAAGTAAAATAGAGGAAATAAAGAGAAGTGGTGTTCCCGTTGTTAAATCGGGCAGTGCGAAAAACGGGAAGGAGTTCTTTGACCTGGTTATAAAAGACCAATTCTCAGTGGTAGAAGAGATAAAGTCTATACATAAAGCTTTAATCCAATATGTAAACCGTGAGGATGCCGTGTTTGTACTTCGATTGTTTGGAAGCGATTCCCGAAAAAATTACGAGAATCTTCGGCGTGGTTTCCTGACACATTATCCCGATGGCCGTAGAATGGTTTTCTGTGATAACATATTTGCAATGCCTTTTGCAGCAATGAAGCTGGCCGGAAAGAGTTATACAACAGATGAGCTGGTGACCTATATGAACGATACTTCAACTCGTTTTGGATTTGGTTCTACAAAAGAAGAAAGAGAGTTGGCCTATTATCAATGGGTTGCAAATAAAGCTAATATTAATCTAAATTCTTATGGTTGGTATTTAGCTCATATTGTGCCCGTAGGTAAGGATTACTCCAACAAGAGACTTCGTGATTTCTTTGATAATCCCAAACGTGAGGAATGGAGATGTTCGCCAAATTATATCCGTAGAGTCAAGAAAGACTTAACACCTCAGGAACTTTCAATTTTGAAAGCACATTTTCTTAGAATGGTTCATCCGCTTAACTCCTTTTTAGTGCCTAAACCCTCATTGCTTGCCTATAACGGTAAGAATATAGGTGAGGAGCAGGAGCTTATAAATATTGTTCAGGATTATATTAAAAACGAATACTCTGAAGAATATGAAGAATTATCTTCGTTAATGCAGGTTCCAAAAGTAGAAAAAACAGTCAATGCAATTGGTCCTATTATATGGAATAACAATAATAGGGAAAAAGAAAAACTAAGTTCCAAACATACAACAGCCAAACCCAAACAAGAGAAAGCTAAATGTCTTTTGGAACAAGAAGAACAAAAACTCAGCAAGACACTAAAATCTATTGGCAAAGAAATGTTTGTAAATTTATATCCACTGGTAAAAGGAAATCCGTTGATTACGATAGAGGACGTAGTTAAGCGGATACCTAAATATGGTGAGTTCTCAGAAAACTCTAAAAAAAGCAGACTGTCAAATATTAAAAGTATTATTAGACGAGGCCTCGGAAACAAAGCTCTTGAGAATATTTTAGCATCGAACCGCATAGATGAAGTGTTAAGATATAAGGCATCCAAACTTATTGCTACAGACTAATGATATTTTACAAATTCCTGTTGGACTTATTGTGTGAGGAAAAACTGCTGACATTTTAAATTAAAAGAATAGTTCCAAGCTAATTTTTGTCCTTTGGTCATACAAACGGCGTTATTTGGCGTTAAAGCCAAAATAATATATTAACTTTGCGGATACGTAACAATCAAAACGGATAATAAAAGGACAATTATGAGCAATACATTCAATAACATTCCTACACCCATATCTATATATAATAGAGGAGCGTCTGTCGCGGTGCAGTCTCAGTCTGATAGCCGACGTAACCCGTCGTGCCGACATCGAGATAATACTCGCTTTCTGGCATCTTATATTATATCCTAACTTGAAAAGCTGTTTGCAAATATTGATGAAGATTGAGTTATGGTGAAAAGTATTATGGCCGCCGACAATCAAGAACTGAACGAACTGTTTCTGAAAGTTTCTGATCTTATCACACAAGCCCGGAAACGTGTTGTAACAGCAGTAAACGTGACAGAGGTATATACAAAGTTTCATATTGGACAGTATATCGTGGAGTATGAGCAAAAGGGAGAAACGAAAGCTGAATATGGAAAGGCAGTGCTGAAAGAACTATCCAAACGTCTGACGGACAGGTTTGGCGAAGGCTGGTCGTATTCAAACTTGCGACAAGTTCGGCAATTGTTTTTAGTATATTCCAATTTGACAAACAGTGTCTGTCAAATTAAAGAGAACAAATCTGCAACACTGTCACGGATTTCTGATCTCGATGAAAATGACAATCATTGTTTTTCAAATTCCTTACCCACATTCTCCCTTTCATGGTCTCATTATCTTATACTCATGCGTATTGAGAATCCTGATGCTCGTAGTTTTTATGAAATAGAATGCACAGAACAGCAATGGAGTGTGAGACAGCTCAGCCGTCGGGTTGGAAGTTGTCTTTATGAAAGACTGGCATTGAGCCGCAACAAGGACGAAGTGATGAGGTTGGCACAGGAGGGACAAACAATAGAGAAGCCATCGGACATCATAAAGAATCCTATCACGCTGGAATTTCTTGGATTGAAGCCCGATGCAGCCTACTCGGAGTCTAAATTAGAGAATGCCATTATCAGCAAGATGCAGCAATTCCTTTTGGAACTCGGTAAAGGCTTCCTTTTTGAAGCACGTCAAAAGCGCTTCACCTTCGATGAAGAACATTTCTATGTAGATTTGGTTTTCTACAATCGATTGTTGCAATGTTATGTGCTCATAGACTTGAAGACGGACAAACTGTCTCATCAAGACCTTGGACAAATGCGGATGTATGTCAACTACTATGACCGTCATGTGAAACAGGACTTCGAGAAGCCAACTATTGGCATTCTGCTTTGCGAGCATAAGAACGACGCCTTGGTAGAACTAACCCTGCCCAAGGATGCCAACATTTATGCTTCGGCTTACCAACTTTATCTGCCGGATAAGACTTTGCTGCAAGCAAAAGTAAAGGAATGGATTGAGGAGTTTCATGAGAATGAACAATCGGACAAATAAACAAATCTCAATCTACAAAAAAACAGATGGAATCTGCACAAATCCTCTAACACATGGGATAATGGATGCAAACATTTGGCGTCAAAGCCAAAATAATGTATTAACTTTGCGGACGCATAACAATCAAAACGGATAATAAAAGGACAATTATGAGCAATACATTCGATAACATCTCCACACCTATATATATAATAGAGGAGCGTCTGTTGCGTCGCAACCTCAGTTTGATAGCCGACGTAGCCCGCCGTGCCGACATCGAGATAATACTCGCTTTCAAGGCGTTCGCACTGTGGAAGACCTTCCCGATTTTCCGTGAATATATCAGTTCGACGACGGCCAGCTCTCTGAGTGAGGCCCGACTGGCCGCAGAGGAGTTCGGAGCGCCGGCCCATACGTATTCGCCGGCCTATACCGCCGGTGACATTGACCCTATCGCGCGCTGTTCCAGCCATATCACGTTCAATTCGCTGAGTCAGTATGAGCGCTTCGGCCGCCGTGTGCGTGAGATAAATCCTGCGGTGTCGTGCGGTCTGAGGGTCAATCCGGAGTATTCGGAGGTTGAGACGATGCTATATAATCCGTGTGCTCCGGGCACACGCTTCGGTATCACGGCTGACAAGATGCCAGAGACGCTGCCGGAAGGTGTCGAGGGGTTCCATTGTCACTGTCACTGCGAGAGCGGTTCGGATGTTTTGGAGCGGACGCTCGTTCATATAGAAGAAAAGTTCGGGCGATGGCTGCCACGGCTTCGCTGGCTCAATCTCGGCGGAGGCCATCTCATGACGCGGAGCGATTATGACGTGGAACTGCTTGTCCGTCTGATGGACGGTCTTCACCGGCGTTATCCCAATCTTCGCATTATACTTGAGCCGGGAAGTGCCTTTGCGTGGCAGACAGGGCCGCTGGTGGCTTCGGTTGTCGATATTGTGGAGGATCATTCTGTCAAGACGGCTATTCTCGATGTGAGCTTCACATGCCACATGCCTGACTGTCTGGAGATGCCATACCATCCGGCAGTGCGCGGTGCGGAATTGCGTCCGCTCGAAGCGGCTACGGAAGAAAATACATACCGGCTCGGTGGAAACAGTTGTCTTTCGGGTGATTTCATGGGCTCGTGGCGTTTCGACGGACCGCTGAAACCGGGCGACAAGGTCGTTTTTGAGGATATGATACATTATACTACCGTAAAAACGTGCACATTCAACGGTATAACACATCCGTCGATAGGTATGCTTAACGAGGACGGAAAACTGGAGATTTTGCGCCGTTTTGGTTACGAAGACTATAAAAATCGCATGGATTAGAAGTTTTTTCGCAAAAAAGTCCCGAAAAGTTTTGGCGGTTCGGGAAAAAGCAGTACCTTTGCAACCGCAATCGAGAGAGATGCTTCTGATAACAGAATGAACGCGGAAATAGCTCAGTTGGTAGAGCACGACCTTGCCAAGGTCGGGGTCGCGGGTT
>ERZ780208.1140-NODE-1140-length-22628-cov-9.441279_pt1 | contig 22628 bp, 12 predicted proteins | sample MGYA00511167_ERZ780208 | MGnify/ENA primary metagenome ERZ780208 (study PRJEB29588, sample SAMEA2159202) | human gut metagenome | biome: human gut; feature: human-associated habitat; material: faeces | place: Denmark | collected 2008/2010 ...
TTAACAGGTCTTGGCTTGAAAGAGGCTAAGGATCTTGTAGACGGCGCTCCTGCTACAATCAAGGAAGGTCTTTCTAAGGAAGAGGCTGAGAACTTGAAGAAGGCTATCGAAGAGGCTGGTGCCAAGGTAGAACTCAAGTAATAATAAATCTTATAAATTCGCGGCAAGACAATGATTTTGTCTATGCAGTGTGAATCTTTTTAAAATACGGTTAGAATCTTCCAGGTAGGTAGGTTCTAACCTTTTTGTGTCTTTTCATTTATTATAAATATTAATATCTTCTGATGGCTTCAAAAATTGTTGATAACAGAGTTAATTTTGCCAGCATCCACAATCCGATGCCATATCCGGATTTTCTTGATGTGCAGCTAAAGTCGTTTAAGGACTTCCTTCAGATGGACACTCCCCCCGAAGAACGCAAGAACGACGGTCTCTATAAGGTTTTTTCAGAGAATTTCCCTATTACGGACACCAGAAATAACTTTGTTCTTGAGTTCCTCGATTATTATATAGACCCGCCTCGCTACACAATTGAAGAATGTCTTGAGCGCGGGCTTACATACAGTGTGCCTTTGAAGGCAAAGATGAAATTGTATTGTACTGATCCGGATCATGAGGATTTCGGTACATTCATACAGGATGTTTTCCTGGGCACAATTCCTTACATGACGAGCAACGGCACATTCATCATTAATGGTGCCGAGCGTGTTGTCGTTTCACAGTTGCACCGCTCTCCGGGCGTGTTCTTCGGACAAGGTGTGCATGCAAATGGCACAGTGCTTTATTCCGCGCGAATCATACCTTTCAAAGGCTCGTGGATAGAGTTTGCCACAGATATCAACAATGTAATGTATGCTTATATCGACCGTAAGAAGAAATTGCCTGTAACGACTCTTCTTCGTGCCATTGGATATGAGCAGGACAAGGATATCCTTCAGATTTTTGATCTTGCTGAAGAAGTCAAGGTCAACAAGAAGAATATGAAGGCAGCCATCGGACGTAAGCTTGCCGCACGTGTTCTGAAAAGCTGGAATGAGGATTTCGTAGACGAGGATACCGGTGAGGTTGTTTCCATCGAGCGTAACGAAGTCATCATGGAGCGTGAGACTGAACTCACAGAGGATAACATCGTCGACATAATAGAGAGCGGCACCCCTTCTGTGTTGCTTCATAAGGATGCGGAGGCAGCAAACAAATATTCGATAATCTTCAACACACTCGCAAAAGATCCGAGCAACTCTGAGAAAGAGGCAGTGCTGTATATATACAGACAGCTACGTAATGCCGATCCTGCAGATGACGCGAGTGCCCGTGAAGTGTTCCAGAATCTGTTCTTCTCCGACAAGCGTTATGACTTGGGAGAAGTGGGACGTTATCGTATAAACAAGAAACTTGGTCTTGACACGGAGTCAGACATCCGAGTGCTGACAAAGGACGATATAATCGAAATCATAAAGTATCTTATTCAGCTTATCAACTCTAACGCAACGGTGGACGATATCGACCACTTGTCCAACCGTCGTGTGCGTACCGTCGGAGAGCAGTTGAGCAATCAGTTCTCCATAGGTCTTGCCCGTATGAGCCGTACGATACGCGAGCGCATGAATGTGCGTGACAATGAAGTGTTCCAGCCTACTGACCTGATTAACGCAAAGACAATCTCAAGCGTAATCAATTCTTTCTTCGGTACAAACCCGTTGTCACAGTTTATGGACCAGACCAACCCGTTGGCAGAGGTAACACACAAACGCCGTCTGTCTGCTCTTGGTCCCGGCGGACTTTCACGTGAGCGTGCCGGATTCGAGGTGCGTGACGTTCATTACACACATTACGGACGTCTCTGTCCTATCGAGAGTCCTGAAGGTCCTAACATCGGACTTATATCGTCGCTTTGCGTTTATGCTACCATCAACGAGCTCGGATTTATTGAGACTCCCTACCGCAAGGTTACTGACGGTAACGTCAATCTTAATAATGATGATGTTGTATACCTCACTGCCGAGGAAGAGCAGGATCACATCATCGGACAGGGAAATGCACCTCTTCGTGAGGATGGTTCGTTCATACGCGACTATGTGAAATGCCGTCAGGACGCTGACTTCCCTGTAGTAGCACCCGACCAGGTCGATCTTATGGACGTGTCTCCGCAGCAGATTGCATCTGTTTCCGCCGGACTCATTCCGTTCCTCGAGCATGACGACGGTCACCGTGCGCTGATGGGATGTAACATGATGCGCCAGGCTGTTCCTCTTCTTCACAACGACGCGCCTATTGTCGGTACAGGACTCGAGAAGCAGGTGTGTGAGGATTCACGCACTATGATTACGGCTGAAGGCGACGGAGTAATCGAATACGTTGACGCAACGACAATACGTATATTGTACGACCGCACGGAGGACGAGGAGTTCGTCAGCTTCGAACCCGCGTCTAAGGAATACCGCATTCCTAAGTTCCGCCGTACGAACCAGAATATGACAATCGACCTGCGTCCTATCTGTAACAAGGGTCAGCGCGTAAAGGCAGGCGACATCCTTACTGAGGGATATGCAACTGAGAATGGAGAGCTCGCCCTTGGACGCAACCTGCTTGTGGCTTACATGCCTTGGAAAGGTTACAACTATGAGGACGCCATCGTGCTGAGCGAGCGTATGGTGCGCGACGATGTCCTTACGTCAGTGCATGTGGATGAGTACTCGCTTGACGTGCGCGAGACAAAGCGAGGTATGGAGGAATTCACGAGCGACATACCAAATGTCAGCGAGGAAGCCACCAAAGACCTTGACGACAATGGAGTCATCCGCATCGGTGCGCGTGTCGAACCGGGCGACATCCTCATCGGTAAGATTTCGCCTAAAGGTGAGAGCGACCCGTCTCCAGAGGAGAAACTTCTCCGCGCCATCTTCGGTGACAAGGCTGGAGACGTAAAGGATTCTTCTTTGAAAGCCAATCCATCACTCAGTGGTGTGGTGATTGACAAGAAGATGTTCTCCCGTGCAGTCAAGACACGCGAGTCGAAGAAACAGGACAAGGTGCTGCTCGCTAAGATAGACGAGGAATATGAGGCAAAGAACAACGATCTTAAGGATATTCTTGTAGAGAAACTGCTTATTCTCACTGAGGATAAGGTTTCGCAGGGTGTGAAGGATTATTCCGGTGCGGAGATTATCACAAAGGGCAGCAAGTTTACTGCTCCTATACTCAAGAACCTCGAGTATGACGGCATCCAGTCTAACGGATGGACAGACGACGCGCACACCAATGAGCTCATCCAGAAGCTCATAATGAACTATATACGCAAGTATAAGCTTCTTGACGCCGAACTGAAACGCAGAAAGTTCGCCATTACCATAGGTGACGAGCTTCCTTCCGGCATTCTTCAGATGGCAAAGGTTTATATTGCGAAGAAACGTAAGATAGGAGTGGGTGACAAACTTGCCGGACGTCATGGAAACAAGGGTATCGTGTCGCGTATCGTGCGCATGGAAGACATGCCGTTCCTTGAGGACGGACGTCCTGTGGATATCGTGTTGAACCCTCTGGGCGTGCCTTCACGTATGAACCTCGGTCAGATATTCGAGGCAATTCTCGGTGCTGCAGGAAAGAAACTCGGCGTTAAGTTCGCCACACCTATCTTCGACGGTGCAAAGCTCGACGACCTTTCTGAATGGACAGACAAGGCGGGACTTCCGCACCTGTGCTCAACCCATCTTTACGACGGTGAGACAGGCGAGCGTTTCGACCAGCCGGCGACCGTGGGTATAACCTACTTCTTGAAACTCGGTCATATGGTAGAGGATAAGATGCACGCACGTTCCATCGGTCCGTACTCGCTCATCACACAGCAGCCTCTTGGAGGTAAGGCACAGTTCGGTGGCCAGCGTTTCGGTGAGATGGAGGTTTGGGCACTCGAGGCATTCGGTGCCAGTCATGTGCTTCAGGAGATTCTTACAATCAAGTCCGACGACACTGTCGGCCGTTCAAAGGCATATGAGGCAATTGTCAAGGGCGACCCGATGCCTACCCCGGGAATACCGGAGTCTCTCAATGTGCTTCTGCACGAGCTCCGTGGTCTTGGTTTAAGTGTCAAACTCGATTAATCCCGAACACCCTAAATTATAAAAGATATGGCTTTTAAGAAAGATACAAAAATAAAGAACAATTTCACGAAGATCACCGTCGGTCTTGCTTCGCCTGAAGAGATTCTCGAGAACTCTTATGGTGAGGTCACCAAACCAGAGACAATTAATTACAGGACTTACAAGCCTGAGCGTGACGGACTGTTCTGCGAGCGCATTTTCGGTCCTACACGCGACTATGAGTGTGCGTGCGGAAAGTATAAGCGCATACGCTATAAGGGCATTGTCTGCGACCGGTGCGGTGTCGAAGTCACTGAGAAGAAGGTACGCCGTGAGCGCAGCGGACACATAGAGCTTGTTGTCCCTGTAGCGCACATATGGTATTTCCGCTCTCTGCCCAACAAGATAGGCTATCTGCTCGGTATGCCTACAAAGCGTCTTGATTCGGTGATATATTACGAGAAATATGTCGTTGTGCAGCCGGGTGCTCTTGAAGGACGCAAGGATGCCGAGGGCATCGAGATAAACGGCTCACACAAGATGGACTTCCTTTCAGAGGAGGAATATATCGACATCATCGAGAACAAGCTCGATCCGCATAACGAATATCTTGACGATTCAGACCCCAACAAGTTCATTGCCAAAATGGGTGCTGAGGCGATTTACGACCTTTTGTCTACAATCGATCTCGACGCACTTTCTTACGAGCTGCGCGACCGTGCCAACAACGACTCTTCGCAGCAGCGCAAGACCGAGGCGCTCAAACGCCTGCAGGTAGTGGAGGCGTTCCGTTCGAGCCGTGGTGTAAACCGTCCTGAGTGGATGATAATGAAGATTATTCCGGTCATTCCACCGGAGCTCCGTCCTCTCGTTCCGCTTGATGGCGGTCGTTTCGCCACATCCGACCTCAACGACCTCTACCGTCGTGTCATCATACGTAACAACCGTCTGAAGCGTCTTGTCGAGATAAAGGCCCCCGAGGTCATACTCCGAAACGAGAAGCGTATGCTTCAGGAAGCTGTCGACAGTCTTTTCGACAACTCGCGCAAGAGTTCTGCCGTCAAGAGCGACAGCAACCGTCCGCTGAAGTCATTGTCCGATTCGCTCAAAGGAAAACAGGGACGTTTCCGTCAGAACCTTCTCGGTAAGCGTGTCGACTATTCCGCACGTTCGGTCATCGTTGTAGGTCCGGAGCTTAAAATGGGCGAGTGCGGTCTGCCGAAACTCATGGCAGCCGAGCTTTACAAGCCGTTCATCATACGCAAGCTCATCGAGCGCGGCATCGTGAAAACGGTCAAGAGCGCAAAGAAGATTGTCGACCGTCGCGAGCCCGTCATCTGGGATATTCTCGAGAATGTGATGAAGGGTCATCCCGTGCTCCTCAACCGTGCGCCGACACTTCACCGTCTCGGTATACAGGCATTCCAGCCGAAGCTCATAGAGGGTAAGGCCATCCAGCTCCATCCGCTGGCATGTACGGCGTTCAACGCCGACTTCGACGGTGACCAGATGGCTGTCCACCTCCCTCTGAGCAATGAGGCTATCCTTGAGGCACAGATACTGATGCTCCAGAGCCACAACATCCTCAACCCGGCAAACGGTGCTCCTATCACTGTGCCGTCACAGGACATGGTTCTCGGACTCTACTATATCACAAAGATACGTCCGGGCGCAAAGGGCGAGGGACTCGTGTTCTATGGTCCGGAAGAAGCACTCATCGCACATAACGAGGGCAAGTGCGACCTTCACGCACCTGTGAAGGTTGTTGTCAACGACCTTGTCGACGGTGTGATGCAGAAACGCATGGTCGACACTTCAGTAGGACGTGTCATTGTCAATCAGATTATTCCAGAGGAGGTAGGCTATTTCAACGACATCATCTCCAAGAAGACACTGCGCGGCATCATTGCCGATGTCATCAAGTCGGTGGGTATGGCGCGTGCGTGCGAGTTCCTCGACGGTATCAAGAACCTCGGCTACCGCATGGCTTATGTGGCAGGTCTTTCGTTCAACCTCGACGACATCATCATCCCGAAGGAGAAGGAAGCCATCGTTGAGAAAGGTAATGAGGAGGTTCGTCAGATTACTGAGAACTACAACATGGGATTCATCACCGACAACGAGCGTTACAATCAGGTCATCGATACGTGGACCCATGTCAACAACGACCTTGCCAATGTCCTCATGAAGGAAATGACCGAGGCTGACCAGGGATTCAACGCCGTGTTTATGATGCTCGACTCCGGAGCCCGTGGTTCAAAGGATCAGATCAAGCAGCTTTCCGGTATGCGTGGACTTATGGCGAAGCCTCAGAAGGCGGGTGCCGAAGGAGCGCAGATCATCGAGAACCCTATTCTCTCAAACTTCAAGGAAGGTATGTCCGTGCTCGAGTACTTCATCGCGTCACACGGTGCCCGTAAGGGTCTTGCCGACACCGCCATGAAGACAGCCGACGCCGGTTACCTCACACGTCGTCTTGTCGATGTGTCACACGACGTCATCATCACCGAGGAGGACTGCGGCACACTGCGCGGACTTGTATGTACGGCTCTTAAAAACGGAGACGAGGTCATCTCCACTCTCTATGAGCGCATCCTCGGACGTGTGTCAGTCCACGACATCATACATCCTACAACAGGCGAGCTCATTGTAGCTGCCGGTGAGGAGATTACGGAGTCTGTTGCCAAGGCGATAGAGGAGTCGCCCATCGAAAGCGTAGAGATACGTTCGGTGCTCACATGCGAGAGCAAGCACGGCGTCTGCATGAAGTGTTACGGACGCAACCTTGCCACAAGCCGCATGGTGCAGATAGGCGAGGCTGTCGGTGTGATTGCCGCACAGGCAATCGGTGAGCCGGGAACACAGCTTACCCTGCGTACGTTCCACGCCGGTGGTGTGGCTGCCAATGCCGCTGCCAACGCTTCTATCGTGGCAAAGAACGACTCGCGTATAGAGTTCGACGAGCTGCGCGTGGTTCCGTTTGTGGAGAACGACGGCGAGAAGGATGTCAACTGCGACATGGTGGTAAGCCGTCTGTCTGAGGTGCGCTTCATCGATCCGCATACCGACATCGTGCTCTCCACGCTCAACGTTCCTTACGGTTCAACCCTCTACTTCAAGAACGGAGCACTCGTGAAGAAAGGCGACCTCATCGCAAGATGGGACCCGTTCAATGCGGTCATCGTCACCGAATACGGCGGTACGCTTAAATTCAACGATGTGATAGAGGGCATCACCTATCGCGCCGAGACCGACGAGGCTACCGGACTGACCGAGAAAATCATCACCGACTCTAAGGACAAGTCCAAGGTTCCAACCTGTGACATCATCGGTAAGGACGGTGAGGTGATAGGCACATACAACTTCCCGGTGGGCGGACACGTCGTAGTGGAGGACGGACAGACCGTCAGGACAGGTGCCACACTCGTAAAGATTCCGCGTGCCGTGGGCAAGGCTGGTGACATCACCGGAGGTCTCCCGCGTGTGACAGAGCTTTTCGAGGCACGCAACCCGAGCAACCCCGCTGTGGTTTCTGAGATCGACGGTGAGGTGACAATGGGTAAGGTGAAGCGCGGCAACCGCGAGATTATCGTCACAAGCAAGACCGGTGACCAGAAGAAATATCTCGTCAGCCTCTCCAAACAGATTCTTGTTCAGGAGCACGATGCCGTCCGTGCCGGTACTCCGCTTTCCGACGGTATCATCACTCCGGGCGACATCCTCGCCATCAAAGGTCCCACTGCGGTTCAGGAATACATCGTCAACGAGGTTCAGGACGTATACCGTCTGCAGGGTGTGAAGATTAACGACAAGCACTTCGAGATTATCGTGCGCCAGATGATGCGCAAGGTTCAGATAGACGAGCCGGGCGATACCACGTTCCTCGAGCAGGAGATGGTGGACAAGCTCGACTTCGCCGAGGAGAACGACCGCATATGGGGCAAGAAATATGTGACCGATGCGGGCGACTCCGAAACACTGAAGGTGGGTCAGATCATCTCCGCACGCAAGCTGCGCGACGAGAACTCGAGTCTCAAGCGTCGTGACCTCCGTCTGGTTCAGGTGCGTGACACCATCCCCGCAACATCCACACAGATACTCCAGGGTATCACTCGTGCGGCTTTGCAGACCAAGAGCTTCATCTCCGCCGCATCGTTCCAGGAGACAACAAAGGTGCTCAACGAGGCTGCCATACGTGGTAAGGTAGACCGTCTGGAAGGTATGAAGGAGAACGTGATAACCGGTCACCTCATTCCTGCCGGTACAGGACTCCGGCAGTGGGAGAAACTCATCGTCGGCTCGAAGGAAGAGTACGACCGCATACTTGCTAACCGCAAGACCGTGCTCGACTTTGCCGGTGAGAACGAGTCTGCCGAATAATGCATAATGATCCTGTGCCATGTAAGTGGCAACGGAAAATATAAGTCAAAAGGAGACTGCGCCCGACGCAGTCTCCTTTTTCTGTTTATCGCCTGTTCTTCAGTGCTGTGTACTTTCTCGTACCACGGAATAAGTCATTATACTTCATTCGTATTTCGTGTTGTTGTCAGCCGGATTGGTTTATGATTTTTCCCGGTGTAACCCGCTATATCTTTGATAAGGCTGGACACAATCCGGCTGACAGAAGTACGAAAAGCGAATGGAAGTATGATGACCGCTTTTGGTTAATCCATTAGGGGCTGAATTTATGAGTGGTTACTCACCCACACAAACCAACATGTTCCCCTATAATCATCTACGTTGATATCAACCTTTTCCTTGTCATTTTCGCTCTCAATCCGATTCATTGTTTTCTCTTTCCTTACTGAACGCCTTTATTTCGTCAGCAAGGATTTTCTGTAGTTTCTCCTTAGGAACTGTCGGCTGATAATCCGCCACCCGCAATGTGCTTTACCGTATCTTCGGGTGCACAACGGCTTCAACCCTAATCTACCTTTTTGGGCAGTTTGCTTGAAGTCTTTTCTATTTTCTTTTCATTGCTTCCACTCTGCGCTCCACCTTCTTTATATCCTCTGCAGGTGGAAGGTTTTCAGGCTTTATGCCACGTTGTCCCAGCATCTGCCTTACGCTGACATTGTTCTGAATATGTTCAGTCGTTATGCTCTGCTCACCCTGAAGATCTTTTTGCTCCACGTTGTAGTTTGTCATTTCGGTGGCGAGGTTCTTGGCAGCAATGGTCAGCGTTGGAAGAAAACCAGCCAGCGGTCGTGTCGACTTGATGCCAAGGCGGTGTTTCATGTCCTCGGTGGTATGTCCGCCAAACAAAGCCGTGTCGCCTTTTGAACGTATGCGTCCGAATCCCCTGTCATCAACGCCACGTTCGTATATGTTACGCGACAGTTGTTTCTCCGAAGCGCGCAGCCGGTCGCGTGTGTCCAGACGTGACACTTGCTGCAAATGCTCGGCTATAAGCTCAGCCCGCCTTGTCTGCAATGCAAAGTAGCCTTGTGCAAATGCTACCTCCTCTTTCTTAGGGTCGCCGTTCTGGGCAATGAGATAACAGGCAAAGCGCGTAAGCATGTAGTCCTTGACTTCACGCTTGGCACCACTACCTAAAGTGACCATTTTCGTGACCTCACGAAAATGGTCGTCTACATTGATATTCTGTGACTTGCATGATTCAACAGCCCGCCCTATAGCAACAATGAAGTTCTCCCAGCGGGCATAGCCAAGAACCGACTGAAGCTCACGTGCAAACCACACTTCAATCTTTTCCTTGCCATTGTCGCTCTCAATGTAGTGTGTTATCTCGTTGAAAGCCGATGTGTGCTGGTTTATTCTTTGAATGTCCATATTATAAGTCCCTTTGTTTCTTATCCCATCTCTCCTCACCAATCGCCTTTATCTCGTCATCAGTCATTTTCTGTAAATTCTCTTTAGGTACTGTCGGCTGATGGTCCGCCACCCGTGATGTGCTTTCTCATATATGTGGAGTGGCGGTATCGCCAGGTCTGTTGTCCGGCGGCGTGATGTCGTGCGGATGCGGCACGTTTCAGCCACTCATCATATTGATGTATAAGCCTGACCACAAAGATAACTATAAAACATAACAATCACACATAAGTATGTCAGGAATTATGCTTGTCCGGTAAGTAGGCGGACATAAAGATAGCTGTAAGTTGACTGTGAAATAAAGGCGCATTGGGTAAAGACATGTAAAAACACCTGGGCAGGTCGCATCAGTTTCGTCTGAGGCAAACGGCTTTTTCCGTGTATTTTTGTTTTTTTTATGAAGCAAAACATTGTCCTGACTATTTGTATTCCTATCTTTGTGATGTCTATTCCGGCTTTTTGTCCGGATATGTATTTTCCTATTCCGAATATCTGAAAGTTATGAGACATCTGTATATCTTTTTGTCGTTGGTGCTTTGCGCTTGTGCTTCCGGCTGTATGTCGGGGCTCACCGGCAAGTCGGGGAATATGACGCACGGCTCCGGTTCTGAGGCTGGCGTAGCCCGTCGCGACAGTCTGAAACCGTCGCGGCAGCCGTATGAGGGCTTTGTGTGGGACGAGGTGAGGGGCGCCGGATTGCGCTTGCTTGCCCAGCGAAACGGCAGCATGCGTGTCATGGCAGACCCGTCATTGCCGGGCATGGTGCTTGTGAGGGACGGCAGTGCGAGTCCTGTGCGGCTCATGCAGGTGTTCGACATCGGCGTCGGAGGCATCAGCGTCTTGACAGACACGCTCCGTGCGCGTGGGGAATTGCCTGTAGACGAGACGTGCCGGTTCAGGAAGATTGACTCAGGCAGGGCGGGTGTGAGCAGATATATTCTCGTGCCTCACGGTGACTATGCCGCACATGTTGATTCCGTCTCGGCTCTCGGACCTGTGCCGTCGACCTGCGGAGGATGGGGTGTGGGCAACAGCGGCATGCGCTATTTCGAGATACACGACAGCAGTCCGTCAAAGGCGGTTTTCGTGGAGATAGGGCAGGAGATGCCGCTCTTCGACGAAAAAAGCATAATGATTGCCGACACCGGGTCTGATGCCATATCAAGAGACGTGTTGTATACCCTTGAGGGCATTCTGAGAATGGGACACGAGGTGAGGTCGTTTGTGCCTTCGGGCAGCGATAAGGAATATTGGGTGATAGACAAGACGGGAAAGCTTGGCGGCATGTACGACCGTGTTACCGGCGGAAAGAAAAACGGCAGTCCGGTGAGGGCGGTTCTCAGGCTGGAGTATGGCGGCAGACGCGGTGACGGCTTTGCCGGACAGTATGACGGGGTGTGGCTTGTGCGCGAGGTTGTGTGCGTCGCTTCCGTCTGACGCCTCACCTTCTTCTTCCGGTCCGTCCCGGCATTGTCGGAACGGGGTGTTTTCGTACCCGTAACACACAATGATATATATCGGTTTGCAAAAGAGGCTCTTTGAGGCTGCGAAAGAGGCTTTCCGGGACGATGAAAGAGCCTCTTTCGCAGCCTTAGAGAGCCTCTTTTGTAATGCGCTGTGCGCCAGTTGGTTGCGCGGTTGTTTTTCTTCGTTTCTGTGCATGTGCCTTTTGTGTCATTAGCCTTTGTCTTAATGCGGTATGTCTCGCGTGTTTTCGTGAGTCCGGAGGGGTGTCCGCTGTCTTGCTTTCATGATTATGGTGTGACGTCAACGGTAGTGTATCTGCATGGAAACGGTTCATTTTTTGATTCATATTTTTGCGAATGTAAGTCGGATATGTTATCTTTGCATAAGATAAGCTTCGGCTCGGCAATAGCAAGCCTTATAAAACTACGTTTTCAAAACTTGCTGCTGCACTCGCCTTGCATTATCTTTGCATAAGATAAGCTGCACTCGGCAATGTAAGAGCAAGCTCTCATTGCACTCGTTTGCATTATCTTTGAATAAGATAAGCTGCACTCGGCAATATAAGAGCAAGCTCTCATTGCACTCGTTTGCATTATCTTTGCACATTAATATATTTTACACATCACAATATGGTTTCAGACTTGGCAAATACCAGAACGGACACGCAACCCGACAAGACACTCCGCGTACTTGTTGTAGACATAGTAGCCAGCACACCGACATTCGTATACTCACACGTGAAAATAATCTCGGGTGATGTAATACTGGTCAACGACATGAAAGACTGGCTGAGCAGACACCGCGACAGCGCATGGACGAGATTAGCCTTGCCATTGTGGAGGATGGCTTACAGTTTGAGACGGCGCACAAGAAACGGTCTCTCTCCTTACGACAGGTTGCTCGCAAGATGGATACAGAAAGAACGTTTTGACGTGGTGTTTGCCGAATTCGGTCCTGCTGCGGCAGCCATGCTGTCAGTATGCAAGAAAGCCGGTGTGCCCTTAGTGCCGTGCTTTCATGGATATGACATCACTAAAAGGAAAGTGGTGGAACAGCATCAGGAAGTCTACCGGCAGCTCTTCGCATACGCTACGTCCGTCATCTCGGTAAGCCACTTCCTTTCCTGCCGTCTGGTTAAGGCGGGATGTCCGCCGGAGAAGCTGGTATACTCGCCATGTTTGCCGGAAGAATCTTTTTATGAGATACAGGGACAGTCAGACAGACCGCTCCTTGTGTTCTGCGGCAGATTTGTATACAAGAAATGTCCGCAAGCGTTATTATTGGCTTTTGCCCGTATATGCAAGCAACATCCGGAGGCACAGCTGATCATGGCTGGTTCAGGCGAACTGTTGTATTACACCATGCAACTGTGCCGTTTTTTGGGAATAGACCGTCAGGTGGCATTTCCCGGACGAATCACTCAAGAGAAATTCCGCGAGCTGCTCACGCACGCCCGCGCCTATGTGCAGCATTCCATTACGGCACACGACGGTGACTCGGAAGGTTCACCCGTCGCCATCATGGAGGCACAGGCAGCAGGAGTGCCGGTCATCTCAACCAGACACAGTGACATTCCGACCATTGTAATCCATAACAAGACAGGATTTCTGGTTGAGGAGGGTGACATTGAGGGGATGGCACGACATATGGCATTCGTGCTCGAAAACCCGGATGCGGCACGCCAGCTTGGCATACTGGCTAAAGAGCACATGCTGCGAAAATACCCGAAAAGGAGTGAAGCCGACATCATTAACGACACTCTGCATCAGGCTGTACAAGCATACAGACAGAATAGACACTGAATGGATTTATCGACATAACATATAATCCAACGAGACATGACACCCCAGATACTTAACGGACCAACGTTCACAGCACCTGCTTTTTCCATAATAATCCCGCATTATAACACATCCGGACTGCTCCAACGCCTGCTTGACACCATCCCGACACGCGACGACACGGAGATTATAGTGGTGGACGACGCAAGCCGGCAAGATGAGCTGAAGGCTGTCCGACAATGTTGCGGGAACAGGACACGGCAAGCGCGTCTCTTATGCCGAGACACAAACGGAGGAGGCGGTGCGGCACGGAACGACGCGATGAGAGCGGCGCGTGGGCGATGGCTGATGTTTGCTGATGCGGATGATTATTTTTTACCATCATTAGGCACGGTTCTTGACCGTTATGCCTGTAATGAAACATACGACGCCGTGTTTTTCCCTCCCATCGGAAAAGGGAGTCACAAAAGCACGGCGGACAAAGTGGCAGAACTGTGCATGAAATGGAAGTCCGATCCACAAAAATACGACAACAGGATGAGATACGGATTTGTGGGACCGTGGAGTAAAATGGTGAAAAGACAGTTCGCACAAGAGCAGGGGCTCTACTTCTACTCCACCAGAAAACAAAACGACTTTCCATTCAACATAATGCTGGGTAAAAACTTAAAACACTTCACCGTAGACGAGACACCAATATACTGTTGGGACAGGACCGCAAAAAGCGCATCCGACCGGTACGACATGCAGGCATGCCGTGACTCACTATGGGTATATGCGCAAGCCATACATTATCTTAATGATATGGACACGGAGCATTTCAAAAGAATCTACATCCATTCGCTTTGCAAATACATTCTTATGCATCCGACACTAATCATCGAAGGTCTCGAGGAACTGCAGCAAATGGGATGCCCTCCGGAAAGAGCGTGCAGTCTCATAACCGATATCTGCATGAAGGAAAACGCCACGCTCTTGAAATATATTATAATCAGCACACCTTCGGAACGTCTGAAAGCAGAGTGTGTCAAGGCGTTGACAAAAGCTAACAATCCGGATTCTGCCGGATATTAGACATATCTCATTAATACCGAATACGCCATCAGACTTTATCACGATTAGGTTCTGCAGCTATAGAGACTGGTCTCCGGATAGACGATAATTGTCTTACCTGAAACAAACATCCGGCAACCGGACAAAAAGAGTTCCGGTTCCGGATGTCTGCAGATTTCGATATTTCTATACGGCGAACAACTTTTTACGCACAGTATAGGTATACAAACAATACTGCCGGAAAGCAAATTGCCATAACACTGACATAAAAACATACTATGAATATCTGCATTCTGCCATACTTACAAATATGCAACTTAAAAACGTTCTCATTCATTCGGTTCACCGTATGTACCATACCGTGACGTGAAACAGCCTTTTTGGAGCTGCGAAAGAGCCTGTATCAGAGTCTGAAACGGTATGTTTCGGATGCCCGGAAAGCCCGTTTGGCAACGCACTGGAAATCAGACGGTTGACCAATGTGGCATTCCTGGGAGCTGTTAACATAAAAATGTTAACGTAACAGGCGTCTTCCTGCGGTCGTCGCGAGTATGTGTCAATTGCCGATATTCATAAACAGATTATTCAATTGTCTGAAAATACCGGCACATAGGATTTTCCTGTGGGTTTGGGTCACTGAATAGTGGCTGTTATAATATTTTATCTTGAATCATTAGAACCCTGATTATACATATAAGGTTGATTGCCATCTCTTCATCCTTCTTCCACACTACTGCCGTCAGCTTGTATTCAGTTATTTCCAATGTCGCCCGCTACATCTTCAATAAAGCTGAATACAATCTGACTGACAGCAGCACGAAATAAGAATGGAAGTCCAATGATTTGTGCTTAAGAATATTATGGTTTTATACTCTCTCCTCCATGTATTTCCCCGGGTCGCGCAAAAAATCCATAAGATTTATAATATACACGCCTTCTTCATTCATGTAGGTAGGTTGTAGCCCGTTTACAATTACGATCCTGCGAAATCCGTCGCGAAGTTTACGTAGTGAGGTCAGTTCTTGATCTCGTTTTTCTTCTGTTTCCATCGCATAGGCCGATTGGATGTATACTCGCTCATAGCCACGGTTGCAGACGAAATCGATTTCCAGCGTCTTGCGCTGACGGGATCCATCCTCGATTTTCACTTCGGTAAACACCTGTCCTACATCCACCTTCATTCCAATAGCACGAAGCTCGTTGTAGAGCATGTTCTCCATCATATGTGTCGGTTCAACTTGTCGAAATCCCACTCTGGCATTTCTCAGCCCCAAATCCTCAAAGTAATACTTAAACGGCGAATCTATGTATTTTCTTCCTTTAATGTCATAACGAGTGACACGTTCCAACACGAACGCATCCTCCATATATTCCAAGTAGAGACGTATGGTATCCACCGAAATGCTACTATGCTTTACTCTTTTAAAAGTGTCTGCAATCTTTGGAGGATTGGTCAGACCACCCACACATGATGCCATGATGTCCACTAGTTCTGACAAATCGCTATCTTGACGAATTTCATATCGCTCTTTTATGTCACGCAAATAAGTCTGCTCCATCTGCTGTTCCAGATATCTCACCTTCTTGTTGACATCGTTTTCTAAAACGACCTGTGGCAATCCTCCATAGAGCATATATTCACGAATCATATCTTGCGAATAGTCATCACGGAAATCTGCTACTTCTCTGAAGGTCAATGGACGCACGTGTATTTCATCTCCTCGTCCACGAAACTCAGTGATTACATCCTTAGACAGGAATTTTGCATTAGAGCCAGTAACAAACACATCCACATTGCTTATGCTTAGGAATGAGTTCAATACATCCTCAAACTCGCTGACCATCTGTACTTCATCCAGCATAACATAATATTGACCGTCTGATGAAAGACGGCTATCTATGTAGTGAAGTAATGCGTCTGGGTCTCTCAAACTTTTATTCAGTCGGTTCTCCAAATTCACCCCTATGATATGGTCTTCTTTCACTCCTTGTTTTATGAGGTAGTTCTTGAAAAGGGTGAACAACAGGTATGACTTGCCGCTTCTGCGCATTCCTGTTATCACTTTTATCAACCCGTTCCCACAACTGTGAATAAGTATGTCCAGATATTTATCTCTACGGATTTCCATATTACTATTCGTTTATTTTGTGTAAACACACATTATTAACGACTACAAAGTCGTTCTTATTCCTTTGCTCATGCAAATTTCAAGGCAAGCAAATGAGTCAATGGTCACATCTTTAACATTTCCTGGCCCTCGATGGGCTTGCCACCAACGAGCACAAGGCGTTCTCGTCCGTGGTGCGACTGACCGATGACGGTAAGACGGTCTTGGAATCACGCATAGCCAAATGTCCGGTATGCGGTGGTGACATCCATATCGGGCAGCGTGCCTATAACTGCGCCAACTACCGCAATGAAGCAAATCCGTGCAAGTTCTCTATCTGGAGAAGTATCGGAGGACATAACGTGACGGTGGAGGAAGCAAGGGAGATATGTGAGGAGGGTATCACAAAACAGACCTTGGAGTTTTACCGGGAAGATGGGGTGCTCTATTACAAGCGGCTGGCTCTCTCGCAACAGAAGGATCGGGTAAACATGATTTAGTTTCGGGAGGATATGACTATGAGAAAACTATTCTTTTCCCTGACGTTGCTATGTGTCTGCGTCCTCTCGCTTTGTTCCTGCCAATCCGGCAGGGACAGAGCCGGGCGGACGGCGGTTGAACACTTGAAGATGGCGGCTGACTATCCCGACAAACTGATTATAGAGGAAGTTGCACAACCGGACTCGGCTTTCGGCTTGTATTATCTTTCACAAGAGGACAAGCGCATCATGATGAATGCCATGCGGCAAGTGTCGGACACCATCATGAAACGGACACACAACATGGAACGCTTTGACCCACGGGACAATGAGGTGATGAGCCTTATAGACCGGCAGATGAGAATGAATGCCGAATGGCGGTCGGCATTATTCTCCAATATTCCTAAAGCCGACTTCTCCGGATGGAAACTACATATTACCTATCGGGGTGTAACACATCAAGGACAGCCGTTTCATGCACTACGATGGTATTTCCTTGATAAGGAGGGCAGGACTGTTATTAAGACAATGGAACAGCCATTGCCGTAAGGTAAAAGGGTTATTTATGCAAACATCACCAAGATGAAAAGATCATCTTGGTGATGTTTGTATGGATCTAAAAATAGTGTTGTCTAATATCTGTAAGTTCAAATAATAATAACAGCTACAATTTACCCTCCTATAGCATAATTCCGCATTTTTGAGTAATTATAAAGGTGGTGCAAATAGTGTTATATGTTCCATAAGAGGCAGATAACTTGGTTACTCCCCACTAATTTAGGAATTATCCTGTATCATGGATACTTCCTTTCTTTTGCCTTGCATTTACTTATGGCTACATGGATTATCAACATATAGTACACAAAAAGGGGATGCAGTACCGCTTTAGAAAAACTAATAATAACTATAATCATATCTATAGATTTTCCCTAAGCTGTAATACGTCTGAAAGTTATATGTATGTTTGTCGTACCTTTGGAAAAACAGAGAGTTAGAAAAAAAGTCCTTATCACCAATATTCTGATTGAAAACTTTACCTTCGTATACACCAGTACTCAAACTACTACCCTTCAGTTTATTGAAATAATAATCTTTTAACACAGCTATGGTGTTTGTATAGTTCTCAAAACCCAAAACCCCAAAATTTACGCATGGATAAATTCTTAGCGTGTCCGTTAAATGTTCCCGATACCCTATAACAGCTCTTCCGTCATATTTTGCACTTTTGGATCTACTACTATCTTTGATTACTACAAGTGCAAAACATTTACATCCGGCTTCATCGTACAAAATAGTATCAACCATCACAGTTAAATACTTCCTGCTTGAATATTGATAGCCCTTAAAGCTCTCAGACTTGGTATCGTACCAGCTCGAATATGGTGCATAGAAATTTACCGGATCGTAAAATTCTTCACCTTTTATGCAGGAGAGTCGATACCATTCAACGTTATTATAAATGCAATCAGCAACATGCAGTTTATCTTTATTATATTGTAGAGTGTCAACCGGCATTGATTGAGTGGTCGCATTATTTTGTACTGTGGGTGTACCAATACACCCACAGTACAATGTCAGAGCAATCAAAACCAGAATAATCATGACAAAGAGGGTTACTTTTTTCTTTGGGTGCGCCCTATAGAAAATATTTAATTCAAATTATCAATCCAAATATTGAAAATTTTAGATTCAATCTATAGATTTAATCTTGTATATTGTGCCTACATCATTTAGTACATTAATATACTTACCTTGAAAATACAATTTCTGAGGAGTAATATTATAAGAATTGTCACGTATAATATAATACAATCTACACACTCCTATTTTTGTACCTTTAGTCTGGGCACCGTGTGCATTTATGGATTTTATGAATGACCTAATTGATGGGGTAGAAAACAAATTAAATGAATCGACTCCATTAAATAGTATTCTGTTATAGCTTTCTCCCCATCCTTTAAACAGTGAGGTTATATTCTTGTGTCTATTATCAAAAACCAGCAAACTGTCAATATTGTTTGATGTACCATATAATGCAGGTTCAACTCCTCCTCCAGAAAAGAAGCGGATTTCTGGATTACAAAACTCATAAGTAAACTTTAACAAATAATAATCCTTGTTTGTCTCTGCTGAGTCGGCAATAATTATATGTCTTAACTCCGCACCAGTAATACGATAGTTTTTATAATATTTATCACATGATGCAAGAGTAAGACACATAATTATCAATGCAACAATCGTTTTCATTATCGATTAATTAAATATATCATATGTATTCCGTGGATGTTTCCTGAGATATGAGATTTTCTGTCAAAATTCTCTCCCCAATTCCAATAATGCACATAATTGGAATTTTCCACTCCTCTAATTTGTACATAGTGATTTGGTAATCCACCACTAATATGACCACCACTACTATGAACGAGTCCTATAACAAATTTTTCTCCATAATTAACACTTTTCATAAAAGAAATGGTTGGAAATGAAGATACAACTTGAACATTCACTCCTACATATGACTCCAAAAAAGTTTTTACAAAAGCTGGATATATAAATGAGGTTACTCCACTTTCTCCTGCGAAAGGATTAAATGAAGTTAGCATATTATTTTTATTTGTAATGGCACCCTGCATTATAGCATCAACAGAAGATATTCCCACGGAATTCAGTTCATTAACTGTTCCAGTTTTCATGTCATCTGTTACTTTAAGGGTATAATCTTTATTTGTGGCCTCACCAGTAGTATATAAACTTATAGCAGTTTTAACATACAGTTCGGGTTGTTCCTCTGCCATATATTTTGAAATAACAGCTGCTCCACACGTTCCATTTAGCCCTTGATTCACACACCATGGTTGATTTATTTGATTTTTCAAATCACTTACAAACCTATCCTTAGGTATATGACTGAATACTGATGAACTATTTTCTTTTGCAAATCTATCTATCATTGCTAAAGCATTTTTTCTATGTGGCTCATCACCCATACCTGTTTTATCTATTAATAATATGGGATTATTATGGCAATATGTATATGAGTTTACATTGGGATACTTTTCCTCCAAAGGATCCGTACTCATCCACAGACTAATCCTTGGTTCATAGTATCTCGCACCATAGTAGTACATACCTGTTTCCTCGTCATACTCCTTGGCATTGAAGAGGTAAGGCGTGTTCCATGTATTGTTTCGTTCTTCTATGAACACTTCGCCGAAGGGTACATACTCGATGTGCTGTACCACCTCACCGTCAAGATTGGTGATATAGCTGGAGCTACCCAAATGATCGGGATGGTAGTAGAACTGCATTTTCTCATAGTCATCGTTGGGCTTGAAATTGCCTTCGATAGAGCGTGCAGCCTTGGCGCGTGCCACGGTTGGCGTGCCATCATTGCAGCAGAAGCCTTCACCGTTCACATAGTCGTTGTTGTCCTCACCATTGTAAGGCACACCGAAGTCGGCATAGTTGTCCTTGATGGCTTGTTGCTGACGGTTGTACTTCGTCTGATAGTCCACACTGACACCGTCTGCCTCTGTTCCTGCGTATGGGATGCGTCTTGGGTCGGCACCATAGCTGGCAAGGTCGCCTAATTTGCTGACGACACGTTGGCTTCCGATGTAGATGTGCTTGGTGTACTTACCACCCTGGCTTGCCACAAGGTAGGGGCTGACATAGAGGGAGAACTTGGCAGTATTGGTCACGCCTGCGGAGAACTCGGAGTTAACATAGACCGCTTCACCCTCACCGCTCGATTTCACGGTACGCTCACCATCGGCATCATACCAATAGTTGGCGACAAAACCATTTTCATCACTTGCCAAGAGGCGGTTCTCTTCATCCCAACGATACTTCTTCTCGACAGCCTGCTCATCTTCCTTACCGTCTTTCTTGACACGGCTTGTATTGATGTAGACTAAATTGCCGTTGGCATCGTAAAGGTATCTGTGTCCGTTGTCAATCTTCTCCTTAGGTGTTCCCTCGGTGCGATAGTTAAAGTCCTCTACCTTGGAGAGCTGGAACTTGTGCCCCAAGGAATCCTGATAGGTATAGGTTAGATCATATCCTGCATTGAGCGTGCCATTGAACTGTACACCTTGTTGGGTAAGATGCTGGCTCTTTGACTTGATGCGGTGCATATTGTCATAGCTCATCGCAAGGGTGTAGGATGCGCTCTTGTTATCCGCACCACGGTACGTGCCGCTTGCGCTTGTCAGGCGATAGAGGGCATCATAACCATAGGTATGACTCATCTGGCCACCTGCCTTGCCACTCTGTGGCAGCGGTGCTGCATTGGCGATAGAGAGGACGTTGCTCATATAGCTCTTAAAATGTGGTATAAGTTATTTAATTGACATACAACGAAGTTTGCTTCGTCTTTAATAACAACCTCAACATATTTAGGATTTACAATATATCTGTTTGTTGCAGTTTCTTTAAAGTAAAATGTATCATTATGCCAAACAATTTGTCTATATATTTTATTTTGATTTATCAATTGAACATCATTCCACCTATCAGCATAGTAAATTGTGTCACATTTGTGTTTGTAAAAAATTAATGCAACTTCCGTTGTTTCACCCTTTAAGATTTTTAAATCGAAACTATCCGTTTCAATAGAATTGGATTTACCAATGCGAACATAGGCATAATCACTGAACATGGGACTATATATTGTTAGAACCTGATCCACTTCCGGAATTTTATAATAATTGATTTTTTTGCAACATGAATTAAGTGTTAATAGAAATAAGGATAAGAGTAAGAGCATTCCGTGTCTCATAATAAAACTATCAAGTTGTTAGGAGAACTAATAAAAGTTCTCCTAACATCTATATTCAAATTGTAAAACTTAAAAAATACTCTTTATACCATTATACAAACGATTCCAAAGAGATGTTAGACCGTCACCTATGCTCTTCATAAGAATTGTTGCTTTCTGGTCAGGAGTGTAATTTTTAATATTACTACCCATACGCCAACCATAGAATTCAGCATTTCTCGTAGAAATACCTTCTATTGTCGGTTTACCTGAAGACTTACTTTGATATGCATCAAACGCAATCCGTGAAGCATTCCAACTCATACCATTTATTCCAGCGATGTACCCTGCTGCAATGTTACCAACATCCCTTGCAGATGTAAATATTGTCTGTTTATTTCCTGTGACACCAATGGGCATGCCACGATATATATCTTGACCATCATCCGAAATATCAGCTGTCCCGTTTGAATATTTAAAATCATATAATCGTCCAGTCCTTGCATTATTCATATAGTCATTAAATAGTGAAGGCTTTTGGCTTATTAGATTATAAAGGAAATTATCACCACTTTTGTCACGAGCATCAATGATGCTCCCAATTGCCCATTTTTGTTTGTCTGAGTTATAAAAGGATGTTGTTGAAGATGATATTCCTATAGACTTCTCTCTAATTGTATAATTCCCATTTTTGTCCTTTGAATATACATAAATATTTCTATCTTTATTCAATACTCCACCTATAACACGATAAGTTCCATCCTCATTCTGTGCAACATGAGTTTCCGCTCCATTTGGATCAACAAGTTTTATAGGATTGTTTATACAATATACGTATGAACTGATATTAGGGTAATTTTCATGTAATGGATCCGTACTCATCCACAGACTAATCCTTGGTTCATAGTATCTCGCACCATAATAGTACATACCAGTCTCCTCGTCATACTCCTTGGCATTGAAGAGGTAAGGCGTGTTCCACGTATTGTTACGCTCCTCAATGAACACTTCGCCGAAAGGTACATACTCGATGTGCTGTACCACCTCACCGTCAAGATTGGTGATATAGCTGG
>ERZ780208.1142-NODE-1142-length-22627-cov-3.490962_pt1 | contig 22627 bp, 17 predicted proteins | sample MGYA00511167_ERZ780208 | MGnify/ENA primary metagenome ERZ780208 (study PRJEB29588, sample SAMEA2159202) | human gut metagenome | biome: human gut; feature: human-associated habitat; material: faeces | place: Denmark | collected 2008/2010 ...
TGACAATAGAAGGTTCGCGGAGCGTGCATTCTATTGTATTGCGAATGGCGCGGGGGAACGTCCGGGAGAAGGCCACTGTGGAACCGACTATAAACATATCTACCAACTATGTTGGTGTTGACAAATGGGAAGCATCTAATTAGAATGATAGAAAATATCCGAAAAATAACTGCAAAGGAGAGCAGAAAAATGAGCAATCATATAGAAACAAAATGTATTCACGGAAATCTGGATTTTTCCTGGGACGAGCCGACAAAGGCGGTGAGCTTTCCAATCTATCAGACGGCGACGTTCGGACATATCGGTCTGGGACATTCGACCGGCTTTGACTACACGAGAGAGAAAAATCCGACCAGACAGCATCTGGAGGAAATCCTTACCGCGCTGGAGGGCGCTTATGACACGACGGCATTTTCTTCCGGTATGGCGGCGGTGACAGCGGTATTTGATCTGTTTGCACCCGGCGACCATGTGATCTGTTCTGAAGACCTTTACGGCGGCGTAACCCGTCTGGTTAATACTATCGGCAAAAAGAACGGACTGATGGTTGATTTTGTCAATACCGGTGATTTGGATGAGATCAAACGGGTGCTGCGTCCGGAGACAAAGGCACTTTATATCGAGACGCCCAGCAACCCGATGATGGAGATCACTGACCTTTCGGCATGCGCAGAGCTTGCAAAAGAACACAACCTTCTGATGATCACAGACAATACCTTTTTATCTCCATATTTGCAGAACCCGATTGCGCTCGGTGCAGATATCGTCATTCACAGCGCGAGCAAGTTCCTGTGCGGACATAACGACACGATCGCCGGTTTTGTCTGCTCTGCAAAGGAAGAGCTCGCAGCAAAAATCCGCCTGATTGCAAAGACGACCGGCGGTTGTTTGTCCCCCTTCGACAGCTGGCTGGTAATGCGCGGCATCAAGACACTGGCGGTGCGCATGGAGCGGCAGCAGGAAAATGCGGGCAGCATCGCACGCTGGCTGACGGAGCAGAAGAAAGTCAGAAAAGTATATTATGCTGGACTGGAAACGCATCCTGGTTATGAGATCAATGCAAAGCAGGCGAGAGGTGCGGGTGCGATGATTTCCTTTGACGTCGACAGCGTGGAAACGGCACAGCGCGTGCTGGAAAAGGTGCGCGTCGTCACCTTTGCGGAGAGCCTTGGGGGTACAGAATCTTTGATCACCTATCCGATGAAGCAGACCCATCCGGATGTTCCGAAGGAGTGGAGAGAAAAGCTTGGCATCACCGACACTCTGCTGCGCCTGTCCGTTGGACTGGAGCATGTGGACGAGCTGATTGCGGATCTGGAGCAGGCGTTTGTTTCCTGAGAAAAAATCCACGCTGTAGGGACTGCATTGCGGCGGAGCAGAAAAATGTCGTGTTTGCGACCTGTTGCAGGCATAAGAATCCTGCAGGGCAGGATTTTTGTTGAGAGGGAGATTAGAAATGACAACCTATAATTTTGACCGGGAAATTGACCGGAAAAATACAAACAGCCTGAAATATGATTTCGCCGTGGAACGCGGACGTGACGTAGATGTGTTGCCATTGTGGGTGGCGGATATGGATTTTCAGGCGCCGAAGCCTGTGTTGGATGCACTGCAGAATGCGGTTTCCCATGGGATTTTCGGTTATAGCGAGGTAAAAGGAGAATATTTTGACGCGCTGTATCGCTGGTTTGACAGTCGGTTTGACTGGCAGCCAAAGTCTGAATGGCTTGTAAAAACCCCCGGTGTGGTATTCGCCCTTGCGATGGCGGTACGCGTTCTGACAAAAGAGGGCGACAGTGTACTGATTCAGCCGCCGGTTTATTACCCGTTTTTTGAGGTGATTCGCGATAACAATAGAAAGATCGTAGAAAGCCCGCTTCTTTTGACGGACGGACATTATGAAATTGACTTCGACGATCTGGAAGAAAAGATCGCATCCCAGAATGTAAAGCTGTTTTTGCTGTGCAGTCCCCACAATCCTGTCGGCAGAGTCTGGACAAAAGAAGAGCTTCAAAAACTGGGAGAGCTTTGCGACCGCTACCATGTGTTCGTTGTGTCAGACGAGATTCATTGTGATTTTGCCTTTCCGGAGCATCCGCATACGATATTTGCAAAGGCATGTCCGCAGCTGGAAGAAAAGATGATTCTTTGCACTGCGCCGAGTAAAACCTTTAATCTGGCGGGGCTGCAGGTTTCCAATATCTGGGTTCCCGGAAAAGAGGTCCGGGACAGATTCAAAGCCGAGATCAACGCAGCGGGATATTCCCAGTTGAACGCCCTCGGTTTAATCGCGTGCCAGGCAGCTTATGAAAATGGCGGCGAGTGGCTTGAGCAGTGCCAGGCATATTTGCGGGAAAATTTGAAGGTCCTGCGCAGCTTCTTAAAAGAAAGACTGCCTAAGATCCGTCTGATCGAACCGGAAGGCACTTACTTTGCATGGTTGGACTGCTCGGGACTGGGACTGTCGGACACAGCGTTGGAAAATCTCATTGCACATCAGGCAAAGCTCTGGCTGGATGGCGGCTCTGTCTTTGACAAAAAGTCGGGACAGTTTGAACGCATCGTACTGGCGTGCACGAAAAAAACGCTTTTGCAGGCGCTCACACAGCTGGAAGCAGCCTGCCGGGGAAGAAATTCATAACGCAAAAACAACTGCCGGGAGGCGGTGCTTTTATTCAATGAAAAGTCTGTGCTGATGCCGGAAAAACCATGGAATATTTTATTCATGACAATAGAATGCTCGCAGAGCGTGCATTCTATTGTTTAAAAAGGGTTGACAGATCCGAAAAGACAGAATATAATCACATTAACATATAAAGTAAGTAGGTTTAAGGAGGAAGAGCAAATGAGCAACGTTTATACATCCGCAGATCAGTTAATCGGCAGAACTCCCCTGCTGGAGCTGACACATATTGAAAAGGCAGAGGGCTTAAAGGCACACATCTATGGCAAGCTGGAATACTTTAATCCTGCAGGCTCTGTAAAGGACAGAATTGCAAAAGCGATGATCGATGATGCAGAGGCAAAGGGCGCATTAAAGGCAGGCTCTGTAATTATTGAACCTACTTCCGGCAACACCGGCATCGGCCTTGCGTCTGTTGCAGCGGCGAGAGGCTACCGTATCATTATCGTAATGCCGGAAACCATGAGCGTAGAGCGCAGACAGCTGATGAAGGCATACGGCGCAGAGCTTGTCCTGACAGAAGGTGCAAAGGGCATGAAGGGTGCAATCGCAAAGGCAGACGAGCTGGCAAAGGAAATTCCCAACAGCTTCATTCCCGGACAGTTTGTAAACCCTGCAAACCCGGAGGTACACAAAAAGACAACCGGTCCTGAGATCTGGGAAGATTTGGATGGCAAGGTTGATATCCTGGTAGCAGGCGTTGGTACGGGCGGAACCGTGACCGGTACAGGCCAGTACTTAAAGAGCAAAAAGGCTGATGTAAAGGTTGTTGCGGTAGAGCCTGCAGGCTCTCCGGTTCTGAGCAAGGGCACAGCCGGCGCACACAAGATCCAGGGAATCGGCGCAGGCTTCGTACCGGACGTCCTGGACACCGGGGTTTATGACGAAATTATCACCGTAGAGAATCAGGATGCGTTTGCAACCGGCAGAAAGATCGGTCATCAGGAAGGTGTGCTGGTAGGCATTTCCTCCGGTGCAGCAGTATGGGCAGCGATCGAGCTTGCAAAGCGTCCCGAAAACGAAGGCAAGAACATTGTTGTGATCCTGCCGGATACAGGTGATCGTTATCTGTCTACCCCTCTGTTTACAGAAGAGTAAGAGGCAGAGTTTAAGCTCTGTTACAGTTCACCCGTGCCATTCGTGAAAATTTTCTTGACAGAGCGAAACGGGTATGCTATCTTGTAAAAAACAAAAAGCGATGACGAAGAAAAGTAGTACAGACAGACGGCACAGAGAGCAGGCGGCGGTGGGAGTCCTGCGCGGATATCTGTAGGAAAGAACACTTCCGAGCTGCAAGCTGAACGCAGGATCTGTAAGTAGGCGAGCCGGAGTCCCACGTTACAGGGATAGCGTTTCATGGGAACGCGAAAAAGGGGCCGTACAAAGAAGTGCGGCAAGTTAGGTGGCACCGCGGATATAGCAGCAGCTATTCGTCCTATCTCCAATAGGACAAATGGCTGCTGTTTTTGCGTTCTTACAGTTCCCTTCGCAGCTTTCCGTGCGCAGCTTCTCATGCGAGCATGGAATCTGCACCCGGAAAACGAAAGAAAAACTGCAACGCAGCAAAAGAAAAGGAGGAAAAGCTTATGTGTTCCATTCTCTGCTACGCGGGAAAAGATGTCACCAAAGAAACGATGGAAGGATATCTGTTAAAGACAAAGATGAGAGGACCGGATGCCCAGCAGGTCGTTGAGACCGAATTCGGGTATCTCGGCTTTGCAAGACTTGCGATCATGGGGTTGACCCCGGACGGCATGCAGCCGTTTCAACGGGACGGCAGCTGGGTGATCTGCAATGGTGAAATTTACGGCTTTCGCAAAATCAAAAAGGAACTGGAAGAGCGCGGTTATCAGTTCCAGAGCGGTTCCGACTGTGAGGTTTTGCTTCCGCTATATGAAGAATATGGACTGGAAATGTTTTCCCATCTGGATGCGGAATATGCCTGCGTATTGTACGATCACAAAAGCGGCAAGCTGATCGCAGCCCGTGACCAGATCGGAATTCGTCCGTTGTTTTATGGTTATTCCAAGAGCGGAAAGATTGCATTTGCCAGTGAGGCAAAGAACCTGATCGGCTGGGTGGACGAGGTGCGTGCATTTCCGCCCGGAAGCTATTATTACGATGGAAAATTTGTCAAATATGAGGATATCGCAGCAGTCCATGGTTATGTGCACGAAGATATTGATGTGATTACAAAAAACATCCATGATAAGCTGACGGAGGGGGTAAAGAAACGTCTGGATGCAGACGCTCCGCTGGGCTTTTTGTTATCCGGCGGTCTGGACTCAAGCCTTGTATGTGCAATTGCAGCAGATATTTTGAAAAAACCGATCAGGACCTTTGCAATCGGCATGGACACAGATGCGATTGATTTAAAATATGCAAAAGAAGTTGCTGATTTTATCGGCGCAGAGCATACCGAAGTCATCATGACAAAGGAAGAAGTGCTGGAAAGCCTGGAAACCGTTATCGAAGCGCTTGCAACCTATGACATCACGACGATCCGCGCGAGCATGGGCATGTACCTTGTCTGCAAGGCAATCCATGAAAAAACAGACTTAAAGGTGCTGCTGACCGGTGAAATTTCCGACGAGCTGTTCGGCTATAAATATACGGACTTTGCACCGAGCGCGGCAGCCTTTCAGGAAGAGGCAGCAAAGAGAATCCGTGAGCTGTACTGCTATGATGTCCTGCGTGCCGACCGGTGTCTTGCGGCAAACAGCCTGGAAGCCCGTGTACCCTTCGGCGATCTCGACTTTGTCCGTTATGTGATGTCCATTGACCCGGCGAAGAAGTTAAACACCTACGGAAAAGGAAAATATCTGCTGCGCAAGGCATTTGAAGCAGATCATATTTTGCCGGAAAACATCCTGTGGAGAGAAAAAGCTGCATTCAGCGATGCAGTAGGACACAGCATGGTGGATGATTTAAAAGAATATGCAGAGAAGTATTACACCGACGAGGAATACGAAACGCTCCGTCAGAAATATGATTTTGCACAGCCCTTCACAAAAGAAAGCCTGCTGTATCGGGAAATCTTTGAAAAGTATTATCCCGGACAGGCAAGGATGGTGCCGGACTTCTGGATGCCCAACAAGAGCTGGGAGGGCTGTAATGTCAATGACCCCAGTGCCCGCGTGTTGGCAAACTACGGTGACAGCGGAAAATAAAAACAATAGAATGCACGCTCTGCGAGCATTCTATTGTCAACGGGGGGGGCTTATAAGCCCCACCCGTTTACGCGTTCCATTCGCATTCGCCGGACGTGCGGAACATCAGCAGCGCCTCGCGGCAGGAAAATTCACCCAGCTCATAGTATCCGTGGGAAAGTCGGTTGATGCGTTCCAGAGAAACTGCGCGGTTGGCACATTTGGGCTGGTCATAAATAAACCGGATGCCCTTGGCGTAATATTCAGCGTCGAATTCGGGAGTTCCTTCTTCCTCATAATAAGGGTCGAAGAAAAACACCTCGTCCCTGGAAATGCCGGTTAAAAGCACATAGTGCGGAACTTCGAGAAAAAGACGCAGCACGACAGCTGCGCCGTGCAAAAGCGCCTGACTGATTTCGCTGTCCGGGGACAGTGTAACATCGTTACCGAAAAGAAACTGCGTCTGAATCGGAAAAGAGCGGACAGCTGCCAGCTGATTTAACCAACTGCCGACAAAACGCATTGCGGCGGCGGAAGTGCCGTGACGGCATGGTTGTCCCTGTTCGTTATAAGTGTCCATTGTATAGAGCATAATACATTTGAGGATGTCAGGACTGATTTCTTCCCGATCAAACAGGTAGCGGATTCCGTTGGTAATAGAAACAGAACCGCAGTCATATTCTGAGGACTGATAATTTAAGTAATTTTTCATTGAAAAATCCTCCGGTAAAGCATATTATATAAGGTCAGTGGATTGTTCCGTACTGCGCACTCCCACAATCCTACCCACCTATGAGCAAGCTCCTGTGGGCTTAGACCTTTTGACCCTGGCATCCTTATAGGATAGAAAGAATCGTGTGCTCTGCTGTCGAATATAACGCGAACCCCGTACTTTGTCAAGAATATGGGAATAGAGTCTTGACAGATCGAAAAAAATAGAATACAATTCTCACTAACATACCGGATAGATAGGTATTGAGCGGCGGATGATTCGCCTAAAAGGAGGAGCAGTTATGAAAAAACGAAACAGGATCTTAAGCCTGCTTCTGGCAGGAGCGATGGCGCTGGGACTGACTGCGTGCGGCGCATCGAATGCAGGTGCTGCAGCAGATGAAACCGGAAGCGCAGCGGTGAGCACAGAGAGTGCATCCTCAGACACAGCAGCCTCGGGAGAGAAGATTATCAACGTCGGTGTGACCAATACCATCGGCAGTCTCAATCCCCTTTTGTTAAACGGCGGCGAGATTAACAAATATGCGACCGGACTGATGTTTTTGCCGTTGATGGAGCTGGATGCTGACTTGAACTTCGAGGGCATGCTGGCAGATTCCATCACAACAGAAGATAACAAAAACTTTATCGTTCACATCGATGATGCTGCAACCTGGTCGGACGGAACGCCTGTTACGGCAGATGATGTGGTTTATACCGCGCTTCGCCTGGCGAGCCCGGTCATCGGCAATACTGCAATGATGTATTATGTATTTGAAGGTGTTGGCGACGACGGCTTTGTGGAGGAAGGTGCAGAGAGCATCGACGGCATTCAGAAGGTAGACGATAAAACAGTACAGTTTACGACCAAAGAAGAAATGCCGATTACTACCTTTGAAAACAGCTATGCGAGATATCTGCTGACCCTGCCCAAGCATGTGATCGAGCAGTATTCCGAGGAAGAGCTTTCCACAGCGGATTGGTTCAACCATCCCGATGTTGTCAGCGGACCGTTCATCGTAACGGATTTCGATGTGGATCATTATATTTCCTATGAAGCGAACAAGGATTATTGGAAGGGCGCGCCCAAGATCGACAAGCTAAACATCAAAATCGTAGACGGCAGTCAGCTGTATGCAGGTCTGCAATCCGGCGAAATCGATATCACCCAGCAGACGATGAGTGATATCCCGCAGGAGGACTATGAGAGCGTAGAAGCCCTGGACAACGTAGACGTTGTATACGGTTCCCCGGTTACCAACCAGTCCGTATTTATCCAGACAAAGAACGTTCCGGATGTAAAAGTTCGTCAGGCGATGCTGTATGCGATCGACCGTCAGCAGATTCTGGAGGAACTGTTAAGCGGACATGGCGAAATTGTAGATGGATTCCTGTCCAGTGCAAGCCCGTTCTATGATGAGTCCCTTACACCGGTTTCCTATGACCCGGAAAAGGCAAAAGCACTTCTGGAAGAAGCTGGATGGGACGGCTCCCAGACAATCCGTTTCTATGTAAATTCCGGCGATTCGACCTTTGTAAATGCAGCCTCCATCATCGCTGCAGAGTGGGCTGCAGTCGGCATCAAGGCGGAAATCCAGACCGTTGATTTCGCAACGCTGATGAGCGTTGCAGGCACAGAGGACTATGATGTACTGGCAGTACAGTACACCTATGCGCCGGTGGATCCCTATCCGGATGTAGCATGGCTGCTTGGCGGTGAAGGAAGCTGGACCGGCTACAGCGACGATACGTTAAACGAAGCGTTGACCAAATCCCAGCTGACAAGTGATCCAGAGGAAACAAAAGAGCTGTTCTCCGTTGTGGATAAAAAGGTACAGGAAGATGTTCCGATGTTCTCCGCCTATGTTATCAGCGCACAGGGGGCAGTCAGCAAGCGGATTACAGGCGCAGCTCCCAGCGTATACGGCTTCTTCAACGATGTCCAGAACTGGGACGTAGTGGAATAAAGAAGAATCCTGTTTCACAGAATTCCATTCTGCCGCAGTGGGATCTTTGCGGAGCATTTTTATCAGAGAAAAAAGAAGTTTTCTTCCGATAAAAAGTTTGTATTTCATATATTTTATGCTATGATAATAACTGCCGCACATCTCTTTTTTGGGAGGTGTGCGGCAGAATCTGATATATGAGTAAAGTGAGGAAAAGCAAATGCCGCATTTACTGGAAGTAGAGGGGCTGACAACCGTTTTTGACAGCGACTACGGACGCACTGTCAGCGTGGACCATGTAAATTTTCATGTGGATAAGGGAGAAGTTGTCTGTATCGTCGGCGAATCCGGCTGTGGCAAGAGCGTGACCTCACTTTCTGTTATGGGGCTGCTTGGAAGAGGCGGAACCGTGACGGAGGGAAGCGTCGTATTCGAGGACAAGAACCTTCTGACGATGACGGAAAAAGAGCTGGATAAAATCCGGGGCGACCGTCTGACGATGATTTTTCAGGACCCGCTGACCTCTCTCGATCCGGTCTTTACAGTCGGCAACCAGCTGATGGAGAGCATCCGAAAGCATATGAGACTGTCAAAAGAAGAGGCGCGAAAGCGGGCAGAGCAGATTTTAGGAAAAGTTGGTATGCCCGATCCTCACGGTGTCATGAAAAAATATCCCCATACCCTTTCCGGCGGCATGCGCCAGCGTGTGATGATCGCGATGGCTCTGTGCTGCAATCCGGGCCTGCTGATCGCAGATGAACCGACGACGGCACTGGATGTGACGATTCAGGCACAGATTATGGCGCTGTTGCGCAATCTGCAAAAAGAGAGCGGGATGTCGATGATCCTGATCACCCATGACATCGGGCTGGTAGCGAGCATGGCGGACCGCGTGATCGTTATGTACGCCGGACAGATGATCGAGGAAGCACCGGTAAAGGAGCTGTTTGCTGCACCGGCACATCCGTATACAAAGGCACTTTTGCAGACGGTTCCCGGAATTTATGACGAAAAGGACAGGGAGCTTGTCGCGATTCCCGGCATGGTCCCGGAGAATTATGATTCGATCCCCGGCTGTCGGTTTGCAGACCGCTGCGCCTTCCGGACAAAAGGCTGCGATCAGCCTCAGAGCTACAGACAGATCGGGGAAGGACATTTTGTCAGATGTATGCTCGCCAAAGAAGGAGAAACGTGAAGATGAGCATAAATATGGAAGAAAAAAACACGGAGAAGGAGCCGCTGATCCGGGTAGAAAACCTGAAAAAATATTATCCCATCCGGGGCGGCGTTATTACCCATACGACAGGCTATGTGCATTCGGTGGACGGCGTTTCCTTTTCGATTGCAGAGGGAGAAACCCTCGGTCTGGTGGGCGAATCCGGCTGCGGCAAATCGACGGTGGGCAGACAGCTGGTCGGCCTGGAAACGCCGACGGGCGGCAGGCTGTTTTATCAGGGAAAGGATATGGAGAAGCTTTCCGGAAAAGAGAAAAAGAGCGTGCGCACGCAGCTGCAGATGGTGTTCCAGGACCCATATTCTTCCCTGAATCCGAGAAAGCATATTTATGAAATTTTATCCCAGCCGATGCTCTATCATGGGATTTCCAATAAAGAAACTGTCCACAGGGATGTTGATCGACTGCTGGATATGGTAGGACTTCCCAAACACGTCCTCGGGCGCTACCCGCATGAGTTCTCCGGCGGACAGCGGCAGAGAATCGGGATTGCGCGGGCGCTGTCTTTAAATCCCAGGTTTTTGGTCTGCGATGAGCCGGTCAGTGCGCTGGACGTTTCGATTCAGGCACAGATTCTGAATCTGCTGCGCAGCCTGCAAAAGGACCTGGGGCTGACGTGTATGTTCGTTGGACATGGACTTGGCGCGGTCAACTATGTCAGCGACCGGATCGCAGTCATGTACCTTGGTAAAATTGTGGAGATCGGACCGGCGCAGGAGGTGTTCCATCATCCGGTACACCCTTACACCCGTGCCCTGATCGATGCAGTGCCGATTGCAGATCCCAAAAAGCGGGAACAAAAACCGCTTCTGACCGGAGAAATCGGCTCCAGCACGAACCCGCCCCCCGGCTGCCGTTTCCATCCGAGATGTCCGTATGCGACGGAAAGCTGCAGACAGGAAGTGCCGGAGCTTTGCAGTATTTTCCCAGGCAGCAGTCATCTGGCGGCGTGCCCATATGCAGTTGCGCAGCTGACTGGCGGCGCACCCGCATACGATGCGAAGATGCAGCAGGTTGTCGTAGAGCAGAAATGGAGATAAAAGTGACATGGGAAAATATATGATCAAGCGCATCCTGATCGCGATCCCGGTTCTGATCGGGATCACGATCATCGACTATGCGATTATGTGTCTTGCGGGCAGCCCGCTGCAGATGCTGCAGGGACCCCGAATTTCCCAGGCTGCGGTTGCGGCAAAGGAAATCGCCCTCGGTCTGGATAAACCGTTTTATGTGCAGTATTTTGTCTGGTTAAAACAGCTTTTACATGGAAATATGGGCTATTCGATCAAGTCCTATCAGGCAGTCAGCGAGATGATCGCAAGCCATTTGGGACCGACGCTTTTGCTGATGGGCGTATCGCTTCTGGTCAGCTTGCTGATGGCGGTGCCCGCCGGAATTTACAGTGCGATCAAGCAGTATTCCGCAGGAGATTATACGGTTGTTACACTTTCCTTCCTGGGAAGCAGCGTGCCCGGATTTTTCCTTTCTTTGCTGTTGATCTATCTGTTTACGGTAAAGCTTGGCTGGCTTCCGTCCAGCGGAATGGCGACGCTCGGAACTGCAGGCGGCGCGGGTGATGTGGCAAAGCATATGGTGATGCCGGTGTTAGTCCTGGCTACCTCCATGGCTGGCACAAATATCCGTTATATTCGAAGCGCGATGCTGGAAATTTTGCAGCAGGATTACCTGCGCACGGCAAAGGCAAAGGGAATCGGAAGATTTCTTGTCATCAATAAGCATGCGCTGCGCAATGCACTGATCCCGATTATTACGGTAATCGGAATGGAGATTCCGGTGCTGTTCGGCGGTCAGGTTATCATTGAGCAGGTCTTTTCCTGGCCGGGACTCGGACTGATGACGATGAGCGCAATCACGAACCGGGATTATCCGGTTATTATGGGTGTCTGCCTGCTGTCTGCAATCGTTGTGCTGGCGGCAAACCTGATTACGGATATTTTATATGCGCTGGCAGACCCGACAATCCAGCTGAAATAGGAGCGGCGAAGATGGAGAAAAAAGATCGTATCAAAAAAGATATTTCAAGAGAAAGCTATTTGCAGACCGTCATCCGTCGTTTTAAACAGCATCATCTGGCAACGGTCAGCCTTGTGATTTTAGCGGTTTTGGTGGTGGCAGCGCTTTTGGCACCGATCATCGCACCGTATAATCCGGATGAAATCGTCGGAGGCTTTTCCAAAGCGCCAACAGCAGAGCATTGGCTGGGAACGGATCAGATCGGTCGTGACGTCTTGAGCCGGCTTTTGTATGCAACGCGGATTTCCCTGTTGGTCGGTGTGCTGGCGACGGCGATCTCTACTGTGATCGGTGTGATTCTGGGACTGATCGCCGGGTATTTTGGCGGCGCTGCGGATATGATTATCATGCGCTTTACGGATATGGTCATGTCGTTTCCCTATATTTTGCTGGTGCTGGTTGCGGCGTCGATTTTTAAGCCGGGGCTCTGGAGCATCATCCTGATTCTGGGCTTTGTAGACTGGCCGGGAATTGCCCGTCTGGTTCGCGGCAATGTGCTGAGCCTGCGGGAGAGTAATTTTATTAAAAGTGATCTCGTGGCAGGAATGCCGCTTCCGTATATTCTGTTTTCCGAGATTCTGCCGAATACCGCTGCGCCGATTCTGGTGTATGCAACGTCGGTTCTGGCGTTGTCGATGTTGGATGAGGCGGCACTTTCGTTCCTCGGAATGGGTGTGCAGCCGCCGACCGCGAGCCTTGGAAACATGTTAAACGGCGCGCAGTCGTTGACTGTACTGACGAAACAGCCGTGGCTCTGGATTCCGTCCGGGCTGATGATCGTGGTGCTGGTCATTGCGATTAACTTTATCGGTGACGCGCTGCGGGATGCGCTGGATCCCAATAGCGGAAAGTAAGACTGGAACACGCAAAAGCAGAAAGAACTGCAGCAGGAACACTGCAGGAGGACATCGGAGGGATTTGCGATGATACAGGAAATGGATTTAATGGAAATTTTTTACTGGTTTCACAGACATCCGGAGCTGTCTTATGAGGAATACGATACAACTGCGCAGATTAAAAAGCTGTTGAAAGCAGCGGATGTAAAGATCCTGCCGATTCCGATGGAAACCGGTCTGATTGCGGAGGTAAAGGGAGAAAAGGATGGTCCGCTGCAGGCGCTTCGCTGCGATATTGACGCGCTGCCGATTACTGAGCTGACGGATTTACCTTATGCGTCGGAATGTCCGGGAAAGATGCACGCCTGCGGACACGATTTTCACATCACGGCGGGAATCGGGACTGCGATCTGGCTGCAGGAACATAAGGACGAGCTCTGTGGGACAGTGCGGTTTTTCTTCCAGCCAGGAGAAGAGTCCTCCCTGGGCGCATGGAAAGTGCTGGAAACGACGGCACTCGATTCGGTTACGCGCGTCTGGGGCTTTCATTCTGATCCGACCAATTTGGTCAATGCCATCGGCATCCGGGAGGGCGCAGTTGCGGCGGCAGTAGATCGGTTTGTGATTACGATAACGGGCGTCGGCTGCCATGGCGCACACCCGGATGATGGCGTTGATCCCATTCCGGCGGCTGCAGCCATGGTTCAGGCATTTCAGACGATCGTGACCCGCAATATCAATCCGTTCCATCCTGCGCTCATCAGCGTCACGCGACTGGAAGCGGGCAATACCTGGAATGTGATTCCGCAGACAGCACAGCTGGAGGGAACTGTTCGGACCATGGATCGGCAGGATCGCTGCCTGTTTGAAAAACGCTTAAAAGCAATTGCAGAGCAGACCGCATCTGCCTATGGAGCGTCCGCAGAGGTAGAGTGGATTCCCGGTCCTCCGGCTGTTTGCAACGATGCAGAAATGGCGGCTTTTGCAAAGGAAACGGCAGAAGCGGAGGGCTTTTGGACTGTTCCGGAAGAACAGTCGCTCGGCGGAGATGATTTTTCTTTCTACATGGAGAAAGTGCCAGGCTGCTATATTAAAATCGGCATCGGAAAGGGGGCGACAATTCATCAGCCGACCTTTCAGGTGGACCCGGCGGCATTGATGCCTGCGGTACGGTATTTGAGTCATCTGCTGCTGCGCTGGGGCGAGGAAAATGCCTGAGTGACGCAGCCGAGGAATATGTACAGCAATACGCAGCTTTTGCGTAAGAACACAATATAAGAAAAGGGGTAAAAAACATGAGTACATTTCGATTTGCCATTATGGGAGCGGGCAACATCGCACATCAGTTTTGCGATGCAGTGACGCTGGTGGAGGACTGTGAGGTGAGCGCGATCGCCAGTAAGGATCTGGGACGCGCACAAAAATTTGCGGAGGAATGCAGCGTAGCCCATGCGTATGACGACTATGAGCAGATGCTGATAGAGGAAAAGCCGGACTGTGTTTATATTGCAGTGACGCCAAACGACCATTTCCGTCTGACGATGCTTTGTCTGGAGCATCGCGTTCCGGTGTTGTGCGAAAAAGCGATGTTTACAAACAGTGCAGAGGCAAAAGCGGTTTTTGAAAAAGCAGAAAAAGACCAAACCTTTGTAATGGAAGCGATGTGGAGTCGTTTTCTGCCGGCGGTCAACCAGGCAAAAAAATGGGCGGCAGAAGGAAAAATCGGCAGACTGGAAGCCTTACAGGGAAGAATCGGTTTTCTCGCGCCGGAGGGAGCAGACAATCGGTATCACAGCCCTCTGCTGTGCGGCGGAGCTGCGACGGATATCACGGTTTATGCCTATGAAATCGCGACCTGGCTGGTCAATGAGCCTGTCCGCAAAACTTATGCGGCTGCAAACCTTGATCAGACCGGTGTGGACTTAACCGATCAGGTTACGGTGAAGTTCGAACATGTGCTGGCAGATCTTGTGACGAGCTTTGCAGCGCCCATGGGCAACAACATGGTGATTTACGGTCGGGAAGGGCGCATTGAGCTGCCCGATCCCCATTATGCGTCCAAATGCTTTTTATATGGGGCGGATGGAATGCTGAAGGAAGAATTCACAGATACGACGACGCAGAAGGGCTTTACCTACGAGATCGAAGAGACGATCCGCTGCGTGCGCGCAAAGAAGACGGAAAGTCCGGTTGTTCCGCATGCGACGACAATCGCCTGTGCGGAGCTGTTTGATCAGATTCAGGCGGCAAAGAAAGAGTGAACTATCGGAAACAACGTGCAGAAAAAGGCGGTACAGATTTTGAGCTCTGTACCGCTTTTGTGTTGGTGTACCCGGTCCGCATTCCTGCAGGGCGGGGTTTCTGTCGCGAAGTTTAGAAATAATCCGAAAAATACGGTTTTTTGACCGGAATCAGCCGCTCCAGCCAGGTCAGCATATAGTATTCCATCGAGATTTTTTCATGGTCGTAAAGATAAGTCGGGCGCTTGTAGCCCATCATCAAGGCAGTGAGCGTGTTAATGTCGAGTTCTACGACGTTAATGGACTGATTGTCCTCGACACGCTCACAGGTTGTTTCCCCCTCGTGCCAGGAAACGAGAAAATCTCCCTGATTCCAGGAAGCAAGGCCGTCAGTAACCCGGAAATGGATTTTGAAATCCTCCGGCTGGATCTGCCAGGGATACTCCTGCAAAAAGTTTTCAACATCCACGATTCGCGCCATAATATAGGGAGCTATCGTTTCTTCAATCTCACTGTCTTCGAACAGATATGCCATGGGTTCACCGGAATAATTATCCCCCCGTACCTGTGTGATCATAGAAAAATGCGCGCTGATGTAGTTCCATAGACCGTGTCTGGCCTCGCTGGTTAAATAAACCATTTCTTTAATATGAAAAATTTCATTTGCAATGTAATAAACCAGATAACCAAGGGGCTTGTGCTCTTCATTATAATAAAGGGCTACGATCATATCATCATTTTCCCAGCGCCAGTATTCATCCCAGGCCAGCTTGTCGCGAATGAGTGCACCGTGGTGCTGCATGGCGAAATAGGAATACACGTTATGAAAATCCTCGGAATCCAGGCTGACACGTTCGACCATGCCCCGGACGGGGAAGGCCTTTGGAAGCTGCGTATCCTTGACAGTGAAGGTGAGTTTGTCGGACACGATCTCCCAGCCCATTTTCCGATAAAATGGAATGGAATATGGATACAGAAATGAAATGGGAAGCTTCTTTTTGTGCATATAGTCGATGACATAGCGCATCAGGGAATGAATCAGTCCGCGTCCGGTGTATTCCGGATAAGTAGTGACTCCGGTGATGCCGCCCATCGCCATAATGTTATCCTGAATGTTGATCTGCATGGAATAAACGACGATCATGGATGCCAGCTTTTCTTTATAGAACCAACCAAGTACATAAGCGTCCTCGAGAATCGGACGTTTGGCATATTTGATCTCTTCCTGCTCCCAGCCGGTCTGGAAGAGCTCGTAGGAGGTTACCTGAAAAGCATACTGTAAAAGTGCGTTGAACTGCTCCAGATCGTTGTGATCGAGCTCACGCATGCGGAAATCACCGTTGATTTCAAGGTAAGTGTGCGTGTCCTTGTCTGACATAGAAGATGCCTCTTTTCTGAATGATGCGGTCTTTGGATTTCAAAGACATCATACAACCAAATGAAAGGCTCGTAAAGAGGAAAACTTTTCGCATGACAGCTTTTGAAATTTAGGGTATACTGTGTTATTAGAGAATCGTTTGGATGAAACGATGACAGAAAAGGACAGGAGGCAGACTTGATGAACCAGATTCCCCAGGCAGGAGAAATTTATCAGCATTTTAAAGGAAAGCTTTATCGGATCGTGACGCTGGCAACCCACACGGAGACCGGAGAGCAGCTTGTGATCTATCAGGCGCTTTATGGAGAGTTCCAGGTTTTTGCAAGGCCGCTTTCCATGTTTCTGGAAAAGGTGGATGCAAAGAAATATCCTGATGCAGCGGGAAAAGACCGCTTTATGCGGATCCCGATGGCGGAAGCAGCGGCAGTTCCCCAGCCCGTTCCAGCGCCGTCAGAGAACCCTGTTGAGCCCCGGCCCGCTGCAGCGTCCTCCGAGAGCCCTGTTGAACCTCAGCCTGATCCTGGCCTGCTCGCCTTTTTAGATGCGGACAGCTACGAAGAAAAGCTGGAAGTATTTGCATCGCTGGAGGGCAAAGCCGATCTTCATATGTTGAATGCCATTGCTGCTTCCCTGGATCTGGAGCTTTCGGAGGGCAGCTTGGAGGAGCAGTACGACACGCTGAAAAGCTGCCTGATGACACTGGAGCGTTATGAGTGCAATCGCCTGCGGTGAGCAAAAAAGAAAAAAACGGAGAACTGGATTGAAGCAACAAACCCCAAGAAATATTGAAGTACAGAGAAAACAGGAACTGTTAAACCGGATTGCGCCGGGGCTATTAACATGGTATGATAAAAGCAGACGGAGCTTACCCTGGCGGGAAGAACCGACGCCGTATCGGGTCTGGGTATCGGAGATCATGCTGCAGCAGACGCGGGTCGAGGCGGTAAAACCGTATTTTGCGCGCTTTATGGAACGACTGCCGGATATCGAAGCGCTCGCCGAAGTGGATGATGATGAATTATTAAAACTTTGGGAAGGGCTCGGCTATTACAGCAGGGCACGGAATTTAAAGGCTGCGGCACAGCAGATTGTGACAGAATACGGCGGAGAGATGCCGTCGGATTACAGGGAGCTTTTAAAGCTAAAAGGAATCGGAAGCTACACAGCTGGCGCGGTTTCTTCGATTGCCTTTAAACAGCCCAATCCCGCAGTGGACGGAAACGTACTGCGCGTCATTGCCCGGCTTTTGGAGGATAACAGCGATATTTCCGATCAGTCGGTAAAAAAAAGAGTAGAGGATGATCTGCGTCCTGTCATGCCAAAGGATCGCCCCGGTGACTTTAATCAGGCGTTGATGGAGCTTGGCGCAACCGTCTGTCTGCCAAACGGTGCACCGAAGTGCAGCAACTGTCCGTGGCAGGAATTCTGCCTGGTTGGATTGCACGGAACCTGGCAGCAGTATCCGCAAAAGGCAGCCAAAAAGGCAAGGACGATCGAAGATAAGACGATTCTCGTGATTCGAACGAGTAGACAGGTCGTTTTGCGTAAGCGTCCGAAAAAAGGACTGCTGGCAGGACTGTATGAATTTCCGGCGATGGAAAAAAAGGCATCGTTGGAAGAGGTCAGGGAATGGCTGAAAAAACAGGGTGTGGAAGCTGTCCGGATGGAGAAGCTTCCGGAATCGAAACATATTTTCACCCATAAGGAGTGGCACATGACCGGCTATCAGGTTCTGGTGGATGAACTGGAGCCCATGGGTCAGGATGAATCCCTTCTTTTTGTTGAGACACAGGAAATCGAAAAAAATTACCCGATTCCGTCCGCATTTGCAGCCTACAGCGCCTATCTGAGAATTCAGACAGGTATCCAGAAGATGAAAGGAACAACACTATGAAACTGCTTTCTATTGCAATTCCCTGCTATAATTCGCAGGATTATATGGCACATTGCATCGAATCTCTGCTTCCGGGGGGAGAGGATGTTGAGATTTTGATTGTCAACGACGGTTCGAAGGACGACACCGCTAAAATCGCAGACGAATATGCGGCAAAATATCCTACGATCGTAAAGGCGATCCATAAGGAAAACGGCGGACACGGCTCTGCGGTCAACACCGGAATTGAAAATGCGACCGGAATTTATTTTAAAGTGGTAGACAGTGACGACTGGGTAAAAGAAGATGCCTATCTCACCATTCTGGAAAAGCTGAGGGAGCTGACCGGCGGTGTGGATACACTTGATCTTCTGATCAGCAACTTTGTTTACGAAAAAGAGGGGGAACGCCGCAAAAAGGTGATGCGTTATAAACATGTCCTGCCGGAATACCGTATGTTTGGCTGGGAAGATGTCGGACATTTCCATGTCGGTCAGTATATCCTGATGCATTCTGTTATTTACCGGACGAAGCTTTTGCGGGAATGCGGTTTAAAGCTTCCGGAGCATACGTTTTATGTGGACAATATTTATGTCTTTGAGCCTCTGCCGTATGTCCGCAACATGTACTATCTGGACGTGAATTTCTACCGCTATTTTATCGGCAGGTCAGATCAGTCCGTCAACGAAAAGGTCATGACCGGACGAATCGACCAGCAGATCAAGGTTAACCAGATCATGACAGACTACTTTGTGGAAAAGAAGAGCGAGATCATGAGCAATAAGCCCCTTGCAAAGTATATGCTAAGCTATCTGGATATCATTACGACGATCTCCTCCATCCTGCTGATCCGCATCAACACACCGGAATCTCTCGAGAAAAAGCGTGAGCTGTTAAACTACATCAGACAAAAGGACAAGAAAGTTTACAGAAAGCTGCGTTACGGTCTTTTAGGAAACTGTATGAATCTGCCTGGAAAAACCGGAAGATGGATTTCTGTGGAAGGCTACAAAATCTGCCAGAAGTTTTTTGGCTTCAACTAATCGAAAAAAATCTTGTTGTCCTTTGCAAATTGTGCTAGAATATACAATGGGTTTTTAGGGAATACGTTTACAGAAAGGATAATATGGGTGGATTTATGAAAAGACAAGACATTCATAAGGTACTGATTATTGGCTCAGGACCGATCATTATCGGACAGGCATGTGAGTTCGATTACTCCGGCACACAGGCTTGTAAGGCACTGAAAAAGCTGGGCTACGAAATCGTACTGGTAAACTCGAATCCGGCAACGATCATGACAGATCCGGACACAGCGGATATCACATATATTGAACCGCTGAATGTGGAACGTCTCGAGCAGATTATTGAAAAGGAACGCCCGGATGCACTGCTTCCGAACCTGGGCGGACAGTCCGGACTGAATCTTTGCTCCGAGCTGCAGGCAGCAGGCGTGCTGGACAAATATAATGTAAAGGTAATCGGCGTTCAGGTAGATGCAATTGAGCGCGGCGAAGATCGTATTGAGTTTAAGAATACTATGAATGCGCTTGGTGTTGAGATGGCAAGAAGCGACGTCGCCTACTCCGTAGACGAGGCACTTGCGATTGCGGACAAGCTGGGATATCCGGTTGTCCTGCGTCCTGCATACACCATGGGTGGCGCCGGCGGCGGTCTTGTTTATAATAAAGAAGAATTAAAAACAGTCTGCGCAAGAGGTCTGCAGGCGAGCCTCGTGGGTCAGGTTCTGGTAGAAGAGTCCATTCTTGGATGGGAAGAGCTGGAGCTGGAAGTTGTCCGCGATGCAAAAGGAAATATGATTACCGTATGCTTTATTGAAAACATCGATCCCGTTGGCGTGCATACCGGTGATTCCTTCTGTTCCGCTCCAATGCTGACGATTTCCGAGGAGGTACAGAAGAAGCTGCAGGATCAGGCATACCGTATCGTAGATGCGATTGAGGTAATCGGCGGTACGAATGTACAGTTTGCACATGATCCGATTTCCGGTCGTGTTGTTGTTATTGAAATCAACCCCAGAACTTCCAGATCTTCTGCACTTGCAAGTAAGGCAACCGGTTTCCCGATCGCTCTTATTTCTGCAATGCTGGCAAGCGGTCTGACTCTGGATGAAATTCCTTGCGGCAAATATGGCACACTGGATAAATACGTTCCGGACGGCGATTATATCGTTCTGAAATTCGCGCGCTGGGCATTTGAAAAGTTCAAGGGCGTAGAAGATAAGCTCGGAACTCAGATGAGAGCAGTCGGCGAAGTTATGAGCATCGGCAAGACTTATAAGGAAGCATTCCAGAAAGCGATCCGTTCTCTGGAAAAGAGCCGTTATGGTCTTGGTCATGTAAAGGATTTTGATCAGAAGTCCAAAAAAGAGCTTCTGACCATGCTTGCAACTCCCAGCAGCGAGCGCTATTTCATCATGTATGAAGCGCTGCGTAAGGGTGCATCTGTAGAAGAAATCAACAAACTGACCAAAGTTAAGGATTACTTTATCGAGCAGATGAAGGAGCTGGTTGAGGAAGAAGAGAAGCTCGTTGCTGCTTATCACGGACAGGTTCCTGCAGATGCTGATTTGAAACAGGCGAAGCTGGATGGCTTCTCTGATAAATATTTAAGCCAGATCCTGGGTGTATCCGAGGAAGCAATTCGGACACGCAGAACAGAGCTTGGCGTTGTGGAAGGCTGGGAAGGTGTTCATGTAAGTTCTACTGAGGATTCCGCATACTATTACTCCAGCTATCATATCAAGGACGAAAGCCCGGTAGACAACAGCAAACAGAAGGTAATGATCCTCGGCGGCGGTCCTAACAGAATCGGTCAGGGTATCGAATTCGATTATTGCTGCGTACATGCTGCAAAAGCACTGCGTAAGCTCGGATTCTCCACGATCATTGTAAACTGTAACCCTGAGACGGTATCCACAGATTACGACACTTCCGACAAGCTGTATTTCGAGCCTCTGACTCTGGAAGATGTCCTTGCGATTTATGAAAAAGAACAGCCGGTTGGCGTTATCGCACAGTTCGGTGGACAGACTCCGCTGAATCTGGCAGCAGACCTGAAGAAATACGGTGTCAATATTCTTGGAACCACTCCGGAAGCCATCGACCTTGCAGAAGACCGTGACCAGTTCCGTGAAATGATGGAGAAACTGGAGATTCCGATGCCTGAAGCAGGAATGGCTGTCAATGTGGAAGAAGCATTGGAAACTGCTCACAGAATCGGCTATCCGGTTATGGTACGTCCTTCCTACGTCCTTGGTGGACGCGGCATGGAGGTCGTTTATGACGATGAAGCGCTGACCTTCTACATGCAGCAGGCAGTGGGTGTAACACCGGACAGACCGATCCTGATTGACCGATTCCTGCATCATGCAACCGAGTGTGAAGCGGACGCAATCAGCGATGGCGAGCATGTATTCGTTCCTTCTGTTATGGAGCATATCGAGCTGGCTGGTATCCATTCCGGCGACTCTGCTTGTATCATTCCTCCGAGAGGACTGACAGAAGAGCAGATCGAAACTCTGAAAGACTACACCAGAAAGATCGCAAAGGAGCTGCATGTTGTTGGCCTGATGAATATGCAGTATGCGATTGAGGACGGCAAGGTATTTGTCATCGAGGCAAATCCCCGTGCATCCAGAACCGTTCCGCTTGTATCCAAGGTCTGCGGCATCAACATGGTTCAGATTGCAACGGATATCGTTACCCTGCCTTATACCGGACGCAAGAGCCCGGTGCCGGAGCTGAAAGAAAAGAAATTCGCTCACTACGGTGTAAAAGAAGCGGTATTCCCCTTCAATATGTTCCCGGAGGTTGACCCGGTACTCGGACCTGAAATGCGTTCCACCGGTGAGGTTCTTGGACTGTCTACAGACTTTGGTGATGCATTCTTCAAGGCAGAAGAAGCGACAAAGACCAAGCTGCCCACTTCCGGCTGCGTGCTGATTTCTGTTAATGACAGAGATAAGGCAGAGGTAGTTGACGTTGCAAGAGGCTTCTATCAGCTTGGCTTTGAAATTATGGCAACCGGCAGAACCTGTGACCTGATCGAACAGGCCGGTATTCCTGCCCTGAAGGTATGCAAGCTCAACGAGGGACGTCCGAACATCCTGGATAAGATCACGAATGACCAGATCCAGCTGATTGTCAATACTCCCCGCGGCAAGAAGGGTACAACCGACGACAGCTACATTCGTAAGGCTGCCATTAAGAACCGTATTCCGTATATTACAACTATGGCTGCTGCAAAGGCAACTGTAGAAGGCATCCGTTCCGCAAAACGTGACGGCAAGCTTCCGGTGCAGTCTCTGCAGGAGTTCCATGCAAGCATTATCGATAAACAATAGAATTCACGCTCTGCGAGCATTCTATTGTCATGAATAAAACATCAGATAGCGATAACAAAAACAGCTGCCGTGTTTGTACGGCGGCTGTTTTTGATACGGTGCGCCCGGCAGCATACATCGCGAATGGAAAATGAGGCTTCTTATAGAACTAAAAAAGAATGTGCCTTGGCACATTCT
>ERZ780208.1151-NODE-1151-length-22513-cov-5.578903_pt1 | contig 22513 bp, 10 predicted proteins | sample MGYA00511167_ERZ780208 | MGnify/ENA primary metagenome ERZ780208 (study PRJEB29588, sample SAMEA2159202) | human gut metagenome | biome: human gut; feature: human-associated habitat; material: faeces | place: Denmark | collected 2008/2010 ...
ATCTTGGCACTGTTTTATGACTCCCATGCTGTCCCAGCATGCTCCGGTCTCTCCAATTACCATCACGCCATATCCTTTTCTCATGATGAGAATGTCCGGTCGGTCTCCATTGAGATATGGATTGAAATACACTTCGAATGAATCATCAAGTGTACGCTCAATAAAAGTCAGAAGAGAAAGTTCACCATCTGTCGGTGACACCTTAAACTTCTTAATCTTTTCTATTGATGGAATAAAGATGGCCATGTCTATTTTATTTACGATTGAACTTGTTTTGCAATGCTGCAAGCTGATCCTCTATCTTGACATCAGGGAAAGCATCTTCTATTCTTCTCCATTTTGCTTTGCTCTCATCGAAGAAATAAAGCATGAAATCCATAATTCTATCGAAATCCTCGATTGTAATGGTGTACTCCTTTGGATGCGCTGCATCATTTCTGGTTTGGTATATCTTAGTCCATTTCAAGGCCGAGGAGTTATCCTTGCCAAACTTAAAAATTAGCATAGCGGATACTAAGAAATTGGTGTCGATGAAACGATTTCTGTATTTGCTCTCTTTTATACAATAATGGCCATTGTCCATAGATATTTTGGCATTATAAGTCGGAATACCAGACTTTGTGGTTTTATCCTTTAATATCCGATAGCGTTGACTGCCATTGTACAGGAACAGATCTGAATCGGTATAGTCGAATACGGACGGCATCTTCACATACTCTTCTATGATAAGAAATAACTGTATATAGGCGTAAGCACAGTATTCTTTATGGCGGTCACTCCGAGCAATAAGGTCAAAGGCTACGTTGATTTTGCATAGAATCTCTTCCGTGCGATCTTCAAATATGTTACTTTTCTCAATAAGGGTTTTAACTTGGTCAATTTTAGAATATATGCGGCGCAGGTAAGAGTTGCTCAGGCAACGATTGATTGAGTTAGCTAATTCCTTGGCGTTGCTTAGTGAGTAGGTTTGGCTGAATGCATACTCTGGAGATTCCTTGATGTAATAGCCGTCGGCTCCGGCATCAATGAGAGCCTTCATGTTCCATGCCTTGTTGGAGGCAGTAAGCATAATTACCTGAGTGCCTTTGTTGTAGCTCTTGATGGCTTTCAGAATTTTCATGCCGGAAAAATCATCCGGGTTGAGGTTTTCTTCCTCTTGAAGTCCATTCATTCGTAGATCCAGAAGAATCAAATCATAAACGGCATCCTCAATTCCCTTTCGATATTGTTCAGGCAGTGCTTGGTAGTCGGATGCCGTTCCGTTGCAACATTCAAACTTCGCACCCTTGAACAACTGCTTCAATACATCATCCCAACCTTTATCAGCTTCGTCATCTATAAGGAGGATTCGGCATCCTGCGGCATTGGTGGATGGAATTGAATTTTCGACAGAAGAAGGCATCTGTCCGGTTAATATATTCTGAATCTTGTCACAGTCTAACGACAATGCAAGAATATATCTGAAATAAAGTGATTCTCTGGCATTCTTAACTGATATTACATCGGTCGGTTCAAGCCCAATTATACGGCTAAGGGTATCTGCTCCCCACTGATTTGCTATGGAATGGCGTCCTTCGGTTGCATTGGGCTTAACTTTCACGAAATCCAAAAATCCGGAGCAATAATCGTTTTGAGATAATGGCTCAATTTGTAGAATGGCCGTCTTTACAAAAGACGGGTTCTCAAAGGAAACACCCTTTGTCATCAGTAGGCTTGAATATTGACTTCCTTTGAAAATATCCGATGTCACAGAGGACATGAATACAATCGGAGCGAGGGCTGCTTTCCCTTTAGAATGTAATGAGAGACGTACGCCGAGAGCGTATGCAAGACAACTGTCTGGATTGTCAGTGCTGTCAACATCAATGACTATTGCGTCAGTGTCATTAGGTACATTTTTCAAGATATGATTAAACATGTCCCTCTCTCCCTTTTCTCCGAGTTGGAAGGATGCCAAATCTGCAAATTCTATATTCTCTATGCCGGACAGCCGTTCACGTGTTTTGACATCTCCGAGTGCAAGAATTTTGTACTTTGGAGCAATACCTGTGTATCTGATAGCCCTGCTGGCCAACAGATTCAAATATATCCTTAAATTTGAAACTGTCAATTTATGTTCTGACACCATCTGACAAACCTTGGCGTAAGAAGATGTGGCAACATTCTTCGCAAGTTCGAAAAATCTAAGATAGAGAACTTCATCGAGTATTTCAAGAGAGACTAGGTCCTTATCTTTATAATTGTCAAGATCGTCAATAAGCTGATGAATAATATACACGGTTTCCCTTTTATCGCTATTCGCACCAAAGGCTATAAGTCTGAGGTCGATTATTCCTGAAACTTTGTATAAATCCAGAAATGCTTTCAGGTTCCGGTAGAACTCAGATTTCTTGATACTTTTAACCGCATTCTTATTATCTGGCGTCCAATCCCCAATTATCGAATGTCCATCACTGAAGAGAACATAAGGAATATTTCTTTCGATAATCTTGTTCAAGATGATTTCGCGAGCCATCCTGCTACCTACGATGAAGGTGCCGTCCACGTTATCTGTTAATGAATCGTGGAGCATAACACAAGCGGCATTGTCAAGAAACGAAAAATCACTAGCCTCGTTCAATTCTTCCAAATGAACAAGACATGATTCAAATTCACCTCCGTCAATATATGAAGCTCCATAGGCAGCTCTCTGATTTTGGCAATTATCATCAATTAGGATAATTTTATTCATGGTTATTTCAGTTTCTTGTAGAATGTGAGAATGTGAGTGAATCCTTCTGTCTCGGATGGTTCAATCGGTTCTATCTGTTCTTTGCCTGTGTCAGCGAGAATATTCCAACGCAAAGCAACATCGGCCCATTTTGATTCAACCGACCAGTTACAATAACCCCTAAACTTTTCGGCGATTCCTGCAAAAGCTCCGCCATTTTCGTTGAATTTGTCAATAACCTCTTTCAAAGAATTAGGAGAAAAGGAATTTAGGTGCACTATCTTAATTGTGCATAGACTAAATTCAGAACCGATATAACTGCTGTATGTAATTTTAACGTTAGAATTAACAGCAGCATATTTGGTGATGTCATCAAGAATACGTTGGATGCCATTTTCTATATGAAGCACATACGTATAGAAATCTGCATTGTCGAGATTCCCTAATTCAAATTGCAGTTCTGCATGTTTGGCTTCCTGCCGTTTGATTATGGCGCTTAAGCTACTATCGATTCGCTTATCGCTTTTAACCATTCTGATAGTGCTTCTGAAAGCCATTATTGTCTTTTTGAACGACTCGTTTTCAATGAGATGTTTGCCAGGATTTTCTTCGGACCATTTGCGCCATGTGTCGCAAGAATAATTATCTCCGTGGTGGGAATTGTTGAAGTCAGACCATACCGCATTACCATCTTTCCCTTTTCCAGTTAAAAGTACATTCATCAAAGACCATAAACTTTTGGGAATATTATATTTACGTGATGCCTCGCGAAAGACATCCTGAGTGGTTTTCAAGAAGTCTTCGTATGTCTTTTCCGGTTCTCCGTCGTAATCATGTGTAAGATATTTGAAGCCGTCAGGACGATTGAATAGAGCTAAAAACGATGCAGTATCTTTAGGCGAGTGAATGGATGGTCTTTTAACACTTGTCGGCTGGGGATTTTGCTCTGTTTTTGTTGACACGGAGCCGTTATCATTCTTTTCCAGCTCTTGTGTCGCAAGAACCAATACACGACGTTTGTCATTTAATGACAACTTCCTGCTTCTCAACATTAGATTTATAAAATCAAACTTTTCCATGTCATAATTCTGCTATAATGTCAGCATCGGCGATTGAGTCCAAATCATCGTCAGAGCAGATGTCTATAGTATCCACGATTGTTGATGGATTGCCGGATTCAATTTCTTCCTGAATTGCCTTAATCGCATCCGGAGAAATACCATCATTAATCTCATCTATGACAACCTTACCGTTGTCAGAAAAAAATGAATCGTTAGACAACTTTCGCTTGGTGCCTTTTGGGGATTTGTTTTGATTACCGTTCTTGTCCATTCCATCTAGAAGAATGGCAGAATCCAAAGCATCCATTGCTGCTTCAATACCATCCTTCTCCCAGATGTCTACAAGGTTAGAAACAGATATGCCTTCTACATCAACATCAGTCACGGTCGGATCGTAATATGTCATCATCCAGAACGGTTCTTTGCCTTGACGTACGGTCAACACGACATATAATCCAGGCTTAGAACTGGCAATAACCGGATTATATGTTTTGGGGATACTCCCAATCAATCTCTCATCTGTAATAATTTTATTTTTGACGAGTTTATATTTGGCGGCACTTGATATACTGATTATTATGGCTTGTCCTTCGAGGATGGCTTTGCCATACAAATTTCCTTCCTTTGAGATATCGTAGTACAAAGGACCACCGATTATTTCTTCAAATTCGGCAATAGTGAAGGACCGTAGATAGTCCAGCGATTTATCGTTCTCTAAATCTATAGGACTTGTCAGTTTGTCGTATCTTTTCTGAAGAGAAACATATACCGGATCCTTGCTCCCCTTGACCATTCTGATGTATTGAAGCTTACCGTACAGAACATTCTCAAGAATGGGTTCGCCTTTCTTGACGTTACCTTTGCTTTCCTTATACTTTGGGTAAAATCTTTTGAAGGCATCGGTGTAACCGTATTTCTCCCAGATGTGGAGAATATTGCGAATTTCTGCGACATACGCATGACTGGTGTTCACCTTAGTTCCAACTGTTAGACCTGTAACTTCCTGCCTCGAACCTACTTTTTGAAGGCGAGTTTTCGCTTCATTCATACGGAAGTTTTGTCCTTCGATAATTCTTTTCAGTTCACTTCGGAATTCACCACCCTCCTTATAGACATAGTGCATGGAGCTGAAGGTGATGTCATCGGCATAACGTGAAAAGTGAAGACCAAAACGTCGTGCCAATCCATTCAACCGACGGTCGAGTGTATCACAGATCGCATTTGTAATAAGCGGCGAGGTAGGCGCACCTTGTGGGAGTACATATTTCACCGTACCATCTTCATTCTTTTCCTTGATACAACATAGACCGGCAAGGATATTGGCTATCGGCTGAGGAAAGTTGAAGGGCGTAAGTTGGAATCGCTTCCAAACACGTGCCTGATCAATACTAGGGAAGAAATTCTCCAAATCCGTATTGAACACATAATTCTGGCCTAGATGACGCGTTGCATTATCCACAACGTTACGTCCTTCAACAAATCCCATAGCATATTCAGAAGGCTTGTAGATGGCCTTCAATATTATATTTACATAATACAGAATATGTCGGAGGCCCTTACAGGGAGCCGCAATGTTGCGCTTGCCACCTGACTTCTTTGGAATTGAAAAATGACGGTAGCGTCCACGTACATTATTGGGGTTGCAAAAATATGAGATCTGCTTTAATGAGAAAGAGAACGCATCCTCTTTTCCCAACTCATCCTTTACGATGTCGTTGAGAAGATTCAGTAAATCTTCCTTCGTCTGCAATTTCGCAGCTCTTTGTTTGATTATTGTCTGTTCCATCTTTCTCGATTTTTTAATGCGAAGTAAGAAAATCTAGAAAAGGGGCAACAAGTCATTTCTTTATTATATGCATAACTCATAATATAATAAATATATACATTACAAGATTTGCTAAAATAGTGAAACCATTACAGTTCAAACATTATTATCCATGACAAAGTCATGGACACCTGAGCGAAACGTCAGGCGAAGGTCAAATTTATTTTGTTAAGACCCTTTCCCAGATTTTCAAAGATCGCTTTTTTCTTTTCTGGTGCAAAGTTACAAAAACTTCACGAACTCTATGTTCGCAACTTTGCGTAAATTGATTATAATTTACGAAAAAGATGAGCTCCTTATTGCCAGGATCTGTAATTTGCGTCTATCATTGGTTAGATTTAATCGTATTGTCTAGGCTCAGATTCGAGGCCAAGAAAATGATAGGCGATACAGTAGATGAAATCTTGCGTGAGCAGATGCCCGTTACTGTTATCTTCGGGCTGGTCGCGCTCCAGCAGTGCTGTGAGTTCGGAATCTGCAAGCAGAACATTGCGAATTTGGTTGCAGTAAAGATTGTAACCAAATAACTTTGATGGGTACTGCGAAAGTGGCGGGCACTGGAAGCCTATAGACTCAACGAACTCATTCCACATTGTGTACTTGTAGAGGTAGTGCTTGTCGGGGTGCATGAACGATAAGTAAACTGATGCTGCACGTTCACTTTGCATATCATTGTCACGCTCTTTGTGATGCCCGGCTTTTTTATTCGCCTCATGGATTTGCGCGAAAGTCGCCATAAATTCGTCAACACGGTCATAAACCGGTCTTGATTCATCAAAGAGGGCAACAAGAGCAGCTTTTACCTCTTCAGGAGAAAAATAAGCATTCTTGATTAAAAGCGACTTAGGCATATACATTGGACCGGAAAGTAGATTCAGTTCCTTGCTCAGAGCTTCACGAAGGTTTGCGGCAAGGTCATCGGCATCTATGTCGAAAGTGGACTGGAAATGCTTCACGGCTGTCCATTTGTAACCTTCCATGTTTTCCTGCTGAAAGTATTCCCAATTTTGTTTGTACCAGTCAATGTACGGTGCAAGTTTTTCGGCTAACTGTGGTATTGGATCGGCTGAAGTCATTTTCACTTTGGGCGCTTTAACCCGTTTAGAGCTCGTTTTGGCACTATACGGTTCTAATCCATACTTGTCTCGGTCAGGCTTTTGGTGTGTGGAGAAGAGGTTGTATAACTTTTCATTGAAAGTAATAATGCCGTTTGCGTCAACTGCTTCAATCAGTTTTATGCCAGCAAGCATCCGAACCTTGTCATCGGCTTCGAGTGTTGGCAGCCATTCAAGTTTCAGACCTTCGATTATGGCAGCCTTGGTGAAATTTAGGAAACGTGAATGTTTCTGTATGAATTTTTTCATAGCAACCATCAACATTTTAAGGTCAGCATCGTCCACTTCTTTGAATGGAATAATGCAACATGGAGTCGCTGCAATGGGCAGAATGTCCTCCACGGTGGCACGGCCACCATTCTCCTCTGCGAATGCGGCAATGTCGAGCGCAATCCGCTCATTTGTGAATCGTATATCGAAATAGCTCATGGTTGGCTTTTCTTGATATTATGAGAAAGTTGTTATCACTAAATATTTAACCCTTAACTTCATCGATAGTCCAACCGAGTTTGTCTCCGACATATTCGCGAAATCTATCGAACTGGGTGCCCCACTGGTGGCATACAGCAAACTCAACTCCGTCTATAGTCCTAAAGCGACGTGAGGGATCAATAAAGTAGCGCTTGTCGTCATCAAAACCTTTACGGATACGATATTGAATATTCTCAATAGTAGCAACAACTCCGTAACTACCTTGAAGTTCTTTTGGGAAGACATCGAGAACTTCACTCCACGTAGCACGAGGATGTAGTTTCATATACAACTCTACAACGGCGCGTACAGTGCAGCGTTTATTTTGCGGATCCTGACCATTAAGTGAGTATTTAGCACGACCGGTCGCTACCTCATTTGAATATCTATTTGACTCGGACGCCGATGCTGTTTCAGATTGTTCGTTGTTATCCTTTTCTTCGATGTCGAAGACTACATCAGTGCCGAAAAACTCACCGATTTGTTTCATCTGCTCAATCTTGGTCGTTGTGCTGCTATGTGTATTGAGCCAATAGCCTCCGTCTAATGACTTGCAGAATGCAATATATTTTAGATTTCGTGTTTTATCAACTAGATATCCGCCACGGAAAGGAATCTTCATTTGATACACTAATTCCGGGCCAATAAGATTGATAAATTTGATAAACTTTTCGGTGGTGTTGCCACTTGAGATTATGTAGTCATCGAAAGAAATAGAATTGATGATAATCCACGGACTACGAGTTTGTTTCTCTATTTCTTTGGGAGACCCAATAGATATTGCTGTCTCTTCTTCGATGGCCGGTTCATCGTCTGTTTTCCTTTTATCTGAAAAGTAAGTATCTATGAATTGAATGTATAAACGAACAGTTTGAGGCGTGCTTGAATTTGTTTTCTTAGCCTCAAAGTCTGCTTGAACATCATCATAAAGTTGCGAGAGTTTCTGTAAGTCCGTGAGATTATAAATATAACCGGAATGATGATATTTCAACACCTTACTCCTCATATAGTTACTTCTCGTGGCAGTACAATATACGCTAATAGAGGACGGAGAATAATTTCTTCCGTGATTATTTTTTATTGTAGATAAAAATGTACGGAAGCCTTCTAATGTACATTTAATGTTCTTAATCGAAGCAGTTTTACTCTGACCTCGCTCGGATTTTACGGGAGGCGTAACCATGTTTGCCTGAATAATGTCTTCCGTACATCCTTCAATCTTCTCTTTCCATAGAAGGCTGCGGACTTCAGGCTCGCGCTTTTTTGAGAAAATCCACCCGGAGCCTTCGCGCAATCGAGCATTGAAATAGCCACCTATCTTCTTGAATTGTTCAGCGTATTGTCGGGTTTCACCATACACAGCTATGGCCTTTTCTGAATATTCAACGATACGAATAGATGCTTGACCAGCCGGAGACATTGAAGTGTTGGACGGTAGAAGAATCGTTGATTTTGTCGTAGACGTTTCCTCATTCTCTATTTTCTCTTCAGGGCTTGACTCAATTTGTGAATCTATATTTTCATCTGCATGACACTCAAACTTTTCTCGGATAAAGAGTGAAGAACCGGATTTGCAGAAGGAATAATCAAGTGTGTGCTCACCATCGAATTGCAAACTCATATCTATGGTGCATCGTAATCCAGAAGTTCTTGCCGCCAGTAGTCGCATCAACTCCGGGAAAACGTCATCCTTAAGATACTGCAATTCCAGGTTGTTGATTTCCTGACGGATATCAGCAACAACATCTTCGCCCGCGCCCGTATGACGATCGAGCGAAGCGTATAGCTCTTTGAGTTTTGATATGTCGGTTTGGTCAGCCATTATTTAATGGAGAATTCAGGCATAGGCTTCGAGAAAGAACTTTCGCGGTCGATGTTTGAGCATTGCTGGCGAATAATATCTCTGCGATGAATAGCCGGTTTGAGACAGTAGGTATAAAACTCCGCCATGTCCATATCTTCCTTTTGGAGGACATGAGGGAAAAGGAGTTTCATGTAAGCTGTGGCAGTGCGCTGTACCGCTTTGAGGTGGCGCATATCTGCTTCCTGCGGAATGGCAACCGACTGGTTGACTATCGCCGAGTATTCGGTAGCGGTGCGGAGCTGATGCAGAACCTCTGAAAAAAATTCTACGTTAAGGGTCCAGTCGCGCAGTGCCATATCATTGGTCACTCGAGGAAGTAGCCAACCTTCGATGAAGCCATGGAAACGGTCAAGCAGTGCCGACTCCTTAAAAGCCTCGGGAAGTTGTTCAAGATAATTGTCAGAGAGTGGAAATCCATCTTCCGACAACGGAATATTGCCAAGAAGTATAAGGCCACACTCCGACATAAACTCATAGTTATCAACGTTGGTCTTGCCATACTCCAGATAGTTCTTCAAGATTGACCGCATCTCCATCGTATCAGTAAAACTGATTGACTGTATTTCATCAAGAGCCACAAGATCATGATGAAGCATGATACCAGGCGTCTTTCGAGCTTTGTCATAAAAGAGCTTGGCGCGAGAGACTTTGCCACCACCAATGAGCCATACGAATTTAGAGAGATTGCCAAACACATAGGACTTACCGGTGCCCTTCGGCGCCAGTTCTATGAGATTGAGGCGCGGTTCGATGAACGGTAATAGACGAGCGAGAAACTCAAGTTTCTGCGTCTTGCCGGCGAAGGCTGACGGTGTGTACTCCATAGCCGAGATGAGAACGTCAATCCACTCGTCTATGGTGAACTTTTTGCGACATTCACGGAATGAATTCAAGTCAAGACGTTCAAGGGGACGGAAAGGTTTATACTTCGACATTTCGATATATCCCTTTTCTTTATCCATTGGCGGAACATAAACAAGTTTTATGATGCCCCACTTCTCGCCATCGATGAGGTCTTCGGAATTCTGATCAACAACATGATGAGGGATAAGAGTATCCTGCGATTTGATACCCATTTCCGGGATTTGGAAATGACATTTCCCCTTGGCTATGTTGGTGCTAACCTCGAAGCGAGTTAACAGTGTGATAACATCGCCCTGCATCAGACGGCTTCGAATGGCTTGTGGATTGATGGGGATATGCTCGTCGAGGAAGCGCACCAAAGCCTCACGACGAAGCGAACCATTCATATCTATATGAGTGGCAATAAGGTAGTCCTTAACGAACGATGGAAGATTTCGTCCGACAAATACCTCGTTGTTGTCAGGGTTCTTATAGACAGCTGATTCCCTGAAGACTTCTCGAATTTTATTTCCTATTTCGCTCATAAGTCGAAGTCGTCTAAGGCCGAGCCGAAGCCCATGCCGTAAATTTCAATTTCGAAGTTTAGCGGCTTGCCACGCATGGGCAATACCGTTATCCTGTGCTTGCCTTCGGAGGCTGAGGCTAATTCAGCCTCCCACTGAAGACCTATGCGTTGCATCGCAATTTCCTTGCCATCGAAAATCAGTGTTGCGGACTGGGGTTCAGGCATAATGGTGAATTTCAGTTTTTTGTCCGAAACCGGAATGTTGGCATCCTGAATCTTTACTACATAGTTTTGCGGTTTCGCAAGATCATCGTTGGTAATTACGATGAATGGCACAAGTACCTCCTCTGGAGTAGCTCCACCATGCACTTCATGGGTCGGTTTCGTACCTAGCGATGCATGGCAAAGGGCGACTTTGTATTTCTTGCCATCGCGCTCGTTGTCGTGTATTACGAAATTAACGTCGCTAACTATTTCGCTGTTACTCTCGAGCAAAACGTATCTGCCTTCGTGCTTGGTCTTGGAATCGAGTTTCAACGACTCGCATTTTCTGGACATCGAGCTGAGGCCATGGTCAGAAACGATAGCTATTGTATGTTTGCCGACCTTATTGTCATTTAGAATTGACTCGATAATCTCTTTTACTGTCTTCAGCTCCTGAATGAATGTACGATATTTCTGATAATGGCCTTCATGGGCCAGATCATCAAGAGCGGATTTCTTGAAAATCCGGCTATTGTCAACATCAAAGGAGTTGATATGCGTATTCGAGGGAATGGTTGTGCGGCCAACCTCTGTATGAACGGCCTCATACCCGGTGCTCGATTGGTCAAGGAGATAGAGAATATATGGGATGAACTCAGCACCGAGACCGTCCACCCAGTAGATCTTATCTATGGGATATGATCCGTTGTGTTCAATATCACTGAGTATGCCGTGGCTCTCGTTGAAGGCGTAATACCAGTCATAGAAACTCTGCTCGGATGCATTGCGTTCCAACACCATTGCTTTAACGCAGTCGGTTAGAACATCTTTTATCTTTGCTGAACGGAACTGATTGAAATATTCGGAGACCCATGGCTGCTCCGACTTTATGGGCAAAGTTTCATAAGGTGTGAGGTAACCTGCGAGGTCAGGAAAGTATTTTTGAACTTGGTTAAGGCCGAAGTCTTTCTCGGCGCGAAGAACATACCAGCCAAGGAACAACTCTTCCTCGAAATCATATGTCGAGGTACAGAAACGCTTGGCTTGTTTAAGGCTATCGTCCTGCTGGGCGATGACGATAATCTGTTCCTTTATCCAATTCTGATGCTCGGACGGAGTCAGCTCACGGAATTTGTCGCGCAAATCTTGCATGAGCTTTTGGCGTGTTTCGAAATGACGCTCGCGTTCCGCCTGTGTAGAGGCGTAGAATATGCGCTCAGCCACATTGACGAACAAGGTATTGCCAACCTGGTAGTCATTAATTTCTTCAAGGATTTGACGCAAGTAGTCCGACAATTCGGTCTCCTTGTATTTTAGAGCATAAGATTTAAGTAGCCAGCGACCAAAGGACGTTGTGCTATCCTTGCCCCAAATGCCGAGGATGTCGAGGATACTGAGATTTTTACGGTTAAAGAAATCCTCAACAAACCGAGGGAAATCAAATGTCGAAGGTGTTATCTTTCCAATATGGTTAAGAATTTCCTCCCAGAACGTAAGCTCATCTTCCTTGTATTCTATCGGGATGTTTACTTCGAGGAATTCAGTGATAAAGGTATGAGCATTATCAACCTCTTGAAACGTAAATATTGAATCTGGCTTGGAATTTTTCCAGTTGTTTAGGATTGGTTTGGCACCGCAAAGGATTTTATCCTTAGGAGCCTGAGCCTTCCAAAAGCGCAACCAGTCGCGCATTGTGGCCAACGAGCAAATGTTCAGTTTCTCAGAAATGGCGAAGCCTTTGAACTTGGAAACGAACACCTTTACCTTATCATCTTGTGGCGTGTAGTATTGCCAAATAGGGGCGCTTTCTTCAATCCGGCCAAAGCTTTTCAGAAAGTCCGAGAAACGGTTATGCAGTCCTATAATCGGAATATAAATGCGTTTTTGGGTATTTGGAATATCCTCCGTCAAAATAATCTCGTTGAAGAACCCATTGAAATCATCAACGCTATAAAACCGTACCAGTTCAGAGAATGGAGTGACGAGCGTAGATTGTTTGATGCCTTTGATGGCGTCGCTGAGGTCATCAATTGTAATGGTTCTGTCTGGAGCCGAAGCAAGTTTTTCGATGTCGAGAAGTTCGACGTGAAGTTCTTTAGCGAGGAACTTTGTTAACTCTCGGAAGGCATCAAAGTTGTTAAGCATGATGAAACGGACGCAGTAACGCTGCGCCAGTACATCACGCGACTTACAATCAATTCGTATGGCCTCTTTAAGGTCATCGAGTGACTGTAGTATGATTACTTTATCAGAGGCTTCCATGCTTATAGACGTTTGAAGAATTCTGCGGTTTCGGGATATTCGTCAATAAGATTAAGTATGGCCATCTGCCACATGGTGTTTGGCATGTTGGTTGTCTTGATTTTATCCTTAGCCTCTTTGACATCGTCTTCCACAGTGGAAGGTGTCGGAGGTGTCGGCGGTGTTGGAGGATTAGGTCCAGGTTGGGGTGGAGTCGGAGTCACCTTATTGATGTAGAATTTGTATATGACTTTCTCCACATCCGATTGCTTACGGTAGGCAGTTTCCTTCGGAAGCTGATTGATTTTTTCAAGCATCTCGTTCCACCATGCCTTATCAATCTTTATGCCTTCGATTGAGTCTACAAAGGCCATAAAGCCTTTTTCGTAGTTCTCTTGCTGTGTGAGAAGAAGGTTGAGCTCTACATGGTTGTTCTTTACATAACGGTAGATCTCTTTAATCTTATCGACCGAAGGCGAGTCCTGATCGAAGAGGTTTATTAACGCTTCAAGAGCCTTGCGCAGCTCCGAAGAAAGTCCGGGGAAATACAGGAGTACCCATAGTGGCTGCCCTGCAAAGGTCTTGCAGAACTCCTGAATATACCACTTGGCATTGTCGAGACTTTTGACTTCGGAGGACTTAATATGAAGGATTTTGGCGAGGTCGAAGGTATCGAACAGAAAAATCGCCAATTCTTTTTCCTCCTTTGAACCAAAACGGAGAAGTATCTTGTTACTGTGCTCCGATTTGCCATCCTTCCACATCTTGAACAGATCCTGAAGCATTCCTGCCAGTGCTTCATCGGAAACTGGCTGAGAAGTCTGAGTTTGGAAAAGTTCGCTCTTATAATGGCGGAGAGCGTATGCGATAGCTGCGCAGTTGAGCGCTGAAGTGAACATGCCGTATGGCTCCTTGATGAACGAGGCGAGAACTTCCGACAGACTGAATTTGTCAACATAGTCCTTGCGGGCTTTCTCCATGCATTTCTCAACATGGCGATATATCTCCACGAGCCACGAGTGACCGTTGAGAGCGTTTTCTGACAGCTCTCCATCGGTCTTGACCAGTGTGTTACCATTTTCCTCGAAGAGGTATTTCAACGGAGAGAACTGACCGCTGAACGATGTGAGTTTATCACGGGTCTGAGCTTGAAGTATATCCTGAATAACCTTCGGGCAATTGCCGTCTTTAAAGAACGTCATGGGCGGAACATAACCCTTCGGGTAACGCAGAGTCTCGAAACCCAATGTAAAGATTTTTGCACTGAGCTTGTCATTAAGCAAGTCCGGCAGTTGCTCAACAGTGCCTTCACAATAACTTTGACCGTTGAAATAGACGGTATAAGTATTGTTGCGGAGCTGACTTATCCATTTGGTAACGAAGGCATGGGCAGCTCTCTCATATTCTTTGCTTTCAGCCTCATTGAAGTGGCTCTTCGCAACTTTAGCTGTGGCAACAGCGTCGATGAATTTGTTGAAGGTTTGCTGAGAAAATGTTTCATCAGCAAGTACGACAATCAGGTTCTCAAATTCTTTTGAGAATGCATTAAGAATGCTGTCCTTCATATCGCGGTTCTCTTCAGTCAACGACAGGAAGAAAGCCACATGCAAGTAGTTAGGCTTGTCGCCGATAAACTTGTTAAGTCTGCTTCTGAGAAGCGGTTCGGAGTCTTCGCATGAGAAGAACTGCAGGGCTGTTTCACGTTTTACGGATACACCGATTTGGAAGAGATCTTGAAGAGACTCTTTACTGGCAAGGTCGTAGTCAAGAACAGCTGTGGCAGTCTTGTAAACCGACTGCTCGTCCTGACGGCGTTTGTTCATTTCGTTCTGGTTGTATGATGTGCCGCGAATCTTGAATTCACCGAAGATGTCGCGGGCTACAACATTATTCTCGTCAATCCAGTTCAGAATGTCTATTACTTTTCCGTGAGCACGGTCACCGGCAAACATATAGCAGATAACCTTGTCGTTGGGCGACATGAGCTCAATAGACTTTTTGAACTTAGGCGAAAGAGCGTTGAGAAGTAGTATGGCCTTAAAGATGCGGAGATGGTCTTCGCTTTGAGCTTTCACTTTATCCTCAAACGAGTTGAACATGCCTGTGAAGGTGGTGCTGGCCGGGTCTGACTCGAAGGTGGGATAGAAGAAATCCCATAGAGTGTCTGCGGTCATAAGCATATCCACGCCATAGGCATTCTCGTTGTTGAGGAAGGCGTCGAAGCCCGACTCGTCGTCATGCATGAACTTGATTACGCTTCGGTTTGACGAGCCAATATAGTTTGAAATCTCTGAACACAGGAAGGCGGTATAAGGATGCAACGGCAGGAGGTTCTTGATATAGCCTTTCTGCTCAGTATTACCGTTGGTCAGGAAATCCAAAACAGTGTCAACCTTGGGAAGCACTTTTCCGCGGAGACTTATAAGCTGTTGGTTCGATTCCTCGTTGGGCACGGTGAAGCTATGGCGCATTATTAGATATGTGCTTAAGCTGTCCATTTTATAATCAATCTCGTCGAAGCGGTCGCTCATCTTTGTGATGTCCTTACCCTTGGTGTCACTCGACTGCGACTCTATGCGGTGAGAGATAAGGAAAAGGAACACATTGTTATTCTGCGACTTTTCCGCAATGTTCTGCAGCACGTTGATGCGGTCGCTTTTCAGCGTGTCCATCACAGATGTAAATTCGTCCCAGAATATAATTAGTCCATCCGCGATGCCACGGTTCTCAATTTCTTTCTCAACCTGAGCCAACCAGTCACTTATTGATGTCTGCTCAAAAACGTTGCCAACGGTTTCGCGGATGGCTTTTTCAACGGCAAGATACACCGAAGGCTTATAGCCCTGAAGTTTCTCAATGGCGTCATCGGCACTCCCGATAATGTCAGTCAAGTCCGCAGATTTCAGCAACACATCTTCCTCAAAAATGCGGCGGTGTTCGTCAATCCACTTGATGGCAGCCGTGAAGTCCGAGTCCACAACAAAGTCGGGAGCCTTCTTCTTTAGTTCAGACGAAACGGCACGCTGAAGCGAAAGTGTGAAGCGTGGAATGTCGTATGCCTTTTCTACACCTTTGAGCGTCACCGCGAAATAACGTTTCTTCTGCCGAAGGTTACGGATTTGCGCTTTAAGCGATGGTTCCTTGATAGTGTCAATATATGAATTGATTGCGTCGAACTCATCGCAAAGAAGGTGTTTTATTACAGCGCTTGCATGGCTCTTGCCGGTACCGAAGGTGCCGCGAACCCACACACTCTTACGCTTGCTTACTTCGCTCGAGGTGATAGCGGTCAACGAACGTTGAAGCATATCGTTGAACTGAGTCGTGGGGATAAACGACTGCCACGTTGAAGGACCATTATCCTCCAGTATGTCATATACCGGAAGAAAACTTTGTAGCCGGATGAAGTCGGAATATTTTGTGACCATGGTTTATCAGGTGGTTTTATTTGAGCATAAGCTTTAAGATGTCTTCCGAGGTAAGGTCGTCACGGAGAATGATGTTGTCAAGACCCATCTTAAGTTCGGCGCGAAGCACATGGTTGCTGTCCTGCTCGAGCGAGCGAAGTATTTGTTCAAGCGACTCACGCTCGATACCGAACTGGCGCACAATGCCATCGATCTGCTCGGGATTATAAAACTCCGAAACGGTCAGGGAGCGACGACCTACCTTCTCGGCGTAGCGATAGAGAGACAGAGCTGCCGTAACAAGTGATAGATCGCTTATGCTATCACGTCTTACTGAGGTCTTGTTGCCAATTTTGATTACCTTGCCAACATGGGCAGAACTTCCTAATGGGCTCTCATTAAAGGTGTTCAAGAGCGATTTGAGAGCATTGTCTCTTGTTGACTCCGGTATTGAGGGAAACGATTCCGCGAGAAGTGCAATCAAGTCTTCGCGCGAATATTCCCGTTCGAACCCAATTTTCGATCTATACCAAGCGCAAAGCTCGCTGTCGTTGCATAAGTTTACCCACACAACCTGCCAGAAAAGGTTAGAGTCTGTTTGATAAGCCGATGTAAGGGCATTCGAAAGCTCTGTCGGTGTCTTATCCGTGTTGGCTAGACCAGCACTAACCATCCAATTTAAGAATATGGGAAGCTGCTTATTGGGATTGAGGAGTTCTTTCCCCTCGACCGAAAGGAAAGTTTCTGGAGTCTTATAGTAGGCTTTAACCCAGCTATTTCGAAGTCCGAAGGTGTTGAATTTTTTTATTGATGATATGCTCATGTTCGTATTCGATTGAGAAGTCGTATTTGTTTGACGAATTGAATTGGCAGCGACACATCCGTTATCCTTAAATGTGAGACATTTATGACAGTGTACACATTTAGATGCGTCAACTTTTACACAGGGTACAACCGAGAGTGCACCGGTAGGACATTCAACCTCACACACCTCACAGTGTACACAGTAAACAGCCTTGTTAATCACTCTCTTAAGGAGGCTGACAAATATTATATCATTAACGCAATCTTTTATGGATAGTGTTAGTTTGTCTGCCTCGAGGAGAGCAGTTATAAAATAGACTTTTTCCCTAAATTTAAGGAAAATATCATAAAGGCCGTTGCCGTTATCCTTGATGGTATGTTTACCCAGGACTTTAATCCACTGGAAAAAATCTTCTTTGGGGTTGACTATGGAAACCTGAAGGTCGTTATTTGCATTAGTATATTCGACCACTGAAGTGGATGTATGGCGGTTTCCTCCAGCTCTAACCTTCCATTTACGTTCCTTCAGATAAGTGTCAACGCCTTTTATGCCAGCTTTACGTGCATTTTCTCTAAGTTTGTCAATGAAGGGCTGGGATGTCTCAGGGAAAAATTTGTGGTCAAGACAGTCGCCCAACTCAGAGCTAAGGGGGCAAATCACACAACCTACTCGATTTAGCCCCTTACGATAAGCAAGGTTTATGGGAAGACCATGAAACAGAAGGTAAAGCCAAACTTCTGTGACTGACCATTCAAAAATTGGCCTTGCGTTAACTACGTTACCATGCTTAACTCCTTTACCGATACGCGCATATGTTGCACGTGTCGAACTTTCTTCAGCTCGTACACCCTCAAAGGCAATAACATTTGGTTGACGGCCTTTACCGACCTTTTCCTTTAGCAATCTATATAGCGGAGCCGTTTTCATAACAGCACAACACCATCTATGTATTTTGCTCGGGGTGTCTAATTCATCCCAATAGTATAATACTGGTTGATGATTTTCTGCAGTCAGAAATTCAAGGTTAGGATAATCTTTATGATATAGGGCTTCTATTTCTTTGTATAAAGTCAAAGAAGTAGGAAGCTCATACCCTGTATTTGAATATATTACATAGTACTGTTCGGGTGGCACAACACGAGCCACTAGATCTAAAACGACTTGTGAGTCTTTACCTCCAGAAAAAGATACTATAACTGAATCTATATTGCTATTAAAAATTTTTCGCTTGCCTTTTTTCTCAGCTTCAGCCTCTGGCATAATATCAAAAGAGCCACAATCTTCTTGAATGACTGTGTGCTTTTGATTAGTTTTTTCGCTCAAGCGAGTCGTTAACTCCTCGTACTTGATGTTCGGATTTGATGCTTTTTTGACAACGTGAGAATCAAAAACAGAGTTAATGAATTCCATTGCCTCATGCTCAATAAGGAACATACTGTCCTCATTAGCTTTCAATAAAGCATCAAGATTTATAGGCTCTAAATGAAGATTATGCTGGAGAATCGAATTAGTAGGAGAATCGAAAAGATTTCCACCATGAATTTCGAGGACAACATCACCCCTGTAGAAGTAGCGGCGGTCGCAGGCCCAGAGGAGTGGTTCTTTACAATGGGGATAAGTCCAGCCGAGACGGTCGAGGCCAAGGAAATCAAGTTCTTCCCAGAATACAGGACGCGGGCATACATTTAATGCTTCGCCTGATGGGGGTGCCATCGTGAGGCGAACGCCATTGTTCTCTTTATCCCATACGACTTTGAACATTTGTCGGGGTCTCCTGTCTCATAGTTCATCGACCCTCTGACAAACTCAATATATATTTGATTAACAAAAAAGCGCAGGATCCGTACTCATTGCTCATCCTGCTGCTAAAGGCCCTAGGAAGCCGTTCATCATCGAACGAGCAACGCCAGAGCCTACGCCGTATGATAGTACACCAAAGGGGACACACCCTAAAGGGTATAATCCACCTAAGGGTATGTAAAATCATACCCGAGACATCTACCGTTGCTTTATTCTTGATGATGGTAAAAGAATTTCCTAGGTTCTTAACAGCCAAGAATTAAGCGCAAGTAAACGCTTTCATTATGTAATGACCTCCCACGTTCCAGCTGCCATTTCAGGCAACCACTCGGCGTAAGGTCGCACAAAGTTACTAATTTTCTGTCATCTAATTGCCATAAATTGCTCAGAATCTTTTGATAAATCGGATAAATCGATGTAAATCGATGTAATCAAAACAAATTATTCACACACCCCCTTGCGTCTGATTACACATTATATAATCATACCGATATACTTCACGGCCTGTTATTTATTGTAACAAACAGTCGATGAGGGAGGCGCAGAAGTAGCTATCTTGCAGGCGGATGGAGGTGGCATCGGGAAGGGTGCGGCCACAGAAATTGACTGAGCCGTACCAGCCGGTAGTATTATCGATGACGGCGCAATTAAGACTTGTAGCAGGGGATGAGATGATTCTAACTCCTATTGTAGATAATTCCGGTTCGTTGTGGCCTGTCTCGCGGATGACGATAGTTACTGCGATGCCTTGGTGGAGTTTGTTTTGCAATAGGTCTACTAGTCGCGGATGGCGCTTCCATTTAAGCCGATGGCACGAGATGACGATACTTAGTCGCGCCGAAGCAAGGTCATTGAGGAATGCAATTTCAAAATCATCTGCGCCGAAGATGGCTTGTGTGACCGGCTCGGCAAAAAGGCCTTCGGATGTTTCCGAAAGAGCATATCCCTGTTGTTTGTAGGCCGCGAGACGCTTGCGATACATCGATTCGCAGATTGGCTCGTGGAGGTCGACATAGTCGTAGATGCGCACTTCTTTTTTGCCGGGATATTCACGGTGTAGTCTTCCGGCGTATTGCGCTATCAGCCCTTTCCATGAGTTGGGAGTAGCAAGGAAAAGCGTGTCGAGTCTCGGCAGGTCGAAGCCTTCTCCGACATATTGGCCCGTCGCTATCACTATCAATAGTTCATCGGACTTGACTTTGTTGAGACGCATAAGCGTTTCGCGCTTAACTTTAGCGGAGTCTGTGCCTACAAGGGTTACAATGTTCGGACAGATGCGCTTGCATTTTTCTGCCAAAATGCTTACGTGCTCTTTGAATTTGGTAAGTATGATAGGTGAACGCCCTTCGTCAAGGACAGTTTTAACATCATCAGCAATCAGATGGTTGCGCTGTTCATCCTCGGCAAGTGATGCGGCGACCTTAGTGAATGTGCGTTTTTCATCAGTCAGACTCCGATAGGCGGTGAATCGCGGAATGAGGATGCGTCTGAATGATTGCGATGCAATCTGAGTTTTTGCATCGGAAGTATATCGTATTGGCCCGCATTGCATGAAGATAATTGGCTGATGTCCATCTTTACGGATTGGCGTGGCAGATAGACCATAGACATACCGTGCATTGACCTGCCTTAACACTCGCTCAAAGTTGACCGCCGATATATGATGACATTCGTCAACGATTACCATGCCATAATCCTTGACAAACCGTTTTGCTTCGGTCTCGTCATCGAGGCACGATTGAATAAGTGCGACGTCTATCTTGCCGTTGAGCGAGTTCTCGGTGGCGCATAGTGCACCGAACTGCCGGAACTTCTTCTTTCTTCCCGGTCCCTTACGTTGCTCCGGTGGCTGAAAATCTGTGACAAGAAACTTTTCGAGTTCGCGCCGCCATTGGTCAAGCAGAGCTTTTGTGTGAACAAGTATCAGTGTGTTGACTTTCCGCCGTGCAATCAAAGCGATTCCTGCGACAGTCTTGCCAAAGGCAGTTGTGGCATGGATTACGCCGGTATTATGGCGCATCAGTTCCTCAACAGCGGCACCTTGTTCCGGGCGGAGCGTGCCGTTAAACGACACGTTGATATTGGTATCATTTGTCCGTTTATCGTCATTGCTGACTGAGGTGCCATGCAACTCGAAGAATTGAACGATGTCTTCATAACATCCACGCGGCATTAGCAGATAATCATCCGTGAGTTCTGAACAAGAGATAATCCGTGGAATGTTATAAGTTGGGAGCCTCATGCCAAGTTTGGCATAAAATTCAGGATTGCGGAACGCCGCGATGCGTTTAAGATGATTGACCGACTTAGCACTCAAGCCTTTCAAGGGAATATAAATGCCGTTGGCAAGGACCAATTTTATTGTTGTCGGAAATTCAGCTTTGGACATCGATTTCGCTGTTGGACGTTCCCACGGCGCGGACTCGCTTGTCTTCGATAACGCGCCCATTGGTTCTTGTGCGCAACGCGATGATATAGCTGCGGCCAATTCAAGAACCGTCATTTTCTTGACGGATTGCAGAAATCCCCATTGGTCGGCGTATGGCTTGAAATCGTCATTGACAAATACACTGTTGCCGTTCTTCCGTGCCCAGCCCTGCAATGGCAAAGCCACGAGATTCCCGAAGCCGCCGGTCGGCATAGTGTCTTGATTGGGGAATAAGCGGTCATAAGACTTGAACGACATTCTGCCATCGCGCTCCATCGCCTCAGTAAGAATTGCATTTCCAAGCCTACGCGCGTCACGGGCTTTAACTTCCTCTGCGAAGAAAATCCAGACGTGCGCACCGTTGCCCGAACGTGACCGCTCAGTATACGCCGGAATATCCCAGTCTCGACACACTGCTATATATGCTTTTACATCGTTCTGATAACCATGTTCGCAACTCTTGTCATCAAAATCGGCGCATAAGAAATTGCAACCGTCATTTGCTGTGATTGCATAAAGCCCGACAACGTCCCGACAATCAGGGTCGCGTCCCTCAAGATGGCGGTAAATATGTTTGTATGCCAGTGGCTCGAACTCCCGGTTCGGACATTCGGCGCATTTGTACTTCTTCTTGTCGCAATATTGCGATTGCCATTCACGTCGACACACAGGCTGATACCCAGATTTACCGGAATTCCTGCTCTCCCAACGACGAGCAAACACATCTTCACGCCCACGGAACAGACTGCGAAACAGATTGACACGCTCCTCCAATGACAAGTCAGACCGTGTGAAAACAGGTCTCGGTCGCCAGTCAATGCCATTGGCATCAAGCAGCGTCCGCAACCGTTCTAATTCGGCCTTTAATGCGTTTATATCATCATGATTATCTTGCATACGCCTAATGCGACACGAACGGGTCGCTTTGCAAATGCAAAGATAATCAATTTATTGCAAATTTCCGGTCTAACACAATCAAGAGCCGCCCTGCGGAAGGCGACCCTTGAAGGGAGGAGAGAGGGAGAAATGGGTCAGACCACGCGGAACACGTTGTTGTTTGTGCCCATCGAGTAGTCGTACATGAACAGGTCGCGAGCGAAGGCTTCGTAGTCGAAGTAGTTTGAGAGATTACCCATGATCCTGTCAAGGTCGTAGCACTCCTCGACGATGTGGCGGGCGAAGTCTTCTTCGCTGTCCCAGTTGCCGCAGTAGG
>ERZ780208.1153-NODE-1153-length-22475-cov-3.484790_pt1 | contig 22475 bp, 16 predicted proteins | sample MGYA00511167_ERZ780208 | MGnify/ENA primary metagenome ERZ780208 (study PRJEB29588, sample SAMEA2159202) | human gut metagenome | biome: human gut; feature: human-associated habitat; material: faeces | place: Denmark | collected 2008/2010 ...
CAAGCTCCGCACGTTCTCTGCCGCAGGCTTCCTTTTTCTGAACTAATTCTGCAAGCACAGCCTCTTCCGGATCCAGATAAAGCTTTCCATCCAGACCATCTACAACTGCATCCATGCCGTGGTATTCTTTTAACAGCTCCACATCGGTCTGCACCAATGCCGGAATATTCATCGAACGTGCCAGAATCGCTGTATGAGAATTTGCTGAACCGTTGCGGGTTACAAATGCGAGAATCTTACTTTTATCAAGAGAAACCGTCTCACTCGGAGTCAGATCATCTGCCAGTAAGATCACCGGCTCCTCTGAAGCAATGCTGCCGTCCCCGATGCCTGCCAGGATACGGATCACACGTCCGGAAATATCTTTGACATCTGCGCTGCGCGCTTTCATATAATCATCATCCATGGAAGCAAATACTGCTGCGAACTGCTCTCCTGTGGTATGCACTGCATATTCTGCATTGACCTTTTCACTCCGGATCAGTCCGGTGATCGCATCGAGATAATCGCCATCATCCAGCATCATCTTATGCACATCGAAGATCATCGCCTGTTCTTCGCCTGCTTCTGCAAGCGCTTTTTCATATAAGTCATCCAACTGTCCGATGGCAGTCTCCTTAGCTGCTTCGAACCGGGCAACCTCTGCCTCTGCATCAGCAACCTGCTTCTGCTCCAGGACATATTCCTGCTTTTCATAAAGGTAAATTTTCCCGATCGCAATTCCCTTCAGAACGCTTTTTCCCTGACAAACTACCATTTCATCATCCTCTTTGAACATTTATTTTGCAGGATGCAGCTTCATAACCGCATCTGTTGTTTCCACGTCCTTGCCGGTAAAGGTTTCTACCTGCTCATATGCATCAGAATTGCAAATGATCATCGGTGTGATCGTTTCTCTTCCACTCGCTTTGATCTTGTCCAGATCCGCAACGACAAGCAGATCGCCCTTTTTCACATCCTGACCCTCTTTTACCTTCTGTTCAAAGGGCTCACCTTTTAATTCTACAGTATCCAGACCGATATGGATCAGAATTTCTGCACCATCTGCAGTCGTAATGCCTACCGCATGACCGGTCGGAAATACGGTACTGATCTTGCCGTCTGCCGGAGCGTAAACATGTCCGTCCTGCGGGATCACAGCAATGCCCTTACCGAGGATTTCCTCAGCGAAGGTCGGATCCGGAACCTCCTTAATGCTGACACATTTTCCCTTCATCGGTGCTGTAAGCTCAATCCCTTTATCCTTTTTAAAACGATCAAAAAATCCCATTTTTCTTTCCTTCCTTTTTTTTGATATCTGCATATTTCAGCTGGACTGCGAGATAGATCACTTCCTCCTCCGTCATCTTGCAGGAAACCACGGATTCTATATAGTCTCTCATCGCTCTGGCCAGCTCATACTCATTTCTGTAATTTGCCCTGACAAATTCGTTAAAGCGAGCATCCTCTGTAATCCAGCCCTCTTTGTTCTGGATCAACCGGTTCAGCATAAATTTCAGATTCGTGTTCAACCGGTCCTCATAAACCAGGTCTTCCGGAAAATGGTAATCTGCCCGAATCATTCCGATCAGGTGACGGATTATCTCCGTCATAATCTGAGTATCTCTCAGGCGCATCCCGCCAAATTCGCTGTTGACCAGATGAAACGCGATCGATGCAGCCTCATCCTCCGGCAGTCTCACTTTGATCCGCTCTTCGATCAGATCGAGGGCATGACAGCCAATCTGGAATTCTTCCGGATAAAATCTGCGGATTTCGCTGTAAAGCGCATTTTCAAACAGCATGCCGTCCTTAAACCGTCTCAGTGCGAAATCGATATGGTCGGTCAGCGCAAGATAAACGTTTTGGTTGAGCTGCATGGAAAGATGACTCTTCGCATAAGAAATAATCTCATCAGAAACCTGAACGCATTCCATTGGCATATTGGCAAGCAGCTCCTGAAACCGTGCCTGTAAATCCGGACTTCCCAGATGAAAAATCTTCTCCACCTGTGCAGCCTTGATCTCCTGACCGCTTTTTTTCTGGAAGCCGATGCCCCTGCCCATCGCCACGATCTCCCGTCCCTGATCATCCAGCGCGGAGATCACATTGTTATTGATTACCCTTTCTATCCTCATGCCCCGCTCCTGAAATGCCAGCCCATGCGCAACAATCAACTGTCCGGTATCCCACATGGCCTTGCAGACTCTTTAGAAACAAAAAACCAAATTTTATAAACCAGTTCTGCAGAAATATATAATATCTGAAAAACTAATTTATAAAACTTGGTTTTGCCTGCCTGCCAGTAACAATCCAATTTATCTTATCGTGCTGTCGTACCAACTGACCTTAGTATACTGAACATCCATTCAGAAGTCAACCTTTATTTTTCATTTTGTCTTATTTTGTCCTTTTATTTTTTATTTTAGCATCCAGATTGCACAATCCGCCGGACCTTTCTTTTCCAGAAGTGTCCGGCGGAATCGTCATTTCTTCTTATTATATCCTATTTTCAGGACATCTCATTAAACAATTCTGATTTTTGTCCAACATCATGCTTCCATCAATGCTTCCATCTCGTCAAGCAGGCTGTCAAACAGCTTCAGTGCGCGGTGTACCGGCTCTGCGGTGCGCATATCAACGCCAGCGCCCTGCAGCAGGGAAATCGGATCTTTGGAGCAGCCGCCGGACAGGAAGTTTAAGTAATCCTTCACCGCAGGCTCGCCTTCGCTCAAAATCCGTTCAGACAGCGCCATCGCAGCGGAAAAACCCGTCGAATACTGGAACACATAATAGTTGTAATAAAAATGCGGAATTCTCGCCCATTCGCGGTCGATTAAGTCATCCACAACAACCGCATCCCCATAATAGAATACGTTTAAGTCGTGGTAAATTTTGTTCAGGCCCTCTGCCGTTAAGCTGCCGCCGTTTTGTACCAGCTCGTTGATCTTTAACTCGAACTCTGCAAACATCGTCTGGCGGTACAGAGTCGTACGGAACTGCTCGAGGAAATAGTTGATCAGGTATGCTCTGGTCTTTTTGTCCTGCGTTTTTTTCAGCAGATGCTGCATCAGAAGCGACTCATTGCAGGTAGATGCGACTTCCGCAACAAAAATTACATACTCTCTGTCCACAGGCTCCTGATTTTTGGTGGAAAGATAGGAGTGCATCGCATGTCCCATCTCGTGCGCCAGCGTGAACTCGGAATCCAGCGTGCCCTTGTAATTTAAAAGCACATACGGATGCACAATCTGTCCTGCGCTGTACGCACCGCCGCGCTTGCCTTTGTTTTCGTAAACGTCGATCCAGCGGCTTTCAAAGCCGTGCTTTAACACTTCCCCGTACTCTTTTCCGAGAACGGCAGTCGCATCCAGCACTTCCTCCTTCGCTTTTTCAAACGGAATCTTCACATCCGCATCCGCAACGAGGGAGGTGTAAAGATCGTACATATGAAGCTCATCCGTCTTCATCAGCTTTTTGCGCAGACGCATATAACGGTGTAGGATGCCGATGTCCTCATGAACAGCTTCGATCAGGTTATGATAGACTTCCACAGGCACGTTGGTCGCATCCAGCGAAGCGTGCAGGGCGTCCGGATATTTGCGCGCCTTTGCAAAGAATTTCAACTGGCTGACCTGCGCGTTCAGCAGTCCTGCTGCCGTATTTAACACCTTGCCATAGCCGCCGTAAAGGGATTCAAACGCCGCTTTTCTCACATTTCGATCCGGGCTCTGCATCAGCGGGATAAAGCTTCCGCCGGTCACTTCCAGCTCTTCTTCGTTGCTGCCTTTTATCGGGTCAAAGGTCAGGTCTGCATTTACCAAAGACGAATAAACTGTTCCGGGCGCCTGCGCCATCTCCCCTGCATCTGCCAGTATCTTTTCCAGCTCCGGCGATAAAATATGATCCTTGCATCTGCGCACTTCATTGATGCTTCTGCGATACTTTAACAGCTCCGGCTTTTCTGCATAAAATGCTTCCAGCTGTTCCTCCGGAATGCTCAGAATTTCCGGGTCTGCAAAGGAAATCAGACCGCTGCATTCTACATATAAGCCCATCGCGCGCGCAGACAGCGTCTGTCCTGCCGCGTCCGCCGTATCCTGGTCCTTGACGCGGGACGCATAACCGTAAATTTCGCTCAGCATGCAGTCGAGCTTTTCTGTCAGAGCCGACCAGTCATACAGCGCCTGTGCGCTCTCACCCAGCCGTCCGGCATATTCTGCCGCTTCCTCTGCGACCTTTTTCGCCGCCGCAAAATCCTTTTCCCAGTCCTCTACAGTCGCATACATGTCCTCGATCGCCCAGGTGTCCTCTTTCTTTACCTGGCTGCGCATCGGAATCTTCTGATTTTCTTCCATGTCAAATCCCCTTTTCTGAAATCGCTTATTCCGTTTGAAAAAGTCTTACTTTTCCAAACGCCTGTGCCTATTATAAGGGACATGCGAAGAAACCGCAAGCGCTGTAGCGGCAAAGGCCGTTTTGTAAATAAAACAATAGAATGCACGCTCTGCGAGCATTCTATTGTCATGAATCAAAAGATTTTCGAAAAGTAGAAACGTCCGCCTCACAGCTTTTTCAGAGAAATCTGCCATGCTGCGTAATCGGAATCCGCGCCCGGGAGCCGCAGTCCGCCACGCATCAGCGCAGCTCCTGTCAGCACCTGTTTTTGCATCCTGTCTTTTTTATCCCCTTTTAAATCTGTCAGGCTCACTTCATAGGAAGCATCGCTGCACAGTCCTCTCGGATAGACAAACTTCGCCGCGCAGTTGGTCTGCACATGCTGGTAAACCGCACTGATCAGCGCTTTGGATGCGTCCTTTGCTGCCATTTCCCATACGACACAGTTATTGTCCTGCGGGCTTGTCAGACGAAAATAACTGCCATCCGAAATCAGGTCGTAATACTGCTTGAACACCTCGATCTGGCGCTTTACCTCGACCTTTTCTTCCTCCGTCATCTTGTTTAAATCCAGCTCGTAGCCAAACGTGCCCGCCATCGCCACGCAGCCTCTTGTCGCAAGCGGCGTCACTCTGCCGGTCTGGTGGTTCGGCACTGCGGAAACATGCGCGCCCATTGTCGAAACCGGATAGCCAAACGACGTGCCGTACTGAATCTGCAGGCGCTCGATCGCATCCGTATCGTCGCTGCACCAGATCTGCGGGGAATAATAGAGCATCCCGGCATCAAACCGTCCGCCGCCTCCGCTGCAGCCCTCCAGTAAAAGGTGCGGATAGGCCGAAAGCATGCCGTCCAGTACGCGGTATAAGCCCAGCATGAACCGGTGCGCCATCTCGCCCTGCTTTTCGGCAGGCAGGGATGTAGAATATTTATCGCAGATGCTTCGATTGAAATCCCACTTCACATAGCTGATCGGTGCGCTTGCAAGCACGCTGCAGAGCCGTTCCAGGATATAATCCTGTACATCTTTTCTGGAAAAATCGAGAATCATCTGATGTCTGCTCAGATTCGGCTTTCTGCCCGGAATCTTTACCGCCCAGTCAGGATGGGCCCGGTACAGATCGCTGTCCTCCGAAATGCATTCCGGCTCGAACCAGATGCCGAACTTCATTCCAAGTCCAACAATACGGTCTCCCAGCTCCTTTAAGCTGCAGCCCAGCTTCTTTTCATTCGGGAACCAGTCGCCCAGACCGGAACGGTCGTCGTCACGCTTTCCAAACCATCCGTCGTCCATGACGAACAACTCGACGCCAAGCTCTGCCGCATCCTTTGCGATCGAAACGAGCTTGTCCCCGGTAAAGTCAAAGTAAGTGCCCTCCCAGTTGTTAATCAACACCGGACGGCGCTTGTTTTTCCATTCGCCCCGGCAGATGTGCTCCCGGATGACCTGATGGAAATTATGGCTCAGCTTTCCAAAGCCCTCGGACGAGCAGCTCAAAATCACCTCCGGCGTATCAAAGCTCTCGCCCGGCTCCAGCGTCCACGCAAAGTCGTCCGGATGGATGCCGCAGATCAGACGGGTCTGATCGATCTGGTCTTTTTCTGTTTCCATTAAAAATTCGCCGCTGTATACAAAAGATACACCGTAGCAAAGCCCTTTTGTCTCGTTTGTATCCTTTTCACATACGACTGCAAACGGGTTGTAGTGATGGCTGGATGCGCCTCTCACACTGCCGATCGCAGAAATGCCGTGCGCAATCGGAGTGCGCTGCAGGGTGCGCTCCATCGCATGCTTTCCATAAAAGGTCAGCCATTCATAGTCGCCGGACAGCCAGTCCAGGCACATGCTGGCAGCCTTTAACAGGACAACTTTACCCATTGTCCGGTTCACAACTTTCACAGCCCTTGTAATGATGTCCAGCTCTTCCAGAACGCCATACTGTAAAAGCACTTCCAGTCCGCTTTCCGGATCCCGCAAAAGGATGCCAAGGGTTTCCGCTTCTGTTTCATCCGCATAAACAGCCGGCAAGCCCGGAATGCTGTATTTTCCTCTGGAAAGCTCATATCCGGCATAACAAAGCGTTACCGCCTGGCTCCCGTTTTCATTTCTGACGCGCAGGGCACTGATCCGGTAATCCCCCGTTCCGAAACAGCTGTACTCCTGCGGCGCAAGATCTGAGGAAAGTCTGTCGTCAGCACAGGAAGTTTCATACGCATAGCCGGAAAATCCGCGGTCATCCGGCGGAATCCGGTAAGAAAGATCGGAATTGTCCGTCTTTTCCCCGTAATAGGTATGCAGCAGCATGCCGTAGGCATCCACTTTCATCTGATACGTCGTATTTTTGGTCTGCAGCGTAAATGTACGCTGCTTTTCATTTACATAAACTGCCATGGCAAATCTCCTCCTGTTTTTTTCTTGATGCAGAACGTCCATCGAATGTACCTTCTGTCCCGCTTCATGTCTGATTGTGCCATCGGTTTTTATTTTACCATATCCCGCCTTCTGTCTGCAATCCACCCTTTGATCCCTGCAAAAAAACTTTTTACAAATCCTTATGCTGTTTTTTCGAACTGGGAATTATACAGCTGCGCGTAAAATCCGCCCTTTGCAAGCAGTTCTTCGTGCGTGCCCTGCTCTGCAATATCTCCGTCCTTCATGACCAGAATCACATCCGCGTCCCGGATCGTCGAAAGTCGGTGGGCAATGACAAAGCTCGTTCTGCCCTTCATCAGGTTATTCATCGCTTTCTGGATCTGGATTTCTGTTCTCGTATCGACGGAGCTGGTCGCCTCGTCCAGAATCAAGATCGGATTGTCAGCAAGAATTGCACGTGCAATCGTCAAAAGCTGTTTCTGTCCCTGCGAAACGTTGGTCGCGTCTTCATTTAACTCCATCTGATAACCGCCCGGCAGCGTCCGGATGAAATGATCCGCATGTGCCGCTTTTGCCGCCGCGATGACTTCCTCATCTGTTGCATCCAGCCGTCCGTAACGGATATTTTCCATAATGGTTCCCTGGAACAGCCAGGTTTCCTGCAGTACCATGCCAAACATTTCACGCAGCTGTCCTCTGTTGAAATTCCGGATATCGTGTCCATCCAGGCAGATTCTGCCGCTGTTTACGTCATAGAAACGCATCAGTAGCTTGACCATTGTCGTCTTTCCGGCGCCGGTCGGTCCAACAATCGCAACCATCTGCCCCGGTTTTACTTCACAGGAGAAATCCTGAATAACGATTTTATCCGGTGTATAGCCAAACCGTACATGCTCAAAGCTTACGGCACCGGTCAGATGATCCATTGATACCGGATGCTCAACGGTCTGCTCTTCCTCTTCCTCGTCCAGGAATTCAAAAACACGCTCTGCGGCAGCCGCTGCGGACTGCAGCATGTTTGAAACCTGCGCAATCTGTGTGATCGGCTGTGTGAAATTTTTCACATACTGGATAAACGCCTGGATATCGCCGACCTCGATCGTGCCGTTTACCGCCAGAACACTTCCCAGCACTGCAACCGCAACATAGCCGAGGTTTCCGACAAAGGTCATGATCGGCTGCATCAGACCGGAAATAAACTGGGATTTCCACGCGGATTCATACAGTCTGTCGTTTGTCCGGGAAAACGTTTCCTCCACCGCTTCTTCGCGGTTGAACGCCCGGATGACCATATGACCGCTGTAGGTTTCCTCTACCTGTCCATTTATTTCACCGAGACAGCTCTGCTGCTCCACGAAATATTTCTGGGAATGTTTGACCACAAATCCGATCAAACCGCCGGAAATTGGCAGAATCACCAGTGCGATCAGCGTCATCAGAGGACTGATCGACAGCATCATAATCAACACGCCGATCATCGTCGCAATCGAGGTAATTAACTGGGTCACGCTTTGGTTTAAGCTCTGTCCCAGCGTATCGACATCGTTCGTGATTCTCGAAAGCACTTCGCCGACCGTTCTGGATTCGAAATATTTCATCGGCATCCGGTTGATTTTTTCGGAAATTTCCTTTCGCATCCGATAACACAGCTTCTGCGTCACGCCGGTCATCAGCCAGCCCTGAATGAAGTTAAACAGTGCGCTGATACAGTAAATTCCAAGCAGCAGCAGCAAAATCCTGCCGATTTTTTCAAAATCAATACCGCCGGTACCGCTCACCTTTGCGACCAGACCGTTGAACAGCTCTGTTGTCACCTTACTGAGCACTTTTGGTCCGATAATATTAAATACCGTACTTCCGATTGCAAATAAGATTACGACGCCGAGCACAATCCGATAGCTTCCAAGGTAGGCAAACAGCTTTTGGATCGTTCCCGTAAAATCCTTTGCCTTTTCCCCGGGCATCATTCCCCTGCCCGGTCCGTGTCCCATCATTGGACGCTTTTTATTTTGCTCCTGACTCATTCTGCTATGCCTCCTTTCAGCTCGCTTTCCGACAGCTGCGAGCGTGCAATTTCCTGATAGGCGCTGCAGTTTTTCATCAGCTCTTCATGGGTTCCTTTTCCAACGATTTTTCCATCCTCCAGAACGAGAATCTGCTCCGCATTCATGATTGTACTGATTCTCTGCGCAACGATCAGCACCGTCGCGTCCGCGGCCTGTTCGTGCAGCGCCTTTCGAAGCGCTGCGTCCGTTTTGTAATCCAACGCAGAAAAGCTGTCGTCAAACAGATATACCTTCGGATTCTTTGCAATGACCCTGGCAATCGCAAGACGCTGCTTCTGTCCACCGGACACGTTACTGCCTCCCTGCGCAACCGGACTATCATAGCCTTCCGGCTTTGCATCGATAAACTCGGTTGCCTGCGCTGTCTGCGCCGCTTCTTTCATCGTTTCGTCGCTGATTTCATCTTCTCCTGCGAGCTTGATATTGGAAGCGATCGTCCCGGAAAAGAGCACGCCCTTCTGGGGAACCAGTCCCATCACTTCCCGTAATTTATGCTGGCTCAAATTTCGGATGTCCACACCGTCCAGCGTAATTTTTCCTTCCGTCACATCGTAAAATCTCGGGATCAGCTGAATCAGCGTTGATTTGCCGCAGCCTGTGCTTCCGATTACAGCGGTCGTCTGTCCGGGTTTTGCCGTAAAGCTGATATGCTCCAGTACGTCCCCCTCTGCCCCGGGATATTTAAAGCTTACGTCCTCAAACCTCAGTTCTCCCCTGCACTGCGTCAGCTTTTCATCCTCCGTTTTTTTTGCATCCACAATGCTGCTGTCCGTCCGCAAAATTTCCTCAATTCGGTCTGCTGCCACACCTGCACGCGGAAGCATGACGGAAACCATCGTAATCATCAAAAAGGACATGACGATCTGCATCGTATAGGTCATAAACGCCATCATATCGCCAACCTGCAGGTTTCCGGCGTCGATTCCCTTTGCACCGAACCACACGATCATGACGGTAACGCAGTTCATAATCAGCATCATCGCCGGCATCATAAAGGTCATGACGCGGTTGGTGAACAGCTGCGTTTTCATCAGGTTCTGGTTCGCTTCATCAAACCGTTTTTCTTCGAATTTTTCTCTGGAAAATGCACGGATAACCGAAAGCCCAGTCAAAATTTCCCTGGAAACCAGGTTCATCCGGTCCACTAATTTCTGCATCAGCTTGAATTTCGGCATTGCAACGCTCACCAGGATCAGTACAACCGCCATAATGACCGCTACCGCAAGCCCAATGATCCACGCCATACCCGTTTTTGTGCCAACCACCTTCAAAACACCGCCGATTCCGAGGATCGGGGCATAGCTTATCATCCGAAGCAGCATGACCGCGACCATCTGTACCTGCTGAATATCGTTCGTGCTTCTCGTAATCAGGGATGCTGTCGAAAACCGATGCATTTCTCCACTGGAAAACGACAACACTTTGCCAAATACCTGACCGCGCAGATTTTTACCGATCGATGCCGCCGCGCGAGACGCAAGGAAGCTGACTGCAATCGCGCACACTGCCATCAACAGCGTAAAGCCGAGCATTTTTCCGCCCGTTTTTAAAAGATATGCGATCTGGATGCTGCCCGGGTCTTTACCCAGCGCTTCATATTCCTCTTTCACAAATAAAATCGCCTTCTGGTTCAACAGGGAATCACTCATATCGCCCAGCTGGTCTGTGATCGTCTCCCGCAGCGAAAGCAGCTGCTCCTCGGAGAGAGAGCCGTTTTGCAGCGCCTGAAGAAGCTGAAGCTGCTCCCGGGTGGGCGCCGCTGCATCTGCTCCGTCATTCAGCGCGGTCTCCGCACTTTCGTCCATCGTAGACAGCATCACCATCGGCATCCGGAACGCATCGTTTAACGCTTCCAGATCCGCCGTTTTATTCGTTGTCCGCTCGTAAGTACCGTCCTCTGCCTGTTCATAACAGGAAGCGATCAGCTCTTTTTCCCCTTCTGTCATTAAATTCTGCAGGCTGCCCCAGGTCTCCTCCCGCATCCACTCGGGCGCAGCATAAGTGATACCGCCCTGCTGAATTCCGACGTCCACGATATCCGATGTATACTGCGGCAGTGCCAGATCACAGTACGCCTGCACGATCAGCAGAAGTACAATGGCCAGCACTGATTTTTTACATTGTTTTAAATAGCTCAGTAGCCGAAACATTTTCTGTTCTATTCCTCCATTCCATCCACATTCCTGAATGCTGCAATTTCTGTTTCCAGCACATCTCCGAACTGTTCCCACTGTTTAATCAGCTCACGGAATCTGCCTTCGCCCATTCTTTCTACAACTCGCTGGGCAAACACTTCCATAATGCCGTGTCCCTGATCTCTTCTTTCCTGTCCGGTCTCTGTCAGCGAAACATAGCTGCTTCTTCGGTCTTTCGGGTCAATACTGCGCACGCACAGCCCTTTTTCCTCCATGCCACGGAGCAGTCTGGAAAGTGCCGACGGTAATATTTCCATTTTTTTCTGCAGATCGGAAATCGCTGCGCCGTAAATTGCATCGTGCTGCGCACTCAGCTTATGAATCATCTCCAGCACTGCAAATTCCATATTTCCAACTCCGGGATGTAGTACAGAATAATCCATCCTCCGAAACCTGCACATGACATGCTCAAATTCTCTCTCCAGTTTTAACGCGTCATCCATTTCTCCTCCTGTATCAAAGCGCCTGCAGTGCAAAGAGCTCACCCCAAGCGCCGATTTTCCCTGTCTGCTTTTTTCATTAACATTGATAATATTTAACATTGTTAATTACGTTGGCCTATTCTACTCTTCTTTCTACAGAAATACAATAAAAATTCCATAAACTTTTCATAAAAAATCACACAATCTGCCTGCCTTGACTTTTTTTCTCTCCTATGCCACAATTTTTCTATCCGGCAGGCTAAAGCAGGCTCGTTTTTTTGCGGTCTGCCTCCGGGCAGCTTCCTTGCCCGGAATATTTTTTCTAATCTGAATCATCCTTACTATAACGGTTTTTCCGGGAAAGAGGTTCTTATGAAATTTTTTTCGTCCACTCACTATACGCCGCAGCAGCTGCAGAATATCGCGATCGATTTATTCTGCGACGTCCTCGGCAGCATTCTTTCTGCAATCGGCATCTATACCTTTGCAAAGCTCGCAAGCTTCGCGCCTGGCGGTATCTCCGGCGTCGCCCTGATTTTGAACCACCTGTGGAACCTGCCGATCGGTACAACCTCCCTCGTCATCAACATTCCCCTGATTTTGCTCAGTTACCGGATTGTAGGGCGTAAATTTATGATCAAATCCATCCGCACGATTCTGATCAATACCTTTTTTCTGGATTTCGTCTTTCCGCTCACGCCTGCCTATGACGGCAATCCTATGCTCGCTGCGCTTTTTTCCGGCGTATTTTTCGGCTGCGGTCTTGCGCTGATCTACATGAGAGGCTCGTCTACCGGCGGTACGGACTTCCTTACTATGTCCATCAAAGCGCTGCACCCGCACCTTTCTATCGGCGCTGTCACGATGGCAATCGACCTCGTCATCATCCTGATTGGCTGGCCGGTTTATGGTAATCCCGACGCAGTTTTATATGGACTTATTTCTACGTTTGTAACCTCCACCGTCATCGATAAAATCATGTACGGCACGAGCGCCGGAAAGCTCGCCATCATCATCACGACGCAGGGTCCTGCCATGGCAACGCATATCGACGAGGTCTGCGCAAGAGGATCGACTCTGATCCGCGCAAAAGGTTCTTATACCACGACCGAGCGCCAGGTACTGCTCTGTGCCTGCTCCAAGGCCGAAGCGTACAAGGTTCGCCGCGCCGCACATCAGACCGATCCGGACGCATTTGTCATGATTACGGAAACCAGCGAGGTCTTCGGAGAAGGCTTTATCGATCCAACCGATAACGTAAAAATACAATAGAATGTGCGCATTCTATTGTAAAGAATAAATAGGAAATCGGCGTAATTATACCGCCGTCTGAATAGAAGAATGCATGCATTTTATTAGAATAAGAATGCTGCGCATTCTATTGTCAGAAATAAATCGGAGGCGAGGGCAGCAGCTGCCTTCGCCTCCTCAGAAAGAGAAAGGAACAGAACATCCCTATGAAATTTCCCAAATTTTTACCGGACGGCGGCACGATCGGCTTTGTCGCCCCTTCCTTTGGCTGTGCAACCTCCCCTTATCAGGAAACGTTTGAACACGCCCAGAAACGCTTCACCGAGCTTGGCTACCGGCTTGACCTCGGACCAAACTGCTATGAAAGCAGCGGCATCGGCATCAGCAACACCCCCGAAAAATGCGCGCAGGAGCTGATGGATTATTATGTAAAATCCGACAACGACTGTCTGATTTCCTGCGGAGGCGGCGAACTGATGTGCGAAATTCTTCCATATATGGATTTTGACCGCCTTGCGAAAGCCGATCCCAAATGGTACATGGGCTATTCCGACAACACGAATATGACCTATCTTCTCGCAACTCTTGCAGATACCGCCTCCATCTACGGTCCCTGCGCCGGCGCTTTTGGCATGGAGCTGTGGCATCCCGCTATTTCCGATGCCTTCCACCTGCTGACAGGGCGCGCACAGACCGTATCCGGCTACCCCCTCTGGGAAAAGGAAGCCTTAAAAGATGAAACGAATCCCCTCGCGCCCTATCATGTGACTGAGCCGCGCGTCCTGCGCTGCTACGGGACGGAGTATGCACAGAGGACTAACGGCACGACGCATTTGTACAACGACCAGTTAAACAGCGACCCGCAGCTTGCGGGCGGTAACCTACAGACAGGCGCTGTATCGCCAGCCTCTGCCCCAAGCTTTCACGTCTCCGGCAGACTCCTCGGCGGCTGCATGGATTGTCTCGTCAATCTGACCGGAACCCGTTTCGATAAAACGAAGGACTTTATCGAGCGCTACAAAGAGGATGGCATCATCTGGTTTCTTGAAGCCTGCGATTTGAACGTCTTCTCTATCCGCAGAGCCATGTGGCAAATGGAACAGGCTGGCTGGTTCGAACACGTCAAAGCCTTCCTGATCGGTCGCCCGCTGTGCTTCGGACAGGACATGATGGGCCTCGATCCATATCAGGCGGTACTGCCCGTCGCACTTTCCCACCATGTCCCGGTAATTATGGACGTCGATCTCGGACATCTTCCGCCAATGATGCCGCTGATCGTCGGCAGCCTCGCTGACGTGACTGTTTCCGGAAACGATATCCGAATCGACATGCAGCTGCGCTGACGATAAAACACGCCGAATGCGTTATTTCATGCCGGGCACACCTTAATTCCCGTATACCCGGATCACGCCGGACACTTCTTTTAACACCGACATGCCTTTTAAGATGCTGAGCGCATCGTTAAAATGTTTTTCCCGCACCGGGTCGGTGATGATGACAAGCTCTGCAACGCCGTCATGGCTGCGCTTCTGTACGACCTGCGCGATGCTCACGTCGTTATTGCCCAAAATCCCGGCAATGTTGGCGAGCGCGCCGGGCTTGTCCGTTACCTGAATCCGTAGGAAAAACCGACTGACCGTATCCTCTGCGGATTTCACCGGAAGATTCCGGTAGCAGCCATAACCGATCTTGCCGCAGGAATGGTGCAGGATGTTTCGCATCACGTCGATTACATCGCCCATCACTGCGCTCGCTGTCGGCAGCTGTCCTGCGCCGCGCCCCATAAACATCGCGTCGTCGCAGGCTTCCCCGTGGATAAATACCGCATTGAACGAATCCCGGACAGTTGAAAGCGGATGCTGCTCCGGCAAAAGCATCGGATGTACTTTAACCTCTACGCCGCCTTCTGTCAGCCTCGTCATGCCGATCAGCTTGATCACATAGCCAAATTCCTTCGCATAGCGGATATCCTCCGCCGTGATGTGTGTAATACCTTCGGTATACACCTGGGAAAAGGTCACGTTGGAGTTAAACGCGATCGATGCCATAATCGCCACCTTGCGTCCTGCATCGTAGCCTTCCACATCCGCAGTCGGATCGCTCTCTGCATAGCCGAGCTTTGTCGCAAGGGCAAGTGCCTCTTCGTAGCCCATCCCATCCTCCGTCATCCGCGTCAGGATATAGTTGGTCGTCCCGTTGACAATGCCCATCACTTCTGTCAGTTCGCTGGCTGCCAGGCTCTGGCGCAGCGGACGGATGATCGGAATTGCACCTGCAACCGCCGCTTCGAAATGCAGGTCACATTTTCCGGCTTCCGCCGCATCGAACAGCTGTTCTCCATATTCTGCGAGCAAATCCTTATTCGCCGTTACAACCTGTTTGCCTGCGCGGAGCGCTTCCTCCAGCCAGGTCAGCGCCGGTCGAATTCCTCCCATCACCTCAATTACGATTTCGATCTGGGGATCGTTTAAAATCTCGTCCCAACGATCTATCAGAAGCTCAGACGGAATGCCTTCCCGCGCTTTTGTCGTATCGCGCACCAGAATTTTATCCACCACCAGGCGCGCGCCCGTTTTGGAAATGATCTCTTCCTCCAGATCCTTTACCAGTTTATAAACGCCGCTGCCCACGGTTCCTGCCCCAAGCAGTGCTGCATGAATGATTCTCTCCTGTCCCATCACCATTTCCTCCATCTCTATCACAATTCCTCTGCAATGCAATCCTCGCGGAGCATTTTTATCGTATAGAAAGGAAGTTTCCTATACGATAAAAAAACAGGGAACAGGTATTGACTGCCTGTTCCCCTATTCCAAACTGCGGGTTCGCAGTCTGGGCATATTTTTACTTTAAGCTGGAAATTACATCCGCAACAGATTTGCCGGACTCCTTGATCGCTGCATACAGAGTCTGCAGATCAGCCTGTTCTTTTACTTTAGCAAGTTCCTTTTTTCGTGTCTTGAGTGCCTTTAAAGTTTCCTCAGTTTTGGAAATTTCGCTGTCCAGGTAGGTCAGTTCTTCTTCATAGGTCATGTTTTTCTTTCTTCTTGCCATAGTTGACGCATCCTCCAATGAAATAATTTCATGTAAAAAGGATAGCACGAAAAAAACAGGATGTCCAGCATATCCTTTCTATTTCCGTTCGTTTGTGTGCTGTCGTTTGTCTGTGCACACTATTTCGTAAAGCATACCTAAGCTGCTTACAGCTGCTTACCGGTCAGCATCTCATATGCCTGCAGATATTTTGCAATCGTCTTGTCTACGATCTCCTGAGGCAGTGTCCAGTCGTTATCCGGGTTGGCTTTGAGCCAGTCGCGGGCAAACTGCTTGTCAAAAGAAGGCTGAGAATGTCCGGGTTCATAGCCTTCCGCAGGCCAGAAACGAGAGCTGTCGGGTGTCAGCATTTCATCGCCGATCACCATGTTGCCATCCTCGTCCAGACCAAACTCAAACTTGGTATCCGCAATGATGATACCCTTGCTCAGTGCGTACTCTGCACATTTCTTGTACAGGGCGATGGTGTTGTCACGAAGCTGTTCTGCAAGCTCCTGCCCTCTGCCAGGGAAATATTTTTCCAGATGCGTAACGCTCTGCTCAAAGGAAATATTTTCGTCGTGATCGCCGATTTCCGCTTTGGTGGAGGGAGTGTAAATAGGCTCAGGCAGCTTATCGGATTCTTTTAAGCCCTCCGGCAGACGAATGCCGCATACCGTGCCGTTTTCCTTGTAGCTTGCCCAACCACTGCCGGTGATATAGCCGCGCACGATGCACTCAATGGGAAGCATCTGAAGCTTTTTACACATCATGGACTTGCCTTCATACTTCTCCTGCTGGAAAAACTCCGGCATATCCTTGGTATCTACAGAAATCATGTGGTTAGGAAGAATATCCTGTGTCATATCGAACCAGAACTTGGACATCTGAGTCAGGACGGTTCCCTTTTTCGTTACCTCATTATGTAAGATCACATCAAAACAGCTGATACGGTCTGTGGCAACCATAATCAGGCTTTCGCCGTTGTCATAAATCTCACGAACTTTTCCTTCTTTGATCGGTTTTAATTCCTGCATGTTTTTCTCCTCATCTTCGCATGTGCGTCATTTTTTCAATGCAAAGTAAAAGTAACACCATCTACACGGCATTGTCAAGATGCTGCGAAATGAAAACCGAAAATTAAACTCATTTTTCCCTTGAAATCGCAATCTCTTTATGGTAAAATCTTTTTTGTTGCAGGAGTTTTACGCACATCAGCCGGCGTGGCGGAATGGCAGACGCGGCAGACTCAAAATCTGTTTATGGTGACATAGTACGGGTTCAAGTCCCGTCGCCGGCACGAAAACCCGAAGTTTTTATAACTTCGGGTTTTTTTCTATCGGATCAAAAAGCAGGTTCGATGTAACTAACTTTTTTTTATTTCTGGAGGATAAACAAATGATAACACCCATCATCCTGTTTCTCGTCGGACTGGTTCTGCTGATTAAGGGCGGCGACTGGTTTGTGGACGGTGCAACAGGCATCGCTCACAAGTTCCATGTCCCGGATCTGTTAATCGGCGCAACTGTCGTTTCCATCGGCACTACCCTGCCGGAGGTCATGGTTTCCGCTACCTCTGCAGTCAGCGGCCATGGTGAAATCGCCTACGGAAACGCCATCGGTTCCATCATCTGCAATACGGCGCTGATCGCGGCAATTTCCATCGCAGTCAAGCCGTCCCGCGTGGATAAAAAGACACTCACCATTCCGGTTATTTTCTTTTATGTATCCACCGCACTCTACCTGTTTACCGCCTACGTTACCAAGCGCTTCGATCGCGTAACCGGTGTGCTGCTTCTGCTGATTTTCGTCACATATATCGGCATTCAGGTCTATCAAGCGATGCACGGCAAGAACCCGGAGGCTGCAGCAGCGGACGCTGAGGTCGCTGAGGTCGCAGCGGCAGAGGCCGACACCGCTTCTAATTCGACCGGAAAGGATCTTCTTTTACTGGTCATCGGTGCTGCTTTTATCGCAATCGGCGCAAACCTGTTAGTTGATAATGGCATCATCATCGCCGAACTGTTGGGCGTTCCCGAATCCGTTATCGCCCTCACCTTTGTTGCTCTAGGCACCTCCCTGCCGGAGCTTGTTACCGCAATCACCTCTCTGCGCAAAGGACACGGTCTGTTATCCCTCGGCAACATCATCGGCGCAAACCTGTTTAACCTCGTTTTGGTAAGTGGTGTTTCGATCCTGTTATCTCCCTTCGATCTGCCTAACAGCAAGCAGATCGGCGCTTATAACGCATCCCTCGTTGTAGATATTCCTGTCATGCTCAGCGTTATGCTGATCCTAACGATTCCTCCGCTCATCAAAGGCAGGATGACACGCCTGCAGGGTATTATTCTGCTCGCTATTTACGCGGCATTCTGCATATTCCAGTTCGCACTGTAAAACAGGCTGCGCCGCTGGCGATCCCATTTTAGCAACAGATGAGATTGTCACCCTGCAGACACTATTTTTCTCTGACATTTCATAAAAACGCCCGAACCGGTTCGGATCCTTTCATCCGTCCAGTTCGGGCATTTTTTCATTCTATTGCATGTTTCCTCAACTGTGCGTCCTTTCCCAGTCCGCATCAGGCTTTATTTTTCAAATTTCAGATTTTTATAAAAATCAAAGCAGTCAAACGTTGCGAAGTAATCCTTCGGTGTCTCTGCACGGCGGATCAGCTTTGCAGTGCCATCCTCCTGCAGTAAAATCTCCGCGCTGCGCAGACGTCCGTTGTAGTTATAGCCCATCGAAAAGCCGTGTGCGCCCGCATCATGAATGAACAGATAATCTCCCATATCAATCTTGGGAAGGTTTCTGTCGATTGCAAATTTGTCATTATTTTCGCAAAGGGAACCGGCCACATCGTATATATGGTCGCAGGGCGCATTTTCCTTGCCCAGCACCGTGATATGATGATAAGCACCGTACATCGCGGGACGCATCAGGTTCGCCGCGCATGCATCCACGCCGATATATTCTTTGTAAATATGCTTCTCATGCACCGCCTTCGTTACCAGCGCACCGTAAGGTCCCATCATGAAACGTCCCATCTCGGTATAAATTGCGATATCTCCCATGCCTGCCGGAACCAGAACCTCTTCGTAAACCTTCCTGACGCCCTCGCCGATCGCCAGAATATCGTTCGGCTCCTGATCGGGACGATACGGAATGCCGACACCGCCAGACAGATTGATAAACGCAATATCCGCTCCGGTTTCTTTTTCCAGCTTCACAGCAAGCTCAAACAGCTGCTTTGCCAGCTGTGGATAATATTCGTTCGTCACCGTGTTGCTCGCCAGAAATGCGTGAATACCAAAGCGTTTTACTCCCTTGCTCTTTAAAATCCGATATGCTTCAAAAATCTGTTCCGTCGTCATACCGTATTTGGAATCCCCCGGATTGTCCATGATGCCGTTGCTCAACGTGAACACGCCGCCCGGATTATATCTGCAGCTCATCGTCTCCGGAAGCTTGCCCAGAATCTGCTCTACAAAATCGATATGCGTGATGTCATCCAGGTTGATAATCGCGCCCAGCTTCGCTGCCAGGGCATATTCCTCTTCAGGCGTATCGTTGGAGGAAAACATAATCTCCTCGCCCTTGGCACCGATCGCATCACAGAGCATCAGTTCCGTTTCGGAGGAACAGTCACAGCCACAGCCGTATTCCCGTAAAATGTCAATCAAAAACGGGTTCGGGGTCGCTTTGATCGCAAAATATTCCCGAAATCCAGGGTTCCAGGAAAATGCCTCTTTTACTCTTTTCGCATTTTCGCGGATTCCTTTTTCATCGTAGAGATGAAACGGAGTCGGATACGTCTTTGCGATTTCTTCAATCTGTTCTTTGGTTACAAATGGTTTTTTATTCATCGTTGCTCCTTTATCTGCCTCTCTTATCGGTTCTCAATCTGCCAGTCGATCGGTTCCACTCCATGTGCTTTTAAAAATTCATTGGTCTGGCTGAAATGCCTGCAGCCGAAAAATCCGCGATATGCAGACAAGGGACTCGGATGCGGTGCCTTCAAAATCAAATGCTGCGGATTCGTCAACATCGAAGCCTTCTGCTGCGCCGGACGTCCCCAGAGCAAAAAAACGATCGGACGGTCCTGCGCATTAACCGCTTCGATGACTGCATCCGTAAACTGCTCCCAGCCTTTTCCCTGATGGGAATTTGCCTGATGCGCCCGCACAGTCAACACGGTGTTCAACATCAGCACGCCCTGCTTCGCCCATTTTTCCAGATAACCGTTGTTTGGAATATAGCATCCCAGATCATCATGCAGCTCCTGATAAATATTGACAAGCGACGGCGGCACCTCCTCTCCCGGCTGCACAGAAAAGCAAAGCCCATGCGCCTGATGCTCGTTATGATAAGGGTCCTGTCCCAAAATCACGACCTTCACCTTGCGAAGCGGCGTAAAATGAAATGCGTTGAAAATATCATCCGCCGGAGGATATACCACATGCGTCGCATATTCTTCTTTCACAAAAGAAAATAACTTCGCATAATACGGTTTTCGAAACTCATCCTTTAACGCCGGCAACCAGTCGTTGCTGATCATTGCCATCTTACCGCAACTCCTTCCTTCTGCAGGTATGCCTTGACCTGTCCAATTTCCAGCTCTTTATAGTGAAATAAGGAAGCCGCCAGCGCCGCATCTGCCATGCCGTCTGTCAGTGCCTCCTTGAAATGCTCCATCTTGCCTGCACCACCGGAAGCGATGACCGGAATCGACACGTTCTGTGCGATCGCCCGGGTCAGCGGAATATCATAGCCTGCCTTCGTTCCATCGCAGTCCATGCTCGTCAGCAAAATCTCCCCGGCTCCCAGCTCCTGCGCCTTTCTCGCCCATTCTACCGCGTCCAGACCGGTATCGATCCGTCCGCCGTTTTTATAAACCGTCCAGCCCTCTGCACCGTCTGTTCTGCGCCTTGCATCAATCGCAACGACAACGCACTGGCTGCCGAACTTTTCCGCCGCATCCGCGATCAGCTGCGGATTGGAAATCGCCGCTGAGTTGACAGAAATTTTATCCGCTCCTTCCCGCAGCAATGCCTTAAAATCCTCAACCGTGCGGATTCCGCCGCCGACCGTAAACGGGATAAACACCTGCTCAGCAACCCGTCTTACCATGTCCACGACCGTTGCCCGCGCATCCGAGGACGCTGTAATATCCAGGAAAACCAATTCGTCCGCACCCGCCTTATCATACGCCGCTGCGATCTCTACCGGATCTCCTGCATCCCTCAAATTGACAAAATTAACGCCCTTTACTACCCTGCCATTATGGACGTCCAGACAGGGAATGATCCGTTTTGTAAACATCCTCAGTTGCCCTCCCTGCCTAATCTCACAAAGTTCTCCAAAATTTTCAGCCCAGCCTCCGAACTCTTTTCCGGGTGGAACTGACAGGCGAACAGATTTCCTTTTTCCACAGAAGCATCGATAGAAACGCCATACTCGGTTCTCGCGGTGACAATATCCTCCTCCGCCTTCAGATAATAGGAATGCACGAAATACACATACGGCTCCCTGGAAAATCCTTCAAACAGCCGTCCTTTTTGCGGAAAGGAGAGGGAATTCCAGCCGATATGCGGAATTTTAAGCGGTCTTTTGTCTTCTGTAACGCCGTCTGGAATCCGCAGGATTTTTCCCTTTAACAGACCGAGTCCCTCCACGCCAGGGCTTTCCTCGCTCGATTCAAATAACAGCTGCAAACCAAGGCAAATTCCAAGAAACGGAGTATTCTTGTCGACAATCTCAGAAATCACATCAATCAGACCATATTCTTTTAATTTCCCCATCGCATCCCCGAATGCCCCAACACCCGGAAGGATGACTTTTTCTGCTGCAAGCAGCTGTTTCGGGTCGCGCGTCAGTATCGTATCCTCGTGCAAATATGCCAGTGCCTTCTGGACACTTTTTACATTTCCTGCATCATAGTCGATAATTGCAATCATTTGGTTCCTCATTATTTATTAGAAATACTATTTTTCTTCCAGCAACAGCGTAACCGGATGCATCGGTACACTATATCCGCGCTCCTTAATCTCTTCCGTCATCTGATACAAATGGGAATGAACCCGGTACAGACAGGATTTTTGATTAAAATATGCAACCTTTTCAAACGGAAAACGGATCAGCTGCGGCAGCTCCATCCCAACGCCCAGCTCCAGAATCACCAAATTTCTGTTTAATGTCCCCTGCAGCCATTTGGTGTAAGTTTCCCAGCTGTCTGTCGGATACACTCCACTATCCGTTTCTTCCTCTCCCTCTTTGGCTGGCGTCAGAATTCGATTTTCTTTGAGTCCTGCCTGTTCCAACAAACCGTCCTCGCATAGAGAAATCACAAAATAATTTTCACCAGTTTGCTCTTGCGCCTGTTTTCATGCACATGAAAACAGGAGATAGCAGGCATCAATCCACTAATTCCCCTCCGCAAAATAAGCATCCACTGCTCCGGCGATCCCGCTCGCGATTTTCCCCTGGTAGCCGTCATCCTGCAGCCAGGTATCCTCATCAGGATTGCTTAAAAATCCCATTTCAAACACACAGACCGGAATCTCGCACCAGTTGATATCGGAGGAGCTGTCCGTCTCCTGGACACCGCGGTTTTTCGTGCCTGTGGTGCCGCAGACGGTGTCAACGATCTTCTTGGAAAGATTATAGCTCTTGTCGTGAAGACTGGCGTTATAAGGATTCTGGGCCGTCATGCAGGTGGACAGTGCGCCGTAGACGCTGGAGTTATCCATAGAACCGGCAT
>ERZ780208.1159-NODE-1159-length-22385-cov-4.380609_pt1 | contig 22385 bp, 23 predicted proteins | sample MGYA00511167_ERZ780208 | MGnify/ENA primary metagenome ERZ780208 (study PRJEB29588, sample SAMEA2159202) | human gut metagenome | biome: human gut; feature: human-associated habitat; material: faeces | place: Denmark | collected 2008/2010 ...
CATTCGAGAATATCAAATTTTACCGATGGTTAAAAATTGGTGTTGCCCAAAAACACTTGGTATTATTCCCACTCGAGCGCCAGACCTTAATTTCTCGTGATAATATGCACTGATAGTGCGCTTTTCGTCCACATATTCCACACATTTCAAGCTATCCGTAGCGTCTACAAGAATTCTGTAGCCATTTTGTAGCCACTGGCTACAATGCAACCTCCGCTGGCTGATTCACCTCAAAGCCACTCGGAACTATCGAGTTCAAATAATACATGGAGGTTTGCAACATGGAAAAATACATCTACGACAACAGCAACGGCCTTTGGTATGAGCTGCATGGAGATTATTATCTGCCGTGTCTGGTCATCCCGGAGGAAGAAGTACACACCATCGGTATCTGGGGCAGAAGGCACCAGCAGTACCTCACAGAACATCGTCCAATCATTTACTCCGATCTGGTTCTCAGCGGCAAGCTGTACAGCTATCTTGCTGACATTGATACTCAGGCTCGCAATAAGCTCGACCTGCTTGTAACACAGATGGCAGAAAAAGAAGGTATCAATGAGCATCTGAAAGAACGGGATCAGCTGGCATGGGTCAGAGCTATGAACAGCATCCGCAATCGTGCGGAGGAAATTATAAATAACAATCTCATTTTTAGAAAATAATAGCTATTCGTCCTAACTGCTCCAGCATCCAATAAATAAAAAGGATAACTGGAGTAGTTTTATTCATAGTTTTTTATCATTGGGATTTAGCCAAATAATCTTATACCATCAGAATGCTTATATGTATTTGAAAATTGTTTTTTCATTATAAGTTATATTTTTTCCTATATCTACTTTTTTTAAAACTGATATATCATTAATTAATCTTTGAAGTATAGTATTTAACTGCTTTATATTTTTAAAATTAGCAGAAAAAGGAGCATCTGTTTCCAGTAAAATCCTTTGTGGAGGAATGTTTTGGATTAGATCAATCCCAGATTTTGTCTTAAGCATTTTGGGATTAATTGAAAAAAAACATCCCAATTCCAACGCAATTTTCATCTGATGTAAAGATCCGGTAAACCAGTGCAAAATATATATATTTTTCTGACACTTCTTTATGCTACCAAGAATATCCAATATAGTTGATATTGCTCGCAGTGAATGGATAGATACAACTTTATCACCATATTGCTCACAACAAAGCAATATTTTCTCAAAAATTTCTATTTGTTGCTTCTTATTTGCAATATAATCTTTCCTAAAATCAAGACCGACCTCACCGATATAATGGCAATTTTTTGCTAATTCCTCAAATAATCTCCAATCATCATATCCACTTCCAATAAGTTGCGGATGTAATCCTAATGCGACATGAATATTCTTTACATCACCAAACATTTCTACTTCTTTTAAATATGCTCTTGGAGTAGTACCGACTGATAATATCCCAACATCTTCTTTTGCAATAGATTGAACAATAGGTGTCATATTATCCATCAAATCCAAATGGCAATGTGAATCATAAATCATGTCGACACTCCTCATGATGTAGCATATCCTGAATGAACGTATCCACTTCTAATAGCCCCCGTCTATATGTTGACGCAAGTTCAGATAAGTATCCTTCATCTTGAGGCAGTGGACCTGATTTGTGAATTGATATTCTCTCTATATCCGGATATTTTTTAATATGTTCTATTGCATACTGAAATGATCTCAACTGAACTCCAATACCAGATGCATTACTATTTTGCATGTGATGAATAGATGTTTCGGTATAGACTGTACTATCTCTACCAAAAGCTTTATGCATTGCAGCTCTCCTTATAAGGCAAGGAACACAGTAACCACAATGCTGAGGACTTAGTCCTTTCCAACGAGCTTTTCCTGGAGAAGAACATGAAAAGGATAATCCCATAGTTTTAAACAATACATCTTTATTTAAGCACTCATCGGCCATTTCACCTTTTGTTTTATTCCAGTATGGATTATAAACTGATAGTTCCAAGCCTAAATTCTTAAGTAGATTGTTCCAGAGGTTTAAATAAAATGGATGTGTCGTTCTTGTGCTGAATGAACCGACTCGGGTTATTTCAAGAGGGACGTTTAATGCAATGAGCCCGTTTTCTGGAATCATTAGCTCTTTAATATTCTTTGTACCTGTAATTGAAAAAAGGGCAAATCCAATAAACAAAAAGGAGCGGCTTCTGGTATTACTATCATTTCCGCCTTCTGGAATATAATTGTCCGGAAAGCTCATCCATAAATCAATTAAGGTGTGCTCAATTTCGGGATACTTTGCATTTAGAACATCAAGAATATTGGTTTGTGCATTTTTTGTTAGTCCCTCTCCTGCATGCCCAAACAACAGTGTATTTTTTTCCTGTTCCATAAGATTTATTGTACTAATGAGACTGTCCATCCCACCAGAAAATAAGGAAGCTCTGCTATATAATGCAGTTTTCTCTTCTGCTTTTTCATTTTGTTCGAACGACCAATTTCGTTTCACAAACTCAAAGCCCCACAAATCTCCTGTGAGAAATTTTAGCATTCGTTCTACCGTTGTTATCTGTTTATTCCATAAATCAACATCTGACACTGGAAGTTGAATTACTATTTCTCTTGTCCATGAATCCTGCCCATGAATAAGTCTTGCTATTCTCGTATCCGCCAAATAAACCATAGTTGCCAGAGTAAGAATATCGAAACCAAGCTCTGAAGGAAAGATATTATGGCTACGCAGCAGGTTTTTAACATGTTCAAGACCATAATTGAGTTTGCCATGTAAGAGCATAGGAATATCCACAACAATAGCATCTTCAGTTTTACAGAATTTAAGCGATTCGATATCATAGCCCGCTTTTAAATAATATTTACTCATTCATCATCACCTACCCTGGCCATAATCTCGAAGGTTGTTTGATATACTTCGTTTACAATATCTATCGACTGGTGTTGTGACAGATTATTCACATCGACCTTTAGATCTGAAACAGCGTCTGAAATTGCTCCTTTTACAAATTCTTTAATTTGCGCAACCAGTCTCTCTGCTACATCTATATCATCCGGAAGCATAATAATCTTATTACCGATATCATTTAATATTCGTCCACAAACAACATTAGCCATACTCTTTTGAACAATAAGTAACATTTGTTCTGCAGTCAATTCTTCAAATGGAATTGATGCTATTTCAGGCGACTCTTCAATCGCTGTAATATAGGCATTTCTGGCAATTCCTTCGTCCTGAGGTCCTCCATCTGGACAAACAAAATCTGCTATAGCAAGCAATGCGTCCGTTGCATTTCTATTGGAAAGATTTTCAAGAGAAAGATAACGTTCAACAGCTTGAGCACCGCCGGAAGCAAAGATGCCAGTGACATTCAACAACCTTGCACTACTGTTTCTTGCTGCCCCCAAGCGTTGAGCGGCATTTTTACTTCCACCCATGGAATTCCGCACATAATTAGCTATGCTTTTCCGTGCCATACCGGTATCACGTCCGGCAGAATTTATATATCGTGTAAATTCTCCTCTCGGTTGCGTAAAGCGATTTGGTTCTCCAATTGGTATCGAAGAAGTTTCGTCCTTCTCTGTATTCTGTTGCTTTTCAACGTCTGGCTGATCTAGCCATGATGGCACCAACGGAGTGTTCCCTTTTTGTCCGATATTATGAGATGATGTGCCCAATTACATCTTTCCTCCTTACATTTTTTAATGCTCCTTGAACTATAGGACTTCCTTCCGTTTTCAACTCCTCAAAGTATTTATCTATGATAGTATGCTCTCTACAGTCATTTGGAATCGCATTATTCCAACCGTTGGTTACCCAGACCCCTACTTTTGTCTTCGGCAATCTGGCTATGAAGTCTGCCAACTGTTTTCGAAGACCAGCTTTATGTTGCACAAGTATTCTTAGCCCCTCTATTCCATCTGGTTTGTTCTCAAAGTTACCTTTTTCCATGATTTTTTGCTCAATAATTCCAAAAACCAGTTCTGATTGCTGGTCATTAAGTGCTTTTATTTTTTCGATATGTTGAGTAACAACCATCTCTGATTTTAACAAAATATCGACAATCTCCGAGAGATCGCTGGATTCTACTCGACCCGCAAAATAATCTATTTTTTCTTTACACGCATAGTAGTAAGGACGCAGATCGATATCTGTAATATCTGGTTCTAACAAAATCCAATCTCTAATTTCTTTAGGATCAAACCAGTTTTCATTATGTGATGAGACGTCCGTTTTTGTCGTTTCAGATTCAGTAGGTTCATTTTCAATACTATCTTTTACAGCTTTTGCATCTTTCCAAACGCCATCACTTGTAAGATGCGTCGGTAACTGTTTATAAAAGTTTGGAATATAGTATTCAGCCAACATCATTTTAGCCAGAATTGCCAAGTCAATTTCTGCTCCAAATCCTCTGTTTTTGGCAATTTCGAACCGAAGCAATAGCATATTTATAAACCGCTTTATTTTTCTTGGATTTCCGTCCGTATTATGTGATAATAAATGGCCGATTTGAGTTGCGATTAGAGTCTCATTTGACGCTTTATCGTAGTCATCACTCAAAATCTTTTGCACATCAGAAACAGTGAAGTATTGTACATTCCAAGGCTTTTGAATGCGAGTTATTCCTTCAGAGCACAAAGCTTGGTAGTGCATATTACTCTCTGAAAGTACCGATCCAACCATAAGCAGCATTATGTAGTTACATGCCTCCACCTCTCCTAATGCTGGAATTCGGAAAGGAATTTGAATCAGTTTCTCTAAATACTTATTAGAAAACTCAATTCCTACGTTGTATTTATTTTCATCCACAACATCAGGAAAATGCTTTTTGACCGCATATCGAATCATACTTTCATCTGCTGCCACAACAAAAGCAGTTTCGCCTGTAAACATGAAAAGTCTTACTGCTTCTAAGGTGCTAATTGCTACATCTGGTAAACATCTATCCAAGTCGTCAATTAAAACTACTAATTTCTTTATATTCGCTTTCTCGAGCAGCTCTTTGAAGTTTTCTTGGAATTCTGTGAACTCTGTATTGCTTGATGTATCTTCTGTAATTTTTGATTCTTTTAAATATCCGCCAATAGAATCTATTGCATTTGTAATACCGTCTTCTGTGGACACAGTATTTTTCAGTATATCATGCACGGAGGAGAGAATTGCTATTGGGGCTGTACCTGTCGCAATCCCCAAAGCTGTTTTTCCAGCAGTTTTAGCAACAGTCATCCAATTGATGTTTTTCCAAAGTTTTTCTAAAACACCTTTTGCTCTTTCCTGAAGTTTCTCCTTGGCTGTCAACTCAGAAACTATCGCACTCATCAATGCAATTTTAGAGTCTTCAAAGCCTTGATGTTTCCATCCGTTAAATCGGATACAACAATATTTTTTCCCATTTACAGAATCAGTTTGATTAAACTGATCTTCTATCATTTCAAGAATACTGGATTTTCCTGCTCCCCAATCCCCATGAATTCCAATTGAGATTGGTTGATTATTACTTTCTTTTATAAGATTAACAACCGTCATGGCTATAGCCTTATTATTAAGCAAGTCAAATTTTGTTTCATTATCAGATAGAATCATTATTACACCTCCTGAAACATGATGTCCTGCTATTCCACCCGTGCCTGTCCGTTCATCAGCATGGGCAGGAGCCAGTCACGGAGTTTAGATAATTCAATATTCTCGAATACAAGTTTGGCTTGTTTTTCATATATCGGCTTTGTTATTTCTGCAAAATTTCCAGAAACAATTTTCTCCGGAACAACAATCAATGTATCTTTTAAGAACTTAAAATGGCGTGCATACCCATAGTTAGACAAGTCGATTGATTTTATCATTTGATAAAATAATTCTTCTGGAATGCAAGGATTATTGGATTTTAATACCTGTGTTCCATCTGCTCCTCTTGCAAATGGAAAACGAATATATTTAACTATTCTGGTATGATCGCCAAAAACTATATACCCTGATTTTGATTTAAGAACAGAGTCAGGGTTGTTAGTATATCCTGCAATGAAGTCTGAACTTTGGTCAATAACCGGAATTAGACCATCTATCAAATATTCACTTGAGGGGATGCGTGCTGTATTAGTGATTTTATCTATTGTCTTTCCTACAGTGGAAACTTCCCACCCCTTGGGTATCTCCCGTTTAAGCAGCTCATTCCAGACCATTTCACCACCGGAGGTGCGGTAAGGCTTTCCGTTCTCATCTGGGAAATCAAACTGCACAAACCAGTAATCATAGAGGGTCTTTGACATGGTTTCTAACTCAGAGCAGATTTTCTGGTTAAGACTAATTTTCTGCTCCATATTATACAGCATATCGCCAATTTTAACCTGCTCTTGGTATTCTGGGAGGTATAGGTTCAGAAAAGAAAAAATGTCTTCATTGAAACTTGCTCTCAAAGTCATAAAGGCATTATTTGTTACTGCCTTTCTGAACAAATAACCTCTCAGATAGAATGCCAAATATTTATGATATGCTATACCCGTTGTTTTCGGACGAAGTCTTTTTGTAAACCCGCTGTATGTAGCTTTAGGATAGTCTTTTGTAGCCACACAACTCATGGCTAACTCATCTATAGTTTCACTGGTTCGAGTAATAAGTATATCGCCCTCTTTGATTGAGTAAATATCTTGTTCTTTTTCCGAGGTGTCCATTAAATCCGGCAACTGTTCAGGAAGAAAATAATTGTTAAATACAGTTCCAAACGATACAAAAGGATATCCATGACCAGCCTGTGCCTTTGTGGTAGAAATACCAGAACTCATTTCATACAGTTCTGAAAATGGGTATTTTTTTATATTATTCATACTTCACCCGCCCCAACTGCTGCTTAATCTCATCCTCCAGCCGACGGTTCTCTGCAAATAGCTCGTCCAGTCGGGTGGTGAATCCATTCATCTTCTTGGCAAATTCATCAGGAGTCAGCTCTACATACTCAATTTTGACCTCGAAATACTGACCGGCAGAGAAGGACAGCTTCTTTTCCTCAATCTCTTTGTAGCTGACTGCCACGCAGAAATCATCAACTGCTTCGCCTGCATTGAAGGTATCAATAATTTTGTTGATTTCCTGCTGACTGAGCACCGTGCGCTGATTTTTACCGTCAACTTTCTCTTTTGTTCCCAGTTTGGAAGCGTCCATCAGGATCACCTGTCCATCTTTATTCTCTTTATCCAAGAAGATGATAGACACATTCGTACCAGTAGTTGCGAAGATGTTGGAGGGCATGGACACAACGCCACGCAGCATACGATTTTTCACGATATGCTCCCGAATCTTTTTGGGAATACCGGAACCGGCAGTCAAAAAGCCGGTAGGAACCACGATTGCAGCCTTGCCGTTTGTATCCATAGAATAGATGATGTGCTGTAAGAACATCAGGTACACTGCCATGCTGTTCTTGTCTTTATTGGGAATATTGGGCACACCGGCAAAGAAACGACTGCTATATTTTTCACCGGCTAAGGTTTCCCGATTGTCGCTGAAGTCCATGTTGAAGGGGGGATTGCTGACAATATACTGGAACTTGGCAAGCCCATTCTTCTGTGGGTTCAGGTGCCGAGGAGCAACCAGTGTATCGTCATGTACCACATTGCTGAGAGAGTGAACCAGATTATTAAGAATCAGGTTCAAACGAAGGAACTCGTTGGACTTAGAAGAAATGTCCTGGGTGTAAATGGTGCAGTTGTCTTCACCAATCTGGTGAGCCAGAGCCAATACCAGCGTACCAGAACCAGCCGCCGGGTCATAGACGGTGGCATTCGTCACTTCACCCTGCACCATGATGCGGGCAATGATGTCAGCAATGGTGTGTGGGGTGTAGTATTCTGCATACTTACCGAAATCCTTGTTATAGTCCTTAATCAGATACTCAAAAATCTGGGAGAAGAAATCATATTTCTGCTCAAAAACTTCTGAAAAGTTAAACTCCACCAGCTTATTGATGATGGCACGGCAAAAGGGTGATTTCTTTGCAGTTTCAATGACATACTGGGAGATTGGCTCAAATAGTTTGATTTTTTCCTCGCTTCCGGTCTGGACGGAAAAGATGTCCAGATTGTAGTTTGCAATATCCACCAGCGTATCATCAAAGAGTTCATGGAATGGATACGGTGTTCCATCTGCTTTCTTCATACTATCATCGTTTTGATGGTTAAACAGGTAGGAAATATAGTGGTTCTTTTTCAGCTTCGCTACATTGCCGCCCAGCATCATGAGCATCATCTCATAGTCTTCGTCCGGCATGGCAGTCAGTGCTGCTTCCACATTTTCTGCCTGAGCAATAGATGGTTCCACTTTGCTTGCTTCATATCCGAATTTGTCACTCAGGTATTTGTAAAGAAACACCTGAGTGATGATTTTATATTCACCCGGAGAGCCACCCAAGCCAAAATTGGCACAGATGGCTTTTAGGTCATCAATCATCTGTTTTGTCTTTATGGTAATCGATTCAATCTGCATCATGCGGTATAATTCCTTTCGGCAAAATATTCAGTCGAAACACATTGGTCTATAAACTTCACCTGATCGAGAGTGGGTTTTACGCCGCTCTTGCGACAGGATTGGATAATGGACGGCATGATCTCCTGAGAGAAAAACGCATGGTTGTCCATCATCCGTTGATTTTTTAATACTTTTTGGTCAACTACCGCTTTTACTCCCATAAGAACATCGAAAATCACAGAATCTGCTCCAATGGGTGGAGGACTTGCTTTCAATCGTTTATGGGTACGCATATATTTTGCATCATTGCCATACTTGGAGCACAGCATCTGATCCCGAAGGTTCTGCTGTGCAGCAGCTTTCCGAATCCGCTCCAAGTCCTGAATGTGCTCTTTCATTTCGTCAGCGGTCAGTTCCTCTATGTTTTTCTTTTTGAAAATCCGCTTGAGTTCATCAAGCAGGGAAACATACTCTGGGTCTTTGGGGTCAAGAGAGCGTTCCAGCTCACGACGGGTTTTCTCCAAAATATCCTGGAACTGGTCAGCAATCACCATTTCGCTCTCAGATACCTTGCGGAAATGGAATTCAACCTGATCCAATGCGGTATTAAGCAGCTCGGTCATGTCCTCGCTTTTCTGCATATTCTGCTTGAGGTTGATAATGCTGATACGATTATTGACCTCGGTGAGCATAGCATGAAGGCGCTCCATGGAAAACTTCTTTGCAAGCTCATCGTAGCCAAATAGTTTCATAATATTGAGCAGTTCCTTATAGGCATCCAATGCCTGACGCAGAGAAAGCAGCTCGCTTTTATCATCCAGAGCGGTAATCTGCTGAGAGAATAGTTCTGCATTGTCCGTTGCATACAAAAACAGCTTGTCCTGTATATTTTTTAAGTCCTGCTCAATCTCCTCTTGAGACTTGAAAATATTCCGGTATTTTTCAAATTCATCGCCAAGCTCAGACTGCAATTCTTCAAAGTATGCCTTGTTGGTTTTGTCAAATTCGTTGCGGATGTCCGCAAAATCCACCACATAGCCATAGCGGAAGGTTTTATATGGACGGTTCACACGAGTAAGGGTTTGCAACAGGTTATGCTCTCTGATCACACGACCGAGATACTGTTTTTTCAGTCGAGGAGCATCAAAGCCGGTAAGCAGCATATTGTAAACCACCAGCAGGTCAATCTTGCCCTTTTTGAAGTCCTCCTGATAACCACGGCGGGTTTCTTTATCTTCCACATCACAAAGAATCAGCCCATGGGTCAGTTCCGGGTATTTATCCAGTTCTTCCTCAATTTTAACGGCTTGTGATGAGGAGTCACAAACAATCATACCGCCGATGGTACTGTCTCCCAATGCGATTCTGCTGTGCTTGAAATCTTCCACGATGTACTCCACCAGAGCTGACACATACTTCGGGTGTGCATACACATCCTTTTTGGATAGGGAGCCTTTCTCTGTTTCCAGCGATTCTAAAATTGATTGCATCTTGGTGCGATATTCTGTTTTAATGCCTTCCCGAATCAATTTCAGAGTGTAGCCATCGGCAATGGAGCGATTGTAATAATATTTGTGAATATACTCTCCAAATACGTCCTTCGTGTTATATCCGTCACCAATCAATGGCGTACCTGTTAATGCAATCATCACAGCATCACGGTCAGAAGCCATTAAGTTTGCCAGGAAGGAACCATTGGGTTTATAGCTTCGGTGCGCTTCATCCAAAAAATAAATGCGTTGCACATCTACATCATAATCGGATTTTCTGGCAACAGATTCCTCTGTAAATTTCTGAATATTTACAACGGTAATGCTGTCCTCACCAGAATTGCTGGAGGTTCCAATCGTTTTAATATTTTTGATAAAATCTTCCTTTGAATTGACCTTTTCAACATGAAGGCCACGAGCAGCAAATTCCTCGCTGGCTTGCGTAAGCAAATCAAGCCGATCAACAACAAAATAGAATTTTGTCACCTTGCCCTGACGCTGAAAATAATCACGAAGGTATCGGACATTATGAAAGGCAAGTGCAGTCTTTCCGCTGCCTTGGGTATGCCAAATGATACCATGCTTCACACCTACATCCAGTTTCTTCTCAATAGCCAAGGTTGCAAAAAACTGAGGATAGCGCATGATATGTTTTTGCAGAGTTTTGATCCCATTCTTGTCTGTTCGCTCCACATAGGCAAACCCATATTTCAAAAACATATTGAAACGGGAGTGGGTGAACAAAGAAGTCAGCATTCGATTGGTGGGCGTGTGTTCATCGATGTTAAGGGCATATTCCTCTGTTCCTTTGATCGTAACCAAGTTGTTGTCCATCAAAATGGTTTCTTCAATGTTGGAGTCAACAGGGCGAACAGAACTATGTATAGTAGGATCTTCTTCACGAAAACGGTTAAAGAACAGCTTTTCATAGCTGCTGGATGCATAGAACGCACCTTCGATTGGTTCCACATCGTTGTCATCGTACTCCATGTTGTTGGAGAACACCATAATCTGTGTGATGTTGGCAAACCGACGAAATACCTTTTTGGCAAACCGCTTGTTCATACGAGTATGCTCTGCAATGATGCCATCACGGTTATTTGGTTTCTTCACTTCAATGAACGCCAACGGCAAACCATTGACCAACAATGTAATATCCGGGCGAAACTCATCTTCACCATTTTGGTATGTCAGCTCTGTTACTACATGATATGAATTTCGTGATTCATCTTCCAAATCAATCAGCCGTAAACCATTGAATCCGCTGAGAAGAATTTTATAAAACGCACGTCCCAAATCATCTGTGTTGAGTTTAATTGCCAGCTCTTCAACCAACGAATCTACATCAGCTTCAGTCAGTGCCGTGCCATTCAGGCGGTTGATGCTGTCACGCAGAATTCCCTTGAAAATATTTGTTTTAGGGCAATATGCTCCGGAGCAATCCTTTTGTTTTATATACCTGTATCCCAAACGGGTTAAATGAACCAACGCCGGAATCTTCACTCTGGAATTTTCATTGTGAATCACATGACTCACCTACCTCAACCAAAACGATCTCCATAATATCCCCAATATCACAATGCAATGCTGTGCAAATTTTCACCAAAGACTCGGTGGACACATTTTCGTTTCGTCCCAGCTTCGCAATTAAGGCTGGACTAATCCCGGCAGCTTGCTGTAAATCCTTTTTCTTCATATCCAAATCAATTAATAATTTCCATAGCTTCTTGTAGCTTACTGCCATATTTGTCACCTTCCATGCAATAACTAAAGTTTATAATTCATCATTATTATACCAGAAATCTTTTTATTTATCAACAAAAATACACGATAATGAAGTTTTGCTATTCGGCTACCCAAAACAGAGTCATTAAAAAGAAAAATTAAACTTAGAAAAGGCAGTTGTGTTTTCGTTACAAATTGGCAAGCAGTGTAAACCTGTACAGGTTCACTCATTTTCTCGATTTTCCCTCTGGGTCAATCTTCACAAACTTGCTTGTTGGGGAAGCATCCCCAAGCCCCTTTGAACGGCATCTGCGATACCGGCTGCACGATTTTCCATCGTTTTGTAAGAAACAAAATTTTTTATTTTTGTCTTTACAGCAAAAAAGTGATGACCGCAAAATCACTAAGTTGGGAACACCCACTTTCAGCGGAATCGCTGCAATCATCACTCTCTTATCTGCAACTAACAGGAGCGTGGCACGCTCCTGTCATCTCTCCCAAGGAGAAGTTGTCCAGCGGAAACTCTGGGGAATTCCACGCTCATCCAGATAACGCTGGCGGGCTGCTTCTCGTTCTTCCGGGGCAGGGGCAGTCTTGTACTTTGCATACCATTCATGCCTCACCATAGCTTCCAATTTTTGTTCCAAGCCATATCGGATTTCATCCGCATAATCGTCATCCATCATCAGATGATATTGGAGCAAAGCGACAAATAAATCATAAGGAATTTGCACATTTTTCATTTTCAATTTGTTCCTTTCCGTGTCGGTGGTGACGATGGTGACGGTGTTTTAGGTACCGCCACCACTGTCAAAATCATCGTCACAACCGTCACGCATCGTCACGCTGCTCTGAAACTCGCTTTAAGACAATCTTTCTTCCTGCGTGAGTGCGAATATTTTCATACTGGGTATGACACTCGTGAAGCAATCTACCTGCATTGACATTCAGGTGTTTTGTCAAAAGATTAGGTTTTAGCTCTAACTGCAAGGCTTCTGCCAGTTCCGTTGGCGTTCCGCTCCACTCTGGAATTTCTTCCGATAGCAAAGCTGCAACCTTTTCCAGAATCGGATCCGGCGGTATTTGCCACAGGTCTGTTTCGGATTTTTCCAACTCCCAAACAATACGTTCCATATCCTTTTTTAGAATCAGTCTTTGCTCTGGTTGGTCTCTGCCGGACACTTCCAGTACAGCCGTATTGCCTGTGCGTTTTTCTTTTTGCAGAACGAAAGCTCCATCGGCAGCGCCGAGCAATCCATTGGTGCCGGAAATCATATCAAACTTATCATCTGCCTGCTGTTTTCTTGTGTGATGCACCAGCAGCAGCGCAATGCCAGTCTGATCTGCAAAGTGTTTCAGCTGACCAATCATTTCATAATCGCTTGCATAGCTGTATCTGTCTCCGCTGGCTTCTCTGATTTTCTGCAAAGTATCGATGATAATCAGCCGAGTGTCTCTGTGCTCTGATACAAAACGAGTCAGCTGTTCATACAGCCCTGCGCCGAGCTGTTTGGCGCAAGTTGCGAAGTGGAGGGTATCTGTACCCTCTACTCCGAACATACGGGACAAACGCTCCTGTAAACGTCTGTAATCGTCCTCCAGGGCAAGGTATAAAACGGTACCTGCATGGACAGGATAATTCCAGAGCGGCTGTCCTGTGCTGACATGATAGGCAATCTGCGCCATCAGGAATGATTTGCCGACCTTGGGAGCGCCTACGAACAGGTAGGTTCCCGGATAGAGCAAACCATCAATGATCGGCACTCTGCTCTCGTACACTGTGTCATACAGCTGGCTCATGGTCATGGTTGGCAGATAGGAAGGTTCTGCCATTCTCTGCATTTGACGAAGAATTTCCTCCATGTTTTCATCCGTAGGATTGATTTCTTCGCTTTCAGTTGCTATAATTTCATTACTCACATAGGAAAGCGACTGTTCCCCATCTGCGCCAACAGGTGGAATCGGAACGGTCGTTTTTTCTTTTTCGTTCATCAAGCACTTTCACCTCCAATTTCCAGACCGTAGAACTTCTGCTTGAAGAACTGGATGGGGCATTTGCCAGCAATCGTGTGATAACCCATGCTTTTCAGTTCTTTGTTCAGCTCTCGGATGATCTGATAGGACTTGCTGCGGCTGACATCCAATACTTGCTGAACTTCTTCTGCTGTGATAAACTGCGCTCTCATTAGTACCTCCTGTGTTCAAAAGATGATTTGCGTATTTTTTGTTCACTAATTTTCATCATATTTTCTAAATACGCACTTTTAATACGCTTTTATTATACGAACAAAGGGTGCTTTTGTCAATACTTGTGGAATAAAAATATGTACTTGCAATTCGTATTATCCTGTGATATGATATGGACGAGGTGAATGATATATGGACAATTTCGATTATTCCATAATCGGCCAGCGGATAAAAACACTACGAAAACGCAAAGGGCTGAATCAGACACAACTGGCAAACCTAATCGGCAAATCTCTGCGCACCATGCAGAAGTATGAAACCGGAGAAATCGAGGTTTCCATTGATGTCGTCAACGCACTGGCAAAACATCTTGATACTACGCCGACCTTTATTCTTGGCTATGAAACCAATACGGCGCCGATCAGAAGTCTTGCAGACATAATGAACTTCCTGTTTGAACTGGACAAGGTTTCTTCGCTTAAATTCAATGTAGATGTGCAGAAACCGCCCCGCAGCAATGAGTGGACCTGTTCCATCCGTTTCAACGGCAAGGAAATGGATGCCGACCATAATGCGGATATGTGCCTGTTCTTGGAACAATGGGAAGAGATGCGTGAGGATATGCGCAGCTACAACTGTACTCCTGCAGCATTACATAGCTGGCAAGAGCAGACCCTTGCGTACTATGCTGGGGCTTCCGTGGAATGTGTGGAACCGGAAGAACTTGACGAGGACGAGCGCTTGACTCGTCGCAGGGCTTATCTTGAAAAGGAGTTTGGCTCTGAGAAGTAATTAAGGTCTGACATTGGGATAGAAAAGGAGAACACAATGTCAGTAACAAGAGACAAAAGCACAGGAAAATGGATGTCTCAAGTCCGAGTAAAGGATTGGACAGGAAAGGAGATTCACAAAAAGAAAAGAGGCTTCAATACCAAGAAAGAAGCCTTGCAATGGGAACGTGATTTTATCAGTCAGGCAGATGGTAGTCTGGGCATGAAGTTTAAGGATTTCGTTGCACTCTATATGAAAGATGCTGATCCTCGTCTCAGAGAAACAACTTTAGCCAACAAGCACTATCTGTTCGATAAGAAAGTCCTCCCATACTTCGGTGAGATGCCGATTAATGCCATCAAGCCGACCGATATTCGCAACTGGCAAAACGAGCTGATTCACTACCGCCGTCCCAACGGCAAATGTTATTCGCCGACCTATTTGCGAACCATCAACAACCAGCTTACCGCAGCTTTCAACTTTGCAGTGAAGTTCTATGGACTGAGAGAGAACCCCTGTCACAAGGTGGGAACCATGGGTAAGAAAAACGCCGATGAAATGCTGTTCTGGACAAACGAAGAATTCAAGGTGTTTATCAAAGCCATGGAGGAAAGACCTATTGGCTACACAATCTTTACGGTGATGTACTACACCGGGTTGCGTGTTGGCGAGCTACTGGCTCTGACACCGGAGGATATCGACTTTGACAGACACATTATTTCTGTCAACAAGAACTACCAGCGTCTGAATGGAAAAGATTATATCTATCCGCCTAAGACAGAAGCTGGCTATCGTGAAGTGGTTATGCCGAAGGTGCTGGAAAACTGCCTGAAAGACTATCTGGCAAAGCTTTACGAGGTGCAGCCGACAGACCGTATCTTCCCTTATGATAGGGGCTGGGTCAGCAGACAGATGAAGTATGGTTGTGACCACTCCGGAACGCAGAAGATCAGGGTGCACGATGTACGCCATACCCACGCCAGTTTGCTGATTGACATGGGCTGTACACCGCTTCTAGTTGCGGAACGCTTGGGACATGAAAGGGTACAAACTACCATGGAAACCTACAGCCATCTGTACCCGAACAAGCAGACCGAAGTAGCCGCTCAGCTTGATGCCATAGCCACAAACGATGATGGCTACGAAAAAATGTCCTGATGTAGCCAATTTGTAGCCAGTAAAAAACAAGAATCCCGAAAAACCCTGTAATATCAAGGTTTTTCGGGACTCAAAAGCCTAATTTATGTTCTGGGGCAAAGCTCATTTTAACCAAAGGGGCAAAAATCACTTTCCCAGTTACACTCATTCAATTACAATAAAACTGGAATTTTATTGACAAAATCGCTTGTATTTTCAAGGGTTTCTGCGATTCTGGGCGTAAAAAATGACCTCAAAGGATTGCTCCTTCAAGGTCATTCGAGAATATCAAATTTTACCGATGGTTAAAAATTGGTGTTGCCCAAAAACAGATGCAATCATTCCCACTCGCTCCCTGTAAATCAATCTTAAACACATTTGTTTATGAAATTTATCAGAGAGTATCTATATTATTTGAATTATCGGTAAAGCATACGCTATCCGATTTTTTGTTGCCATATCGTTGCCACGAAAATACTATTATAGTTACTACATAATAGCGTGGATTATTTTCAATTTTAACGATTCATCACTTTCGAAGCTGCCTTTTAAAATTGACTCCATTATTTCGTACAACAAGTCTTTATCAATTTTGCCGGCAGCAACATGATAACTGATGTTTTCCATTTCTTTCAGAAAAGATTGTGCCACAGACAAATAGCCATTCTTCAATAGAAATTGAGCTGATAATGTAATAGCGATTCGTTTGTTTCCGTCTTCAAAACAATGAAATTCACACGCGCAGAAAAACAGATGCGTTATTTTATCGACAAAACTCGGATAATAATCATCGTTTTGAATATTTTGCAACACACTGTCCAATCTGCCTAAATCAAAGTGTCCTAACGCACCTCCGCCACTGTGCTGTACTGTAAGCTTATGAATTTCTATAGCTTCATCAAGAGTAATATAACATAAATCAGCCATACTACTCACGCTCCTTTAAGCGTTTTAAAACATCTTGATTTTCTTGCATAAGTTTTTCTATTTGATCACCTTCTGCTCCTAAAAACCTTTCATATTCTTCTCGGTCCAAAGGCTTAATATATTCGTCAAGCTGTTTATGAAAAGCGTCTCTCAAGGCTAAATCTCGGCTAGCCATTTTTGTTCTTGCTCTAAATATCAGGGGCTTCCAATGTGGCAACATTTCAAAAGCGTGAAATATGTCTTGAACTTCCCAGTTGTTAAGTTTATGACCAACTTCTTCTGATTGGTCTTTAATCATAGCAGCAAGACCGCACTCATAAGAAGCCACGAGATCTAAAACTTCTGAATACAGAGTGTCTCTTACCCGTTCCTTTTTTTGCAGTTTTAAAATTTCACGATATTCACGAGATTTTTCTTTAAAAATGCTTTGATATATCATATCTGTAAAGATAGCATACTTTGCATTTCCCATCTCAACATAATCTCTAAGAGCATCGGTAAATTCACGTCTATAATTTTCTTCTTGTAAATATGCACCTATAAAATCTTTGTCACGCTGGTTAATATATTTTGTTCCGCCGCCAGTTTTTTGATTTATTAAGTCAATAACAATATCTAACATCAATTGGCGTAATATTCTAGCGTTTTCACTTTTGGAAAGCAACATCGCTACATTCAAAAATGCTCTAAAATCAAATACACCAAGCACTGTGATTTTGGTACCGACATAAATGTCGGCACCAAAATGTTCTTGAAAGGCATTTAAAAAAGCTTTGAGCTTTTTACCTTTAAGAACTTCATATCCGTTTTGCTTTAATTCATCAGAAAAAGATGAAATACATCGTTCAATTGTCCTTGTATCAACCTCAAAGAAATCTGACACCATTTCTTTTGTCAAATATAATTTATCTTCAAATAATATACAATCAATTTTTGACGTTCTTTGAATTTCAGCAACAGCTAATTCGTTATTCAATATATTTTGTCTATCAATTCTGGAGGTCGTTAAATCTTTCGACATATTTTATCTCTCCTATCCGGTTACTTATTGTATGTAGACTTTTTGTATTCATTTTGATTATACTATAAAATATGGAGGATTGCAACTATGGATATTATAAAAGTATTTGGTGACAACCTAAAAAAATATCGTACAGCTATGGGAATATCTCAAGAAGCATTCGCCGAAAAGTGCGGTATGCACCGTACTTATATTAGTGCTATCGAGTGTTACCGCCGCAGCATTTCGCTTGAAAATATACAGCGTATAGCTGATGCACTCGGAATTGAAACCTATAAATTGTTTTTGGAGGAAGATAAAAATGCCAAAAAAGAAAACAAAAATCGAATTATTTGAAGAATTGGCCGGAATAGATGAGAACGGTTTCAGCAGATGGGTATCTGTTGATGAATTTGTGGGAGAATACCAAGGTCTCCAACTCTTAAATGGTGCTGGATGGTCAAGAGATGACGGACCATTTGGAAGAAAGTACATTGTTGAAAGAGATAAAACTCGTACTCCGGGAAACAGAACCGATGCAATAAGAACTGTAGGGTTCAATAATGGTGATTATTCACAACATATTAGAGCAGATATAAAAAGGCAAATCCAAAGTCAGCGTTGTGTAATATTAGGGACGTCAAATCCAGAGGTAGACCATAAAAATGGCATGAAAAATGAAGATCGTGTTATGCGAAATGAAGATCAAAAATTATCTGATTTTCAGCCATTAAGCAAAGCCGCAAATGATGCAAAACGCCAATTTTGTAAAGAATGCATTAGAACAGGCATAAGATATGACGCCAAGAAATTAGGTTATCCCATGTCCTATTACAATGGTGACGCTCGTCACAATGGCGAAGAAAATGCCTGCGAGGGCTGTTTTTGGTATGACCCATTAGAATTTAGAAAACATTTGAAGGAAAAATAATATGAATACACACGTTTTTATTGTAAATGGACAAACATTTAAATACCACTTAGAATATATGTTCGCAGGTACTGGTGCAAGCGAAAAAAAATCACCTTTTTTGAATAATCCTACTATTCAATATAACGCAACTGCAGAGCGCAACTTAATGGGAATGATAGCCGACATTTCTCGTATTCAGATTGGCGACAATATTGTTTTTTACTTACAAGCGACCAATGGTAATCAAGGACAGTTCTTTGGAATATTCAGAGCAAAATCTAGAGCTTTTTTCGATGAAAATGATACTGATAATTACTTAAAAATTAAACTTGGGAAAGGATTGTCATACCGCATACTCATTGAGGCATCTGATTATGGCGTATACCCAATAGGCATAACAGAACACGAATATTTAGATTCCTTAGAAGGTAAAAATTATCCTTATGAATTATGTTGGAGTTTAATATATAGAAAATTAAAAGGTAACCGCGGATGCACTATGATTACTGATTTTGAATTCAACGACTTATTATCAAAATTACAAAATAAAAGCAAATGCCTAACAGTATCTGATAACTATACATATGATTTTTCATCAAACAAAATATCAGAATATAATAATGTCGCAATTTATGGCGGTAGACAAAATTCGCTATCTATAAAAGAAAGATTGCTATATAAAGCAAACAGACAAAATGCGTTTGAAACACATTTACAAGCTTTTATTTTACAAAATGTACGCTCGCTAAATTTACTTGAATTTCCAGAAAAGGATTTTTGGGTAGGCAATGAGGTTTCTTGCGGAGTAGGTATGCAGCGAATAGATATATTGACAATGCAAGAAAGCGACGATAATATTCACTTTAAAATAATTGAATTAAAAGACGAACAGCCTACAGCGAATATTGTGGATTATCAACTTAACTGGTATATAAAATGGATATTTGATTATATTATTCCGAACTATGATAGAAAAGCAGTAGAAATAACTCCTTGCATTGTTGCTGCTAAAACAAATGATATGGGATTGATAAAATATATTGCTGGCAAGAAGTTTAACAATCCGTATTCATATGCATCTATTCATAAGACCGAGTATTATGCTTTTAATATAAGCAAAGATGATATTGACTTTGAGAAAATTGTATAATCGATTCGTTATAGGTAAAGTGATTTTAATCACTTTACCTTTTTAAATACAAAAATATATTCGTGTTTGAATATGTAGAAATCGCTGGCTAAGGCACGATATCGCCATATGCCTTGTTTATTTGATTTACCCTTTGTTTCACCAAAGTTTTTAACTAAAATGGCTTTTAAAAGCAAACCTTTTTCCATCATCAAATTCATGCAGTAGAACCCAAGGGGAATTACCTGACTGTTGGCATATTTATCGCCAATAACAACTGCACAATATCTATTTTTCTCCAAAGCACTTAACGAGTTATCGATTACTTTGCTAAAAGAATTCAAAAACTCATTAATGCTGTCGCAATTTGACAAATCATTGGGATTTTCAGAAAACTTCACAATATCCCAATATGGAGGATGCATTATTACAAACTGTACTTTATTTATGCCTTCTGATAGTAATATCTTATTCATATCACATGTTTGACTATCAGCAACCACAACCTTTGTTCTTACAACATCATTTTTTTCAGTGTAAATTCTGTCATAAGCTTCTTTTGCAACATCATGTTGAATTTCTATTCCAATTGAATTTCTACCCATGCGTTGTGCTTCTATTAATGATGTACCGCTTCCCATAAATGGGTCTAAAATCCAATCCCCTTTTTTGGTATACCTAGAAAATAACTGGTGCGGAATTTGTGGAACAAAATTTCCATGATAATGTCCACTATGCGCACCGCTATTATCTCTTTTGTCGATTATCCATAAAGAATCCGTTTCGATGTCCGTGTATTCTCTCCATTGAGATAAGTCTAAATCATTATATTTTCCCATTTCATTCCTCTTTTATTAAACAATGCAAATACTCAGTCGTTTCTTTTCCTGAAATATTTCTGTTTTTGTCTTTATCTGCCTTAAATCGCCTATAAGATTGAGTGAAACATCTATATGTTCCGTATCTCGACATTATATTTTTTATTGCATCTACATTCATTAAGCCTTCATTATTATAGCTTAAAAAGATGTATCTAAAATTCGCATTAGCAATCAAATTTTCAAATTCACTTTCCAATGTTCTCTTAGAACAATACTTGCTTTTCTGTCCATTGGGCTCTCTCAAACCGGTTTTACCTTTCAACTCAGGATAATCATATCGTGCAATAGTTTCAAGGACGTGATAATTTGAGCAATATTGTCTAGCATTATATGGCGGATCAAGATATAAAACATCCCCGTGAATTCTCGTTATCAGTTTATTAACATCCTCATTATAAGCTTCTCCTTTTGGTCCCTGAATTCTTGGCAGTAACTCTAACTTAAATTGTTTTTGAGCCGATTTTTTTATGTGCTTAAGAAAGGCTCCGTATACCGATGCCGTATTTGCGTACTTATCTATCGAATTCACAAGACCCGCCAAAAGCCCGAAATATGTTTCTTCAGATATCAAATTTTGACTAAAAAGTCTTTCGATCTCTATCCTTATAGCATCACATTTTTTACCATTGCTATCTGTAAAATAGTTTCTACCACTACCTGAACCTGCACAATAGTTTTCAAATATGAAGCCATCAACATCATCCAATAAATCTAAACTGCTTATCAATGATTCGTCTATATTTTCTGATCCCTCAATTAAATATTTATTAATTACATAGCTATAGTATTGAATGTCGTTTGAAATGACCTTACAGCCTTCTTTTCTATAACTCGCTCCTACAACCCCGGTTCCCGCAAACAAATCTGCAAAAATATAATCATCACCTGACTTGTAACCGGTAACATCCGATATTGTTCTATGAATAAAATCAAGAAGCGAATATTTGGATCCTATATAATTCATTGCTTTTCAACCTCGTCAATATGTTCAATAATATCGGAAACTTCGCATGAAAAATGAGAACACAATCTATCTAATATTTCCATTGACACTTTCTCGTTTCTTCCCATTTTATCCATTGTGGATTTTGATATGTTGGTTTCTTTCATCAGTTGTTTTTTGGTCATTTCCTTATCAATTAACAACTTCCATAATGGCTTATATGTAAAAGACAAATCCATCACTCCTTTATATGTTGTGATTATATCATAAAAGTACTGCAAACGCAATACTTTTATATTTATAACTAAACAAATCAGAAATAGCATCAAAAAATCGGCAGGGATTGCTCCCTGCCGTCGTTATGTTTATACCTTGTAAATTATATCCGCATTTACAATTTCCGTTACACGGTTACGGATGTTGTTCATCTTTTGCACCCACAGCATTTGGTCGGTTGCTTTGAGTTCTTCGGTTACATTTTCTTTTTCGGCAAGTTCTTTTACCAGCCGGAGAAACATAGCGGTTGCCTGTTGCTCGATGTCATCAAGGTATGTGACAAGTTTGCCTGAAGTCATTAGGTTAGCATAAAGTACACGATGATTTTCTCGCAAAAATCGCTTGTGTCGCATAGACCATACGCCGATATTTGCTTGTTTTTCTTCTTTGGGCAGTTCCAAATCGGGGAGAAGATAATCCCCAACTTGTGTGTAAGTACCACCCATTTGTTCAAAAATTGTCTTTGCCATTATTTGTTTTCCTCCAAAAAATTATTTATCTGGATATATAATAAAAAAGTGGACAAGTATGATAAAATAGAAGACAGAAAAAGGA